>Ga0209096_1000014_pt1 | contig 368679 bp, 334 predicted proteins | sample AD_UKC034_MetaG_FD_184407 | JGI IMG/M metagenome (GOLD analysis project Ga0209096, IMG submission 184407) | Active sludge microbial communities of municipal wastewater-treating anaerobic digesters from USA - AD_UKC034_MetaG (SPAdes) (version 2) | ecosystem: Engineered > Bioreactor > Anaerobic... | reverse complement strand
GGGACGTGTACGACAACCTGTTCGATCCGGTAAACCAATATACCGTGACCTTCGACTCGCAGGGCGGGACGGCGGTATCGGCCCAGACGGTGGATTACGGGTCCACCATCTCCCAGCCGGCCGATCCCGTGCTCACCGGATACACCTTCGCCGGCTGGTTCACGGAGCCCGGCTGCGCCACACCCTGGCTCTTCGGAAGCGGCACGGTCCAGGGCGATGCGACGCTCTACGCCCGCTGGACCATCAACCAGTACACGGTATCCTTTGACCCGCAGGGCGGGAGCGCGATCGCCATGCAAACGGTGAACCACAACGGCTATGCGGCCGATCCCGGCGCGCCTGCGCGCACCGGCTACACCTTCGGGGGCTGGTTCCGCGAGGCGGGCTGCGTTACGCAATGGGTCTTTCCCACAGACACCATCACCGAGAACCGGACGCTCTTTGCGCAGTGGACTATCAACACCTATACCCTCACCTACACCGCCGGTGCGAACGGATCGCTCACGGGGACTACCACGCAGTTCGTGACCCACGGTTCAAACGGTACGGCGGTCACGGCCGTGCCGAATGTGGGCTATCACTTCACCTCGTGGAGCGATGGCGTCCTCTCGGCCACGCGCACCGACACCGGTGTGACCGGCGACATAACCGTCACGGCGAACTTTGCCATTAACCAGTACACGCTCTCCTACTCCGCCGGTCCCAACGGATCGCTCTCCGGGGCCACCGCACAGGTGGTTAATCACGGCGCAAGCGGAACCGCCGTCACGGCCGTCCCGAACGTGGGATACCATTTCGTGAACTGGAACGATGGATCTACCGCCAACCCGCGCACCGATACCAACGTCACCGGCACCATCACCGTGAGCGCGAACTTCACCATCAACCAATACACGCTCACCTATACGGCCGGAGCAAACGGCTCCCTAAGCGGGACCTCGCCGCAGACGGTGAACCACGGTGGCAGCGGCACGGCGGTCACGGCAGTTCCGAACGTCGGATACCACTTCACCTCGTGGAGCGACGGGGTGCTTACCGCAACGCGGACTGAAATAAACGTCACCGGCGCCATAACGGTTACCGCGTCATTCGCGATCAACACCTACACCCTTACCTACAATGCGGGCGCGGGCGGTTCCATCACAGGATCGAGCCCGCAGACCGTGAACCATGGCGCGAACGGCACCGCCGTCACCGCCACGCCGAACGTCGGCTATTACTTCACCTCGTGGAGCGACGGAGGGCTTATTGCCACGCGGACGGACACGAACATTACCGGCGACCTCATGGTGACCGCCTCGTTTTCGAACGAGTATACCGTGACCTATGACGACAACGGCAGTACCGGCGGGGCCGTTCCGGCGGGACCCACAGGTCATAATTACAACTCGACGGTTACCGTGCTGGGAAACTCGGGGGGGCTTGTACGGACCGGCTACATCTTTGTCGGCTGGAACGTCAATCCCGGCGCCACCGGCGCCAGTTACGTCATAGGCAATACCTTCACCATGGGTGCCTCGAATGTGACCCTGTACGCCCAGTGGGCGAAATCCCCCATCGCCTTTGAAAGCGGTAGGGACGGCAACACGGAAATTTACATCATGAGCCAGGACGGGACCTGCCAGACCAATGTGTCCAATAACGCCGCCTCCGATTCCGGGCCGGTCTGGTCGCCGGACGGCTCGAAGATCGCCTTCGTGAGCCAGCGGGACGGAAACCAGGAGATATATGTAGTGAACATCGACGGCAGCGGCCTGACCAACCTGTCGCAAAGCAGCGCCAGCGATTTCCACCCCGCCTGGTCGCCGGACGGCAGCCAGATCGCCTTCGTCAGCGATCGGGACGGAAACGCGGAAATCTACGTTATGAACGCCTCGGACGGGTCCGGGATGCTGAGGCTCACGAGCAACACCGCCTCCGATTACAGCCCCGCCTGGTCTCCCGACAGCAACTGGATCGCCTACGCCAGCACCCGGTCCGGAAACCAGATCTATAAAATACAGAGAAACGGGACCGGCGACACTCTGCTGGCTACACACGCTCAATGGATCGACGGCGATGTCCGCTGGTCACCTGACGGCCAGTACATAGCCCTCAGGGCCTACCCGCTATCGGGTATCTATATGGAAATCTACAGAATTCCGGCCGGCGGGGGTTCTCTCACAAACCTTTCCAATAACTCCAACACCGAAAGGGAATTTGAGTGGTCTCCCGACAGCGCTCGGATCGCATTTATACGCCAGTTTGGCACCAATTATGACATACTCATCATGAACGCTGACGGCTCCAGCCAGAATTTTCTTGTGGGCAACGGCGCCTTTTCCGGACCCGAAGATCGTTCCCCCTCCTGGTCGCCCAACGGCAGCTACATCGTCTACAGCACCAACGGCCAGATATATAAAATCAAATCCGACTACAGCGGCGGGATGGTGCAGCTCACGACTCTGGGCGGCGCCTGGCCGCGTTGGGCGCATACATTTGCGAACGGCGATATCGGTCCCGGAGGCGGATATATATTCTACGACAAGGGCTTTTATTCAACTGACGGCAACGGAACGTGGCGATATCTGGAAGCCGCCCCCGTTGACCAGTCCGCCCTGATGTCCATGCTGTGGTGGAATGGATCTTTCACGACGACCGGGGCAACCGGAACGGCGATAGGCACCGGGAAAACGAATACGAACGCAATTATTTCCAGCCAAGGAGCGGGAACATACGCAGCAACGGCTTGTACCACGTACAGCAACAATGGATACAATGACTGGTTCCTTCCCTCACGAGACGAGCTTATCGCGATACGGAACAATTTATACGTATTCGGTATCGGAGGTCTCAACTGGCAGGACTATGTGAGCTCATCGGAGATAAACAGTACTACCGTTTATTACATCTACTTCGACAACGGCAACACCTACACAGTCGGAAAGAACTTCCCAAAGACTGTTCGGGCCATCAGGGCATTTTAGATATGGGATTGCGAACTGTAATTTTTCATCAAGCATCCTGCACTATCCAGGCAGGCTCATCGATTGCATGCGTTTTCTCCAAAGAAACAGACGAGGGAATGCCGCATCACATGTACAGGGCTGCGCCCCGCCTCTCGCAACAAGACGGTCTTCCGGAAAGATTGCGAGAAATCTAAAGCATTTTTCACAAGCGCCGACCGCTACGCCCCCTACCGGCATGATGCACCATCCCTATCGTACTTGACATTCTGTTTTTCCCGCACCCAATGGGTCAATGCCAATCCACCCATCATCCATGCGAAGGCTGTGCGTCGCATTGGCCTTGTGCGCTCTCGCCTGGACTGCATGCGCGGGCTGCGGTCCGCTATCCTCGAAGGAGAAGCGGCCCGTCGCGGTCAAGGGCGTCATCGACCTCAGGGACTGGGACTTCGAGCGCGACGGCGCAATCGACCTGAACGGCGAATGGGAGTTCTGCTGGGACCGTGAGCTTGCGTCGACGGACTTTGTTCGGATGGGAAGCCGCGAAGGCTGCGGCCACATCGCCGTGCCCGGTTCATGGAGGGGCCATACGCACACAGGCGCGCCCCTGCCCGGCGCGGGCCGCGCGACCTATCGGCTGCGCATACTGCTTTCCCCGAGCAAGCGCGCGACGACCATCACCGTCCGCCGGGTGTTCACGGCCTACCGGCTCTGGATCAACGGGGTCCTCATCGACCGCAAGGGCTCGATGGGGGAATCGCCGCGGACGCGGGAGGACTACCCGCACGTTCACGACCGGCGTCCCTCGACGTTCGAGCCGCGCGCGGGCGTAAACGAGATCGTGCTGCAGGTCTTCAACCGCGAGCACCCGGGCGGCGGGATCGACCAGCCGATACGGCTTGGCGACGCCGAGACGACGGCCCGCCGGGCGTTCCTGCTGCACACCTTCGACATGATCATCGTGGGCCTGCTGCTGTTCATGGTCGCCTACAACATCATGTTCTACATCTTCCGGCGGCAGGACGCCGCCACGCTGTACATCGGCCTCTCGAGCCTGGCATGGGCCCTGAACACCTACAATATACAGCACCCGCTGATTTCCGACGCGCTGGGCCCTGTCGCAAACCCCCTCCTGGTCAATTATCTCACCGTGATCCCGGGCCCGATCCTGTTCCTCATGATCGTGGAGGCGCTCTTCCCCGATGAATTCTCCACGACCGTCATCCGGATCTCGCAGGCCATAGCGGCCGGGTTCGCCCTCTCGCTGTTCTTCGTCGACGCCAGGACGGCGGAGCGGATCATGGGCGTCTTCTATCCGATCATATTCATCTGGATCACCTACAGCCTCGTGGGGCTGATCGCGTCGATTCGGCGGCGCAGAGACGACGCCGTGGTGTTTTTCGCCGGCCTGGTTTTCGTGTACGCGGGGGCCGTGAACAATGTCCTCTTCATCCTGAAGTTCCTCGACACCGGGAACGTGATGCCCTACGCGATGGTCGCCTTCTCGCTGTTCGCCACCTTCGTCGTCTCGCGCCGGTTCGCCCGTGCGCTTTCGACCGTCGAGGAGATGTCGCGGGAGCTCACCGAGAAGAACATCGCGCTCGAGAAGCTGGACCGCCTCAAGGACCAGTTCCTCGCCAACACCTCCCACGAGCTGCGCACGCCGCTGCACGGCATGATCGGCATCGCCGAATCCATGATGGAGGACGCCCCCGGGCAGCTCCCGCCGCAGGCGCGCGAGAACCTCTCCCTGATCGCCTCGAGCGGCCGCCGCCTCGCGACCATGGTGAACGACCTGCTGGACATGGCGAAGATCCACGACGAGGGCCTCTCGCTCGCGCCGCGGCCGGTGGACCTGCAGGCCCTGAGCGCGGTGGCGGTGCGCCTCTCGCGTCCCCTCGCGGGTGACAAGCCCCTGGAGATCGTGAACCGCATCGAGCCCGACATCCCCACCGTCTGGGCCGACGAGGACCGCATACGCCAGGTGCTCTCCAATCTGCTGGGCAACGCGATCAAGTTCACCGCCGAGGGGAGCATCGAGCTCTCCGCGCGCATGATCCGCGTGCCGGACGCCGGGAGCGGCGACGACGCGCGCGCCATGGTCGAGGTGCGCGTGGCCGACACCGGGATCGGCGTTCCGGAGGAGCACCGGGAGCGCATCTTCGAGGCCTACCGGCAGGCCGATGCGGGCGATACGCGCTCCTACGGCGGGACGGGCCTGGGGCTGGCCATCGCGAAGCAGATCGTGGAGGCGCACGGCGGCGCAATCGCCCTGGCTCCCCGAGACGGCGGCGGGTCCGTATTTTCATTCACGCTGCCCGTATCGCACACGCAGGTCCGAACCGCCGCCGGCAGCCCCGCCATGGACGCCGGACCGGACCTTCCGCCGGCTGACGAGCCGGCGGGCCCGTTCGTCCTTCCCGCGGGGATCAGCGAAAGCCAGTTCGACGGCAGCCCGGTCATCCTCGTCGTGGACGACGACCCGCTGAACGTCAGGATCGTCCAGCGCTACTTCGAGGCCAGGCAGTGCGTCGTGAAAACGGCCCCGGACGGGATACGGGCGCTGGACCTCATCGAAAAGGACCACGCCATCGACCTCGTGCTCCTGGACATCATGATGCCCATCATGTCCGGCTACGAGGTATGCCGGCGCATACGGATGCTCCGCTCGCCCGAGGAGCTTCCCGTGATCATGCTCACGGCCAAGAACATGATGGCCGACATCGACGCCGCCTTCGCGGCCGGGGCCAACGACTACCTCGTGAAGCCCTTCCAGCCGACCGAGCTCCTGGCGCGCGCGAGCACCATGCTCAAGCTGCGCACGGTGAACAGGGCGACCGCGACCGGCATCACCGTCCGCGACCGGGGACGCGCCCAGTCGCTGCAATTCGCCGACATCCTGTACATAACGGCGCATTCGAAATCGGTCGTCATCCACACGACCGGCCGCGAGATGGAGCTCCCGGTCACGCTCAAGGAGATCCTGGACCGGCTCCCGCCGGACCAATTCATCCGCATTCACAAGAGCCATGTGATAAACATCCGTCATCTGGACAGCGTCACGCACGTGCAGTCGGGCCGCTACCAGGTGCGCCTCCGCGACCACGACGAAACGCAGCTCCCCGTCGGAGCCTCGTTTCTCGAGTCACTGCGAAAACACCTGTAGCCCCGGACCCCGTTCACTCCCCGATACGCTCCGTTCGCTCCGTTTTTACTGACGGACTCGCTCCGCTCCCCTATCTTCCTTTGCATTCAGATATCCACGAATGATGATATCCATACTCAAATCCTAATTGACATGGCATTGCCCTATTGCGCATACACATACATATGGGGTATCATACGAATGGTGCGCGCGTTAATACGGAGGCCGTTCGATTATTGTGCGCGTACGGACGGGGGTCCGTGGAATTCATGCGTGCGGTCGGATGGGGGATGATGCGATCCTTGGGAATGGGCAGACGGGGCGGTGCCCCGTCTCTACGGGCATCGCGTACCGCAATCGCAATACTCATTTGCATTCTCGCATGTGCCCTTCCCGCCTGTAACCGGGACGTGTACGACAACCTGTTCGATCCGGTAAACCAATACACGATAACCTTCGACTCGCAGGGCGGGACGGCGGTATCGCCCCAGACGGTGGATTACGGGTCCACCATCTCCCAGCCGGCCGATCCGGTGCTTACCGGCTACACCTTTGCCGGATGGTTCACTGATCCCGGCTGCACCAACCCCTGGCTCTTCGGGAGCAACAAGGTTGAGGGCGATGCGACGATCTATGCCCGGTGGACCATCAACCAGTACACCGTGGCATTCGATCCGCAGGGCGGAAGCGCGGTCGCAATGCAAACGGTGAACCACAACGGCTATGCGGCCGATCCCGGTGCGCCGATCCGCACCGGCTACACCTTCGGGGGCTGGTTCCGCGAGGCGGGCTGCGTCACGCAATGGGTCTTCGCCGTTGACACCGTTACCGAGAACTGGACGCTCTTCGCACAGTGGACCATCAACACCTACACCCTCACCTACACAGCGGGCGCGAACGGCTCGCTCACGGGGACAACCACGCAGTTCGTGACCCACGGCGCAAACGGCACCGCCGTAACCGCCGTACCGAACGCGGGCTATCACTTCACCTCATGGAGCGACGGGGTACTCACGGCCACGCGCACCGACACCGGCGTTACCGGCAACATCACCGTAACGGCGAACTTCGCCATCAATCAGTACACGCTCTCGTACTCGGCTGGCCCCAACGGTTCGCTCTCCGGATCGACAGCGCAGGTGGCAAACCACGGTTCCGACGGAACGGCGGTTACGGCAACACCGAATGTCGGCTACCACTTCGTAGACTGGAGCGATGGGTCTACCGCCAATCCGCGCACCGACACAAACGTGACCGGAAACATTACCGTAAGCGCAAACTTCGCCATCAACCAATACACGCTCACCTACACCGCGGGCGCGAACGGCTCCATAAGCGGGACCACGCCGCAGTCGGTAAACCACGGGTCGAGCGGCACGGCGGTCACGGCCGTCCCGGACGCGGGGTATCATTTCACCTCATGGAGCGACGGCGTCCTCTCGGCCACGCGCACCGACACCGGCGTTACCGGAGACATCACCGTCACGGCGAACTTCGCCATCAACCAGTACACGCTCTCCTACTCCGCCGGTGCGGGCGGTTCGCTCTCCGGATCGACAGCGCAGGTGGTCAATCACGGCTCCAACGGCACCGCCGTCACGGCAGTCCCGAATGCGATATACCATTTCACGTCATGGAGCGATGGCGTCCTTTCAGCTACGCGCACCGACACGAACGTAAGCGGAAACATCACCGTGAGCGCGAACTTCGCCATCAATCAGTACACCGTTACGTTTGACGTGTTGGGTGGTAATCCATCCCCGGGGACCCAGACTCTGAATTACGGCAGTTATGTCGCGGAGCCGGCCGTCCCGACGAAAACGAATTCCATTTTTCTAGGCTGGTTCACGGATATCCTCTACATAAATGAATGGGTCTTCGCTTCGGACACGGTAACGGGGAATATTACCCTGTACGCGAAGTGGCAGACTCCCTTCATTACGGTATGGAAAACCGACAATACCGGGACGGTGGTTTCCGGACCAAACCAGGTACAACTGCCCTTGGCCTCCGGTGGCACATATGATTTCACTGTGGATTGGGGCGACGGAACCACGGACACAATCACCGCGTATAATCAGCCGGAGGCTACCCACACATATGCGGTCCCCGGGACCTACACCGTTACTATGACCGGAGATATAAATGGTTTCGGATTCGCGGCGTCCGGACAGGACAGTTCAAAGCTTGTCGATATTGAACGATGGGGCACGGTACGCCTGCATAACAACGGGTCACAGTTTCGGAATTGCAATAATCTCACCGCATTTACGGCAATCGACAATCCCGATTTGAGCGGTGTGACGAATACTAGTGCAATGTTCCTTGGAGCAAGCGCCTTTAATGGAGATATATCCGGCTGGGATGTGTCAAGCGTAACGAATATGAGTGGGATGTTCAATGGAGCAAGCTCCTTTAACCGAAATATTTCCAGCTGGAATGTGTCAAGCGTAACAAATATGGGTGGGATGTTCCTGAACGCAAGCGCCTTTAATCAGAGTATATCCAGCTGGGATGTGTCAAATGTGACGTATATGGGTTCGATGTTCAGTGGAGCAAGCGCCTTTAACCAGAATATATCCAGCTGGAATGTGTCAAATGTGACAAGTATGATCAATATGTTCAATGGAGCAAGCGCATTCAACCAGAACCTTTCCGGCTGGAATGTGTCAAACGTGACGAATATGAACGCGATGTTCTGGAATGCAAGCGCCTTTAACGGAGATATTTCCGGATGGGATGTGTCAAGCGTGACGAATATGTCGTATATGTTTTACCAGGCAAGCGCCTTTAACAAGAACCTTACCGGATGGGATGTGTCAGCAGTGACGAATATGAATTCGATGTTCTATGGAGCAAGCGCTTTTAACGGGGATATTTCCGGATGGAACGTATCAGCCGTAACGAATATGAGTCAGATGTTCCGTGGGGCGATCCACTTTAATCAAAACCTTAACGGATGGGATGTGTCAGCCGTGACGAGTATCTATGGGATGTTCACTGGAGCAAGCGCCTTTAATGGTGATATTTCCAGCTGGAATGTGTCAAATGTGACGGGAATGAGTACGATGTTCAGTGGAGCAAGCGCCTTTAACCGGAATATATCCGGCTGGGATGTGTCAAATGTAACGAATATGGATTCGATGTTTTATGGAGCAAGCGCCTTTAACCAGGATATATCCGGCTGGGATGTGTCAAAAGTAACGAATATGTACTGTATGTTCAACAACGCAAGCGCCTTTAACCAGAATATTTCCGGCTGGAATGTGTCAGCCGTGACGAATATGAGCTTTATGTTCGCCCACGCAAGCGCCTTTAACCAAAATATATCCGGCTGGAATGTGTCAGCCGTGACGAATATGAGCTATATGTTCAGGAGTGCAAGCGCCTTTAACCAGAATATATCCGGCTGGAATGTGTCAGCCGTGACGAATATGAATGAGATGTTCGATGGAGCAAGCGCCTTTAATGGAGATATATCCGGCTGGGATGTGTCATCCGTGACGAATATGACCAGGATGTTCTTTGCCGCAAGCGCCTTTAATGGAGATATTTCCGGCTGGAACGTGTCAGCCGTGACGAGTATGGCATACATGTTCTGGAACGCAAGCGCCTTTAATCGGGACCTTTCAGGATGGTGCGTCTCACTTATTCCTGCAACGCCCACCAGTTTTGCCACAGGCGCTTCCAGCTGGGTCCTCCCCAAACCGGTATGGGGTACGTGCCCATAGTAGTCTTACGGGTATACCTTAACCGAGAATTCACAATCAACCGACAGCGACGTGACGGGTAATCACGGTAGTAGCGACATCTGGATCGTCAAGCTCGACGCAAGCGGGAATTTCTAACGAGCGACGCGTGATCCTGGCCAATTGGTCCCGATCAACCTCTATTCAACCTCTTATCAACCTCTATTGAACCTCTATTTACGTTCGGTATAGGCGGGGCAATGCCCCGTCTCTGGGTTTGAGGCAGGGCAATGCCCTATCCCAACGGGCGCTTCTGCTATTACCGCTCCTCCCCCTAACGAAGGGGGAGGTCGGGAGGGGGTCGTAACGGGCTCCGTCTCCGGGTTTGGCATCATCATTACACGATTTGATTCAACGATTTGAGACAGGGCGGTGCCCTGACTTGGGGTTTTAGACAGGGCGGTGCCCTGTCTCTACGATGGCGGCGTATTCTTTGATCTGCGCAATCCCGGGCGCCGTTCACTCCCCGATACGCTCCGTTCGCTCCGTTTTTACGGGCGGATTTGCCGTGTTCCCCTATCTTCCTTCGTATACAGATACCAAAAATGGTGAATATGATCGAATATTCAACGGGCGGGGTGTTGCGCTGTCGCGTGCATACGTGTATGTGGGGAGTGATGGGGTTGATGCGCGCGTACGGACGGGGGATGATGCGATCCATGCGCGCGCGTGGACAGGGAATTATGCGATCCTTGGGAATGGGCAGACGGGGCGGTGCCCCGTCTCTACGGGCATCGCGTACCGCAATCGCAATACTCATTTGCATTCTCGCATGTGCCCTTCCCGCCTGTAACCGGGACGTGTACGACAACCTGTTCGATCCGGTAAATCAATACACCGTGACTTTCGATTCACAGGGCGGGACGGCGGTATCGGCACAGACGGTGGACTACGGATCCACCATCTCCCAGCCGGCCGATCCGGTGCTTACCGGTTACACCTTCGCCGGGTGGTTCACGGAGCCCGGCTGCACCTCGCCCTGGCTCTTCGGGAGCGGCAAGGTCGAGGGCGATGCGACGCTCTACGCCCGCTGGACCATCAACCAGTACACCGTCTCCTTCGATCCGCAGGGCGGAAGCGCGATCGCAATGCAAACGGTGAACTACAACGGCTATGCGGCCGATCCCGGCGCGCCTGCGCGCACCGGCTACACCTTCGGGGGCTGGTTCCGCGAGGCGGGCTGCGTGACGCAATGGGTCTTTCCCACCGACCCCATCACTGAGAACCGGACGCTCTTTGCGCAGTGGACCATCAACACCTACACCCTCACCTACACGCCAGGCGCGAACGGCTCGCTCACGGGGACAACCACGCAGTTCGTGACCCACGGCGCAAACGGTACCGCCGTCACCGCCGTCCCGAACGTCGGCTATCACTTCACCTCATGGAGCGATGGCGTCCTCTCGGCCACGCGCACCGACACCGGCGTTACCGGGGACATAACCGTCACGGCGAACTTCGCCATCAACCAGTACACGCTCTCCTACTCCGCCGGGGCCAATGGATCGCTGTCCGGCACGACCGCGCAGGTGGTTAATCATGGCTCCGACGGCACTGCCGTTACGGCCGTACCGAACGTGGGATACCACTTCACGTCGTGGAGCGACGGCGTCCTTACGGCCACGCGCACCGACACCAACGTGACCGGGAACATTACCGTGAGTGCGAACTTCGCCATCAACCAGTACACGCTTACTTACACCGCCGGAGCAAACGGCTCCATAAGCGGGACCACGCCGCAGTCGGTAAACCACGGGTCGAGCGGCACCGCCGTCACGGCCGTGCCGAACGTGGGGTATCACTTCGCGTCGTGGAGCGACGGGGTGGTCACCGCCACGCGGACCGACACCAATGTCACCGGCGCTATTTCCGTCACAGCGAACTTTACCATTAACCAGTACACGCTCTCTTACTCTGCCGGGGCCAACGGTTCGCTATCAGGGTCCACCGCGCAGGTGGTTAATCACGGCGCAAGCGGCACCGCCGTCACGGCCGTACCGAACGTCGGGTATCACTTCACGTCTTGGAACGACGGGGTCCTTACGGCAACGCGGACGGACACCAATGTCACGAGCACCATAACCGTGAGCGCGAACTTCGCCATCAACACGTACACGCTCACCTATTTCGCGGGAGCGAACGGCTCCATTACCGGGACCACGCCACAGACGGTGGATCACGGCGCAAGCGGCACGGCCGTCACGGCCATGCCATCATTCGGGTATTACTTCACGACATGGGACGACGGGGTGCTCACCGCCGCGCGGACCGACACCAATGTTACCGGCCCCATTTCCGTCACGGCGAGCTTCGCCATCAACACCTACACCCTCACCTACAATGCGGGCGCGGGCGGATCGATAACTGGATCAAACCCGCAAACCGTGAACCACGGCGCGAACGGCACGGCCGTTACTGCCACGCCCAACGCAAACTATCACTTCACTTCATGGAGCGACGGAGGGCTTATCGCCACGCGGACGGACACGAATGTGACCGGGGATATGACCGTTGCTGCGAACTTCGCGATAGACCAGCATACGGTCGCGTTCGACGTGCTGGGCGGCGCTCCCGCTCCAGGGCCTCAGACGCTCGATTACGGTAGTTTTGTTGCGGAGCCAACCGAACCGACCAAAGCGAATTATTTTTTCAGGGGCTGGTTTAAGGAAATCCTGTGTATTAATGAATGGATCTTCGCGACGGACATGGTGACAGGTGATATTACCCTGTATGCGAAGTGGCTGATCCCATTTATAACAATATGGAAAACGGACAATACCGGGAACGTAGTGTCCGGACCGAACCAGGTAAAACTGCCCCTAGCGTCCACGGGCACCTATGATTTCATCGTGGATTGGGGCGATGGGACATCAAACACCATTACCACGTACAATCAACCGGAGGCAACCCACAGTTATGCAGCCCCGGGAACGTATACCGTTACCTTAGCCGGACAGATCGAGGGATTCGGATTCGCAGCATCCGGACAGGACAGCTCAAAGCTTATCGATATAGCACGATGGGGCTCGGTACGCCTGCACAACAACGGATCTCAGTTCCGGAATTGCAATAATCTTACCGCCTTTTCAGCCATCGACAGTCCTGATTTGAGCAGCGTATCCAACATGAGCTCCATGTTCTACGGGGCATCCAGCTTTAATGGAAATATTTCCGCTTGGAACGTGGCCAATGCAACCAACATGAGTGAAATGTTCCGAGGGGCCTCTGCCTTTAATCAGAATCTAAACACCTGGAATGTGGCCAATGTGACCAATATGAATAACATGTTCCGACAGGCAAGCAGCTTCAATGGAAATATCTCCTCATGGAATGTGGCCAATGTGACCGAATTTACAGGTATGTTCTGGCAAGCGAGCAGTTTTAATCAAGATATTTCCTCTTGGAATGTATCGAATGCGACGTTTATGGGGTATATGTTCTATTGGGCATCCAGTTTTAATGCAAACATTTCCGCCTGGAACGTGACCAATGTAATCTATACGGGCGGCATGTTTTGGGGAGCAGTTGCGTTTAATCAGAATATTTCCGGCTGGAATGTGGCAAACGTAACCATTATGCAGTCCATGTTTCGATTCGCAAGCAGCTTCAATCAAAACATTTCCGGCTGGAATGTGGCAAAAGTGAATAGTATGCTCGGAATGTTTGAAAATGCAACCGCCTTTAATCAGAACCTTTCCGGCTGGTGTGTGACTTTAATTGCTTCTGAGCCCTTTGCATTTGATGATGGCGCAGCATCATGGTCCTTCCCCAGGCCAGTCTGGGGGACCTGTCCGTGAAAGACCTTCGTGTATATCGCGGCGGGTTTTACATACTCCACCGATGGCGACGTGACAGGAAATCACGGCAGTTCCGACTTCTGGATCGTCAAGCTCGACGCGAGCAGGAACTTTTAACGGGCGTCGCGTGATCCCGGCCCTTTGATACGGATCAACCTCTATTCAACCTCTTATCAACCTCTATTGATCCTCTATTTACGTTCGGTACAGACGGGGCATTGCCCCGTCTCTGGGTTTGGCATCATCATTCCACGTTTTGAGACAGGGCGGTGCCCCGTCTCTACCTGTGGTACGGGGATATTGCCAAAAAAATTCAAAATTCCTAATACCCAATCGTAATATCCATAGAGGGCCAATCCTCAAATCCATGTACGGGCAGGGCAATGCCCTGTCCCGACGGGCGCTTTTGCCATTACCGCTCCTCCCCCAAACGAAGGGGGAGGCCGGGAGGGGGTCGTAACGGGCCCCGTCTCTACAGGAGGCTGCCACATGGCAACCGTGAAATTCACTTCCATCATCCAGCACGCAAGCGGGCAATTCGGCGGGATCATCTTCTCCCACCGGAAGGGGAAACCGTACCTCAAGCGATACGCGAAGCCGCGCGACCCGCGCACGGCGGCGCAGGTCGCAGCCCGCGAGCGCTTTCGGGAATGCGCCGCGAAATGGCGCATGCTCCCGCCGGAGGAGAAGGCCGCGTGGAAGGCGCGGGCGCGGAGAGAGAACGCGACGGGGTATAATCTGTTCATGCGGGAGGGGATGCGCGATAGGGCGGGTGCTTAAAAGGCCGGGCAATTCCCCGCCAGCCATGGGCGAATGGGGAATTTATACGGATTGTCTGTTGATTTGCTTGACGCACGTGGACATACGTGCCAGTCTCAAATAGTCGTGGTTCCTTTAATCCCAGAATAAGGAGAACGCCCCGCATGTATCTCGACAGAATAGAACTCAATCCCCGGGTTTGCGGCGGCAAGCCGGTCATCAGAGGCACCCGGATTCCGGTATCGGTGATCATATCGCACCTGGCCGAAGGCGAAAGCTGGGACGCCGTACTGGCGGGATTCCCCGAGCTTACGGAAAGCGACATCCGCGCATCCCTCCAGTATGCCTCCGCCTCCATTGAGCATACCGAATTTGCCGAAACGGCGGCAGGATAATTCATGCGCCTGTACCTCGACCAGATGTTCAGCTGCACGCTTGCAGACATCCTGCGTAACGATGGCCACGATATTGTGCGCGCTTCAGACGTCGGACAGTCAAGGGCGGATGACGAGCGGATCCTTGAATACGCCATCATGGAAGTGCGGACGCTGGTAACTCTCGACGAGCACTTTGGAGACTGGACCGTTTTACCCTTGAAGAAACACCCCGGTGTTATACGTGTTAAGATACATCCACCGGCGACAAGCGCAATTGCCCAACGCCTCCTCCCATTCCTTAGAACACACGATCAGGAACAATTCGCGAACAACCTTATAATCCTTGGAAAAGACCGCGTGCGATGGATTAATACCGCGAGAGGGGAATAGCATCCCCATGCAATACGAACGGGGCCAAATGTATCGTTTTTCCGCCCTGGCCCCCGGCCGTTTCGCCCCGTTCCACGCACTGTTCGCTCCCCGGGACGCACCGTTGGTTCCGCGGTCCTTGACGCCGGGGGAGTTCGTGCGGTAGTATTACACCAGGAGTTGCTTCCGCCGCTCCAGCACGCACAGCCGCAGCCGGTTCGCGCCGGTCGTGAATACATACCGTCTCAAAGGGGAGTCCCGCCGTGCAATGGTTACGCAACAGCGCCCGTGTCGTCTTCGGCGCGAGGATCGGCGGGGTCCGCATCTTCCCCATCGCCACGAAGATCGTGCTTGTGTACGTGCTCTTCATCCTGCTGTCCAACTTCTCGTCGCACTACATCAGCCTCATGCTCTACCGGAGCGAGCTGGTCAAGCAGGCGCGGCAGCTCCTGGTGCGCGACCTCAAGGACGCCTACACCTTCGCAAACACCCAGTACGAGATATTCCACTTCAGCGGGAACCGCGACCAGGCGCTGCGCCGCATCGAGGAGAAGGCCCTCCTGGATTTCAAGCACCGCAAGTCCCTGCTCCTGGGGCTCGCCCGCGACGGGCGCATCGAGATCAACGCCGCGCGCACCGCGAAGCCCGCGGCCTTCACCGACGCGGCGGCCCTGGCGGCGATGCGGCCGGGCCAGGCCGCGACCGAGAACGAGGGCTTCATCTCGTTCTCCCTCGGCGGGGAAAAGTATTTCGGGGTGTACAAGCACAATCCGAGCTGGGACATGCTCCTGGTGCGCGCGGAGGAGTTCGGCGAGTTCAACGAGGACTCCAACCGGATCTTCCGCACCATCTCCGTCCTGATCGTCGTCATCACCATCGCCTGCGCGGCCATCGGCGTCTTCATCATCAACTACGTGCTGCGCTTCGTGCGCCTCATCACCGCCGACATCATGCGGATGACGCGCGAGCACCGGATCGGCCTCATCGACATGCACGGCAGCCAGGCCGACGACGTGACTTTCATGGGCATGGCCTTCAACTCGCTGGCCGGCATCATCGGCACCATGATGAACATCTTCCAGAAGTTCACCAACAAGGACATCGTGCTCAAGGCCTACGAGGAGAAGCGCGTGCGCCTCGAGGGGTCGCGGCGGGAGCTCACCTGCCTCTTCTCGGACATCAAGAGCTTCACCTACATGACCGAGGTGCTGGGCACCGACATCATCACCCTGCTCAACCTGCACTATACCAGCGCCATCGGCATCATCCTCAGGAACGACGGGATCATCGGGTCCATCATCGGCGACGCGCTCTTGGCGGTGTACGGCGTCTTCGGCGAAGAGTCGGCGCGGATGAAGTCGTACCAGGCCGTGGTGTCGGGCTACAAGACCCACGAGGTGGCCGCCGAGATCCGCGCGAAGATGCAGCGCATCCGCGACGATATCGTCGAGAAAAACGGGAAGCTCACCCCGCTCGAGGAGAAGGTCTACAAGGCCGTGCTCATCGAGGTGGGCGTGGGCATCGACGGCGGGCACGTCTTCTACGGGAACATCGGCTCCTACGAGCGCATGACCAATACGGTGATCGGCGACACGGTGAACTCCGCCTCGCGGCTGGAGGGGCTCAATCGCGTGTACCACGCCCCGGTCATCTGCTCCGAGTATGTCGTGAACGACATCAAGGCAAACGTGCCGGACCACGGGCTCGAGTTCTTCGAGCTGGACCTCGTGAAGGTGAAGGGGAAAACCGAGGGCAAGCGGGTCTTCTGGCCCATCTTCAAGAAGGACATCACGCCCGCCATGCGCGCGGACCTGCGCCATTACTCCGCCGGCCTCAAGCTCTACTACGCCGGGAAGTGGAAGCAGGCGCATGCGCGCTTCCGCCAGTGCTCGCTCCCGGCGGCGGCGGTGTTCCTCGAACGGACCGGGCACGGAACATGCCCGAAAAACTGGAAGGGCATCTGGACGATGGAAACGAAATGAAAACACCACGCGGCGCACGATCCCGCCCCGCGGCGCGGCGAGGGGCGTCCCGAAAGACCTCCGCGGACCTGCCGGCCGAACAGCCCCCCTTCCTGCGGGAGGGGATCGGCGCGCCCCCCGAAGAGGGCGAGACCTACGACCTCGAACGGGAGTTCGCGAAAAGCCGGGGCAACCGGAGCGTTCCGATTCACGTCGCGATCGTCGCCTTCGCGCTGGCCCTCGCGGCCGTGAGCGCGTGGTTCATCTACGACATCCAGCGCGGCATGGACCGGACGACCGTCGGCATCGCCGACTTCCGCGACATCAACCTGCAGGAGCTCCTTGCGGCCCTCCAGCGCGCCCGGCAGGAGCTGGGGAAGATGGAGGACACCATCGCGGTCGCCCGGCAGAAGGCGCAGCTCGAGATCGAGCGGATCCGCCACGAGGCCGCGCGCGAGATCAGGAAGGTGGAGCAGTCGGGGCTGGGCCAGGCGGAGAAGCGCCGGATCATCGAGCGCATTCGCGCGGAGGAGGACCGGAAGCTCCGGGAGAACCGCCGCGTCGCCGATGGCGCCATCAAACAGAAGGCGGCGGAGGCGGCCGCGGCGAGGGCGCGCCTGACTGCCTTCGAAAAGCGGGCCGCCGCGGAACAGGCCGCCGCGATCAAGGACTCGGACCTTAAGGTGCGGGCGGCCTATCGACTCGGCGACGAGAAGGAACAGCTCGTCCAGTCGAAGCTGCGGGAACAGCGCACGGAGCACCAGGAGCGCATCAAGGACTTCGAGCGCGAGCTCAAGGAGGTCAAGGCGGCGGTCGACAAGGAGGCGGAGCGTGCCTCGGACACGGACAATCTCTTGGCCCTCTACCGGCGGGCGCTCACCTACTACGCGAAATCGCGCGGCGAGCACGGCTTCGTGATCGATCCCGGCTCCGGCGGAACGATGCTCGTGGACGTGAACCCGTTCCTCGACCTCAAGGCGGGGGACCGGGCCTATGTGCTCAACAAGGACAACAAGATCGTGGCGTTGGTGGAGATCCGGCCCGCCGGGCGCCGCGTGATGGCGAAGGTCGTGAAGCGCATGAAGAGCGGCGCGATCCAGCCCTTCGATAAAATTTTGCTCAAGAAGAACTGACCGGTAGGCACAATGAGAAACGCCATCATCATTCTACTCGCGATCCTGACCGCCCCCTCCCTTCTCCTCGGAGCGGAATGGGAGGAGCACGGCGTCACGGTGGTCTCGACGGCACCCTCGGTTACCGAGGGTGCCATGCGCCATGCGCTCAGGGACGCGAACGGCCGGTCCTTCGCCGCCAACTACGCGGCCTATCCGGACATGCCCTCACGCGAGCGCGCCATCGCGCTCAAGGACCTCTTCTTCGGCTGGCGGCACATTCTCCCCGAGCGCCTGGAGTTCTTTTTCGCCGCGGACGGCACCTACGCCAACATGCAAACCACGCGCATCGAATGGCAGGGCGAGAACCTGCGGCCCTATCTTCCGGCCGGCCTCGCCTTCCACGACGCGCGCGGCGAGCTGTACTACCGCTTCCGCATCGTCGTCAAGGACACGTCATACAAGCTGGACGGAAAGTATTCCGACGAGGAGACGCTGCTCAAGGAGATCTACGGCTTCATCCGGGCCGTGGAGGAAGGGAAGATCTCCGAGACGGACCTGGTGCGGTACCGCTACGAGGAGCCGAAGAAGGAGGCGCCGAAAAAGGAGCCGCCCCTGCGTCTCTCGGCGTTCGTACTCGGGAATTACCTAACGCCCACCGGCGATTTCGCGAAGATTTTCTCGGGCGGCTACGGCGGCATGGCGGGCGTCACCCTGCACAATGTGGGCATATCGATGCACGACAAGACCCTCTTCCGCGTGGACCTCTCCCTGGCGGCCGGCTATTGGGGGCTCGAACGGAAGAAGGACCCGGACCCCGAGGTGACCGGCGAGGTGCGCTCCTCGTATGTCGTTCCCATCATTTTTACGGCGCGCTATCGCATTGACGTGATCGGCGCTTTGTTCGTCGCGCCGTCGCTGGGTGTGGGCATCGGCTACCACAGCCTGTGCTACAGCAAGATTGCGGCCAACAACCGGCGTGAGACCTGCGAGGTGGGCGAATGGGCGCCGTCGCTCTCGGCGGGGTTGATGGCCGGCTATTCACTGTTCAACGACACCCTCATGCTCATGGGCGGCGCCGACTACATCGTATTGTTCGAGCGGCAGATGACCTGCATGACGTTTGCCTTTTACATAGGAGCGGGATATGTGTTTTAAGGCCGGATACACCGGAACACCGGCCGGCGGCGTTCCCTGCTGGGACGGGGCGATGCTTCGTCCCGGCGGGGATCAGCGTTCGCATGGGGCGCGTTGATATGCGCGCGTTCGGAATAATCGCCGTCTGCATGCTCGCATGTCTCCCGCCCGCCTGCGAACGCAACACGAATGATCCGACGGTCGCACCGGCGAACCGTCACATCGTCACCTTCGATTCCCTGGGCGGAAGCGCGATCAATCAACAGGCCGTCGCACCCGGCGAGCGGCTCGTCGAGCCTGCGGCGCCGTCGCGGGCCGGGCACACCTTCACGGGATGGTTCACGGACCCCGCCTGTTCCAAATCCTGGAATTTTAAGGCCAATACGATAACGGGAGACAGCACCCTCTATGCGCGCTGGTCGGTCAATCGCTACACCCTGCGCTACGCGGCGGGCCCCAACGGCAGCATCGGCGGCCCGGCCATGCAGGCGGTCTCACACGGCGAAAGCGGCGCCACGGTGACCGCCATCCCCGCGCGCGGCCATCATTTCGTCCAGTGGAGCGACGGCTCCACCGCAAATCCGCGGACCGACGGCGCCGTGACCGCGAACGTGTCGGTCACCGCGGCCTTTCTCATAAAGCAGTATCCGCTCACCTATGCGCCGGGCGCGGGCGGCTCCATTGCCGGGACCGCCCTGCAGGTGGTGAACCACGGCGCCTCGGGATCGCCGGTGACCGCCGTTCCCAACGCCGGGCACCGCTTTGCGCAATGGAGCGACGGGTCTACCGCCAATCCGCGTACGGACGCCGCCGTGACCGGCGCCATCTCCGCAACCGCCATATTCACCGCGGAAAAGCACCGGCGGGGTGTTGCCCCGCCGGAATCGCCGGTGAAGTAGTTCCGCTCGAACTCGACGAAACCCTCTCCTTCCAAAAACCGGGCTTTCGTTTGAAATACCATCCCCATCGACGTCACGATACTACACGATCTCCTTAAGCGGCGCGTACTTCCGCTCGGTCAGGTCGTAGCTGTGGAACTGCCGCTCGCCGTTTTCGTCGATGGCGTTGAATTGCAATATATCGTTCACGGCCGCGCCGTCCTTGAGCTCAATCACGCCGTACTCGACCATCTGCCGCAGCCAGGTGCGCACCACGCCGAAGGCGATCTTCTGGATCCCGAGATCGGAGTTGTGGTCGTGATCGTAGCGGCCCAGGTTTACGTCGGCCATGCGGTAGCCCTGAAAGCACGAGTCGATCGCCATGCCGGTCTCGATGCCGTACATCTGCCAGAAGCACACGGCGTTGAAGAACGCGAGGGTCCCGGCCACCTCGCCCGAGAGCGGGTACGAGAAGGCCGTGAGCCGGCGCACCGCCGGGTGCGCAATGGCCGAGAAGAGCGGCTGCGCCATGTACTTCTTAACCCGCCCCATCGCCCGCCAGAACCCGGCCTTGGCGAAATCGTACCCCTCGAACACCGCGCCGGCCAGCCCCGTGACGAAATGCGCGCCGAAATACTGCATCGACACGTCGGCGTCCAGGAAAACGATCACGATGTCCTCCGGGGGCAGCCCGTCCCGCCAGTGCGTGTTGATGTGGTACAGCGTCCGCCGCATGTCGGCGCCCTTCCCGCGCTCGTCGCCCATGTCCGGAACGGCCTCGGCATTGGTGATGATGATGACCGCGTTCGGATCGGCCGCGCGCACGCGCTGCTCGGTGCGGTCGGGCGCGTCCGCGTGCTCACGCCGGTGGGAGAGAAACACGCGGTCCACCACCCCGGCAAGCTCGTCGCCCACGAGCCGCACCTTCTCGGCCGCCAGGTCCGCTTCGCGCTCACCGAGGGTCGAGATGACTACATAGAGCCGCTGCCGGCCCTTCGTCGAGGCAAGCTCGGCCGGGGTATATCGCGAGAAGTTGAGGTGGGTGATTTTTTCCATACGCGGCTCTCATGCCGTGCTATGGAGGCGCCGGCAAAATGTCCATTCTTTTCGCCGAAAAAAATAGATATCCCGGCAAAAGTGTTATAGTATTACACCGCAATAGGGACAATTGAAACCAATGGGATAGCGATATGAAACAACTGATAAAACGGCACCGCATAAAGGTAACAGAGGGACAGTCCAATGGACTGCTGGAGACGGCCGCAAGCGGCCTGGTTCGGATGCTCGGGGTGAACGACATAGACGTGGACCGCAAGACGGGGACCATCGACATCACCTACGATCTCGCGCACACGAGCTATCGGGCGCTTGAGCGCAAACTGGGCGAGCTGGGCTGCGCCACCGCGAGCTCGCCGCTGCAGAGCATCAAGCGCGCGCTCATCAACTTCACCGAGCAAAACCAGATCGTGAGCCGGCACCTCGAGACGGTCAACCCCGAGGCCGCCCGGAGAATGCGCGCGCGTCGGTAGGCGCGAGCTGGAACGCGCTACGGATTGAGGGTGATGACGTTCCCGGCGATCGCGCCGTCGTAGATCTTCAGCGGGTCCTTCCCCCGGATGAAGTCCATGATGAGCCGGAAGGTGAGATCGGGCTTCTCCTCCTGGGGGACGTGGCCGCATTCGGGGATGATCACCATCCGCGCCCGCGGAAGCGTCGCGCACAGGTCGATTCCGAGTTGCGTGGGGATCCACTTGTCGTTTGCGCCCCACACCAGGAGCGCCGGCTGCGTGAGCTCGTGCAGTCGCGTGGTGTAGGCCTTGTATAAATCGAAATTGATCTGCTTGGCCAGCGAGACCTGCGCCTCGATCGCGTTGGCGGTGTTGATGCGCTGGTAGTATTCCTCGATCTGCTCCTCGGTGATCCACTCGCGGTGATAGTACACCTCGCGGAACACCAACCGGATCATCCACTTCGCATAGATGAGCTTGCCGATGTCGCGCGCGAAGGGGAAGCGCAACAGCCGCAGGATAAACGGCAGCTTCATCCGCTGCCCGGTCGCCGGGTCGATCGCGATCACCTTCGAGATGCGCTTCGGATAGCTGAAGGCGAGCATCGCGGCCACGCCGCCGCCGTAGGAGTTCCCCACGAAAATGGCCTGCTCGATATCGAGCGCCTCCATCCATCTGTTCACCTGCTCCGCCAGGCTGATGGCGTCGTAGCTGGAATCGCGCGGCTTGTCGGACCAGCCGAAGCCCTTCATGTCCAGCGCCCATATATGGAAGCCCTCATCATTGAGGCGCCGGTCGATCTTCTCCCACGTGTAGGTGGACGAGGCGAAGCCGTGCAGCAGCACGATGTGCGGCGATTTCTTCTTCTTCGCCGGGTAGTGGCGATAGTGCAGGTTCACGTCGTCGATTTCGATAAAGTGGTCGAACTCGGTCTTGTTCGGCATCTGGCCGGAGAGCATACCGTTCCACGCCATGTCGTTGCTCCGTTCTGTCGATGTTGATGCGGCCGCCCAGAGCGGGCGGCGGGCGCCTACGCGGTCTGCTCGTCGATGGCGCACACGTTGCCCGAAATCGTCCCGCGAAAGGTCGCGAAGACGTCGCGCCCGCGCGCGAAATCGAGCACCAGGCGGAACACGGTCTCGGGCTTCTCCTCCTGCGGGATGTGCCCGCACTCGGGGATGATCACCAGGCGCGCGTCGGGGAGCATGTCGTTGAGGCGATACCCCAGCTCCAGCGGGATCCACGCGTCGTTCTTGCCCCATACGATGAGCGTCTTTTGCTTGATCTCCCGTATCCGGGAGTAATACAGCTCGTACTTGTCGAAATCGATGGCGCGGCACAGCGCGATCTGCGCGTCGGTCGCGTTGGTTGTGGACATGCGCGCATGGTAGGCGTCGATCTGCTCGTCGGTGATAAGCCGTTTGTTGTGGAACACCTCGCGAACGATGAGCTTCACCATCCACCGCCCGAAGATGATCTTCCCCACGAGCCCGGCCAGCGGCAGGCTGATCAGGTGCATCACCGACGGCAGCCGCATGCGCAGCCCCGCATTGTCGATGAGGACCATCTTCTTGATGCGCTTCGGGTAGTTGAAGCTCAGCAGCAGCGCCACGCCGCCGCCGTAGGAGTTGGCGACCACGATGGCGTCGTCGATCTTCATCGCCACCATCCACTTGTTGAGCTCCTCCATGATCGTCAGGATGTCGTAGTCGCCGTTTCTCGGCTTGTCGGACCAGCCGAAGCCTTTGAGGTCCAGCGACCAGACATGGTAGCCCTCCTCGTGCAGGCGGTAATCGATCTTCTCCCACGAGTAGGTGGACGAGGCGAAGCCGTGCAGCAGCACCACGTGCTCGGCGTTCTTTCCGCGCGCGGGGTATTCCCGGTAGTGATAGGTGATGTCGTCGATTTCGACGAAGTGATCGTAGGGGCTTTTGTCGATCATCTGCCCCGAAGCCATCCCTTTCCACGACATATTCATACCTGCCTCGATAGTGTATCCAGCGGAATAGCAGCCATTTCAACCGTCCGGTCAAACTAAACAGGCCGTGCGCGAATGTCAAGAGCAAACATCATGCGCCACAGGGGGCGGTACCGCGGGGGCCGGGCCGATCCGCTTCGCGGCGGCGGAAGATTCAGCGGTGCGCCAACGCCATTACACGATGCTGCTCACATCGAGCTTTTCGCTCAACCGCGCGCCGTGGCTGGCCACAACGAGCGACGAGGCATAGCTGCCAATGAGACCGGCCTTGTCCACGGAATAGCCGTGGGTGATGCCGTAGAGCAGGCCCGCGGCGTACATGTCTCCCGCGCCGTTGGTATTGGCCACGTTAGTCTTGAACGAGGGGATGCGGTGCACCGCGCCGTCGTGTTTCACCAGGCTCCCCTCCGCGCCGATCTTCACCACGGCGATACGGCACATCGCGGCGATGGCCTCCAGCGCGCGCTCGGGGGACTCGCCCGTGAAGGCCTGCGCCTCGTCCTCGTTCACGAAGACGATGTCGGCGTGCTCGCGCACCAGCGCGCGGAACGAGTCGAGGTTGCGCCCGATGAGCGACGAGTCCGAGAGGTCCAGCGACACCAGCGTCCCCGCCTCCCGCGCGCATTGCATCGCGTAGAGGCAGGCGTCCTTCTGGCCCTCGCTCTCCAGGAGGTAACCCTCGATGTGCAGCACCGAGCTCTTCGCGATGGCCGCCGCATCGATGTCCCTGCGCGTGAGAAAGAGCGACGCCCCGAGGTGCGTGGCGAAGGTGCGCTCGGAATCCAGCGTAATGAAGGTGATGGCGTGGCCGGTCATGTGGTCCAGGCGGTCGATGCCCGTGCGGACGCCGGCGCGCTCCGTGGCCTCGATGTAGAACTCCCCGTATTCGTCGGCGCCGATGGTGCCCATGAAGAAGCTCGCGCCGCCCAGCGCCGCGACCCCGGCCATCGTATTGGCCGCGCTCCCGCCGGGCGTCCGCGAAAGCGGCAGCCCCGCGAGCGCCGCGAGGATCTTCGCGCTCTGCGCCGCGTCGACGAGCTGCATGCGGCCCTTCTCGAGCCCGAGCCGCGCGAGCGTCGCGTCGTCCACGGACACGGTGAAATCGACCAGCGCCGAACCGATGCCGGCGACGTCGATGGATTTGTTCGATACGGTTGTTCCCGAGATCATGTTCCCTTCCCTATTCCGTTTTTCATGGCGCCGGCCCGGACTATCGACACGCGCCCCGCCGCGAACACTCACGCCGAGGGTGATATTATTTTCAACAAGAAAAACCGCGCGCCGGCGATCGCATGCCGGCGCGCGTCCAAAAATGGATTGACAGCGCCGCGTACCGCCGGTACGCATGATCCCTCGAACGCACGCGAGGAGAACGATGAAAACGAAAAAAACTATTGACCGAAAGGCGGGCGCCGGCACAAGGGTATCCAAGAAGCGAACCGAGACGCAAATCATCAAGGACCTCGTCAAGGACATCCGCTTGTACGCGAAAACGCTTTCACAAAACGACCGGGAGCGGTTTAAGGGAAAGCTGATTAAATTTTTAAATACGCTCGCGAAGGAAGCAGAACGGCTATGACACTCGACGATTGCAGAAAATGTAAGTACCACGAAGTATTCCAGGACGGCTACGTCATCTGCACCTACCTGAAATTCCGCGATCAGCGGGTCATCAAGAGCGAAAGCGACGGCACCATCGTGCTGGTCGAGTGCCCGCTCGAGAAGAAGTAACCCCCCGCGTCAGCATCAGCACCGCGTCCGCTCTATCGGCGGCATGTCACGAAGGCCGCCGCCATTGGTCACATCGGTGAAACCGTACCGCTGAAGGATTTTCTTCGCGACGCCGCTGCGGTTCGCCGTGCGGCAGTACACCACGATCGGCCGGTTCCTGTCGCCGAACTCGCCGATGCGCTTCTCGATCTGGTCGAGCGGAATGTTGATGGCGCCCGCGACGTGCCAGGCCGCAAACTCCGCGGGGGTGCGCACGTCCACGACGAGCGCGCACGCCTGTATCTTCTTGAGGACGATCGACCGGTCGGGAACGTCCCGCGCGCACGCGAGCTGCGCCGCGAGCACGACCGTAAACCCGGCAATTCCGATTAATACCGCACACCGTCTCATCGTTCTTGTCATGACCGTCCGCTCCTCTTCCCCGTTCTCCCGCGCCCAACCGGCGTATGTTGCGTTGAGTATAGCGCACGCGTCCGGCCCGTCAAAAAATCGTCTTGACGATGGCCGCACGCACAGCGATCATCACGGACGAATCACACACCCGGGAGGCCCGCCAGATGATATCGCGCATCGACCACGTTTCAATCGCCGTGCGGGACTACGACCGCGCGGCCGCGTTCTTCAAAACGCTCTTCGGCGCCGTGGAGGGGGCCGGCGCGGAGGACCCCGGCATGGGGTTCTTCTGGCAGCTCTTCTCGATGGGCGACCTGTCGCGTCTCGAGCTCATCACGCCGCGCGGCGGGAAAAGCTATCTCGACGGTTTTCTCAAAGGACGCGAGGGCGGCGTCCATCACATCACCCTGGAGACGCCGGACATTGAGCACGTGGTGCGCATTCTCGACGAACACGGCGTCCCCCACTTCGGCAGGCATGACTATGTCGGCGGCGTATGGAAGGAGGTGTTCATCCACCCGCGCGACGCCTTCGGCGTGCTCATCCAGATCGCCGAGTTCCGGCCGGACGACTGGCTCGGCCATGGCGTGAAGCTCCCGGCGGGACGCCGCTGGGAGGTCAGGATGGCCGACGGCGCGTGCGCGATCGACATTGCGCATCCGGGAGGCGGGAAGGTGACGATTGGCTTGTCGCGAGAGGAGGCGCGTCGTTTCGCGGAGGACATCATCGCCGCAACGGGCTAACGCCCGCCCCCTTCCGGCGACGAGCGCACGGAAGGGACGCGACGCATATGCCGGCGCCTCGGAGGATTATTTTTTTCCGGGGGTCGCTTTTTTCATTTCGTAGGTTCGCTCCGGGTTATACTCGAAAACCCACAGAAACGGGACCAGGCAAAAGACCCCGCCCACGCACGCGATCGTATTGAACTTTTCGTCTTTTTTCATAATAGTCTGGAAATCCTCATAGCCGTCCTTCGACAACTTCAAGCGAAACGCGGTCCCGACAATCGCGGTATCGGAATGCGAATAGGGGGTAACCCCCTTGTACTCGTCGTTCATGTACACCTTCGCGCCCTCGGGAATGGATTTGATAATGGTACCGCTGGAACAACTCACGACAAACACGGCCAACGCCACTAACAGCACGATGATCTTTTTCACTGGCACACTCCTTGTATGTTGATAGTTCGCGATTAGCGCCGGAGTGTTACCGGTCGCCGCTTCCCTGTCAAATACTTATCACCCGCAGGGCGGTTTTTTCACTCCAATGGGACTGCACCCGCCCTGGGCTCGATCAGTTCCCCAGGAAATCCGCCACCTGCTGGTGATTGTTCTTGAGCGCCTCCTCGCGGGGGGTGAGCCCGTCGTAGTTGGTCGCCTTCCGGTTGGCCCCCGCCTCGACGAGCGCCTTCACGTTCTCAAGCCGGCCCGCGGCGGCCAGGTGCAGCGCGGTCTCGCCCTCCTCGTCCGAGTTCTTCACGTCGGGATTCTTCTGCAGCAGGACGCGCGCAACACCCGCGGCCCCGTTTTTGAGCGCCACCTGCAGCGGGGTGGCGTTCGACTTGCTCTTCGCGTTGATGTCGGCCCCTGCGCCAATAAGGACCGTCACGACCTCCGTGTGGCCCCGCATCGCGGCCAGGTGCAACGGCGTGAGCTGGTCGTCCGCCGTCTTGCCGTTCACGTCGGCCTTTTTCGAAATGAGATACTCGACGATCTGCCGGTTCCCCTTGTCGGCGGCGACGCACAGCGGCGTCGAGTTCTTGTGCGAAACGTTGGGGTCCCCCACCGCGGCCAGCTGGGAGACGACGCGCTCAAGCGATCCCTCCTCGATCGCCGCAAAGAGACCGGCGACCTTCTTCTCCCGCGCGAGGCGCGCCCGCTCCTCGGCGTTTCATTTCAGCGCCTCCTTGATGGCGACGATGAGCCGCGCGCGGTCATCGGAGGTGAACTGATAGGAGACGGCCACGCCGGTTTTGGTGCGCCGGGTCTCAATCCGGTCGAACATCGCCTGGAGCCGCGCGATGCGCTCCTGGTCGGCGCTCAAGGCCTGCTGTCCGGCCGATTTCGGCAGCATCCCCGAAAACGACAGCGCGATGCTCGCGCCCACGATCGCGAAATGGCTCACCATCTCGAGCCGCTTCGCGTCGGCGGGGAGCCGCGAGGCGAGCTCGGCGCGAACGGACACATCGGAGCCCACCGTGAAGGCCGTCTCGACGGAACGCAGATTGAGCAGCGCCTTCACGTAGACGTTGGCGTCGAGCCCCTTGGCCATCATGGCGCCCTTCGCCATCGCCCCCTCCATCTGCTTTTTGATGTAGCGCGAAACGGAGTTGTACATATAGAACGTTTTCCCCTTTGCGCCGGCGACGAAACTCCTTCGGGCCGCGGAGGTGGTCTTTGTTCCGCTCTTCTTGGCTCCGAGATAGGCGGCGAGGGACGGCTTGAAGCCGATCACCATCATCCCGGCGACGCGCGCGAGGAACACGTTCTTCTGCTTGTCGAACTCGTAGAGCGTGTAGCCGTGGACGCTCTGCCGCGGCCGCTTCGCGAGGGAGGCGTCGATCTCCTTTCGGTACTTCGGCATGCCAATGAACACGAGCACCCCCGAACCGGACTCGACCTTCGCGCTGGTGCCCACCACCATGATCTCCGTAATCTCGCCCAGCACGAGATTGAACAGCTCGTCGTAGGCGTCGGTCGATGCGGCCTCCCCCTTTTGCATCCCGCGGAAGATCTCGGTCATTGTGATGCCGTTCGCGCCCAGATAGCGCGAGAGCGCCTTCATGTCGACATAGAGGAACACGTCGGCCCCCTTCTGGCCGAAGGCCGACTCGTCGATGATCGATTTCGCCGACGCGGGCGCCGGGGCGAGCGCGGACAACGCGAAGAGTGCGCATACGATCGTAATCAGGCGCGGAAGTGTTCCCGTCATGTCAGTTCTCCTTGGGTCTCGAAAGATGGAATGGTCGAAGGATGGTCGATATCGGGCCGGCTGTCCAGAATTTTATTATTTCGCACGGTCGTATTTTACTGGACAGGGAATCATTCCTGTTGTACGATAATCATAAAAAGTCCACAAAATGGAGTGTCCGCATGGATCACGGAAGCGGTCTGTACCTGAATTTCTTCTCCGTGGGGATGATGATCACCATGGTATTCCATCTGGTGATGGCCCTGTTCTTTTTCGGCATCCCGGAGCGCTCGAAGGCCACCACCAACATGGCGATCGGCTTTCTGCTGTTCTTTGTCTTCAATCTGGCCTACTCCATTGCCAACAGCCTGTACCATCCCGCGGCCGCCTATCACCGCTGGTTCACCGTGGCCCTGATCCTGCCCATTATAACCCATTTAACCGCCTTTTTTCTGTACTACCCGCAGCCGGTCAATCGTCGCGTCATCAAGGCGTTTTTTATAACCGAGTACACCATCTCGATCCTGCTCACACTCGTCTTTTGCGGCGCCTCGTTCGCCCTGCGCAAGACGTTCCTCTTCGAGGGGCATTACTGGGACTACGACAATGACCAGATTGGGAAGATCGTCGCCCTTGTGATCATGCTCTATATCGCCATTTGCATCGCTTCCTTTATCTGGCGGACAATTACCGTCAAGACGGCCGAGCGCTGGGTATGCCTGTGGATGGGAATCGCGCTCGTACTCGCGTCGGTGGTCCCCTCCATCGCGAACACCCTCAGCCGCGAGGGCGCGATCGACCGGGGACTCTATCAGATCACCTGGGTCCTGTTCAACATCCTCGGCTTCTTTGCAATGGGATTGGTGTACATCAACAACACCAAGGAGCGGACCTCGTTCATCGGGAAGCTCATCGGCATCAGCGTGGTCACCTTTCTTCTGCTGCTGCAGTTTATAAGCTACATCGCCCTTACCGACAAGGACGTGGCCTACGACGAGGTCCGACGGACCGCCGCCGAGCTGGTGCTGGCCGGGAAGAACCGCCCGGCCGACCTGACCTACATAATCCGCTTCTCACCCGAGACGGGCTCGTTCGAGAATGTCGATGAGCGCTACAAGTCCGCCATACCCACCGATGGCCTGGGCGTCGATTTCCTGAACGCGCTGTCCTGGCGACGCATCGCCGGGCTTCCGGCGGAAAACTTCGTCCCCGCGGCCACGGCGATCATCGAGGGCGCACACGCCGATTTCGCCGGGCACCGCGCCTTCATCGCCGGGCGACTCGCGGCGCTTCCCGCTGGCACGGCCGATCCCGCCGCGTGGCTCCTGCGCGAGATCGCCGGCGTGGCGCGGACGGTCCAATATCGGGCCAACAAGATCAATCAGCTTCCGGACGAGACCTTTCGCGAGCAGGTGACGAAGTTCCTCGCCGCACAACGCGGCGCCTTCGCCCCGTTCCGCGCTGCGATCGAGGCGCGCCTCGCACAAAGCACCAACGAGGGCGACGAGCTCAAAACCGAGCTCATGCGGCTCCTGGCCCCCATGAAGGAGCCGGGCGCGCGGCGGTATCGGACCGACGCCACCGGCCGGGTCCATCATGTGGGCTACATGATCAACGACGAGACCGCGGGCCGGATGTACGAGGTGGGCTTCTCCTACGCGGCCTACCGTCGGGGAATGCACCCCTTCGGCCTGAAGCTCGCCGGAATTTTGGTCGTCCTGATCCTCCTCATCCGCTACGGCTTCCAGTTCTTCTTCAAGGGCGCGCTGATTACGCCGTTGCGCGAACTCTCGCACGCGGTGAAGGAGGTGAACAGCGGGAACCTCAATGTGAGCATCCCGATCAAGATCGAAGACGAGATCGGATACGTGTCGCGCACCTTCAACACCATGGTAGTGTCCATCCGGGACATGATCCAAACGGTGACCAACAACTCCCTCGAGGTGAAGACCGTGAGCACCGACCTCAACGCATCGTCGGGGCAGCTCTCGGACATCGCACGCGAGCTCGCGGCCATCGTCGAGCAGACGGCCGCCGCCTACGAGCAGATGTCCTCCTCCTTCGAGGCGAGCCTCAACGAGATCAAGACGCAGCTCGAGCACTCGGACTTCGTGAAAAGCGACATCTCGCGCATCAACACCAACAGCGAGCAGCTCGCGGGACGCATCTCGCATCTCACCGAGAGCATCAACGGCGCGGTGGAGCAGGTGTCCGTGGGCGAGAAGACCATGGCCAAGTCGGTCAAGGCGATCGAGGAGGTCGCGGCCTATCTCACCAGCATCGAGGAGACGATCAACTCCATCAACGAGGTGGCAGACAAGATCAACCTTCTGGCCCTAAACGCCGCGATCGAGGCGGCGCGCGCGGGCGAGGCGGGGCGCGGTTTCTCCGTGGTGGCCGACGAGGTGAACAAGCTCGCCGACCAGACCACCGAGCTCGTGAAGGGCATCCAGACCACCATCATCCAGCAGGCCAACCGGATCGGCAACGAGATCCAGTTCATCAGCGGCACCTCCGGCATATTCAAGGACGTACAGCAGAAGATCATGGAAACGCGGGACGTGATGTCCGAGACCATCAAGTTCACCGGCAGCCTCACCGAGATGAACAGCGAGATCCAGCAGAAGATCAACAAGCAGAGCGTGATCTCCAACAGCATCTACACCTTCTCGATGGAGCAGAAGCACGTGATCGACGAGCTCACCCGGGCCATCGAGTCGATCAACGAGATATCGCAGAAGACGCTGGAGAGCGCCGAGATGGTGAAGAGCTACTCGAAGATCATCGACATGAGCGCGAACGAGCTCTCGGCGAACATCGAGGCCTTCAAGAAGCTGGAACAGAAAGTCAAGTGACGATGCGGCGCGTCGCGCCGAACTCGCCCTAGCCGCGCTACCGTCGCTTGATCCGCTTGGCGATGCGCGCGGCGTCATCCATCCGTTCACGCGCCGTACCGCCGTCCGTCCCCGCCGAGCGCTCGTTATTGCGCACCGCAGGAACGAAGAACTCCCGAACGCCGGCGGCAAACTCTCGCAATCGGTCGATTGGGCCCATGCGGCCCTCGCGGACCGCAGGCGCATCCCCGCTCCACGCTGCATCAGCCGATATCGCGGCATCGTCGATCGGGCGTTCATGTCGCGGCCGGCCGACGGGCTCCTCTTGCGGCCCAACGGGATCAGCCTCCGTTTGCGACGTCGGGGCCGACTCTCGCGTGTGTGACGGCGGCCGCGTCACGACGTCACCGGCGCCATCATCGCGCACCGCCATGGACGGGACCGGCCTCAGGGTCCCCCCTATCGCGGCCGGGGGACCCTGCATGGCGCCACACTCCTCATCCAACCGCCGCTGCCGCGTTTCGAAATCGTCCGCATCGACAATGCGAAATCCGCTCACCAGCGTCATGAGATACCCCGCCAGCGCGCGGTCGACGAGGGCGTCGAGCACGTCGGGAACGATGGCGCGCAGGGCATACGCATCGCTCACGGGCCCGTTCTCGAGGATGATCGGGTAGCGCCGCGCGAGATACGATCCCGAGCGCGCCTCGTCCTCGCTCTCCCAGCGGTGCGAATCGACCAGGCCGCTTTGTCCGGTCCAGCGGGCCGTCCCGTACGTGTTCGACGAGAAATAGAGCTCGACGATCCGCCCGTCCTCGAAGGCCACCAGAAGCGCCCGCTCGATGAATTCCGGGCGGACATACGAGGCGAAGCGGAAGGTCCGGCGCGCCCCGTCCGATACCGCGCCCTCGAATCGCATCGTTGCCGTCATGCCGTCACTCATGCGCACTATGATATCGCGGCGCGCCGCGACCGTCAACGAAATATACCCGCACCACGCGCAAATACATTTGACAAATGCACTTCGCGGATGCCTGAGGTATCAGGACAGCACACGACACCCGCGCGGCCGCGCACAATCGGGGGACCTACATGGATATCTACAAAATCACCGGCGGAGCGACATTACAAGGCGAGGCGCCGATATCGGGCGCGAAGAACGCGGCGCTCCCGCTCATCGTGGCAAGCCTCCTCGCCGAGGGCGAGACGGTCCTCACCAATGTCCCCAACCTGCAGGACGTGCGCACCATGATCAAGGTGGTGCAGTGCCTGGGGGCCCAGACGGACTTCGACACCGACGCCAACGTACTGAAGATCCGCGTGGCCGCGCTCACGAACGCCGAGGTGCCTTACGACCTCGTGAAGACGATGCGCGCCTCGGTGTACGTGATGGGGCCGCTCCTCGCGCGCGCGGGCGAGGCCGACGTGTCGCTGCCCGGCGGCTGCGCCATCGGCGAGCGCCCCATCGACATCCACCTCTCCGGCTTCGAGGCGATGGGCGCGACCATCGAGCTCGAGCACGGCTACATCAAGGCGCGCGCCGAGCGGCTCTCCGGCGGCCGGTTCGTTATGCGAAATGTCTCCGTGGGCGCGACCGCCAATCTTCTCATGGGCGCGGTCCTGGCCGACGGCGAGACCGTGCTCGAGAACTGCGCCAAGGAGCCGGACATCGTGGACCTGGGCCGCTTCCTGGTGAAGATGGGCGCGACCATCGAGGGGCTGGGCACCGACCGCATCATCGTCCAGGGCGTGCCGAAGCTTTCGGCCGTCACCTACCGCGTGATGCCCGACCGCATCGAGGCGGGCACCTATCTGCTCGCGGGCGCGATCACCCGCGGGTCGGTGAAGATCGTGCGCGCCGAGCCCGACCATATCGGCGCCCTCATCCAGACGCTGGGCGAGATGGGCTTCGCGATCGAGACCGGGAGCGACTGGGTGTCCATCGCACCCGGCGACCGGGCGCTCTCCGGCGCCTTCATCCGCACCCTGCCCTATCCGGGGTTCCCCACCGACCTGCAGGCGCCCATGATGTCGCTCATGACCACCGCGCCGGGCATCAGCGTAATCATCGAAACCATCTTCGAGAACCGCTTCACCCACGTGGGCGAGCTGCGCCGCATGGGCGCGGACATCACCACGGAGGGCAATGTCGCCATCATTAAGGGGCAGGAGCGCCTCTCCTCGGCCACCATCATGATGTCGGACCTCCGGGCGGGGGCAGCGCTCGTGCTCGCCGCGCTCGCCGCGCAGGGGACCACGGAGATCCGCCGCATCTACCATTCCGACCGCGGCTACGAAAAATTAACGGAGAAGTTATTGGGCCTCGGCGCCGATATAAAAAGGGAGGCAGGAGGAAAACTGTAATGCTCCGAGGAATCTACACCGGCGCGAGCGGCATGATCGCGCAACAGGCGCGCATGGACGCGGTGGCGAACAACCTGGCCAATGTGGACCAGACCGGCTATAAAAAGGACACCGCCATCTTCAAGACCTTTCCCGAGATGCTGATCCGCCGCCTGAGCGACGACGGGCTGGGCATCGTCCCCACGGGCTCGTACGACACCATGCCCTTCGTGGGCAAGCTGGGCACCGGCGTCGAGGTGAACGAGGTGTACACCCAGTTCGAGCAGGGATCGCTCCAGCGCACCGAGAACTCCTTCGACCTCGCGCTTGAGGGGCGCGGCTTCTTCGCCGTGCAGACCGAGCGCGGCGAGCGCTACACGCGGAACGGCGCCTTCACCATCAACCAGGACGGCGTCCTCATGACGCACAACGGCGACCCGGTCCTAGGCGAAAACGGGGTGATCCGCGTCCAACAGAACAACTTCATCGTCAACGAGCGCGGCGAGATCATCGTGAACCAGGCGCTGTCGCTGGACCCGCGCGATCCGGTGAACATGACCGGCAACACCTGGGAATCGCCGACGGTAATCGACCGCATCAAGCTGATCGACTTCGAGCGCATCCGCGAGCTTAAAAAGGAAGGGAACTCGTTCTATCGAGAGACGCCCGAGTCGGGCCCGCCGCTCCCGCCCGCGGAGATCAAGGTGGTCCAGGGGTTCCTCGAGAAATCGAACGTGAGCGCCGTCCGCGAGATGGTGGACATGATCGAGGTCCAGCGGAGCTACGAGGCCAACCAGAAGACCATCCAGACCCACGACCAGACGGTCGGCAAGCTCATCAACGACATCGTCCGGTAACGATCACACCGTCACGGGCCGGCCGCACTTCTTCTCGTTGTCCCAGAAGGGGGATATCTCGAGCAGCCGGTCGATGATGCCCGGCAGCACCTCAAGCGTGTAATCGATCTCCTCGTCCGTGGTGAACCGGCTGAGGCTGAAGCGGATGGAGCCGTGCGCCGAGGTGAACGGCACGCCCATCGCGCGCAGCACGTGCGAAGGCTCCAGCGATCCGGACGAACAGGCCGATCCGGACGACGCCGCAATCCGCTTCTCGTTCAAATACAGCAGGATCGCCTCGCCCTCGATGAACTCGAATCCGACGTTCGTCGTGTTGGGAACGCGCGCATCGCGGCTCCCGTTGAGGCTCGCATTGGGAAAGCGTTCCAGTATCTCGCGCTCGAGCCGGTCGCGCATCGCGGCGATCTCGTGCTCTCGGTTCAGGTATATGCGCGCCAGCTCCGCCGCCTTCCCGATGGCCACGATGCCCGCGACATTGTCCGTCCCGGGGCGACGCCCGCGCTCCTGGTGCCCGCCGTACATGATGGGCCGCATGCGCGTCCCCCGTCGCACGTACAGGACGCCCACGCCCTTCGGGGCGTGGAACTTGTGACCGGAGAGCGACAGCAGGTCGCACTGGATTCTCTTCACGTTGATGGGCACCTTGCCCGCCGCCTGGACGGCGTCGATGTGGAACGGGACCCCCCGCTCCCTGAGGAAGGCCCCGATCTCCTCCACCGGGAAGATGACGCCGGTCTCGTTGTTGGCGTGCATCACCGACACGATCGCCGTATCGTCGTCGACCGACGCCTTGAGGTGCTCCAGGTCGAGCTCGCCGGCGCGGTTCACGGGCACATACGTTACGCGGTATCCGTCGCGCTCGAGCTTCTTGCACAAATTGAGCACGGCCGGGTGCTCCACCCGGGTGGTGATGATGTGGCGCTTTTCGGTATAATACGAGATGGCGCCGAGAATGGCCATGTTGTCGCTCTCGGTCCCGCAGCTGGTGAAGACGATCTCGTAGTCGTTCTCCGCGCCGATGAGCTCGGCCACCTGCGCCCGGGCGCGCTCGAGGTGCGTCGCCACGCCGCCGCCGAAATCGTGCATGCTGGAGGGATTGCCGTAGCGCTCGCGCAGAAACGGCATCATCGCCTCGATCACCTCCGGATCGACCTTCGTGGTGGCGTTGTTGTCGAGGTACACCCATTCCTCGCGCGATTGCCGCTGGTGCCCGTGCCGCATATCAGTTCCGCTCCTTCGTCATCAGAATGCCCCGCGTCGGTATCATTTCGCCTCGACCACCACGATATCGTCCTCGACGAACTCCCGCAGCTTGTCCTCCACGAGGTTCTTGAGCGTCACGTCGGAGAGCCGGCAGCTCGCGCACGCGCCGCGAAGCGCCACGATCACCCGCTTCCCCTCGATGTCGACGAGGTCGATGTTCCCCCCGTCGCGCTGGAGAATGGGCCGGATGATGTTGTTGATGGTCTCCTCCACCAACTGGATGCGCCTGATATTCGTGAGCGCGCGGGGGTGCTCCTCGGGTGCGGGTTCGGCCTGGTGCTGGCGCAGCTCCTCGCGGATGATGTGCTCGATCTCCGGGATGCACGATCCGCAGGCGCCGCCCGCCTTGGTGTAGTTGGTCACGTCCTCGACCGTCTTGAGATTGTTCTCGCGAATCACCTTGCGGATGAGCGTATCGGTGATGCCGAAACACTGGCAGACAATCGCGCCGTCCGTGTCCGCGTGCTCCTCGATGCTCACCCCGCGCCAGTTCGCGAGCGCCTTGTCGAGCGCCTCGCGCCCCATCACCGAGCAGTGCATCTTCTGCTCGGGCAGCCCGCCCAGGAAGTCCACGATGTCCTTGTTGGTGATGGTCTCCGCCTCGGCGACGGTCTTTCCCTTGATCATCTCCGTAAGCGCCGACGAAGACGCGATCGCGCTCCCGCACCCGAAGGTCTGGAATTTCGCGTCGACGATGACATCGTTCTCGATCTTGAGATAGAGGGTGAGCGCGTCGCCGCAGACGATGCTGCCCACCTCGCCCACGGCGTTGGCGTCATCGATCCTCCCGACGTTCCGCGGGTTGGTGTATAAATCCTTAACCGTATCGGTATAGTCCCACATGCATTCAACTCCATCAACGCCCTACGGGCGTACTGCCTCCACAACAGCAACCGACCATGCGTCATTCACTCAATACAATACCACAAACCTAAAATAGCCGCTCATTTCAGTATTTCATAAAAATGGCGCATCCGGATGAGCACTGTCAAACAGAAATGGGGCACGGAAAAAAAAATCCCCGCACATGCAGGGATAAGCGTCCAAGAGGTCTCCTGATGAGAGTTTGGCAACTCCCACCAAAGGATTGGTTATGAATGCGAAATTGAAGAAAAACCTACGACCATACGAACTGAATTATAATATAATCGCCGATTTACAATAATGCAAGTAAAAAAATGAACACATCTTCAATTAATTTCAATTCCAACCGGACGGTTTTTCAATTTTTGCCCGCCCTCCAGTTATCCGGGAAAGCGCAATACGCAAATTTTCAATTCAGTTAAACCGCTTTTCTAACGATAGATATGATATGAAAATCTAACCGTGCGAGATTATAGACACTATGGTTAAATTAGTCCACAATGATCTGCTTGGCATGATCAGGGACAGCAAAACAGCCCCGGATGCCGGCTTACAGGACATGCCGGGCGCATCGGTCCGTTTCGACGACATCCTCGCGCGACAGCTGCACGAGACGAACAAGCCGTCCGAACCGGAATCACGGCGCGAATCAGCACTGCAACCGCGCGAGGACGCTCGCCCTCCCGATTCGCCCGCCGAAACCGTCCATCACCCGGCCCCCCGCGCGAGCGAAGACGACAGCCGCGTGCGCGATAGCGAGGCCAATCGCGAACCGGAGACAAAAGAACAGAACGCCATCAGCGAAAAAGCGGACAGCGCACAGCGCAATGGTGATGATAGCGACGCCGGGGAACAATCCGACGAGGACCACCGCACACACCGCGGCCGCACGATCGATCCCCTGCTGATGGACCTGGTCAATCCGCGCGCCACCGACGCCAAGCCCGGCGGCAACGCCGCGATCCAGGACCTGGTCGAAAAAACCCGTGCGGCACTCGATGCGATCATCAAGAAGGGCGCGTCGAAAACCGGCGACGCGCGTGATGCCGCACTCATGAACACCCTGCGCGAATTGGGCCGCGAGCTCGAGGCCCTTTCGGGGAACGCCTCTCCGCAGGGACACCGGCAGCAGCTCCTGGCGCTGTTGCAGAAAATCAAGACGAACATCTCCACGCTCGACGGCAACGCGGCGCATGCCGCCGACCGGGAGCTCGGACAATTGATCCAAGGACTCAAGAAACACATCGGCGAGATCATGACCGCGCTTTCAAAAAGCGACAAGGGCGCCGCGCAGGATTTCGCATCGACGATGAACCAGCGTCGCGAGTCCGGCGAGCCGCGCCCGGCGACCGAGAGAGCGTTCGTTCCGCAAACCGCGGCATCGATCGACGCCGTCGAACACCGCCCGTCCGGAAACAACGACAGCGCCCTCGGCTTTCAGTTCTCGAAGCACGGCGCGCAGACGATGCGGATGGGCGAGCCCGGCCAGCCCGCGCCGCGCGCGGGACTCTTCGGCGAGCAGCTCCAGCAGGTGATGGAGAACGCGAAGGTGTTCATTCGCGACAGCCGGAACGGATCCTTCTCGCTGCAGATGCACCCCGAGTCGCTGGGCAAGGTGAACGTGAGCCTGGGCCTGGACCACGGCGTTCTCTCCGGGCGCTTCCTGGTCGAATCGAACGAGGCGCGCGATCTGCTGCTCGAGAACATAGACCAGCTCAAGGAGAAGCTCGCCGAAGCGGGCGTCTCCGTCGGAGAATTCAACGTGAACGTCCGCGATCACCGCGAGCATCGGTTCGACGAGCGCGAGCAGGAGACGGAATTCATCCATCGCGGCATGCCCCGCGAGGTCGGCGCCGGTTACGACGCCCCCGCTCGCTTCCGTCACGACGGCGCGATCGACATGGTAATATAGGAGCGGCACATGGACAAGCTCACTAAAATGGATTCACGGGATCTCATGCGCACGCAGCAGCGCGTGGACGAGATCAACAAGAAGTTCCGCAAACCCGACGGCAAGCTGAAGGGGGAGCTGGGAAAGGACTCGTTCCTGAAGCTCCTCGTTACGGAGCTCAGGCACCAGGACCCGACCAACCCGATGGCCGACAAGGAGTTCATCTCGCAGATGGCGCAGTTCTCGTCGCTCGAGCAGATGCACAATCTGAACAACTCGATGAAGGGACTCACGGACATGGCGCAATCGAACAAGGCCTACTCCCTGCTCGGAAAGAGCGTCGAGGCGGTGGACCCGAAGACCGGGAAAGTGGTCCGCGGTGCCGTTACGGGAATAACCCACAACGGAAACGACATCCGCATCAAGATAGGCGCCACCGAGGTGGGGCTTGCCGAGATACACGGCGTGTACGAGAACGGCCCGGCCGAGAAGAAGAACGCGTCGCCGGATGCGCCCCCGGCGATCAAGCGGAACGAACCGGCCGGCTCGCACCAGATCAAGGCGTATCAGCTTTTTTAACCATGCAATCTCACGCGAACAACGATATCCGCGCACAAGGAGTTAACCCACTATGATGCGATCACTGTTTTCCGGTGTCTCCGGCCTGAAGAACCATCAGACTCGGATGGACGTCATCGGTCACAACATCTCGAACGTGAATACCTACGGGTACAAGTACACCCGCGCGACCTTCCAGGACATGCTCTCGCAGACCATCGCGGGCGCGGCCAAGCCCATGGACACCCGCGGCGGCGTAAACCCGAAGCAGGTCGGGCTCGGGATGACCATCGCCTCGATTGACCGGATCTTCACGCAGGGCAGCCTGCAGACGACCGGCAACCAGACCGATCTCGCCCTCTCCGGCGACGGCTTCTTCATCGTGGCCGACGGGGACAAGAAGTTCTACACCCGCGCGGGGACCTTCTCGCTGGATCGCGACGGCAACCTCGTGAACCCCGGCAACGGGATGAAGGTGCAGGGCTGGAAGTCCACCACCAACGAGAGGGGCGACCGGGTGATCAACTCCTCAGGCTCCGTCGAGGACATCGTTATCCCGATCTACGGCAAGGTCGAGGCGAAGGAAACGAGTTATGTGAAATACAAGTGCAATCTCGACTCCAAGATGCCCATCGTCCCGCCGAACGCGACCGCGCGGATGCGCTCGTCGGCGGGCATCACCACGAACATCGACGTGTACGACAAGGTGGGCAACCAGCACCGGCTCACCCTCACCCTCTGGAAAACCGGCGCCAACCAGTGGACCGCCTCGGCGGCCATGACCGACGCGATGGGACCGCTCACGCTGGACATCCCGGCGAGCGGCAACCAGCCGAACCAGTCGAACACCAGCAATCGCATGAACCTGCGCTTCTCGCCTGAGGGGCGGCTCATCTCCGTCGCCGATGAATCGAGCCCGGACGAGCTCAACCAGGGGGCCCTGGTCGCGAACCTCAACTACCGCGTGACCGGCGACCCGACCGTTCGCACCGTGCAGCTCGACCTCGGCAAGGCGGGGCTCATCGAGGGCATCACCCAGTTCTCGTCGCCCTCCACCACCAAGGCGGTCGAGCAAAACGGCTACGGCATGGGATACATGGAGTCATTCAATATCGACAATTCCGGGGTGGTCACGGGCGTCTATTCGAACGGCACCAAACAGGCCCTGGGACAGGTGGCCACGTCGGTGTTCACCAATCCGCAGGGGCTGGTCGCGGCCGGCGAGAACCTCTTCGAGGTTTCGAACAACTCGGGCCTGCCGAACATCGGTCCCGCATCGCAGGGGGGGCGCGGCACCATCATCGCTGGCTCGCTCGAAATGTCCAACGTGGACCTCTCGGAGCAATTCACCGACATGATCGTCACGCAGCGCGGCTTCCAGGCGAATTCGCGCACCATCTCAACGTCGGACCAGATGCTGCAGGAAGTGATCAACCTGAAGCGGTAAGGCCGCGGTAACCTGATCCGCGCGCAATAAAAAAACACGGCATGGAACGATGCCGTGTTTTTTTATTTCCCCGCCGCCGGAGCGATGACGGGGCATGCGGGGGCGTAACGCTCTACGCCGCGCGGACGATGCGCCCTAGTGGGCGGCCGTCTGCGACTTATCCGGGATTGTCGGGCATTCGCCGCTGCAGGTGTCGGTCTTCAGCAGGGTGTAGAGCGGGCAATAGCCGGAATAGGCCGAATAGAACAGGACGCCGGCAAGGGCGATCAGAACCGCCGATCCGACAATGCCGGTTTTCAACTGAATGATATTCAACAGGAGCGCGACGCCCACCAGGGCCCTGATAAACATGTCCGATTTACCGATATTCTTCTTCATGCAACGTCCTCCGGGATGGAATGCTCTCCGCGTTTGCTGGTCTGTGAGTACGGTAGCGAAAAGCGATTTATATTTTCAAGAAAAATTTTGTTTTTGACGAATTATTCTACTTATTATTACATCCATTCGAAACGATGATATACACGTATTCGCGCGCGTATATCATATGAACGCCCTGGCGCCATCACCGGTACGAATCATGCTAAAAATCGACGTCCATCGCGACGAGGGCCTCACCATCATCCAGCTCGCCGGCAAGTACGACATCACCGAGATCACGAATTTCGAGCGGGTGTTCATCGGGGAGATCGAGAAGCGCCCGGCGGTGGTCGCCCTCATGCTCAAGGACCTCAAGTACATCGACTCGTCGGGGATCGGATCGCTCGTGCGCAGTTTCAATCTGGCCGAAAAATACGGCGTCGATTTCGTCTGCTACAACCTCAACACGAATACCGAAAAGATCCTCAGCCTCTCCAAGATCGACCTCTTCATGAAGATCCTCTCCGAGGAGGCGTTCATCAACACCTACGTGAAAAAGAAGACCGACGCGTAGCGTCCGTCAGTCGAGGTCCTTCACCAGTTTGAGGAAGCTGTCGACCAGGGCGGGATCGAACTGCGTCCCCCGGCCGTTCTTGAGCTCGCGGATGGCGCGCGCGCGGCTCAGGGCGCGGCGATAGGGACGGTCCGTACGCATGGCGTCGTAGGCATCGGCGATCGCGATGATGCGCGCGAGGCGGGGAATGGCCTCGCCGCGGGCCTTGTAGTAACCGGTCCCGTCGTAGTTCTCGTGATGATACAGCACGATCTCGGCGATGTCCTTGAGATACTCGATCGACGAAAGGATCTTCACCCCGCGGACCGGATGGCTGAGCATCCACTGCTGTTCCACGCTGTCCAGCTCGCTCGTCTTGTTGATGATGTTGATGGGTATGCCGATCTTGCCGATGTCGTGGATCACCGCCGCCTGGTTGAGCAGCTTCACCTCCCGGGCGGACAGCCGGAGCCGCTCCCCGAGTCGGACGGCGTAATGCGCCACCCGCGTGGAGTGGCCCACGGTGTACGGGTCCTTCTCCTCCAGGGCGTTGATGAGCACCGTCATGATCTCCATGATGCGCTGATGGAACCGCGTGTCGGGCCCGGACGAGACCGCGCGGTTTTTCATCTCGTAGTTGAGCAGGAGATACCGGATGCGCTTGCCCAGGGCGTCGAAATAGCCGCGATTGTCGATGGTGATCGGGTATTCGATATTGCCCTTCTCGAACTCGCGGATCACATTGAACAGCCCGCGCGTCATGCGGGTGTACTTATCGTACAGGCGATAACCGATCACCAGGCAGAGAACGCCCGTGACCAGCACCGGTGCGATGAGCAATGCGAAACGCGCCGCCAGCGGCATCGACGGTCGAAGGAGCCCGCCGTAATGCAGGGCCAGCATATAGAGCACGCACACGAGCGACACAAACACGCCCGCGGCAAAGACCTTCCAGCTGTCCTGCTGGAAAAATGTATTGTTCCGCGGAAAACGGAAATCGGCGATGTGCAGGTCTTTTAACGGATTCATGGGGGATACCCGCGTCGGGCGCAACGCTAGAATTACTGGGTTAAATCGTCAATCAAATATAGCACGGGAGCTATTTGCCGGAAAACTCGTCGTTCACCCATCCGCCCTTCTGAACGACGACGCCATCGGCGTTGAAGAATGCGCCCTCGCCGTTCTTTCGATCGTCGCGCCAGGCCCCGCGGAACACCCGCCCGTCGGCATAGGAGTAGGCGCCCTGGCCGCTCTTCAGCCCTTTTTTCCACTCGCCGTCGTATTTGTCGCCGTTGGCATACGTATATACGCCCCTGCCCTCCTTGAGCCCGGCGACATAGGACCCTGTATACGCATCGCCCGAGGCATAGCGGTAGGTCCCGATCCCTTCCTTCTCGTCGTTGACCCAATCGCCCTCGTAGCGATCGCCGTTCGCAAATTCGTATGCGCCGCGACCGTGCTTCTTGTCTTTTGCCCAATCGCCGGTATAGCTATCGCCGCTCTTGTAGACATAGGTTCCCTTCCCGTGGAACATGTCGTCGCGAAATTCGCCATCGTACGACTCCCCGTTGACGAAGCGGTAGATGCCGCGCCCGTTTTTTTCATCTTTGCGCCACTGCCCGGTGTAGGTGTCGCCGCGAAGAAAGGCATAGGTCCCGAATCCGCTCCGCTCGCCGTTTACGAAGAATCCCGTGTAGGTGTCCCCGCTGGAATAGGCGAGGGTCCCCTGCCCGTTCGCGCAGGTTCCCCGCACGCACTTCGCGGCGGCCGCATGCGCCGTGGCGCTTCCGCACAGAATCGCGGACACCGCAATCAGCCGGATCACCATTGGGCCGCACACCGGTTGCACACCGTCAATCGATTGGATTCCCGCAATGCGGGCATTCCGAGGAGGGCAGCTCCTCGTCGAGCGAATCCGCGTCCCGATAGACCGATTCGCATTCGTCGCACACCAGGTGCCCCTTTCGGCAGGCCGGACAGCGCCGGCGAACAAGCGTGCCCTCCTCGCAGAAGGGGCAGGTAAGCTCTTTTTTCGCATCTTCGATCATTTCGCACCCTGCCTGATTCGAGCGGCGCCGCCGTGCGGGATCATGCGCCGTATGGTGATAGGATGTACCGCAATGGCTCGGCGGCCGCCCATCGGTCACTTCACCGGAAAGAAGGTCACGACCTCCATCGCGCCTTTTTTTACGACCAGGCGGACTCGCGTGAGTTTTGGATGATGCCGCTTCTTCCCCTCGCGGCCGCCCAGATAGCCGACCACGGACCCGGCGTCGACCGTGTAGGCCACGCGATCGCCGCGCGTCTTCCCGGCGCCGGCGCTCCCGGTCCGGATCCGCGCAATGACGCGATCCAAGAGCTCAATGACATCGGCGCGGCCGATGGAAAAGACGCCGTGCTTCGGACGGCCCGGCGCGTCGACCGTATGGCGCATGATGTGCTCGAGCCGGGTGAGCCCGCCGGGATCGCGCCCCGTGAGGAGCGCACCGCCGCGCGTTTTCCACGCATCGGCGCCGATTTTCACGAGGTGGCCGGATTTTTCCAGCGCGCGGATATCGGCCGCGTCCAGCCGGAACCGGGCGTCGCCGCGCGCGAACAGCGGCGTTGCCGCGAGCATCATCAGAAGGAGAATGCGTATCGATCGCTGGGGCATGGTCGCGCCTCGCCGGAAAAAAATCGGACCGCGGTAACGGCATACGGCCCGGTACCACCGCTATCACCGGCAACGCCTTTTTCAAGACGATTTTACCCGCTGCCACATAAAAAGTTCACGCATGTTGATCCGGCATGCCGGTTCGGCAGGAGAGGCCCGCCGGCGCGGGAGGGAGCACCCCGCCGCAATCGAATTTATCTCTTGACAATATCGCCCGGTGGAATATTTTGTACCAAACGGTCGGTATACTATGGCACTGCAGACACCCAAGGGACAACAGACGCGCGAACACGTGCTCGAATCGGCGATGTCGCTCATCCGCCGCAAGGGGTACGGCAACGTGAGCATCAACGACATCATCGACGCCACCGGGGTGAAAAAAGGGAACCTGTATTTCCACTTCCCCGGAAAGGACGATCTCATCCTGGCCATCATCGACCGGGCGCGGCGCGACTACGGCGCGTATCTCGCCTCGCGCATCCGCGGCGCGACAGCGCTGGAGCGGATCGACAGCCTCCTCGCGGCCGTCTTCGAGTATCATCGCCGGACGCGCTTCGTGGGCGGGTGCATTTTCGGGAACATGGCGCTGGAGATGGCGGACGCGGACCGCCGCTTCGCCGACGCGATCCGGGCGGTGTTCGCCGAGTGGACCGATTCGCTGGAACGCCTCCTCGACGAGGCGCGGCGCGGCGGCGAGCTCGCCACGACGCTTTCCACCCGGACGCTCGCGAAGCACATCGTGGCCGCGCTCGAGGGGGCCGTCATGATCGCCAAGGTGAGCAAGAGCGCGCGTGATTTCAACGACTGCCTGCTGCCGGTCCGCGTGCTGCTGGGAATTGAATCGGAGGTGCGACAATGACAACGAAGGGCGAGATCATCAACACGGCGCGAGCGCTGGGCTTCGAGGACATCGGATTTACCACCGCCGAACCGTTCGTGACCCAGCGCGATCTGCTCGCGAACAAGCGTGACGAATACGATTGGGCCACGCAGGTGGGCCTCGACCTTCTTGCCGGCACCGATCCGCTCTCGGTGTTGCCAACGGCGAAATCGATCATCGTACTCCTCAAGGCCTACTGGACCGAATCCCTCCCCCCGTCGCTCGAGGGCCATTTCGGACGCTGCTACCTCGACGACGACCGCGTCACGCAGGACGGGATGGCCACGAAGCTCAAGGCTTTCCGCGGATTCCTGCGCGAACACGGCATCGCCTCGAAGGTGCCATTCAATCTCCCCCACCGCCTGGCGGCCGCCCGCGCGGGGCTGGGCACCTTCGGTAAGAACTGCCTGCTCTACGCCAATCGCGTTGCGCGACGCAGCTCGTGGGTGCTTCCGATCGCCTTTGTCGTGGACCGGGAGTTCGTTCCGGACGAACCAACTGCGCGGAATGCCTGCCCCGACTGGTGCCGGAACGCCTGCGTGGCCGCCTGCCCCACCAGGGCGCTCAAGGGCAACGGCACCATCGACCCGCGGCGGTGCATCTCCTATCTGAGCTACTACGGGGAGGGCATCACGCCGATCGAGCTTCGGGAGGCGATGGGCATGTACGTATACGGCTGCGACCGCTGCCAGAACGTGTGCCCGCGAAACAGCGCCTGGGCGGCACAGGAGCTTCCGCCGAACCGACGCGTGCAGGCCAAGGCGAATGCCTTCGACCTTGCCGCCCTGCTCCACATGGACCGGGCCTATTTCGAGGCGAACATCTGGCCGCACATGTTCTACATGTCGGCCGACGACATCTGGCGCTGGAAGATGAATGCCGCGCGCGCAATGGGCAACAGCCTCGACGAGCGCTACGTGAGCGAACTTGCGCGCGCCTTTCGCGAAAACGACGACGAGCGCGTGCGGGGGATGATCGCCTGGGCGCTCGGGCGCATCGGGGGCGATGCCGCGATCGCGGTGCTGGACGATATCGGCCGCGTCGATGGCGGGCCCTCCGAACGCATATGCGCCGAGATCGAGACAGCGTGTGTGGCGGCATCGGCGCCGTCATGCGGACACCTATCGACATAACCCAGGAGAGACCGAGATGGATCGAAACCTACCCACCGCGCAACAGCTGGACGATCTGCGCAATTTGCCCGCCGACACGCCGTTCGTCATGGTAAACCTGCTGCGATATCGGGACCACGCCGACGGCACGTCCGGCGCGGCGGCCTACCAACGTTATGCGAACGTGATGCTCCCGATGCTTGCCGAGTACGGAGCACGGGTGCTGTGGGCGGGGAAGACGAAATCCGTGTTCATTGGCGGAGAGGATGACCGCTGGGACTCGGTGCTGCTGGTTGAATATCCGTCCGCGGAGGCATTTCTGGAAATGGTTTCCTCACCGGCGTACGCGTCTGCGAATGAGGACCGGTTGTTGGCTGTGGAGCGGACGGTGCTCATGGTCACGCAAGGGGTGGGGCTCTGACCCTCTTTTCATTAGAAGGCCATCCAGAGCCTTTTCCGGTACAACTCCTCGAAACCGAGAAACCGTTTCACGCGGTCAGCGATATCATCCCCCAGTTCCAGGAAGAAGCGATGGAGCGTAAGCTTGATTCTATCGTCGCCGCTGCCATCAAGATATGCGTTTATACTCCCATACTTGTACGCGCGCGGATCATGCACCGCCCTTTTCCTGACAGCATTGTATGCCAGGTACCACAACAGCCACAAAAAGTAGAATACCGGGTTGCCTTGGAGATCAACAATCACATCCCCGAAGCGTTCATTCCAAAACGGGCCGGTTCTCCCGTTTTTCCGATTATATTTTTCAGCAAAACGAGCTTTGACATACTGCATTATCCTCGAAATCGTGGCCTCACCTTTTCGTGTTGTTATAACCAGATGGATATGATTATCGAGAACCTCATAAAACACGAGATCAAATGAGTACTTATCTTGCGCCAGTTGAAGCGTATCGAGCATGATCTCTTTGTAAAAATCTTTTCGCATAAGATCCCTTCTCTCGATACACCGTGTAAACACATGATACGTTGCTCCTTCGATGCACATTCTCGTAGATCGGGGCATTGCTCCCTCCGGTAAACAGGTTTTTTCCACTGCTTACTGTAAATACGAGGCTGGATTGCTGTTTTATGAAAAAATATGATGGAATGTGTCCGCCGAAGCCCCAGAAAGCACAGAAGGGGTCAGAGCATGGTATTTATTGGTACAAATCTTTTTAATTGAGAATCTATGGATAATAGGTCAGAGCTTGGAAAATGGACAATCCAGTGGAGTCCAATGAGGCTCTGACCCCTTTCCCCAAGGGAACCCCTGGCCACCCCTCACCCACACCCGCCGGTCTTTGCGGCCTTCTTTACGATCTTCACCTTCTTGTCGAAGGTGAGCACCGGACAGGTATCGCCCATGATAAACGCCGGATCGGCCGCAGGGATCCCCGCGCCGACCGCGCGCGTAAACCGGTAGTGCAGTGAATCGGCGGGAAGGACGGCTTTGGGATCAATCTTGCGGGCGATGGCACGGTCCACCCCGAAGGCGTCCAGCCAGGCATTGACCCCGCCGGCAAGCACGTACAGGTTGGGCACCCCCTGAACCCGCAGAAGGCGATAGGCCTCCGCCGCGGCCGCCTCTTCGTTCGACATGAGCACGATGACCATGTTCCCGGGCGCGCCCTGCAATTTTTTCACGAGCCCCGCGTCGGGATACAGGTCGGCGCGGCTGATTCGCTTCGCGTTGCGAAGATGAAACAGATTGAAATCCTGTTCGCTGCGAATATCGAGAATGGTCGTGTAGAGCATCGTGTCGTTCATGACCGCGTTGAGCTCGCCCGCATGGATGAAGACATCGCGGCGATCGAAGGCCGCCCGCTCCTCGGCGCTCAAGAATCTCCAGCGATCCTCCAGCGTGGGCTGGGGGATGATGAGCACGGCCAGCGCCGCAAACATGAACACGCCGATGAACACGGGATTGAGCAGCTTCGTCGGATTGAGGTCTATTCTGCGCCACGCAACGTTGCGCCCGAAAACGCGTTCACTCACCTCCGCGCCGGTGAACATCACCAGCGCAATCACGACTACCAGGAAAACCACGAGTCCCGCTGAAACGCCGAAGAGCTCATAGAGGGTGAAGCGCCCGAAGTCCCCCGCATTGTAAAACGGCTCCATGATTCCGAAGGTCTCGCCAAAGAGGAACACGCCGAAGAAAACGCCGCCCACGAACATGGCGCCGTCGATCTTGAGCGTGGAGGCGGCGACCAACGAGGTCCCCGGGCAAAAGCCCCCGATGATGAAACCGACGCCCATCACCAGCCCCCCGATAATCTGCGGCCACAGGAAGGTGTGATTGACCCACACCTTCTCGAAATCGATGAGGCCGAGGGCCGAGGCGCCGAAGATGAGCAGCATGGCGGTGATGATGCCGGTGAACATGACCTTGAGGACGGTCATGTCGCGCAGATAGAATTGGCCCGAAAGCTTGCGCGAATCGCCGAATCCCGACATCTCGAGCACGGCGCCGAAGGCCATCCCGATCAGGAGGTACACCAGATACCCGATCCCCTTCCCGGAAAGCGCGATGATATCATACGGCGGCATTGCCATCACCTCAATTCCACAGCCGTCGGACGAAATACGCGAGCGCGTACCCGCCGATGAACACGCACAGCATGAACGCCCAGCTCCCGACGGCGAGCACCGCGCCGCCGGAGAGCGCCTGCCCCGAGGTGCATCCCCGCGCCAGGCGCGCGCCGTACCCCATCACGGCCCCGCCGACGAAGGCGAAGATCCATCGCTGGCGGTCGGTGATCTGCGGCCCGCGCCGGGTTTCGGGCCGCACGCGCCGATTGATCAGTCCCGAGGCCAGGCCGCCCAGGAAGGTGCCCAGCAGCATGAAGACGGCCCCCGAGTCGAGGGCGTTCTTGTCGCCGCCGCCCTCCTTCGCGAAGTAGGAATTTCGGTTAACGTGCCCCGGGGCCACGAGCTTCACCAGGGCGATCTGGACCTTGCCGATTGCGCCGGAGGCGCCGAGCCCGCTCTGGGTGAAAAAATAGGCGGAGAAGAGGACCACGCCCAGCAGGATCCCGCCGACATAGGGATTGATGTAGCCGCGCGCCCCCGAATCACCGTTCATGGTCGGCCTCCTCGCGATGACGTCTGAAGATATGTTTCATGGTGTCGACGATCTCGCGCCGCGTTACGGTGCGCAGCTCGCCTGCGTGCGTCCGCTCGTCGACCTCCTCGTAGCCGGTGATCATGCCCTCGAGATAGCTGGTGATGCGGCGGCCCGTGGTGGTGAGATACACATGAACCAGCAGAAACGAAATGAAGAACCACGAGCCGAGGCTGTGCAGCGGCGCGATCACCGTGAGCGCGTCGGGACCGATGACGGTGAGGCCCGACAGCCACATGAGGACGCCGGTTATTATCTGGAGCGGGAAGAGCACGTTAAGCAAGAACACATACGCCGCCTGCTGGAGCGGATTCATGGTCCGATCCGGCGTCTTCTCGACCGGATGCGGCCACTGGTTGAAGATGCCGTACAGATAGTACGACGCCTGCGCCAGCACCATCGTTCCGAAGCTCCGATCGACACTGAAGAACTGGCGGATCCGCCCCGTGGCGAGATGATAGAACAGCGAGAGGCCCGCATTGGCGGCCACCACAAGGGCGAGCGCATTGTGCACGCTCACGGCATTGGCGAACCCGAGGAGACCGGTCGAACCGGCGTAGTGGATCTCGAGCCCGGTCACGGCCAGGATGATCACCGACACCGCCATCACCCAGTGCCACACTCGCTCGTAGAACGTGTACACGAACAGGCGCGTGGTCTTCTCGAGCGGGGTCGGATGATACCTCGTCGTGTAGTACCGCAGCAGGGCGTGGACGCCGACGCCAAACGCCACGACCATGAACACGGTAAAGCCCAGCGTGTCGATCCACCAGAGGCGGCTGAAGCCGAAGATGTAACGCCCCTCGGTCTGCCGGCGCCGGTCGACGATCACGCGCCCGTCGTCCTCGCGCGACACGTATCCGTTGATGCGCGGCGGCGCGTCCCCGACGAGGCGCGGGAGGGCGCCATCCGGCGAGTACCGGGTGAGCAGCACGTCGTGGGCGAGGCTCGAACGATCGCTGTGGCAGAAAGCGCAGTCGAGCGTCATCGACTTTCCGCTCACAATGCCGTGGTTGATCCGGTGCGCCGCGATCTCTCCTGCGATCTCGGGACCGCGGACGCCCAGCTCCTCGAGGCTGCGCCGAATGGCGGCGACCTTCTCCGGCGTATCGAGGACCAGCTCGGTCGTCTGCAGTGTTTTATCGTGGTTTGCATCGAGGAGCGCAATGACCGGACTGCGGTATGTTCCCTTGTCGAGGAATGCCCGGCGCACCAGTTCCGCGGGTACGCGCTTCCCGTCCGCCGAACGCCAATACCAGGTGGTCACGAGATTATACGGCGACACGACATCCCCCGCCTTCGACGAGGGCCGCGTGAACAGGTACGGCACATATCCCTGCGCGTAGCGCGCATTGACGGGCGATTCGTCCGTCGGGTCCATCCCGCGATACTCCACGCGCGGCGCGCCGTTCGCCCGCACCACGGTCTCGTCGACCGCTGCATACGCAGGGCCGTACACCCGCGGGACATGGCAGGACTGGCAATCCAACGCCGTGAAGTGCTTTTTCTTGAACGGGAGCCGCTTGTGCGCCGCGTAGGGATTGTGGCACGACGTGCACGTCGACGCCACGAGCTGATGGTCGGGACGATGGAGGTATTTCCCCAGTGACTGCACCTTGCGCGGATCGGTCTTGAGGTAATCGATGTCGGAGCGGATCACCGCGCAGCGGCGCGGGTCGTTCGCCGCATAGTGGCACGACGAGCAGGCGACGCCCCGCTGGGCGTGATTATCCCATGGGATATTGAGCCCGCTCTTCCCTTTCAGATTCAGGTGCGACTGAGACAGGTACTGGCCGGAGAGGATCGCGCCGGTGTTCTGGGTGATGCCGTAGTGCGCGCCGCGTCCGTCGTAGCGCGGCTTCGTCCCGTAATCGTCCGGCACCGCGAGCGGCGCGGTCCCCTCGTGCACCACGCCGTGGCAGCGGCCGCAGTTCTCGCCGCGCGGCGGCTGCAGGCGGATGGCGCCCGTGCGCAACATCCCGCCGCCCGCCGCGGCGGCGCGCTCGAACCCGAGGCGCCCGCCGGCGAAGTGGCATTCGGCGCAATCGGCCTTCACCGCGTCGGTGTAGTGCGTGTTATGGCGGTTGATGAACGCGGCATCGTGGCAGGCCCCGCACGTCGCGTTGGACGATATCGCCGCGCCGAGCGCGCCGCGCCCGTACCCGTCGACCGTGCGGAACTCGGGGTGCATGCGATAACAGGACTCGCAGCGCCGCTCCCCCTCGCGCGTCGGATCGGGACGCTCGGCGAATACGGCGGCGGCGCAGGCGACGGCGCACGCCGCGATCATCACGGCGATGCGGCGCCTCATTTCGCGACCTCCCGCTGGGCGGCAGGCCGCGCGCCCGCGAGCCGCTTTCTCCCGCCGACGTCGGCCGGATCGTCGGGATAGCCGAGCGCCTTCCAGTTCATGCGGGTCGCCGTGGCGCCGTGGCAATCGGCGCACTTCAACGCATCGCGCGCCGGGGCCACCATGTGCGAGATGGGCCAGTGCATCTCGGTGCGCGCCCAGCCGTATGTTCCGCTGTACGCGAGCCCCGTGACCTTCTCGCCCAGACGCGCGGCCTTGTCCCAGTTGAACTCCGACCAGAATCCGCCCTCGCCCGCCGTGACCGGCTGCAGGAGATAGCGGAACGCGCGATCATAGATCTGCGTGGCGCGGTGGACCTTGAACGGCCATATCTTCGCCCGCGGGTCCGCGAGGGAACCGCGCGGGGGATTGATCCGCGTCACGGCGTCGGGGTTGATGACATCGCCCAGAAGGTACCGGTCCACCGTGTAATTGAACCAGAGGTATTCCGGGACCACGTTGGTCGCGTACACGAACTCCCCCTTCTTCTTGAGATACCGGTGTATGTCGTCCGGACGAGAGGAATCGCCCGCCTTGGACCAGTCCCAGCTCACCTTGGTGGGAGCGCGCCGCGCATAGGACGGGATGTGGCAGGCCTCGCAGGAGACGGCGTCGAGGTGCGCGTCGATGCGGCGATCGCGGTGTGGAACATTGATGTGGCAATCGGCGCAGGCGATGCCGTTCACGTGATCGACCCCCACCGAAAAGGCGCGCCCCTTGATGTCGTGCCGCTCGGTCCGATGGCAGTCGATGCACAAGAGGTTGTGCTTTCCCATGTGGACATCGACATCCTCCGCGGCGTACACCAGCGTCTGGTCGAGATCGCCGTGCTTCACGCCCATCCCGCCGCCGCCGTAGTTGTGGCAGGTGCCGCAATTTTCGCGCCGGGGATAGCCGACGCCCTTCGCCGCCGCGAGCAGGCTCACGCCCGTCTTGGGCATCGCGCCGTCGCCCTTCTGATAGGTCCCGGTCCAGTCGTGGCAGATGAGGCAATCGACGTTTTCTTCCTTGGTGAAATCGAAGGTGGCGTCGGTCCACCCGTAGCCGACATGGCAGGAGGTGCAGGAGCGCTCGTTCCCGCGAATCCCGATGCAGAAATTGTTGATGAGGTTCTTCTTGCCGATTTTCATCGGTCCGCTTCGACCGGGCAGCGTCACCTCATGCCCCTCCCAGTTCCAGTGGGCGGTCTTCATCACATCTTTGGCGGCCTTCGGGTGGCAGGAGAGGCATGATCTCGTGACCTCCTGCGGATTGGAAAACTCGGCGGTGAAATACCCCGAATGGTCCTGATGGGGACGCGAGCGCGTGATCGACGACCACGGGTCATGCGCACGCGCCTGGAAGCGGACCAGGGAAACGATCGCAGGCACCATCACGATGAAGGCGACGATGGCGATGAGCACTATCGGTTGGCTTGGCTTTTTCATGTGTTACCGGCACCCGCTACAAAACGAGTTGCATCGGCATCTCAGAAAACCGCATCGCTGTCAATGATATTTCTCCACCGCAAGGCCTATCAAAACACAGCGGACAGGATCGCTCCTGCCCGCGTAACATCTTTTACATCATGTTGATAGCTAAATCCAGGCTAACCGCTCAAGATATGCATCGAACTCTTCCCGGGAAAAACGCACTCTCGTGCTGCATTCGTGGGTCAGGCACATATCATATATCTTGTTCATCGCCGTATCCTCCTTAGTGAGACTAATGCAATGTTTATATTTTAATATAATATTAAATACTAAATATGTCAAGCTCTTTTCTTGCGATTGTGGTAAAATTTCCATACGCTTCGCATGCGCACGACCGTCCGGGCTCGACCGCGGAAGACACTAAGAGCGCGAGAGGAGCACGAGCGAACCTGCGCCATCCACGCGGCGGGATGCACGGCCATCTCGATCACCGGAGGGTATCGCGCGGAATCGCATTGACAAAACCGCCCGCCGACCGGAGGGTGATCGATATCGCCCTCCAGGAGCAGCCATGAGAACGACGACCGACATCAAGGTGCGCGGCTACCATCTCGACCTCTTCTCGCATGTGAACAATGCCCGCTACATCGAGCTGCTCGAGGAGGCGCGCTGGGACTACATCGAAAAGAACAGCATCCAGCTCGACGAGATGTTCGCGCGGGGGATCGCCTTCAACGTGGTGAACATCACCATCAACTACCGGCGCCCGGGGAAGCTCGGCGACGTCCTGGCCATCGACACCTTCGTGAGTCGCGTGGGAAACAAGAGCATGACCATGACGCAGATCATCACGCTCAAGGGGACCGAGACCCGCGTCGCCGACGCCGAGGTGACCTTCGTGTTCGCCTACATGAACGAGGGCAAGGCGATCCCGATCGGCGACGATATCAAGCGCCACTGGAACTGGGACGACGATCTCGCAGGGCTGCCGGCATAAGCACCCCCTCCGCCCTCCGGGCACCTCCCCCTTCGTTAGGGGGAGGAGTTATAATCACCCATTGTTGTGCAATCGGCGTGTGGCGCTGGTTCGCCATTTTTTTCACTGCGGGCAGGCGGGTTATTTTTCTTCCCAGTCCCAGAAGTAGTCCTTATTGGTGAGCTCCTTCTGCTCCTCCGCAGGCGCGTCGTCGCGGCGCACGCTCTCGGGCAATTCGTGGGTCGCGCCATGAATGAGCTCGAGCTGCTTCTCGAGGTCGGCGGTCTCGTCCTCCCAGTATTGCACCGTGCCGAAGTGCGGGAACGCCGCCGGGAAGGCGGGATCGTCCCAGCGCTTCGCGATCCATGCGGCGTAGCGGATGAAGCGCAGGGCGCGCAGCGGCTCCACGAGCCGGAGCCACGACGAATCGAAATCGCGGAATTGCCGGTAGGCCGAGAGGAAGATCTCGCGTTGGCGCAGACCCTCCTCGTCGCGCGCGGGAACGAGCATCCACACGTCCTGAACCGCCGGTCCCGTCACGAAATCGTCGAAATCCAGAAAGAACCAGCCCTCATTCCCGTGCAGGAGATTTCCCAGGTGGCAGTCGCCGTGGATGCGATGGAGCGGCACGTCCGCGACGAGCGCCTCGTAGATCGCCGCGACCTCGTCGACGGCCGCGCGGTAGCGGTCGCGGCAATGGGGCGGGAGGAAATCGCCCGCCTCCAGGAAGGCGAGCGGCTCGCGGGCGTAGGTGTTCGCGTTAAGCGAAATTCGATGATCCGCCCGTTTCGCCGCGCCGTTGTTGTGGATGCGCGCGCAGAGCCGCCCGAGCATGCCCAGCACCTCGTCCGAGAGCTCGTCGGGCACGCGGCCGCCGGTGCGGGGCCACACGGTGTAGAAGATGCCCTCGATCTCGTGGATGGTCGCGCCGTCGGGCGTCGAAAGCGGCGCGCACACGGGGATCTCGTCGGCCTGGAGCTCGAAGAGGAAATCGTGCTCCTCCCCGATCTGCGCGCGGCTCCAGCGGCCGGGGCGATAGAACTTCGCCACCACATGCGCGCCGTCCTCGAGCCGCAGGTCGTAGACGCGGTTCTCGTAGCTGTTGAGCGCCATGCAGTGGCCGGTGGGCTCGAAGCCGAGCCGCTCGATCGCTGACAGGACGACATCCGGCGTCAGATTGAAGAAGAACTCGCTCATGTCACCCGTTCATGCGCGCGATGTGCGCGACGGCGGCGAAATGCAGCAGCGCGCCGGCGAGGATAAAGAGATGAAACATCTCATGGAAGCCGAACACGTCGGGACGCGGGTTCGGACGCTTGATCGCGTAGATGACGGCGCCCACCGTATAGCTCACGCCCCCCGCGGCGATGAGCGTGAGGATCTCCCCCGGCATGACCGCATAGAGCTTGTGCATGGGGATGACGACGATCCAGCCCATGAGCACGTAGATGCCCGTCGAGAGATGGCGCGGCGCCGAGAGGTACAACACCTTGAAGAACAGCCCGAAGAGCACCAGCCCCCACTGCGCGATGATGATCCCCGCGAACCACCCGCCCTCAAGGTAAGCGTAGCAGACCGGCGTATAGGTGCCGGCGATCATGAAAAAGATCGCGAGGTGGTCGAGCTTTCGAAGGACCGACGATTCATTCTCGCCCGTCTTGAAGGCGTGATAGAGCGCGCTGGACGCGAAGAGGAAAATTGCCGCGAGACCATATACGACAAGCGAGAGCGACAGCATGATCGAGCCGCGCGCGAGGGCGACAAGGTATGCCGTACCCGCGATGAAGAATATCGCGCCGGCCGCGTGCGAATAACTTGCGATGGGTTCCCGGGGATGTCGCATGGTGATGCGCCGCCCTACTTCTCGAACTCGACCAGCGAGGACATGTCGTCGGCGATGCGCTGCATGGCCTCGGTGAGCTCGTCGATCTTGCGCTCCACGTGCTCGATGTGCTCGTGCATCTCGGCGGCCTTTTCCTGGTCGGCCGTCGTGTGCGCCTTCTCGATGTTCTCCCGCAGAATGGCCACCGTCTGGAGAAAATCCGCCACGTAGCTGTTGAAGCTTTCGACCGTTTTCCCGGTCATGCCGTATATCCGCATGGACTCGTCGTCGTTCTTGTCGATGGGCTTGAGCCTGAGTTTCGGTTGCCGTTCCATCCCGTCCTCCCGCGATGCCGATACCGTACCGCGCGGGGGCGTCGAGCGTCAACCGATAAATCGCTTGCGCAAACGGTCCGCCCGTGCCATACAGAACAAAACCGCGAACGACGGGCATTTCGCCCGCATCACGGGGAGGTTGTCGATGAAAAAACGAAACGCGACCGTCGTTCTCGCCGACACCGGCACGGATCTTGCCAATGCCGTCCGGCGGTGCTTCGAGCCCTTCGGCGGAGCGGGCGCCCTCATCAAGTCCAGCGGCGACGTGTACCTCAAGGTGAACGCGGTGGACCTCAAGCCGCACTGCTACACCGATCCGGCGGTGATCCGCGAGACGGTCCTCCTGTTCACGGCCGCGGGGGCCCGGAGGATCTACGTGATCGAGAACTGCACGCAGTCGAACTTCACGCGCATGGTCTTCGCCGCGACCGGCATCCGCGCCGTGTGCGACGAGACCGGCGCCGTCCCCGTGTGCCTCGACGAGACGGGCGCAACGCCCGTGTTCCTGAACACGACCGAGCAGTTCGCCGACATCTCGTCATTCGTGCACGAGCGGCTCGTGGAGCGCCGCGACGAGAACCTGTACGTCTCGATCCCGAAGCTCAAGACCCATTCGATGACCTCGGTCACGCTGTCGATCAAAAACCAGTTCGGCTTCGTGCACCAGGCGAGCCGCGTCGCGGACCACAACTACCGGCTGCACATGCGCCTCGCCGATCTCTACCGGATACTGCGACCGGACTTCGCGCTCGTGGACGGCATCATCGCGACCACCAACGGGCACTACATCGCCGAGGGAAACGCCGGCCGCTCCGTGGTGCCGATGGGACTCCTCGTCGCCGGCTCCGACCCCCTCGCGGTGGACGCCGTGGCCGCGGGGCTGATGGGGTATTCCGTGGACGATGTGGAGCACCTGCGCCTGTGCCGGAAGACCGGCATCGGGACCGGCGACCTGCGCCGCATCGACATCATCAACAAACGCCTGTACGCGGAGCGGAAGAAGAAACTCACGCACGAGCTCCTCGACGATTTCCCGAAAGACCTCGTCATCCTCCGCGGGAAGGAACGCTGCTGCGCGGAGGGCTGCCGACGCAATACGGAAACCGTGGCCGAGGTGTTCCACCGCGACCACGGCGGACGGGGCGGGTTCACCATCATCATGGGCAAGGGGATCCCGCACGAGCAGGTGAACGCGATCGCGGGGCCCGTGCACATCGCCGGCGGATGCGCGATCGAGGAGCACGCGCACGCCCTCATCGCGCGCCTGGGAAAGAAGAAGGTGACGATGAGCCCCGGCTGCAACAACCTGCCCGACACGGTGTACGCGCTCTGCCGGCACATGCGCGTGAGCCCCTTGCGGCTGGTGCCCGTGAACCCGCTCTCGTCGCTGGCGCTTTTAGCCGGGGCGAAGGCGCGCGGATCACGGGCCGTGATACCGAAACTGCTCTAGCGGAGGTGACCATGAAATACTCCATCAACGACACGCTGCCCGACTATTCGTTCCGAAACATCGAGGGCAACCCGGTTCGGCTGGGTGATGTCGCCGGCGGCCGCACCGCGCTCGTGGTGTTCTACCGGGGCTGGTGGTGACCGCTGTGCCGCAGCCAGTTGGCTGAATTGAACACGCACCTCGGGGAGATCGACGGCTGGAACGCGCGCCTGATCGCCGTGTCGGTGGACCCGCCGGAGGAGGCCCTGCGCTTCAAGCGCGACCTGGGCCTCGCCTTCGAGCTCCTGTCGGACCCGGAGCGCGAGGTGATCATCGACATGGACATCCTGAACCCGAGGGAGCGCGGGGGCATCGCGCGGCCCAACACCTATATCATCGATCCCGGTCGGTTGATCGTGTTCCACTCGAAAGACGGGATCGCGCGCCGGGTGACCTTCGAGGCCGTGCGCGCCTTCATGGAGCGCTACCGGAAGGACCCGTCGCACCGGGTGTTCAACGATGCGCGGGCGCTCGCGACGCCCACGCTCAAGGACACGCTGCTCTCGATACCGCGGAAATATTTCTAAGCGCATGCACCAATCGACGACACGGAGGACGCCATGACCCATCACGACGAGGGAAACTACCGGGCGAAGCGGCACGGCGAGGATGCGCCCGCCGCCGAAATCATGGATGCCGTCGCGAACGGCGCTCGTGACGGAAAGATCGCCTGCGCCGCTGCGGAGGCGATCGCGACGCGATTGTCCGTCGCGCCCGATGAGGTGGGGCGCGCGATCGACCTTGCGGAGCTGAAGATCTCCGCATGCCAGCTCGGACTCTTCGGCTACGGGAAGGGCGTGAAGCTCATCAAGCCGGCGGAATCGGTCGCGGAGGACCTGGCGGGCGAGATACGCGCGGCCGCGACCGACGGGCGCATCGCCTGCACGGACGTCTGGGCGATCGCCGACCGCCGCGGCATGACGCGGCTCGACGCGGCGTGCGCCTGCGATGCGCTGGGATTGAAAATCGCAGCATGCCAGCTGGGGGCGTTCTGACGAGAAAATCCCCGCCGTCGTCGCTGCGCTCGTTACGATGTTTGCCGATTAACCCGCACCCAAATATTCCGATGCATTAATCAGTGGCGATGAAATCGGATCGATTATTTTAGCGCTTCCGAAAAAGAATCGCTTGTTTTCCCCACCATTCGGTCGCTACACTTGACGTGCACCATGCTCCCGATCGTCCGCGCGAATCGCACAGTCGCAGGGGCGGCATGCGGGTTTGCGCCGCATACGGGATCGTGCTGACGAGGTGCGCCGCGACGGAGACGGCGCGCCGAGCGTTCACTCTCGTCGAATCGGCGACGGGCGGAGATGCGATTCCGCTATCGCCACTGAAACAGAAACCATTCTCCGAGCGGAATAGCGCATCATGAAAGGAACCATACTCATCGTCGAGGACGACGCGGTTATCGCGCATGATTTTCAGCGGTCGCTCGCCGTGCGCGGCCACGCCGTCGCCGGCATCCTGCGCACCGGCGAAGACGCCGTCGCCTTTTGCGAAACGGCGCGGCCCGACCTCATCATCATGGACATAGGCCTGGCCGGCGCGATGGACGGCATCACCGCGGCGGAACGCATCTTGGAGAAGCATGACGTGCCGGTGCTCTACGTGTCCGCCAACTCGGACGAAAGCACCTTCGCGCGGGCCATGGAGACCGGCCCCTGGGGCTTTCTCGTCAAACCGCTGCAGGATGCGTCGATCACCACGACCATCGACATCATCCTGAAACGCCTCGAAGCGGAATTGAACCTCAAACGGAGCGAGGAAAAGTTCCGGCGCTTCTTCAATGACGACCTCACGGGAGACTTTATCGCCACACCCGACGGGACCATCCTCGACTGCAACCCGGCCTTCCTGAAGCTCTACGGCATACCGAGTCCGGACGATGCGACCGGCGCATCAATCACGCGGTTCTTCGCGGACCGCACCGAATGGCGGGGCCTTGTCGAGCGCCTGCACGAAAACCGGATACTTGAAAACTACGAGACCGCGTCAATCCGGGAGAACGGCGAACGGATACATGTCGTCGTGAACCTCTCGGCCGACATCGACGCCCACGGCGGCATCACCGAGATCAAGGGCTATCTCTACGACATCACGCGGCGCACGACCATGGAGAACGAACTCCGGGCGGCGCTCGCGGAGCGGGAGGTCCTCCTCAAGGAAATCCACCACCGCGTGAAAAACAACTTCCAGGTGACCTCCAGCCTCATCAACCTTCAAGCGAAACACATCGCCGACCGCGACGCTCGGGACAAGCTGGATCATATCCGCAACCAGCTCCATTCGATGGCGCTGGCGCACACGATCGCATACGAGTCGAGCCGGCCGTCGTCGCCGAACGCCGGGACCCTCATCCGGCAGATCTCGGAGAACCACAGCGGCGCCTACTCGCGTCGCTCCATCGAGGTCTCGATCTCCGTCGCCGACGAGCACCACCTCAGCCTCGACCAGGCGATTCCCTGCGCCCTCATCATCAACGAGCTCATTGAAAACGCGGCAACCCACGCCTTTATCGGACGCGAGACCGGCGCTATTCACATCTCACTCACCGCGGAGGACGAGGACTATCTGCTGATCGTCGAAGACAACGGTATCGGCATGCCGGGACCCGCATCGGAATCGTTCGACGCTGGTTTCGGCATGCAACTCGTGGTCTTGATAGTAAACCAGCTCGGAGGCTGCCTGCGCATTACATCACCCCGGGAAGGTGGAGCGCGTTTCGAGATCAGCTTTCCGATCGCACCGGCTCTGACCCCGCCCTGACGAACAGTCGCGCACGAACGAGATCCCATCGACACCGCGCCGTTTTTGCACACAAAATATAATTTTGTTCGGGAGAACTGCGCCACCAAGAGTTACGAGCTCAGGCCTGGATGAGCATGGACCGAGCTAAGAGGTACCTAAGAGGTACCTAAGAGTGAGCTTGGAGGTAGAATGGAGGTGAAATTGAGCGGAATGGCATGGTAACCGGCTGCATGAGCAATAATTCGACAAAAGGCCGGAAAGCATCACCTTCCGGCCTTTTGGCTCTACTTGACCTGACGAGAAACGGCCTACAGGTTCGCATTCTCCAGGGCCGCGATCCGGTCCTCGAGTGGCGGATGCGTGGCGAAGAGCAGGAACTTCTTTTTGCCGGAGATCTTGAACGATGCGATGGCGTCGCCCCGGTTGTCCACCGGCGCGTCCATATTCGCCTGCAACCGGCGCAGCGCGGCGATCATCTTGTCGCGACCGGCGATCTTCGCGCTGTCGCGATCGGCCTTGTATTCGCGGATGCGCGAGAAGTAGCACACCACGATGCTGCCCAGGATGGTGAACAGAATGTCGAGCACCAGCGTGAGCACAAACCGCACGATGAACTCCAGGTCCTCGTTCACGAACCGGCTCACGGCGAAGCTGATCACGCGCGAGAGGAACATCGCGAAGGCGTTCACCACGCCCTGGATGAGCGTCATGGTGACCATGTCGCCGTTGGCGATGTGCGACACCTCGTGGCCGATCACCCCCTCCACCTCGGAGCGGTTCATCGCCTCCAGGAGGCCGGTGGACACGGCCACGAGCGAGCGCTTCTTGGTGGGCCCGGTCGCGAAGGCGTTGAGCTCGGGCGAATCGTAGATGCCCACCTCCGGCATGGGGATGCCGGCCGCGGTGGAGAGCCGCCGCACCATTTCGTACACCTCGCGCTCGGCGCCGCTTGCGGCGTTCGGATCGATGAGCTGGATGCCCATCATGCGCTTGACCATCCAGCGCGAGATGAGCAGCGAGATGAACGCGCCGCTCATGCCCCACACCAGGCAGAAGGCGACGAGCTTCGGGATGTTGAGGCCGTACGCGTCCACGTACCGCCCCACCCCGAGCACGGAGAGGATGATGGAGATCGTCGCCATCACCAGGACGTTGACGATTATAAAAAAGAATACTCGTTTGAATGTTGCCATAGATTCTCCTCGTTGTTATGCGGCACCGGTATCCGGAAACGCGCCCGCGCGACTGGTTACAAAAAAATCGCGGTTCCGCCGGAAATCCCGGATTACGGAAAAAGATACACCCGCCCATTCCGTTCGTCAATATTTTTATCTCGCGGAGATGCGGCGGAACGCGCTTGACAGACCGGCCGGACTGGAACAGGAAAACTTCCATGCGCACTCTTATCGAGCTCCATTCGGACCGGACCATCGTCCTGCCCGTCGGGTACAATGCCCTCATCCGCGAGCTGCTCCGCTCGCGCCTCTCCGGTACGGCCAACGGCGTGGGGGATGATGATACCGCCTTCGCATTCTCGCTTTCGCTTTCGAAGGGCGCATTCGACCGCACGCTGCGCGAATTCACCTACCGGGACCGGCTGCGGTTTTTCGCATCATCGCCCGATGCGCGCCTCGCGGAACGCCTCGCCGCCTCGCTCGAGCGAGAGCCGCGCGTGCGGCTCGGCGCGAACGAGCTTCGCGTCGCCTCCGCCACGATGATCCCGCGCGCGACCATCGAAAGCGGCATGCTGCGCGTTCGCGCCCTGACGCCCTGTACGGCCTACGGTCCCATCACCCTGCACGGCGGCATCACGCAAACCTGCTTCTTCACGCCATTCGAAGAGGAGTTCGCCCAACTGACGAACGAGAACCTCGCGCGGCTCTGGCGCGCCATCAACAAAACAGAATGTCCGTATGAGCTCGGCATACGACCGCTCTTTCACGGCACGGGCACGCGCCGAAACGTCCACTACGGCGTCGGCGAGGACCGGGTTACGCTCACGGCCTGGTGGGGCATGTACGAACTCACGGGCGAGCCGGCCTTCCTCGATTTCGCGCTTGATGGCGGCATTGGCATGGACACATCGAAGGGCTTCGGGTTTATGGAGGCGACGCCATCATGATACGGAAATGCGCGACCGACGATTTCGAGACGATGTACGAGATCATCAACGATGCGGCGCGAGCATACAAGGGCGTGATCCCGGACGACCGCTGGCATGAGCCCTACATGCCGCGCGAGGAGCTGCGCCGCGAAATCGACGATGGCGTGGCGTTCTGGGGATATGAATTCGACGGGGTTCTCTCGGGGGTGATGGGCATCCAGGACGTGAAGGACGTCACGCTCATCCGCCACGCCTACGTGCGCACCGCCCGGCGCGGCTCCGGCATCGGGAGCGCACTCCTGGCGCACCTGCGCACGCTCACCGACCGGCCCATTCTCATCGGCACCTGGACCGATGCGGCGTGGGCCGTGCGCTTTTACGAGCGGCACGGCTTCATCGCGACCTCGCGCGAGGAGACGGCGCGATTACTGCGCGCCTACTGGAACATCCCCGAGCGGCAGGTCGAGACGTCGGTGGTGCTCAAACCACCTCCCGGCCTCCCCCTTCGCTAGACGTCGGTGGCGCCAAACCCCCTCCCGACCTCCCCCTTCGCCAGGGGGAGGGGCGCATGGAAAATCATTTACATTTGACAAAGCGCAATCCGCATTATACAATGATTTCATCACAGGAAAAAACAGGATGCGACAATGACTTATCGGGGAATAGTGAAAGGAAATACGATCGTCATCGATCCCCACGTCAAGCTCCGAGACGGCGCCGAGGTGGAAATCACTCCGATTGACCTCAAGGACCCCATACACGGCATCTGGACCGATGCTCGATCGGCGGAGGACACAATCCGGGAGATCGGATCATCCTAAACCCATTTTGAAAGAATCCCTGCACTCCGGATCGAAAACCGGATTTGACACCAACGACACGCGAGCAACAACATCGTTCATCCCGATGAAACACGCGCTCCGCATGGCCGCATTGTCACTTTCAATCATCATCGCAGCCGCCTGCGGCTCTTCAGGCCCGACGACTGACGCGAGCGCATTCAAATACGAGTACTTCTTTACGTATGTGAAAAAATCTGACTATGAAAACGTCAGAAAGGCGCTCCGGAACGGCGTCAGGATCGATCAACGCGATTATGCCGGAAAACAGGCGATACACTGGGCCGTTATCAACAACGATGTGAGGATGATGCGGCTTCTCCTCGACCATGGCGCGGACATCAACGCACGTAATCGCGACGGCGATACGCCGCTGTTTCTTTTCCTGCGCTTTGACGCCGAACGTCATGACGATGAAATGATACGGTCTCTGCTCCGCAACGGCGCCGATGTTAACGCGAAAAACAGTGCTGGGCAAACACCGCTGCACCAGGCCGCCATGTGGGGAACCTTCGAACGGGCCGCCGTTTTGGTCCGTAATGGCGCACACGTGAACGCACGAGATTATAATGGAAACACGCCGCTTCACATGGCGGCACGGTGGGGCGGCCGAAGCCGGGTCGCCGCACTGCTATTAGAAAACGGTGCGGAAGTCAACCCCCGGGGCGAACTCTTCACCACGCCCCTGCGGCAGGCCATCCTGTCGGGCGATGAAAAAACGATCGCGCTTTTAAAGGAGCGCGGCGCGGAGGACTTCGGCGTCATCCCCGTGAGGATGCACAGGGCGCTGAGAAATGTTTTCTTTCTCCGTTGAACGATCAAGGGATCGCGCCCACTTCATAATTGAAACTTTCGCCCTGCCCTCTTTTTCTCTTTTAAAAAGACCGTAGAGCACGCACGTACATTTTTATTGTTGCTGTTTTTGTGCCGAATGCAAATGAACTGTCGTAAAACCGATACTTAATATTCGCGACACGCGTCAGCGTTGCCGCAGCGTGAACTTATATGCGGGACAATAGAATCCCGTGTCCGTTTTCTTGAGCGTATCGGACGCCCCTTTGTCCCACGTGAGAACAAGCGTTTTTCCATCATAGGTCCAGGTCCCCCTATCGCCGTTGCTGTCACGCGTAAAGGAGCCGTTGGCATTGATGGTGAGGCTACTGGTCCAGTCCTTGTGCTGGGCGTAATACACTCCCGCCAGCTTCTTCGCCAGCGGCGATACGGGTTTATCGGTCGGGACAGACGCGTCAGGGGAAGCGACGCCTGTGCGTTTCAGCGTAAAATTATACACATTGGAGGAGAACGCTCCCGCGGACTTCTGCTCGAGAATCTCCGGCTCCCATTTGGCCCACCTCAGTATAATCCTCTTCCCGGTAAATGACCAGGTGCCGCCATCACCGCCCTTGGCGCGCCTGAAGGAACCATCCGCGCCTAGAAAGACTCTGTCGTTCCATTGTTTGTGCACGCCCCAATACTCACCGGCAATCCGCTGTGCGACCGATGCGTCCGGTTTTTCAGAGGCATGGCTGAACATAGTCGGCTTGGGTGACAACACCGGGTATCCGCCATTGGTCCCGTCAATGACCCATCGGCGGTACAGGCGATTGATTCTATCTTCCACCATCCGGTTGAGATTATCAAGCAGCGTACCGTTCAGATTGGATCTCTTTCCCTTCGCGTCATCGGATCGCGTCATAACCGATGCGGACGGACCATCGAATGAGTAGACAGCGCCGTATGAAGCTTCGATCATTGTGTTCGGATCTTCCTTGTCAAAGGAGTCGATGAGCGTGCCGATCCCGCTGTTCGCTTTTTTTATTTCGCTTTTCTTTTTGTAAAAATACGAACCCTTGGCGTACTTGATGTCGCCGTTGATGCCGCCGGATTTCGACTGCTTCAGCCAGAAGCCGTTCAATGAAGCATGCAGCGCGGTATCCACCTCTCCCCATATCGCTTCGCCGGCATGCCCGATTACGCCTCCCGTAAAGTTGGTCCCGGATCCTTTTGCGCTGACCGCGCCGATGTTGTAGCCGTTCTGCACATACACATCGCTGCCGCCGAGGCCACCGAGGTAGAGCGTGGTTCCCGCTCCCGAGGCGCCGCTGATGCGGCCGGAATTGTAGCTGTTGATCACCATGCACAAGTTCCCGGCGATGCCGCCCGCGCTGAGCGCACCGACCGTTCCCGTCGACGTAACGGAAATCGAACCGGTGTTGTACGCATTAATGCATCCGTAGACTCCGCCGAAAGCGTAGGAGCTCGCGCCGAATCCCCCCTTGTCCCCGCCGATTATGCCGCCGGCATTGATGGAGTCGCCCGTGTGCACCGTAATGGCAATGGCGCCCCTGTTATAAAAAATACCGCGATCGACGTATTTGATGGGCTTTACATATATCCGCCGGGATGTCGATCCATACCCCAGCACGCCGCCGATATGCGCTTTTTTGATCGCGCCGGTGGCGATTACGCGCAGGGCGCCTGTATTATTAAGATCCATGCAATCGGCATCGTTTGTCTCCGCGGCAACGCCGCCAATTTTTAGATCGCTTCCCGACGCCCTGACGGTAATGGCCCCCGTGTTGTAACACCCTGACATTTTTTTTGCGGGTATCGCGCACACCCCGGCAACCCAGAGCGGTCCCGGTAGATTTTTCCCTGTTTTGTTTTTTTCCTTCGAATTGATGACGGTCCCCTCAAAGGTGATTGCGCCGCGGTTATAGGAATTGGCGATGGATTCGCAATTGGCCGCGATCCCCCCGATCCATGCCTCGCCGTCTTCTTTTACGGCTATCGTCGCATCGCTGAAACAGTTGTCGATCCCCCACGCGCTTACGGTTATTCCCGCCGCATACACCTTGTAGGCCCTTTTCGGATACTCTTTCCGCAAGCCGTAATTGGTGATGGTTGACCCTTTGCCGATACCGAGATTCTTTATCATGCCGACACCCTGAAAAAGGGCGAGATGCATCTCAACCTCGCCGGTTACATCATCCGTGATCGCCTTGGTCGTTTTATCGCTGATGCGCAGATTGTAGATCACATGACCCCCGCCGTCAAAACTGACATAGGTGGCCGGTATGGGGACAAACTCAAACTTCGAACCATTCATGTCGAGGTCCGCGGCGAGTTTCACGAAATTCTTCGAAAATGCCTGGTTAAGCCCGTTGAGGCCGTTTTTTTTGCCGTAATCCGCCATGTCCAGGTCTGATTTCGCGAGCCAGGCGAAATATGCCAGCTTACCCGCGGTATCGATGATAAACGGATTGCTCTCGCCGTTCGGTTGCGACGGATTAAGCAGTCTAAACGGATATCGCTTCCCGTCCCATTTCTTTCCGTCGGCGGCGTCAACTGGGTAGCTATTGAAAAGAAGGAGCGTCAGAAGAGCGCATCCGGACAAACAAAGAGTGCGTAACACGGCAGAAGGATTCATGAAGTTCTCCAATCAACAATAATCAAGCGCGGGGTCGATGCATTAATCCATATCGTCCGAGTTGCTCACTCAGCCTATCCGGCAGGCGTGGTCGGTCCTCGCCAGTCAAAAAGGATCAGTACGGTTCTACGAATTCAACTCCGCCGATGTGGCAACCGCTCGTTGCGGCCTACATGTCGAGCTGTCCACGTCGGGACAAACAGCAGCAGATGGGCGTAATGAGATCGGAAAGCGATTGGTTATACTGTTCAACGACAACTGCCAGCACACAGCGCCCGAAAAGATCATTCTAACAACTCACGACAACCTCACCGCAGGAACGAGCGCTGTTGCGACGAAAACGCCGCGATAATCGAGCGTACCCGAATATCCCTGCCCCGGTCCGTTATAAACGGCCGGGACAGGGACAGGATGTCATTGATTCCAACCGGGCCCAAAAAAAGTTCATCGTTACGCCGACAGTCCCACTCCCTGTCGGTCCCCTTAATTCACTGATTTAATGCCGGACTGTACGACCTTGCCTTTGATCGGTTTCGTCTCTCTCGACGGCTTCACTGGGGAACTTTTACTACCGCTGCTTTTACTCGACTTTAAAGTCCTGATGGAAGACAGCGGCATGGGATCACTTGAAAGAAACGAACCCGTCACACCGGACACGCCATTGTATGTTCCAGACAGGGCGACACCCTGCAGCGCGGGCGTATTGAGAAATTTCTCGATCTGCACAGTCGTCACTGTATTCTGCGGCTCGATTTTCATGCTGGACACTTTATTGTTTTTGCCTTTTCCCATCTCGTTTGTGCTGCTCGTGAAGCTTGCAGACCAACCGGCGAAATCATACTTCTGATACACCGTTACCTTCGCATTACCGGTAATTTTGATGGATGAGATACTGTCGTTCATCCCGCCCTTGCCGCCATCCCATTTTTCCTTTTTAAAACTGCCGAGGTTAATGGGGGTGCTGGTGGTCCAGCATTTCTTGTGACCGCCATGATTTGGCTTTTGATACACGCACACCTCAACGGGACCGCCGGAGCTATTGTAGGTAAGCTCTGCAGGCCCCTTCATAATAACTTCGGTGGACCATGGAATATTGTCCAACCGCTTCTCGGAAACCACAAACTGCACATCGATCCGCTCCTTGGGTCCTACCGGGAAGTCCCCTTCGGCGCGCCAGGTCCTCGTTTTGCTGGTGGTCTTCTCCATGTTCTTCGTCGTGGAATAATTGAAAGACTGTTTACCGGCGACGGTCAAACCGACCGGGCTCTTATAGCTCAGCGAAACCTCTGTTTCCCCGCCCAAGGTTTTCGACGTGCCGATCGTCTCGGAGTCCATGCTGGATTCCTCCACGCCGCATTTGAGTCTTGCTTCCGACGCGAGGTTATTGGAAAGCGTTTGAGTCATCAACACGAACGGCTGCTCCGGTACCGCCGAAGGGAGCTTGAATTTGATCCCGGTGGTTTCGAGCGTACTTAAAAACTTCACGCCCACCAGCTTTTGACCCGCGGCGTTTGTTGCCGCAGCGGTCTTCCTCAAACGCTCTAAGGCGATCTTGCTAATATCGATCTCATCCGCGAACGCCGCCACAGAGGTCATACAAACCATGCAAACCATTGACACCGCTACAAAAAAATACTTCTTCATTGAGATTCTCCCTGAACATTTCGTTGTCAGTTACCAGTATCCCATCGGTTAGCAGAAGTAATTTCCGATCACACACAGAACCTGCGTGCCAATGGTTCCACACATTAACCAAAAATAATCGCTCCTTCCCGAAGGAGTGCAGGAACATAAACCACAGTCATTTCTGATTTCGCCACTACAACCATTAAATTTCGCTTCGCAAGAAATAATCCGTTCCAGCAGGATTAGCAAAACACAAAACAGCTTTCTATTCACTTCCACAAATGAAATACCCCGACTCTTTCCGAAGACTGTACTGGAAAAAAGCCGCATGATACGCTTAAACAACAACACCACTTCGTGCCCTGGAACCGCATTGACGAGTTCAGCCACGAACTCCGCCGCCAATATTTCGAGTATTCCCGCAACAAGTCACTTCAATGGAGACGCGCCGGTGGCGTGATCTATACCGCCACCTCAGCCGAAGATAGGCCTTCCGAGTAGAACCGAGAGCAGTATCGCCGCGCCGGCGACAATCGCGTTCGCAACAGGCAGAAGCGCGCACAGCAACGAGAGGAGATAGCGGCCCTTCCAGAAGAGGATCCACGTCGATACGAGGGAAACGAGCGCCACGACCGGATGGGCGAGCACGGCATACCCGATGAGCGTGCGCAGCGCGCTTTCCTGCGATGCCGGCGCGCCGAGCGTCATCACCGTCGCCATGACGAGACCCTGGGCCTGCGCGAGCGAATAGAGATGCAGCGCGCTCAGGATGCCGTTGATGACGCCAATCCTCGTTTCAGTCCGCTCCATGGAACCGCCCGGCGCGCTAATAGTAGTTTTTGTAGACGACCGTCAGCGTTCCCGCGTTCCGATCGAGCACGGCGGCCCGGTAGTGGCGGCAGGCCATCGGGTTCTTGCCGAACGCCGCCGCGAAGGCGGGATCATCGCAGGGCACCGGCTTTCCCGTTTCGGCGAACCATGCGATACATCGCGTGAAGGCCCCGGGCGAATACGCGGCGAGCTCCTTCGGCCCCTGTTCGAACCGCCTCGCTATGGCGGGCAACGGCTCCCGTCGCCATGCGGCCGATCGCGTTCCAAGGATGGCGTCGGCCCGCTCCCGGCTCACGCGATAGACGGCCGCGATGCGCAGCCCCTCCCGCCCGAAGGTCCCGGCACTCTTCGGGTGGCGCTGGATGCTCGCGAGCGTCGGTCCAGGGGCAATGCCTAACTCCGAGAGAACCATTGCGGCGTCCTGCTCGGAGGAAATCTCCCTGCCCATCGATCCCGACCGGGTCTCGCCCAGGTCGCACGCTACGATCGCGGCGAAGGCGAGCGGCAGCGCGGCGATCACCGCACGAAGGCAATTCGTGATTCGCGACATACGGCATCCATCCATGGCAGCGCCCCCTCTCACTCGGCCCCGAATATCTTCTTCTGGTTTTGCATCCACGACATGACGGCCTCCGGCGAATAGAACACGGTTGCCCGTATGCTCGTCCCGCCCCCAGATCCCTTCAGGTCGATGACGGTGTCGGCCGCGGTCGACGCCTTCGCGATGCGTTCGGGAACAACGGCCTCTCTTCCGGTTTTTCGCACAAGGCCCTGATCGCGCCAGATAGCGATGAAGGGCTGGAAATCGCCCTTCTCCTTTATCTGGACGCCGATCGCGGCGATCTCACGCGCGCTCATGAAATGATCGATCGTGAGCGCGATGTGCATGTGCTCATTCCGCTTGCCCAGAAAGATTTCACGGATGATGACATTACCCACGGCATGGGAGACCTGCTTCCACCGCTCCTCCTCGCGATCGGCAATAAACGACTCGCATTCCGCCAGGAGATTCTTGATCTGCGAGCGGCAGCGCGAATCGGATCGGTCACATGCGGTCGCCATCGTCATCGCGAACAACGCTGCGAGGACAAGTGCATGCGGCGGTCGTATTTTCATGGGAGGATGCCTCCAAAGGATGTCCGGCGTTTCGGGCGGTCAATGGCGGAGCGCCACCATGCGCATGGCGCCGCTCCCGGCTCCAGAGCGCGCCAAACAAGCTGGTGCGGCTACTTCTTCCAGCGGTCCGCATTGTATACGATCTTCACCTGCTGAAGAAAGTGATCAACGGTCTTGGGATCGTAGGGCGGGGCCACCATCATCCGCACGAAGGGGTCGTAGCTCTTCACCTGCAGCAGCGCCTCCTTGAAGGGGCCGGTGATGTTCTCGCCGATGATGATGAGCCGCGCATTGGTGCGGATATACTCTTCAAGGAGCTGCCCCGGCACGGTCACGGGATGCACGTCCTCGGTGGGGACGAAATCGGGCGCGATCTCGTTCTTGTCGGTGCGGCGCGAGACCATGGCGGCGATGAGGTCCGCCTGTTTACTGAACTTGTCCACGTAGTCGGCGCCGCCCTCCGACTTCATGCTCATAAACAGGATGATCCCATGCTCGGAGTTGCGGCAGAAGAACTTCTGCTCGCTGTTGATGTGCATTTTAACGGTCTTCCACTTCTGGTAGTCGAGCTTTTCGTTGTGCTTCAGGATCGCGCCGCTCTTCTGTCCCTTGGCCTCCTTTTCGTACACGTCGCCGATATTCACCAGGAAGCGCTTGCGCTTGGTCTGCGCGTTCACCTTCTCGATCTCCTCGAGGGCCTTGTCGATCTCGAAATACGACAGCCACCGCACCGGCCGGCGGTACTCCGACGGGTATTCGCGGCAGAGATACTCGTACATGGTGACGTCGTAGACCACCTCGACGTCCTTTATGCCCGATTTGACCATGTTGTTCACATCGAACAGGAGCACCGCCTCTCCCGCCTTGAGCTTTTTACCCACGACGACCACATCGGAAAAATAGTTGCAGGTAAACTCGGTGGGGTATTTCGAAAGGAGATTCTGGAGCTTTGGCGTGTCTACTTTCATTTACTGGGACCAAACGGCCTTCTGGGAATGGCCCGACCGTACCACGCCCGAGAGAAATAGCAAACAATATTTTTCATTTCCCCGCCCGTCGCATCGGGCTAGCGACGCTCATCGGGCGGGAATGAAATCCTCCGGACGAACGCCCTGTAGTATGATGGCGCCGGGGGCGCATACCGTGGCGCACAGACCGCACCCGATGCACGCATCCGCCGCCACCGCGGCGCTATCGGCCGCCACCTCAATGGCGCCCATGGGGCAGATGTCCGCGCAGCTCCCGCAGGCGGTGCACACGGCGGCATCCACCGCGGCCAGATACCGGCTGGGCGCGAGCACGCCCTTCGTCGATGCGTTCTTCGCGTAGCGCAGCATCTCGCAGCAACAGTCGCAGCAGTTGCAGATGGCGTTGCCCATGCCGGCGCGGTTCTCGGTCATGTGCACCAGCCCCGCCTCCTCGGCCTTCTTGAGTATCGCCAGCGCCTCATCGACGCTCACCGCGCGACCGGTGCCGCGCTTCAGGGTGTACTCGGCGCCGCGGTTGAGCTGCAGGCACATCTCCATCGGCTTGTCGCAATTTTTCACCGACAGGCGGCACACGCATCGGGTCACTGCGAGCGTCTTGGCCGCGCGCACCATGCCCTCGGCGTCTTCGGAGGAGAGCACGCTCGACGCCGGAGCGACCGTCTCGCCGATGGGGATCACCCGCATAAAGGAGGGAAACTTCACCGTGGTGACCAGCTCCAGAAGCTGCGGATACTCCTCGTCCATGAAGCGCACCCAGAGATCGATGAGCTCGCCCGGCGCCTCGTCCCAGAGGAGCGTCGCATCGTGGAATTGGACGACCTGCCGTGGCATGCGGTAGTACAGCGTCCCGTCTTTCACGGAATCGAACACCGCCCCGCGATGATAGAGCCGCTTGAGGAGCATCTCCATGTCGCCCACGGGCCTGCCGAGCGCCCGCGCGATTTCCTCGGCGGTGCCGGGAAGCGCGTTCACCGCATTCGCCTCGTCCTCGTCGCACACCATGCGCCAGAGTTCCGGCAGGAGCTTCGAGTGCTCCATCATGAGCTTCTTCGAGAGTTCTGCGTATACGGGCGGCAGGTTCATGCGGGCCTCCGGGATCATCGAATGGTGATTGGTATCCGTTGTAGCGGCGAGGGGAGCGAATGTCAAGACATACCGGCGCCATCGGCAGTATTTCGCTTGCCGTATTCGCGGCCCGGTGCGAGTATACCGGCGCCACCGCTCGTTCGTTCGAGAAATGACGGGGTATCTTAAACGGAACGCCATGACACGATACATTCTTCTCTGGTTCGCGCTCCTGGCCGGCGCCATCGTCAACGCCGGCATCAGGGATTTCACGTACGGGAAGCTCCTGTCCGAGAACCTCTCCCACCAGCTCTCGGTCTTTCCGGGCATGGCCATCTTCGGCCTCATCATATGGCGGGCATGCCGGCGCTGGCCGCTCGCGTCGAAGGGCCGCGCGCTCGGCATCGGGCTCCTGTGGGTCGCAATGACCGAGGTCTTCGAGATTTCCATGATTGTTTTCCTCCAGAAGAAGCCGGTGGAGGTTTTCATCGACATGCACCGCATCTGGCAGGGCGAACTCTGGGTGTTATTGCTCCTGTGGATTGCGATCGCGCCGGTGCTGTTTACGCGAACGGATACGCCTGCCACTGCGGGCGACTAGCCCCTCACAGCGCCAGGCGCTGGTGCCCGTGATACAGCTCGTCGCGCAGCGCGCGCACGCCCTCGTCCTCGAGGTACTCGTCGAAGGTCATGTACCGGTCGATCACGCCGCCGGGGGCGATCTCGACGATGCGGTTCGCGATCGAATCGATGAACTGGTGATCGTGCGAGGCGAAGAGCACCACCTCGGGGAAGGCGATGAGGCCGTTATTGAGCGCGGTGATGGCCTCGAGGTCCAGATGATTGGTGGGCTCGTCCAGGATGAGGACGTTCGCGCTGGAGAGCATCATCCGCGCGAGCATGCAGCGCACGCGCTCGCCGCCGGAGAGCACGCTCGCCTTCTTGAGCGACTCCTCGCCCGAGAAGAGCATCCGGCCGAGAAAGCCGCGCACGAAGGTCTCGTCCTTCTCGTCCGAAAACTGCCGGAGCCAATCCACGAGCTTCACGTCGCTCTCGAAGAACGAGGCGTTTTCTTTCGGGAAATACGCCGTCGTGATCGTCTCGCCCCACTTGATCTCTCCGCCGTCGGGCTTTACCGCGCCGGTGATCATCTCGAAGAACACGGTCTTCACGAGGTTGTTCTGGCCCACGAAGGCGATCTTGTCGTTGCGATTCACCGTGAGGGTGAAATCCCTGATGATGGGATCGCCGTCGATCGTCATCGAGAGGTTCTCCACGTTCAGGATCACCTTCCCGCACTCGCGCTCCGGCTTGAAGGCGACATAGGGAAAGCGGCGCGAGGTGGTGGGGATCTCGTCGATGGTGAGCTTCTCGACGAGCTTCTTGCGCGAGGTCGCCTGGCGCGCCTTCGACGCGTTGGAACTGAAACGCTCGATGAAGGCCTGCAGCTCCTTGATCTTGTCTTCCTTCTTTTTATTCTCTTCCCGTTTCTGCTTCACGGCGAGCTGGCTGGCCTGCGCCCAGAAGTCGTAATTGCCGGCGTAGATCTGTATCTTCGAGAAGTCGATATCGGCGATGTGCGTGCACACCTTGTTCATGAAGTGCCGGTCGTGCGAGACCACGATGACCGTATTGTTGAAGTTATAGAGGAAATTCTCGAGCCAGGTGACAGATTCCAGGTCGAGGTTGTTGGTGGGCTCGTCCAGGAGCAGGATGTCGGGATTGCCGAAGAGCGCCTGGGCGAGGAGCACGCGCACCTTTTGTCCGCCCTCGAGCTCCTTCATGAGCTTCCCGTGAAGCGCATCATCGATGCCCAGGCCCGACAACAGCGTCGCGGCGTCGGCCTCGGCCTCGTACCCGTTCATCGAGCCGAGAAGCTCCTCGAGCTCGGCGGCGCGATGGCCGTCGGCCTCGGTGAAGTCTTCCTTCGTGTATACGACCTCCCGCTCGCGCAGGACCTCGTAGAGCTGGCGGTGACCCATGATCACGGTGTCCAGGACCGGGTACTCGTCGAAGGCGAACTGGTCCTGCTGGAGCATGGCGAGCCGCTCCTTGGGATTTCGGATGATGGTCCCCTCGTTGGGCTCAATGTCGCCCGAAAGGACCTTCAGAAACGTCGACTTCCCCGAACCGTTCGCGCCAATGAGCCCGTAGCAGTTCCCGGAGGTGAACCTGATGTTCACCCCCTTGAAGAGAACCCGCTTCCCGAATGAGAGTGTTACATCGGAAGCCTCAAGCATGATCATACCGCCCTGTACATAGTGTGCGCACATCCGCCATCCGCATGAAAAACGTTGTCAACGATGTGAACACGGCCCATTCTGTCAAGGCGGATACGATGCGCCACACATGCGGGCGGAATGCGCGGCGCGTTACAGCGACTTGTTCTCGCGATCGCGCTCGTTCTTTTTCTGCTGCTTGGCCTGCTTCTTCTCCTTCATCGTTTTCTCCGGCTTCTTCTTCGCGTCCTTTCGCGCATCGGTCGATTTCGCCATGATGCACCTCCGCATGGTTGTGGATATCACGCCAACAAAACTGCGACGCCCCGGCATGCGCCGACGCGCCCGAACGACAAAACAGCCGGCCGGGGCGATCCCGACAAGCGAAAAATCCGGAACCGCCCCGCACCGTCAATACGCAAGCCGCATCCACGACCGTGTCGGCGGAAAGAGCGCATCGGCCAGCAGCCCGGCCATGTCGCTCGAGGCGCACACCTCGGGCCGCACCCGGTTGAGTTCGCGCCAGCCGTGCGCTCCCAGCGCGAGCGCGGGGAAGAGGTCCGCGCTCACATTGATCGCATGCGCGCATTCGCCCGCATCGCGCTCGACCGACTTTATCCGCCCGTTCGCGAGCGCCAGACGGTACCGCGCGCAATAAAGGTTCACGCCGAACGCCATCGTGCTCTCCCGGAAGGGTGATCCGGCGAGCCGGCGATCGAGCGCGGGCGCGATCTTCGCGAGAAAGCGCTCGGGATGCGGGACCCTCACCTGCCACGCCCAGCCCGGATTCACCGCCGCGCCGAGCGCGATCAGCATCCGCGCCGGGGACGAATCGACATGCAGATTGAAGCGGATATACGGCTTTCCGCGCCGCGCGGCCTCCTCCCCGAGAAAGCGAAGCATCGCGCACAACGCCTCGCACGTGATGCGCTCGCTCACCTCGCAGACGATGAGGCCCGCGCCGAACCCGTAGGCCATCATCGCAAAGGAGAAGAGCGGCGCCCCGTCGCGCTCGATGATCCTGATGTCCCGCGCGCATTCGGTGTCGACGCTCGGGCCAAAAATATAGTCCCACAGCGCCGCGTCGCGCACCGACGAGAGGGAATAGGCGCGCCGGTACTCGTCGTCCTGCGCCATGAGAAACGGGATATCGTCGCGGGTCGCCGTGCGCAGCGCATACGCGCCGGCCTCCATGCCGGAACAGGCATGCAGGGGCAGGTTGATGTGGTTTTCCAACGGGACCGCGTAGTGATAGCCATAGCGGGCGTAAAAGCCCGGGATCCCCTCGATCCCGCCCAGGTCGCATCCCCGGCGGTCCATCTCCTCCGCGAAGCGGCGCGCGAGTTCGTTCATCAACCCCCGCCCGCGATGCGGGGCCGCCGTTCCCACGAGCCCCATCTCGGCCACGTCGAGCCGTACGCCCTCGAACTCCCACACCCACGGAATCAGCGTACAGGCCGACGCGATCGCGCCGGTGGCCGCCTCCTCGATGATGAACCAGTTCTCCGGCCCCATGCCGGGACGGTGATGATACAGCGCGACGGCCACCTCTCCGACCTTTTCGGGAAGGAATATGCCGTCGAAGTGGTTTTTGAGTTTTTCCGCGTCGTCCGGCGACTGCGCGGTGCGAAATCTATATACGTCGTTCATGACAGCTCTCCTGTAAATAAAGTAGATACGAACACACGAAGGTCCGTTCCTGCTCTGAAAGAGAGAACTATTCTCGAACGACGGGGCGGGACAACAAAGGATGGGGTTTTCAGCTTCGTCGTATCGCTTCGTCCCTCAGAGCGGGATCCGATATCCAACAAGAGCCGTCATACTATCTCCGCGAAAGAAAAATCAATACTGACGCATCCTAGGACCCACCGCCGAACCGTCAAGCCATTTCGGACGTAACGCGTTACCGCGCCCGGCAGCGGCTGATGGTGGCGCCCTCCTGATCGCCATCGTCGTAGCTGATGTGGATCACCTCGCCGCGCATCTGAGTGATGGTCCCCGGATAGTAGAGCCCCGCATTGCGGAAATTGCACTGCACCTTCGTCCCCACGCGCCAATCGATCCGCTTGATCTGCGCGGAGGTGAGCACGCCCACGTCCCCATCGTCGAAGGTGACCGCGAATTTTCCATCCTGCACCCCGGCGACCTTGGCGGGATACCACATCCCGTCCGTCCACTGCCCGAGGATGCGGTCCCCGACGTTCCAGGCGAACGCAGCGGTGACCCCGAGTGCGAATAGAATTACCGCGATTGCTTTTGCCGACTTCATCGTTACCTCCCACCGTCCCTTGGTATATACGACGGCGCCGAGAGACACCCGGCGGCAACAATGTACTCTCGGATTTCGGCAGCGTCAATATGTTTATTGCGCACACGCACCGTACGGGAGAATCGATTGCGATAGAATTCTTGTGGACAGAGGTACATGGATATGATATCTTCAGTTTAGCATTACGATATAATCAAACAAGACGGTAGAGGAACGACCACCTCACCCCCTTCCCCTCTCCCATGGGAGAGGGGTATGCCAGAAGATATCTCTCGCCGATCCCCCCTTCTCCTGCGGGAGAAGGCTCCCGGCAGGATGTCGCAGTATCGAGCACGGGCAGGAGGTGCTGAACAGGATGTTCGAATGCCGTCGCCGCACAGGATGTGCAAAAAGGCGACGGCGCCACAGAGCGCTCGACGGGTCGGGGGCGTTGCGCTGAGCCTGTCGAAGCGGATGAGGTGGCGAGCGTATCAAAAAAAATTGGAGGAACCCCATGACACTGAAAAAAGTAGGCATTCTAACCGGCGGCGGCGACTGCTCGGGGCTCAATGCGGTGATCCGCGCGGTCACGCGCGCGGCGGCGATCGGGCACAATGCCGCGGTCATGGGGATCGAGGGCGGCTTCGACGGGCTGGTGTTCAACCGGACAACAGAGCTCACCGTGAAAAGCACGCGGGACATCCTTACGCTGGGCGGCACCATCCTCGGCACCACCAACAAGGGCAACCCGTTCGAATACCGGGAGCTCAAGGCGGACGGATCCATCAGCGTCACCGACCGCTCGGACGAGACGGTCGCGAATTTCCGGAAGCTGGGCCTGGACTGCCTGTTCGTCGTGGGCGGCGAGGGAACGCTCGAGATCGGCTACAAGCTCCACAAGAAGGGCGTGCCCACGATCGGCATCCCCAAGACGATCGACAACGACCTCGACAAGACGGACTACACCTTCGGCTACCAGACCGCGGTGCAGGTTGCCTGTGACGCTCTGGACCGCCTCCAAACCACCGGGAAAAGCCATCAGCGGGTGATGATCCTGGAGGTGATGGGCCGCAATGCCGGCTGGATATCCATGGAGTCGGGGATCTCCGGCGGGGCGCACATCATCCTCATCCCCGAGATCCCCTTCAACATCGACAAGGTGGTGGAGAAGATACAGTTCCGCGAAAAGGGCGGCAGCCCCTTCAGCATCATCATGGTGGCCGAGGGCGCGAAGGAGGAAGGCGGCGAGCAGATCACGCTCTCGTCGGCCTCGACCCGCCTGCAGGGCGTCCCGCAGCTGGGCGGCGTGGGCCAGTACCTGGCCGACCAGATCAAGAAGCGGATCGATCTCGAGGTACGCTGCACGGTCCTGGGACACATCCAGCGCGGCGGCTCGCCCTGCGCCTTCGACCGCGTCCTCGGAACGCGCCTCGGCAGCTACGCGGTGCAGGCGGCGGCCGAGGGACGCTTCGGCACCATGGTGGCGCTGAAGACCCCGGACATGGTGCTGGTGCCGCTCGAGGAGCTTGCGGGCAAGGTGCGCACCGTGCCGGTCGACTCGCAGCTTATCCAATGCGCCGAGGCGATCGGGATCAGCATGGGACGATGATGCGACGATGACGGCGAAGCGACCGCCGACGCCGCATCGTGAAACACCGCACGCGCGCGTCGCGGCGCCCCGATAATCCGTTATGCGGAATCCCATTGCGCTGCCGGACGTTCTCTTTACGGCGTTTGCGCTGATCCCTCCGGCGGCGGGAATCATCGCCGAAGGGATCAACCGGACGCCGCTGATTATCGTGATCGTTCTCGCGATCCTTTATCTCGCGGCATTGAGCATCGTGCTCATGATCGCCGTGGGCCGTTTGCATTCGCGCCCGGCGCTCGTGATATCACGCTGCTACGCCATCGTGTTCTCGGCCCCCTGCTGCTATATCAGCGCATTCACGATCGGGCTCGCGCTGCTGCTGCGGCTCTTCCCGAACTGCACGATGGTTAACGGCGACATCCGCTGCACAATGGCAACGGGCCAGATTTTCGGGGCGATCATCATCGCGGCCATTGGAGGATCGGCGCTGCTGCATGTCTACTACCGCAGATTCGGCAACCTGTTCCATCGAGCCGCAACCGCGCTGACCGATGGATCGCGCCATGATGGCGATCGGGCGAAGCCTTCATCAGCCCCATCGAACCTTCGCGAGTAACACGCCAGAAACCGATTCTCGCGGGAATACGCGCGATCATCATTCAGGGCTGTTACATCCATGTAAATTCCACAATGGAACGCTTCTATTTTTCGTTAAAAAATTGACATGCTCTCCGCACGAGGCCATATTGGCTCATTGAGCGTGGGACTTTCACAGCGATCGACAACCGACACGCTGCGAAAGTCCCGACGATATAGGCAGACTTGAAAAACAGTGAGGCGTAGCCAAGCGGTAAGGCACTGGGCTCTGATCCCAGCATCCCAAGGTTCGAATCCTTGCGCCTCAGATCGCCGCGCCAATCGCCCGCAGGGGCGATAATTCGATTGACGTCCCGCCATCGCCCGGAAATACGTATGCAATCACACCGACAGGAAGGGCCCATGAGCACACCCACGTGCGTATTCTGCGACATCGTCGCCGGCACAGCGCCGGCGCGCATCATCATGGAAAACGAGCTGTCGATGGTCATCCTCGACATCAACCCCTATGCAAAGGGACACTGCCTCGTGATCCCGAAGCGGCATGTCCCCTGGTGGCACGAGCTTACCGAAGAGGAGGTGGCGAGCCTGTTTGCCCTCGCCCATCGCGCCGCGAACCGGATCATGAAAACGCTCGCGCCCGATTTCGTGTGCATGTACGCGCGCGGAAAACGCATCCCGCACACGCATATCTTCCTCATCCCCTCCCGGGAAGGCGACGTCCTCGACCGGTTCTACAATGCCATGGAAAAGTTCCAGGAGGCGCCGCGCGATCTCGCGAAACTCGCCGAGCCGGGGACGCTCGACGAGGCGCGCGACCTGCTGACATAAGGCGTCACTCTCCCATCGCTTTCGTGTACATGTCGTACTCCTCCTGCTCCCAGTTGTCCGTCACGCGGTCGAGCTGCGGAATCTCCTCGTCGGCCATGGGCGCCTCCAGTAGGTGATCCGGCAGGAAGGCCTTGTTCGCGATGACCGTGGGGATGACGGCGCTGGCGATGATCGCCGCGATCAGGAACGAGTACTGGTCGCGCGTGACGATCCCGTGCGTGAGCCCGTAGAGCGCCGAGATGGAGCCGAAGGTGAGGCCGGTGGACATGAGGAGCGTATAATACCAGCGCTCCTTCTTGCTCTCACGGAAGACCCCGATGACCGGATAGAGGCCGAGGATCTTCGATGCGACCTTTCCGCCCAAAAGCGCGAGAAACACCAGCGGCGCGGCGAGGACCGCGGGAATCGACACCAGGTAACCGGCGCGCAGAAAATACAGCGGCGTGAGAAAACCGATGGTGAGCGTCCGGAAGCGCCGGATGAAGAACTCGTCCTTGGCGACGCTGCCCGCGAGCGCCATGCCGGCGATATAGGCCGGGAGCACCGGCTCTGACCCCGACCACAGCGCGAGCGCCCCAAGCCCGAAGAGCACGAAGACCAGCCATTTGGTGCGGATGGCGGCGGTCCGATTGCCATACACCTTCGTGAGGCGATCGGTGATCGGGGGAAGCACGAAGACGATCAAAACGCATGCGGCAACCAATATCAACGTCCGATACGTAAACGGCGCGAAGATGAGCCCCAGGCCAATCACGGTCCCCAGGTCATTGATAAAGCAGGCACCGAGAATCCCCTTGCCGTACTCGGTCTTATTGAATCCGTACTCCAGCATCACCGCGTAGACCACGGCCATTGACGTCGTGGAGAGGGCGATCCCGCCGAGAAGGCTCGCGCGCCCGTCCCAGCCGAGGAGGAAATAGGCCAGCGCCGCACAGCCGATAAACGGCGCGAAGAAGCCGATGAGCCCCACGACCGTGACCTCTTTCGCCTTCGCGCGCATCGAGGCCGGGTCCAGCTCGGCGCCGGCGAGAAAGGTAAGCAGCACCGCGCCCCTTCGGCAAAACGCCGCGGCGCGAACTCCCCGCATCTAATCAGGCAGGCGGCGCGCTATCCCGAGAGAGACGGCCGTTCTCGATTAAAATATCGACGAGCGCGCCCACAGTGTACTCAATAATCGATCTGCACACGATACGATGGTGCGCCCTCGCCGCGATATCGGCCGCGCTCGCCTTTTTGCGCAAGAATTCCGCGCACAGCGTCGTTCCGAACTCGCCCTGGACGCGCGCATTCAATTCGCGCACCTTCTCGTAGGCATACAGCTTCGTCTTCATGTCCTTCGGATCGACGTTCCCGAATGCGAGCCCGAGGACCATGAACGCGCCGGTGACGGCCCCGCATTTTTCGCGCAATCGCCCCATGCCGCCGCCGAAGGTCGAAGCGATCCGCTTCGCGACCGTCTCATCAAGATTGAACACTTCAGAAAATGCGAGCAGAATGGACTGGGAGCACGCACATCCATCATCGAAATGCGATAATGCTGTATCGATATATTCCCGCTTCATTGCGCCTTCTTCGATCATCACGCGATACGGACAATGCTCATGGAAGTGATTTTTTTGTCTTGAATTATTTTATTGAAATCTCAATGGTATCTACAGCTTCCATAAAGGAGTACGCCGTATGATATACTCAGCAGAAGTTGAAGAAATGATGTGCGTGGCCAAGGGCCCCGATCACGGACCGGCGCCCATTCCCGAGGAAGGGAAATGGGTGCAGGTCAAGGAAATTAAGGATATCTCCGGACTTACGCACGGCGTCGGCTGGTGCGCCCCGCAGCAGGGCGCGTGCAAGCTCACGCTCAACGTGAAAGACGGCATCATCCACGAAGCGCTCGTCGAAACGCTCGGGTGCTCCGGCATGACGCATTCCGCCGCCATGGCGGGCGAGATCCTGCCCGGGAAGACGATCCTCGAGGCGATGAACACCGACCTCGTCTGCGACGCGATCAACACGGCCATGCGCGAGCTCTTCCTTCAGATCGCCTACGGTCGGACGCAGACCGCGTTCTCCGAGGGCGGGCTCCCCATCGGCGCGGGACTCGAGGACCTCGGCAAGGGCCTGCGCAGCCAGATCGGCACGATATTCAGCACGAAAGCGAAGGGCGTGCGGTATCTGGAACTCGCCGAGGGCTACGTCAACCAGCTTGCGCTCGACACGGATGACCAGATTATCGGCTACGAAATCGTCCACCTGGGCAAGATGATGGACATGATCAAGAAGGGAACCGATGCGAACGACGCGCTGAAAAAAGCGACATCGACATATGGCCGTTTCGACGATGCGGCCAGGAAGATCGATCCTCGTCACGCGTAACATAAGGGTGATTGCAATGGCACTATTTGAAAGCTACGAAAGACGAATCAAGCAGATCAACGCCGTGCTCGGCGCGCATGGCATTACATCAATCGAGGAAACCAAATCCATCTGCGATGCGAAGGGCATCGATGTCGCCGCGATCGTGCGGGGCATCCAGCCGATATGCTTCGAAAACGCCTGCTGGGCCTACACGGTCGGCGCCGCTATCGCCATAAAAAAGGGGGTGACGGCCGCCCCCGAAGCGGCGGAAATACTGGGTCAAGGCCTGCAGTCATTCTGCATTCCCGGCTCGGTCGCCGACGATCGCAAGGTGGGCATCGGGCACGGGAACCTCGCGGCGATGCTCCTGCGCGAGGAGACGAAGTGCTTCGCGTTTCTCGCCGGGCACGAATCCTTCGCCGCGGCTGAAGGCGCGATCGGCATCGCGAAATCGGCCAACAAGGTGCGAAAGAACCCGCTGCGCGTGATCCTGAACGGCCTCGGCAAGGACGCCGCCTTCATCATCTCGCGCATCAACGGCTTCACCTATGTGCAAACCAAATTCGATTATTACACCGGCACGCTCGCAATCGTAAAGGAAACGGCCTATTCCTCGGGCGAAAAGGCGAAGGTGCGCTGCTTTGGCGCGGACGACGTCCGCGAGGGAGTCGCGATCCTGCATCACGAGGGGGTCGACGTCTCCATCACCGGCAACTCGACCAACCCGACCCGGTTCCAGCACCCCGTCGCGGGGACCTACAAGAAGGAGTGCGTCGATCTCGGGAAGAAATATTTCTCGGTGGCCTCCGGCGGCGGGACCGGCCGAACGCTCCATCCCGACAACATGGCCGCCGGTCCCGCGTCCTACGGCATGACGGACACCATGGGCCGTATGCACTCGGACGCGCAGTTCGCCGGATCGTCCTCCGTCCCCGCGCACGTAGAGATGATGGGGCTCATCGGCATGGGGAACAATCCGATGGTGGGCGCGACCGTGGCCGTGGCCGTGGCGATCCAGCAGGCGCGCTGAACAAACGAACATCGTGATCCGCAAAGCGCCATGCGCATAAAATGCGCATGGCGCTTTTTTATGCCACAGGCGACCGGCAACTCCAATGCCCGCTATTTGCAAAACTCAAGCACAAGGCTGTCCGCAATCTCCGTCTCGACGAATCTGGACGCGCCGATTTCGTTCGCCATCGCGTTAAAATCGAGCGTGATGAAACGGTCGTAATAACTCCCCTCGATCCATTCGATCAGCGCGGTTTTTGCGCTCCATCTGCGTCCATGGTCGATGACGACGACCGCCTCCGTGGCGATGGCGAACAGCTTCCTCAGGATCTCCCGTTCCACATCGGGATAAAACAGATGAAGGGCGAAAGACACGAACACGATATCATAGGACCCGGGGGCCTCATCCGGCTCCATGATGTCCCCCGCGCGAAATGAGGCATTGAAGACCGAAAGCGCGTTCGCCCGCTCAATGGCGCGTCCGATCATGCCCGTCGACGCGTCTCGTCCGTCGACGACGGAGAAGCGCCGGGCGAGCTTCAGCGTGAGGAGCCCCGATCCGCAGGCGTAATCGAGCGCGGTCTTGGATCCGGCGTCGGCGAACACCGACGGCATGCCTTCGATGATCGAATCCAATGCCGGACCGATCGTCTCTTCGATGCTGCCGTAGTAGCGGTGGACCCAATCGTAGAAGCGCTTCATGGAATGATGTGATCGTCGGTGCATCAGCGACGGCATGCGTGTTCTCCTGAATCGTAGTGCAAAGAGCGGATCAGATCATGGCGATAAATATCAAGCCGAAAACGAGGGAGGCCGCGTTCGCAATGGTTGATATCTTCAGCGCGCGACGGACGGAGACGCCCGGCAGATAGCGGAAGATCGCAGCCTCGACGAAGATGGCGAAGATGATACGCAGTATCAGCGGGCCGATGACCGGATGTCGGGCGTTCATAGTCCGTTTCCTTTTAGCGAAGCATCTTCAGGAGACCCGCGAATTCATTCCTGTCAACCGTCATGCCTTTACGGTACGATGCTACCAGATAGCCATGTTTTCCGAGGGTTGCGACATACCGGATCTCCGCCGGATCATCATCGACGAGGATATCCCCCTTGACTTTCCGGATATCCTTGGACAGTCCCTTTTCTTCCGGATCGTAGTCCTCCCTGAAGATGAACGTGGTGAAATACCGCCGCAGATTGTTGTCCAGTATGATTTGACGGGCCCGCTCCTTTCTTGAATTTGTCCACAGGATCAGGGTGTGCCCCGTTCGTTTCAAATGGACGAGCAGATCAATGACGCCCGGTCGCGCAGACGCGCCGAATTCGTCCACCAGCGTATTGTCCATGTCGAAAACGATATTCACGGGCTATGTTTGATCAAAGGTCTGCAGGTTATTTCCGGAAAGCATGTCACTGATCGCATCAAAGCGGTCGCGATCAACTTCGATGCAATAACGCGGATTGGAATGAAAAATAAAATACCGTGGATCGGCCTGGCTGTTCCGCTCTCCGATCATGCGGTCATTGCCGGTGACGACATACTCCGCACCCATGAACTCACGATAGAAATTGTTGATGCAGTCGGCGATGGCTATCGTGACTCGATTTCCGCGGGCATCGAGGGCGATAATATGCACCGAATCAACTGATAGTATTTCCACAAGCTCTTTCATCGCACACTCCGCCCTGATGCGATGCCGGCGCCGTTGTGGCACCAGGCGAACAGTGGCCCATCTGCCGAACGGCATCGCCTCCCGCCAGGCGGATCGCGAGGTCAAGGAATACGATGGCGACGCTGATCCGATATGATCGCTTCACGGCACGACCCCTCCGGGGGCGGGGCCTCCGGACGTCAGACGCTGTCCGGGTATATACTACTACCGGGCGTGACGATAACGCAAGAGAATTACGTGATCCGCTGCCGTTTTCCCTGAGCGTCGACCGATCATTCCCGGCGCTTGACGATCACCATGGTCACGTCGTCCGTGATCCGGTATCCATCCAGCTTGCTCAGGATGCCGCTCTTGATGTCATCGGGATGGTGCTCGCCATATTCCTCGAACACCTCCTTGAGCTTATGTTGGCCGAACATGTCGGTCTCCATGTTGCGGTTGTCGCGAACGCTGCCCTCAACCCACGCCTCGGTGATCCCGTCCGTGAACAGCATCATGACATCCCCCACCGCCATGCTGAAGTGCTCGCCGGTCACCATGCCCCTGATGTCCTCGAGCAGCCCGATCCATATGCCGTTGGTGCCGATCAGCTCGACCCGCTTTTCCGTACTCCGATAGATCATGATGTCCTGATGCAGGCCCGAGTAGTAGAACTTGCCGTCCTTGATGCAGGCGAACACCGTGAGGGTCATGTATTTGTCCTCGCTCAGGAGCCTGATGTTTCGCGTGATGACCCGGTTGATCCTGGTCAGCAGCGCCTCGGGTTTCAGGTTGCCCTTGCTCGCGAGGACCGTATGGATCGCCGTCTGGACCATCATCATGATCAGGCCGGCGGGAACGCCATGGCCGGACACGTCGCCGATGACGATCCAGTCGATGTTCTCGACATTGATGATGTCGTAGTAATCGCCCCCCACGTCATCGGCCGGTTTGAGGAACACGGAGATGTCGTAGCCTTTCATCTGGGGCTTGACGGGGAGCAGGACCGTCTGGATCTTCTTCGCCAGCTGCATCTCCCCCCACAACGCGTCGCGCGCGGTGATGATCTCCTCGTTCATTGCCTTCATTGTGGCCATCGCCTGCTGAAGCTCCTCGGTGCGCTCCTTGACCTTGATCTCGAGGTTTCGGTTCATTTCTTCCTTTAACGAAATCGATTCCTTGAGCGCGGTGGTCTTCTCAATGCGCATGATATTTATCAGGTCCGCCAGGGCGAATGACATCAGCAGGGCATGCGTCAGCGATCCGATCTGGAATCCCCATTCCGACAGGAAGAAGCTCGGCGCGAGGCCCAGGGTTTTCAGCCCATAGAAGCAGCCGAGGAGCTGAATGGAGGTCCAGGCCAGCAGGTAGAATCGGGCCGCCCGGAATCCTTTATAGTAGCAGTACAGGCCCGCCGACCACATCAGCACCGACCCGCTCATGGTCATCAGAACCGCCGAGATGATCATATAGTGGTACGGGAGGAACAGCGACCCGAGCGCGATGGCGAACACGATGTACATGACGATATTGTACAGCTTGTGAAAGACGGGGGCGTTCCGCTTCGTCTGCAGAAATTCCTTCGCGACCTGCATGGCGAAAAACACGCCGATTGCCTCGAAGAATACGATGGAGCCGCGCGACCACCAGAGCGAGGTTTGGTTGATATATTCGGCCGAGAGCCCGTTGAGTGAAAACTGAAACAAGAGATGCAGAAATATCAGCGTGAGCACGTAGTAGATATAATTCCGGTCACGGGTGGCGATAAAAATGAAGAAATAGTAGATGATCATCGCCAGGATAAAGCCGTAGTAGATCCCCAGCATGATCTGGGTGTTGTGCTTGATCTGCGTGAAGCGCTTCGGAGACACGATCGACAGGATCGCCACGAGGGAATCCTCGCTCTCGAGGCGCAGGTAGTACGTCTGTTCCGATCCGGCCGGAACGTCCAGATGGAACGCGAACGCCCGGTAGTCCTCGTCCCTCGCCGCATAGGGCAGAAAGCGCCCCGCGTGCTTCAGGATCTTGCCCCCATGCTGCGCCGGCATGAAAAGCTTGATGTCGTCAGTCAGCGGATAGTTATCCAGAAGGATCCATCGCCGTGTCTCCTTCGACGCGTTTCTGATCGTGAACCGCAGCCAGTAGGCCGCCGAGGTGTATGCGAAATTCGGCCAGTCCTCGGTGCTGGCGGTGAATCGCGAATCGAATCCGGCCGCGGAAACATCCTGAATCGCGTATTCTTTCTTCGCATCTTTCAGATACTCGATATGCTTTCCCAGTATGTACTCTTCCCGCGTCTCGTCGAGCACGACCGGTTCGATCGCAAACGAGGGGCCGGCATGAACAAACAACGCTGCTGCCGCGATCAGTATGCCATGGAAAATAACGATGGGCGATTTCGTCCTGGACACTTTCATTTCGCTGTTCCTTCGCATGGGTGGCGCTCCCGGTTCGACCGGTTTGCCAACACCATGCACTCTATATGTTGATTACATCGTTTGCGACACTCACATGAGCAACTTAAATCACCAGTGGAATGACAAATAACAGTCCCGATGGATTAATATTATCCAATCCGGCACGGGCTTTCCGGCCAATAATGGACAGTATCCGAATTTGTCCTTGCCGATGAGGGGCTTAATGCGATCACCCGGCCCCTGTCCGATAGATCGGTCGTCAATCAGCTGGAGCGGCTGGAGAAGGGAACGCGGCGCCTCACGATGTCGTCGCCGGCTTGTTCTTCTTCTTATAGCTGGCGGGAGTCATCTTCTTGAACTTCAGAAACGCGCGGTTGAAGGTGCGCAGGCTCTCGAAGCCGGTCGCGAAGGCGATGTCGATGACGGGTTCGTCGGTCTCCACGAGCTTGCGCGCGGCGTCCTCGACTCTGAGCTCGCAGATGTAATCGCCCAGCTTTTTGCTGGTGTACCGACGGAAGAGCTTGCCCAGGTTGTCCGGATGGACGTCGACCGAGGCGGCAAGGCCCTCGCGCGAGAGGCTCGACTGGTAGTTCTCGTTGATGAAGGCGACCACCTTCTGGAGCTTCTCCATCGTCCGGTCGGTGAGCGCGGATTCCTCCGGGCGCTTTTTCCCCTCGTCGCGACTTCGCACGACCTGCTTGTTGAGGATCGCGTTCTCGATGATGAAGTTCTCGAGCGTCGTCTTGAGGTCCTCCACCTCGGTGGCCATGCTGATGAACCTGAACACCAGCACCAGCGCGGTCCCGGTATAGAGCATGATGGCCATGTAATGAAAGATCATGTAATCCCGGAAGACATACCCGAAGAGGGATATGCTGTAGTCGGTGAACTTGGCCAGGTACACCAGCCCGTCGTGTATGGCCCCCAGGGCCACAGCGATCCCGAAAAAACCGAAAACACGCGAATAGGGCCGCCTCTTGAAGATGGCGGAAACATGGCAGGAGATGTTATAGAGGCCAATGCAGATGGTGAAGGTGATGAAGATGTTCACCTGGAGCAGATCGGAGGGCTTGCCCGTGATCGTGAGCAGGAGTCCGATCGTCAGCGCCAGGAACACCCAGAGCGCCCATTCGATTTTTTTTCTCTGCAGATCGTAGATCCGGTGCAGGAAAATCGGGTGCACGACATTAACCGCGGCCCATGAGAGTCCCAGGGCCTTGAGCCGCATGAGGTTGCTGCCGAAGGTGTTCCAGAAATTGCAGAGTTCGAGTACGATGAAAAAGCCGCACGCCATCTGCAACGCATAGTACAGGTATTCCTGCTCCCTGCGGAGCGCATAGAACAGCAGGAATATGACAAGAAAGAGGCATCCCATGGCGATGATGATATAGCCGGCGGTCACCCGGGTGAAGTTCTGCCATACCCGGTCCTGTTCCCACGTATCGAGATCGGTGATGGCGAGGGTCCCGATCATTTCCCCGAAAATATAGTGTGACACCCGTATCGCGATCACGTTTTTCCCGCCATAGTTGACAAGCTTTCCGGGAACCAGGTAGTGGCGGGGATGGTTCCACATGGAATTGTCCTCGGGCAGGAACCGGCCCATCCCGCCGATCCGCTCCCCGTTGAAATACGTCTCGTCTGCATTGGCGATACGCCCGAGGATGAGTCCCACTGCGGGCAGTCGCTCCGCGCGGGCATCGATGATGATCGTCTTGCGCAGCCAGACGGTCCCGGACAATTTCACCGTTTTTTTGAGCGCGTATCCGAAAAAGCTTCCCGGCATCACGATGGTGTCCCAGGCGGCATCATCATAGCCCGGGGAGGAATACTCGGGGCGATCCGACGCGGTGATCCGCCATTCGCCGGCCAGCGAGTTGCGCTCGGCGAGGGTGGCGATGTTGGGCTGGGCCCGCAGGGGACCGGCGCCCGCCGCGAGCGCGAGCAGCGCAGAGAGCGCACAGATCACAACCGTTCGGCGCGCTCTGCCGGGGCGGGCGCGTGCGAGATCTGGCATGTTGTTATCCCGACGTGTCATCTCGTTGTTATCTGCGGTGTGCGGACGCGACGTTCTCTGTATCGGCTCGCGTTGAGATAACAGGAAACCATCACCACAATACTGACAATCCATTTTTTTGCTTCCACTTGCAGAAAAATCAACCATGAGGCTCTGACCCCCGACGCCCCGACGGACGCCATGACAAAAACAGGTCGCCTGTGTTTGGCTCTCGTTTGACGTTCCGAACGCATGATGCGCTCGCGACAATCTCATGCCAAATATGGGTATTGCCATTATTGGCAAGACGGGATCATAAAAAAACATCATATTACTACCAGCCGGTCGGTTTTGATTCTTTTCGGCGCAGTTTTCATAGACTTGTTGTGAAACTCGATGTCATCGCGAGCGAAGCGATCCGTGCGGTACAACCCGTGCAACATGAGCACCTGGCCCAATACCGTGGGTTTCCATCGAAAGCGCCGGATTGCTTCGTCGCTATCGCTCCTCGCAATGACAGGAAATCCTGTTTTGCAACGACTCTAATAAAAAATCTCAGATCTGTTCGAAATTTGTTCTTCATCCGGATATCGAGGGGGATTCGATGAAAAGCATCGCACTGCTTTTTACAGCGGCCATACTGTCGGGTTTTTTCGCTTTTGGATGTTCGAAAACTGACGGCGACCAGACATTCCAGCAGACCGAGCCGAACGATACGGTCATGCTCTTCGAGGTGCTCAACGAATCTCCCGCGCTCAAGTCCGCCTTCAGCAATCTCGAGCCCCGAGAATTCAACCGGAAAATGAACGACCTGATGTTCGCCAATCCCGACCTGCTGGGCGAGCTGATGGTCCGCACCGGCGAGGCGCTCTACCTGCCCGAAACCCCCGGCGCAAAGGCGATTTTCCCCGAAACGGTGGACAAGCTGTCGAAAAGTTTCAATTCGTTCCACGACGCGTACATGCGGGACCCCGACTCGCTCGACACCACCGTCGACATCGTGAAGGCGATCCTCGATCTCGATCCCGCCGTCATGTCCGAGGGCGCGGGAGTCATCATGGACCTGCTTGTCGCGTTGCGAAACTGGGACGACGTGAATTCCGACGGCGGCTATTGGGTCGACGCGAACGGCAATGCGTTGTTCGATTCCGCCGAAGCCTACGATCCCGCCGAGACGTCGGCCTACCCCTGGCGCCTCTTCGGACAGGGACAGGAACTCGAGAGCATCGGGTACGCGGGCGTGAACACCTTGATCGAGAACATCAGCTTCGCCCGTACGCTGTACGGAGACGGCGAGGGGCTCCAGGACCTGTCCACCATCATCCGAAAAAGCATCGAGTCGGTGATCGAAGAGCACTGGGACATCGAGCAGAAGATGTTCAGCTTCATCGACTATCTTGAAACGAACGATCCGTTCACCGGAATCACCGCCATCGAGAAGGAGATCGCGGACTGGATGGCCCCCGGCGCCGATCCGCTGAAGTACTCCATCGGCGAGTATCTCATCAACGATCTCTTCCCCAAGGTGCAGCGGCCCGTCTTCGACATCGTCACCGACGGCGCGGTCGAGCGCAGCATCGACGTGCTCGAATCGGGAAAGAAGTTCCTCAACGACGAATCGCTGTATCTTTCGGAATCCGCGAAGCGCCGCTCGCGCAAGTACAACATCGGGCCGGACGCCGCGGCGCAATCGAACGACGACGGCCTGTATTCCAAATGGTTCCTGGGGGCGCTGTATCACGACATGGACTGGTACGACCGCCTCGAGGACGTTCCCCTCTTCGATTTCGTGAACAACGACATCCTGCGCTGGCTCAAGGGTGATGCGGCGCGGCGCGGCGTGGTGCCCCGATGGAACACGGTGCTGGCGAACTTTCCCCAGGACCGGATGACCGACTTGCTGTGGAACGGCCACACGTATTCCCCGACCGCCGGCGCGTCCACGTTCTTCCCCGGCCTGGTGAGCCCCGGCGGGGCCGTGACGGCCCTGGGGCGGGTGCGGAGCTCCGATGCGCTCCTGAAGCCGTTCCGTCGCCAAGTGAACGACATCCTCAACAGCGACGGCCTCGGCGGGTACGACGATGACGCCAACGGGACTTTCAAGACGGTGGGGCTGTCGTATTCAAGCACTGGAAATGACGGACGGCCGGAGAACATCATCGAGTCCGTCATGACCAACCTGAAGTTCTATACGCTGTCGAGCTATTACAAGGCGTCCGAGGGCAAGTGGGCGTTCGGCCCCGAGGACGGCCAGGCGTTTTTCGGCGATCCCAATCGCAACCTGCAGACCCTCTTCGGCACCCTGACCACCAACATCCGGAACCTGGTCATACTGGACCGGGACGGCACGGATCCGCGGGTTCCCGGCTACACGGGAAACGGCCTGTCGCTCCTGACCAACTTCGTCTATCTCTTCGCCGCCGGCGGGGGCATGGTCGATCCGAACAACGCGAAGACGGAACTCTCGCTGCGGAACGTCCTGAACTCGCTCGGCTCGCCGCTGCGCTCCCGAAACTACCTCAACGCCATGGACTACGTGGATGATTCGATCGATTGGCTGCTCGAGCTGTTCGGATCGTGGCGGGTGTATTGCCTCGAGGACGCCACCATCAGACGGAGCCCGTCCTATGGGTATCATATCGCCAGCGGGTCCATCAGGCCCAACACCGCCCCGCCGTCGTGGACGACCTTCTCCTCGCAGTACCAGATGCCGGTCATGGAGGTGCTGCAGCCGGGGACCTTCCGCCAGCGCGTAGGGAGCAACAATCCGGGCGCGGCGTTGCATGGCGTTTTTTCGCCCTCGCAGGGCGACCTCTTCGGCATAACCCGGCATAACCCAGCCACCGGCAATGACGTCCTGAACACGTCGGACTGGCTCAATTCGGAGATCGCGCTGGCCTGCTGGGAGGGCTACGGCCCCTACACGTACCTCGGCAAGGCCCCCAACGGGTCGGAGTGCAAATACCGGAACGACTGGTACACGGACTGGTACCAGATGATCGGGATGGAATGGGGGAACAAGGGGCCCGGCCTCAAATACGACCGGGGCCGATACCACTATTTCGAGGCGATCTACAAGCCGACGCACAACTCGCGGTACGGATATTTCCGTAAAAGCAGCCCGGTCGGCATGAACATCACCCAGGACGGGAGCTATGCGAACGCCGTCAATCCCGACGATCCGGGGACGTATGACCGACAGGTCGTGCTCGACTGCGCCACCCGCGAGGAGGCAATGCGGAAGAACTTCCAGTGGCTGCTCAACTACAAGAAGTACGTATACCTGCTGCCCATCCACGGCATGCTCGACAAGGACATCATCACGATCCCGCTCATCAACAAGTCGCTGTGCAACATCAAGACGGAGATCTACACCTACGTGACCATCAATTTCAACGGCATCGGCGGCGCGGCCCGCGGGAGACGCCACCAGGCGGCGCCGAACGACAAGACCAACAACGCGGTGTGGTCCGGCGGCATCGAGCACGTGTACGACAATACGATGGCCATCGATTCGAACCACGTGGTGAACGACGACGCCGGCAATCCCACCTATCCGGTCAAGCTCATCGAGGAGTCCAATGCCACCTTCAGAATGGCGGCGTCGAGCTTCCGGCCGCAGGATTTCTGCGTGGCGATGGATTACGACTACTCGTCGAAGATCACCCTCCTGTTCGACCTCATCCCGCTTCCCGACAACATGTCCGCCGGCATCCTCAGCATGCTGCTGAGCATCGTCGATGCGCTCTGGTCGGCCGTCGGAAACGGCTCGATCCTCCCGGCGGTCATCGGGGACAATCTGCAGGCGTTGATCACGCTGGGCGACAGCGTCTATAGCGCACGGGACGTCCTGGGGGCTGCGTCGCCGACATCCGACGCAATGACGAAATTCAATGAGTTCTATCGGACATACTACACGATGTCCCATGTGGGCCCGGGCGCCACGGCCGGCACGCTGATTTACCGGGACGACAACGGAAGGGAGCAGAGCATCAAGGAGAAGGACCTGCCCCGCATCCCGCGCGTGGCCGGCGTTTCCTATCCGACCGCATTTACCGATAGCGGTCAGGCGACCGCCTGGCGCGTCTACGAGGGCGAGACGGAAGGGAAGTTCGACCTGTTCGTCGCCCTCTACGCCGCCATCCAGGGAACGCTGCACGAGGACGGCCGGATCATGGGGTTCGACGGCGTCGGGAACGTCGTCCCGGCGGATTACCGCGCAATCGACAGGGGCGTGATCGCCTACTACGACCGCGACGGCTACCGGACGCAGATCAACGATTTCGTCATGACCGTGTGCGCCCTCAACGAGGCGCGGAACGCACCGGGCGGGACCGCGCCCATCCCCGACCACAGCTCGCTTTTGAACCTCCTGGTGGACCGGGGCGGCATGGCGGGCGACGCGATCGGCGCGCGAAACGGGGTGCTCTCGTACGTCATCGAGAGCACGTACGCCAATCTCAACAACCTCAATCCCATCAAGGAAAGCGTCGAGGGGGCCGCCAGGAACGTTGTGCGCAACTTCCTCAACAACGGAGGGAACTTCCGGCTAACCGCCACCGGCGCGGACGCCCCGCTCCCGTATTACACGACGCGCGAGGACGGGACCAGGGCCGTGAGCAACCGGCACAATTGGGAGACGCCCATCAACAAGCTCAGATACTTCACCGACAACGAATCGCTGCGGCGGCTCGAGGAGAGCCTGGACCTCCTGCGGGACGTCTCGCGCAGCGACGAGTTCAAAGAAATGCTGTGCAAGACAGTCATCGCGCTGGACAACTTCCTGATCGTGAAGCACATCGACGAGCAGTACCGAACGTGCGTCGAGGCGTGCGACTGCTCCGGGATCGAGGACGAACCGGCCCGGGCGGCCTGCCGGGCGAATTACGACACCTGCACCGCCGGCTGCGTCAAGATGACACGCGTGGAGGTGCTCAACGACGGCGTCCTGCAGCTCTACACCCCCCTGGACGACGCCGGGAACCAGCTGGCGCCGGGAGCGGCGAACTACGACGCCGAGAAGGCGGAGCAGCTGGCCGCGGATATCCAGAAGGCGGCGGACGTGCTCATCGAGACCGACTACCACCAGATCATCGACTTCATCAAACGCAGCGGCATCAACGACATCGAGAAGCTCTACAACTTCAGCTTCGATAACTGGAGCCTGGACGCCACCGGGCTCACGATGAGCGATGTCCGGAAGAACATCGACGACATCAACGCCACGCTGGTGAAGCTGGCCGGGGTCAACCTCAAGGAGGGGCTGATCGACGGGATCTATCGGCTCCGGAACGATGCGGGGACCGTGGTGCCGGACCCGCGCTACTTCAAGCGGGGCGACACAATCTACGGTTTCGGCACGTACGTCGAGATCACCCAAGCAGAGTACCAGAACGGCGAAGCGCCGGCGGACGTAACCTACGTTGATTTCACCGACGGCGAGGGCGCGCTGCTTCGGTATTACCGCTACATCGACATCAGGAGGATCATGATGCCCTCGGGCGTGCTTGACGATGAGCACTATTCCACCGACTTCGGCGGCATCACCGCGTACTTCGACTTCAGGAACGACGGCACGTTGGGGAACGCGTACAGCGAGCTCTGCGACAACTACCGGGACCCGTGGTATCGCGCCGGAACCGTCGATTGCCCGAACGTGTTCAATCCGCACAAGTACGACATCAACATGGAGGGAATCTTCGGCGGCGATGCGACGAGGTTCGCGGCGGGCGATTTCGCCACGGTGCCGCGGGCGTCGCGGGTCCTGACCGACTTCACGGCGGGCATCACCGACGAGAACGGCATGCCGCTGGCATTCGACCGACCGCACCGGTACTATCGCCCCACGACCTTCATCGACACGCTCTACCGTTGGGGCGACGGACTCGATATCGAGACCGAGCTTGATTACGCGAAGGACTCGATCATCCACTCCGTCTACGAGGAGCGGGAGATGGAGGTGCCGGAGCTCCTCCGGGGATATTTCACGTCCACGGATTACCGGGACGAGACGAACCATCGGGCCAGCATCCGTACAGTCATTCAGAAGTCGCGCGGCGTGATGATCGAGAAGGCCTACGACGATGGATACGACTACGACATGAACCCGGGCAACGGCGCCGTTACGCATTACGTGGCGCAGGAGCCGGCGGGCGCGCGCCATCGCCACAAGCTCAACAATATCGCCGACATCATCGCGATACTGCTCAACCCGGGGGACCCGGATCATCCCGACGAGGAATATCGGACGAATCCGCACTTCCTGACCGGGCGCATCAACACGGCCTGGAACGCGTTCATCAACTCGCCCAGCATCCAGGACATCACAACCGACGATCTCGTGAAGGTCCGATCGGCCGTCGCGAGCCTGCTGTATAATTCCGACGAGAGTTGCCAGACCTGCGACGATCGGGGTGAGAACTGCCGACCCTGCACCCGCGACGATCGCTACTCGAGGCTGTTCACCAACCTGACGGCAAACCTGCCGAAGCTTTTGCGGAAGTACCAGCTCACGGTCGAACGGGACGGCGATGTCTACATGCAGTACGGGGACACGCTGTACGATGAACTGGCGCAGCTCGGACTGGTCGCCTTCAGCCCGGACGGCGTGGGGACGTACTTGTTCGAGAACATCCGGCCCGCGGCGCAGTTCACCGCATGGAACATGACCGAGGAGATCGACTCGCTGCTCCGCAAGGACATCTTCACCACGAGCAGCACGGGGACCTTCTGGTTCGAGATCGGCCACCTGATCCAATCGTTCGGCATCATTCTAAAACAGCGCGAGATCGTAAACGGCGAGATGCTGGATTACTATTCGTCCTTCAGGGGGATGTTCGAGTGAGCGCGGTGTTCGGATGCGAATGCGTGCGACAATCGCGACATGCGGTGCGGCGCGCAATCCCCATAAACCGGCAGGTGGCGGCGGTTGACGCCATGAAAGGATCGCAAGCCGTTCGATTCTCCTAAAATCTTCTCCACTCCCGGGAGAAAATCGCGTGAGCATGTTCGGCCTTAAGACAACTGTCCCATCCCGGACATGCCCGACGCGGGCAGGCGGTCGGAATGCTCAGAGCACTCCTTCACCACGAAGGTTCCGCACGAACCGACTCCCGGCGGGCGATCCCTTCTTAAAAAACACCGCCGGTTTCCCCATCGGCGCGCCCACATCAACCCATCCGGCGTTACACGAAGCCCCGGTCCACACGTGGACCCACTCCCCCGCCGGCAGATAGCACCGGACCGACTCCGCTCGCTTGTCCACGACCGGCGCGACGATGAAATCGGCGCCCAGCATGAACTGGTACTTCAGGTCGTACGCGGCGGGATCGTTCGGGTAGTGGAGCAGCATGTGGCGCACGAGCGGCCAGCCCTTCGCCTCGGCGTCGCGCATCAGCTCGGCGCGGTAGAAGCCGAGCGCGCGGAACACCTTCGCGAAGCGCGTGAATTGCGCGAGCGTGTCGGCGTCGGAATAGAACTGCGCGTTCTTTTCGGGCTCGTTGCCCTCGTGCGTGCGGAAGGCGGCGGTGAAGGCGTTCGCCTCCATCCAACGCATGAGAAGCTCCTTCTCGCGCTTGAAGATGTTCAGAACCGAAAGGCTCACCGAGGTGTAGCCGCCGATGTCGCTGTGATTGAGACTGAAGCCCGAGAAGCCGCCGGAGACGAGCCCCTTGATAGCGCTCTTCAGACCGTCGTCGCCGTCCCAGGTGACCATCTGATCGCCCTCCCAGAAGAGGGTGCTCGCGCCGGGGCTCTTCGTGTAGCCGGAGCGGTTGAAGAAGACGATCTCGTCGTCCAGGCCAAGCTCGGCGATCGCCTCCTGGTTGATTTTCGCCCATTCGACCGGGTATTGATTGTGATACGAGGCGGCATCGCCGCTCGCGATCACGGCGTCGAAGGGAAGCGCCTCGGCAAAATCGAGCATCCAGCCGGAGAAACCACGGGCGAGCATCTCCTCCTTGATGACCGACTTGATCCACGCGCGTGCGGCGGGATTCGAGAGGTCCACCATCCCGGCGTCGAAATCGGTGTTCTTGATGGGATAGGGCTGATTGTTTTCGTTCATCACCAGGAAGCCGCCGTCAACGGCCTCGCGGTACAGATTGCGCTCAAAGCTGCCCTTAAGCGAAGCATCGACCAGGAAGGAGTTGATATAGCCCATCGCGCGGATGTCCGCCTCGTGCATCGCGGCGACGAGACCGTCCCATTCGGGATAGGTCTGCGCATCGAGCTCCCAGTTCCACCAGAGCTGCGAGCCGATCATGGTCTTGCGCTTGCCCACCCAGTCCTGCAGCCAGAAGGCGGCGATGGGCGTTCCCTGCGCCTCGAGCAGGTTCCATATCTCGTATACGCGCTCGGTGCCGCCCTGCATGCCCACGATGGCGCCGGAACCGATCCAGTCGGGGAGCGCCTTCATGCGGCCGGCGTATTCCGTATACCGCTCGATGAGTTCCAGCGGGGTCGCGCCGTAGAGGATGCGTCCCGCGATGCGGTCCGAGAAGATCTTCACGCTCACCGATTCGTCGTCGCGCAGATCGAAGACGGCGTACTCGGTCGTCTCGAGAAAGAGGGAGCGCATGAGCGAGGTGATATAGTGCGGTACGGAGATATAGCTGGTGTAGGCGTCGCCGCCGGAGCCGGGCGAGACGAGATTGAGCGCCGAGGTGACCGGCTCGCGCCCGCGGCCCACCCCGCCCTCCTGGCTGATGATGGGAACGCGGTGCCCCTTCAGGTTGAGATGCGTGAACTGCTCGCCGAAGCCGTAGAACTTTTCATTGGACGATGACGCATAGCTGATCTCGATCTGATTGAAGGCGCGCGCGCAGAACTCGCCCGCGCAGCCGATCTTCGCGACGCTCGCCTCGAAGCGGAGATGACCGCCCGACGCCTGCCGGAAGGTCATAACGTACGAGGCGCCGTTTTGCGCCTTCGCGTCCGCCAGCCGGCCGGTGATCGTCACCGCGGCGCCGTCGAGCCGGATATCGTCCACGCTCTGGAAGGCGCAGGAGAGGCGCTCGTCGTCCTTCACGGTGAACGAGCCGCGGTGCTCCTTCACGTCGATGTCGGCCATGATCGCGCGAAGAAAGTTCTGCCCGGGCTCGGTGGCCCAGAGCACCCGCCCGGGATTGGATCGGTGCCGCACGGCCACGAAGGCCTTCCCCTCGCCGGGATTGGACCAGTGGACAAGAAAATCGCCGGCCGGCAGCGTGCGGCTCGAAACCTTCGAGTACAGGGAACCCTGTTCGTAACAACCGGAAAGCGCGAGGGCGGAGAATACAGTTAGAAGAACGAACGTGACATACTTCGTACGCATCGATGCACCTCTTGGGATGGTATTCTATGTTTTTTCGAAGAAACTCACGTCACCTCACCCCGCCTTCGGCGCGCCCTCTCCCACAGGAGAGGGCTCTGCGATAGGTAACTTCTTGCATTTCCCCCCTTCTCCTACGGGAGAAGGCTCCCAACAGGATGTTGCAGTGCCGAGTGCGGACAGGAGGTCCAAAAAGCGCTCGGCGGCCGGGGGATGAGGTTAATTCGACCAATAAAGGTAAAGTAGTAAATACCATCCGACCCGTCTCATCAATTCCCGCACGAACAGAAATTGCGAACCGGAAAGGCCCTATTCGTGGAATTTTTCCCAGCGCCGTCGTTCGCGCTCGAGCAGCGTGCGGAACTTGGCGGGCTCGTCGATGGCGAATCGCATGGGGGCGTCACCGACGGGATGTGCGAACGAGATCTCCACGGCCGCCAGAAAGAGCCCCTTCCCCCTCAGGATGAGCCCTTCCGGGCCATAAAGCGAATCGCCCAGAATGGGATGGCCAATATGCGCCAGGTGGCGGCGAAGCTGGTGGGTGCGGCCGGTGCGCGGAAAGAGATCGACGAGGCTGAGACGACCGCTTCGGAGCGAGGGAACGGAAAAGACCGGAGCGTATTCGCTGACGGCATCGCGGCCGTCGATGTGGCTGTCGATCCGGCCGGGGCCGGCGATGTCACCGATAACTATCGCTCGATACCGCTTGGAGATGTCTCGCCCCTCGAAGCCGCGCCCGAGCGCGACGAGCGCCAGCGACGTCTTCGCGACCAGCAGCAGGCCGCTCGTCTGGGCGTCGATCCGGTGCACCGGGCGCGGCCGCGCAAGCGCGGATCGAATGCCCGATGCGGCGAGATTGAACGGCAGCGCATTCTCGACGGTACGGAAGGCGTTCCCGCTCACCGGGATCCCTGCGGGCTTGTCGACGACGGCGAGATGCTCGTCCTCGTAGACGACGTGGAGTTTCATTTCGTACACGGGACGGACGGGGCCCGGAGCGTCGATGAGGTCGATGCGCTGTCCGGCCCTCACCCGCGTTGCCGTTGTACCGGGCGCACCATCAACCGACACCGTGCCGCGCCTGATGGCGTTCTTGATCCCGTTTCGGGTCGGCACCATCTCGAAGACGCCGATGGCGTACTCGCTCAAACGCGCGCCATCGGTCCCCTCCGGGACGGTGTGCGTTGCGAGAACCGCGGGCCGCTCTTTCGCCCGCACGTCGGAATCATCCCCCATGCGCGCCCAACGTTATTCCTTTTTTCCGATGGTGATGACGCCCCGCTCGCGGTCCCAGGGCAGATTGAGCTTCGTGTACCGATAGGCCTTCCGGAAGGCGGGGCGGAGGGCCTCGAGGCGCTTCCACTCCTGCTCGGAGCGTTCGGGATCGTCCTGGTGTTTCGAATACAGCCGCAGCTCCGCAGTCACGACGGTCCCGTAGCGCGGCACCGCATAGAAGATCGCGGAGCATTTCCTCACGTTAGCCGGAATCGATTCGGGCGATGCGCCCTCGGCGAGAAAGGCCCCCAGGCCGATCTCCGGCACGACCGTTTTCGTCTCGTCGATCCATTTGTTCGCACCGACGAATTTATAGAAGTTCAGGTTCCGGCCGCTCGCGGAAAGATACACATCGCCGCCGGCGGTCTTGAAGATCGCATAGGAATATATCTCCTGGTGGCACGAGCAGCCGGTCGCGTATTGCAGAAAACCGTTCGGGGCGTCGACGATGATATCGTACATATACGCGCCCCGGCTCGCATGCTCCTGCCGCCCCTCCGGCCCGATCTTCCGGTCGATGAGGTGTTCGAACCCGAGCTTCTTCCACATCACGAAAGAATTGTAGTACTCGAGGATGGTCATCTTCTTCGATTGCGCCGCCGCCGGCGGTGCGCTGCCCCACAGGCACGCAAGCAGCACCGCGACAACCGGGATGATCCTGAAAGCGGTCGACATCATGGCACCTCCGCTATCGCGCGATCACGCATCGGGAAACACGTCCGCAAGCGCGGCGGCCGCCGCGTACATGCTTCCCGCACCGCAGATATAGTTCACGACGCGCAGCGCCTCCATGATCTCCCGCCTCGACGCGCCGGCCTCGAGCGCCTGCCGCGCGAGGGAGCGGACGCCGTTCTCGGACTTGATCGCGGCGTCGATGGCGAGCGCGATCAGGAGCTTGTGCTTGTTCGACAGCGCGCCCTCGCCCAGCGCGCACTCGCGCATGTCGCCCAACGTCGCGAACAACGCCGGGTCGGATTCCCGTATCACCGCCAATGGATCGTTCGCCATTCCCGCCTCCTCTCGTGTGATGGTCTATCGGGCGCGCATCATGCGGCGAAGGTGATAACGTACTCCGCCCCGTCGCGCCCGTTCACGGCGACAGCGCCGTTGATCTGGCGCACCAAGAGCGACACAAGCTGCAGGCCAAAGCTGCGCGCCGAGGCGAGGTCCACGTCCCCCGCGAAACCAATGCCGTCGTCGCGAAACACCAGCTCGACGGCATGCGCGTCGGAGCGGCGCAGGCCGATCCGGACGGTGCCCGTCCGCCCCTCCGGGAAGGCGTATTTCATGGAGTTCGCGAGGAGCTCGTTGATGATAATCCCCAGCGGAAACAGGAACTTCACGTCCAGCGAAATCGGCTCGACGGCCATGTCGAGCCGCACCCTCCCGCCGTGCGGGAAACCCGAGAACATGTCGGGGACGAACTCCTCCAGGTAGCGGTCGGCCGAGAGCGCGCCGTATTCCTTCGAGCGATAGAGCTTGTCGTAAATGATCATCATCACCCGCAGGCGCCGGTTGGCCTCCTCGAGGGCGGGCCCGGCGGCCTCGTTCCCCGGCGCGTTCGACTGAATATCGAGCAGGCTGATGACGGTGGACATGTTGTTCTTGATGCGATGGTGCACCTCGCGCAGCAGGAGCTCCTTTTCCGCGAGGAGGCGGCGCACCTCTTCCTCGGCGCGGCGCCGCTCGACGACCGACATGATGCCCGTGAGAAAGGCGCCCACCTGGCTCACGTCCGCAGGCCCGTAGGGTGTCTCCCGGTTCGCGACCGCCGCAACGGACACGATCCTGCCGCGCGAGAAAACCGGCACCGCGAGGAGCCGCGAGAGCGCGACATGACCCGCCGGATAACCCCGCTTGGCGTCGTGCGGCGCCGCAAAATCGTTTATGACCAGCGCCTCCCGGCGACGCACCGCCTCCGCCCACACTCCCGCGCTCGCGATGGAAAAATCCTGCGGCTTGTCGACCAGGGCGCAATCGCGCATCGCGTCGCCCGACCAGGCATGGATGGTCATCACCGATTCGTCGTCGTTGATGAATCCGTAGAAGCCGTAGCCGCTCCCGGTCATCTCCACGACGGCTCGCAGGATGTGGTCGCAGATCTCCTTGAAGCCCGCATCGGCCAGCTCGGCGACGCCCCACAGCGCGGCGAGGTGCCGGTTCGCCTGCGCGAGCTCGGTCGTGAGGCGCCGCTGCTCGGAAATGTCGCGGGTAACGCCCTGCAGTCCCGTCACCCGTCCGCGAAGATCCGTAACCAAAGAGGTCGACACTTCCGTCGGGATCAGCCTGCCGTCTTTATGGTATTGATCGACCGCGTAGGTCTTGAAACGGGCCGACTCGTCCCCCGCCTCAAGCGCGGCGACTCGCCGGGGGAGCTCCTCGGTGAGCAATCCGGCATGCTTCGCCGGCAATGCGTCGGACAGCGATTGACGCATCACCTCGTCGACGGCGAAGCCGAGCAGGCGCAGCACCGAGGAGCCGACGTACTCGTAGCGGTTCCTCGCCAGGTCCCAGAGCCAGATCACGTCATCGGTGTTCTCCGAAAGGAGGCGATATCGCTCTTCGCTATCGGCGATCCGGCAATGCGCATCGAAGAGCTCGTAGGCCATCTCGATGGCCGATTGCAGCACATACTCGCTGGAGTCTTTGATCACGTACCCATAACGGGTGATGCCGCGGACGCGCTCGGCCATGTGCTCCTCGGCGTAGGCGGTGAGAAACACGATGGGAAGGGCCCGGACGGCGAGGATGCGGCGCGCGGCCTCGGCGCCGTCGATTCCCGACCCCAGTTCAATGTCCATGAGAACCAGCGACAGCGATGGATCGCCCCGAACGGCCTCGACCGCAGCCTCGCCGGTGTCGACGATGATCGATTGGTAGCCGAATTGACCCAGGACATGCGACGTCGCGAGCGCCGCAGTCGCGGAATCCTCCACGATGAGTATTTTCTTTTTTTCCGTTCCTTCCACTATTATTTCCTATGCACGCACGGCATACGCGCAGCGGGCACGATCCATATATGAAAAACGTGCGCCCTGCGCACGACAATAATCGTGCACATGATCGCGAATCCGTCAAGCCACAAAAAAATTGCTGAAGTATTACCGTACCGGCGCCGAAACTATGAGTGGGGGTACCATCGGCATGATCATCAATCGCAACCTGCACGCCATCAACTTGAGCAATATTCTCAAGTTCAAGAACTGGGACATCGGCAAGTCGGCCGAGCGCGTCTCGTCGGGGCTGCGCATCAACCGCGCGGGCGACGACGCCGCAGGGCTCGCGGTGTCCGAAAAGATGACGGGGCAGATCCACGGCCTGCGGCAGGCCGAGCGCAATACCGAGGACGGCATCTCAATCGTGAACACCGCCGAGGAGTACCTCCGCCAATCGACCGACATCATGAGTCGGATGCGGTCGCTCGCCGTCCAGGCCGCGAACGGCACCTACACCCCGGCCGACCGGCAGCTCATCCAGGTGGAGATCTCGGCGCTCGTCGACGAGATCGACCGCGTGGCCTCGCAGGCCGACTTCAACACGATGAAGATCATGCTGGGCGATTTCTCGCGGCACAACCCCCACGCGAGCATGTGGTTCCACGTGGGGCCCAACAGCTTCCAGAAGGAGCGCATCTACATCGGCACCATGACCGCGCGGGGGCTGGGCATCCGGAACGATAGCGGGGCGTTGGCCGCGAGCCTCAGCTCGCCCGAGGCGGCCAACGACGCGATCGGTCTGCTCGACCATGCGATCCAGCGCATCGTGAAGCAGCGCTCGGACCTGGGCGCCTACATCAGCCGCTTCGAGAAGACCGCGCAGGAGCTCTCGCAAGCATGGGAGAGCGCGCACGGCGCCTCCAGCGTGGTCCGCGACGCCGACGTAGCCGAGGTGATGGTCGCGCTCACCAAGGACACCATCATCGCCGAGACCAACATGGCGATGCTCGCGCAGGCGAACGTCCAGCCGAACTCGGTCATCGCGCTTTTGCGGGAGAAGCTGCCGTTTTAGCCGTACGAACCCGACATAATGAACCGGCATGCCACCACCCCAACACGAAAGCAATCGTGAGAAAAAATGGTTGCGAACCATTCCGCCAGACGCATACTGAGCGAAACAGGCTCTTCCGATTTAACTGAAATCATGAAACCGAGAATCCCAGAACAGATCGTGCCGGTATTGAACGAAGCACGGAAAACATTGTTAGAATTGTACACATCCCGCCTGAAAGGAATGTTTTTATACGGCTCGTATGCGCGCGGGGACTACATGGATGGCTCGGACATCGATGTGGCAATCCTGCTCGACGGCGCCGTTACGCCGATGGACGAACTCGAGCGGTATCTGCCGCACATCAGCCCGATTGCCCTCAAACACGACACGGTCGTATCAATTACCGTTATCAATAGCGATTACTTTAAAGCTGCTCGCACGCCCCTGATATTAAACATCATCAGAGAGGGCATTGCCATCCAATGACCGGCGAGATTCAGCAGCTTCTACAAAAGGCCCGCCAGAGCCTAGATGCGGCCACACTACTCCTTCATGATCGCTATACCGATTTCTCAGCCGCGCGGTCATACTACGCGATGTTCTATGCGCTTGAGGCGTTGCTCCTCAGCCGAAACCAATCATACTCAAAGCACAGCGCCGTCATTGCAGCCTTCGGCAAGGACTTCGTTAAAACCGGCTTGTTCGACGACCGATACCATCGTCACGTCCTGGAGGCCTTTGAGATTCGCAACATTGGCGACTATGGAATCATCAACTCCGTTAACGCCGCAAAGGCCGACGAAATGATTCACAAAGCGCATGAGCTGATCGATGCGATCGAGGCGTTTCTTCGCAATGCCCATTGCGAGGAGCGATAGCGATAATGCAATCCGGCATTTTCTTCGCAAAAATGTGAACTCTCAGGTTCGTATGTATCTAGCCCGATATTTGCAATACTGATCGCTTCGTTTCGCTCGCGATGACATCTTGCACAGCATCAACTCTCGTCACCATAGTACCGCTTCGACACCCAGCGCCCCACCTCGTCGGAGCTCTCCGACGAATACAGCACCGCGCCGTTTCGGTCGATTACGCCGTACATCCTGATTTTTTCCTTCAGGTATATGAACGGCGATCCGCCGATTCTTCCGGCCAGGTACCGAAAGGTGAGACAGCTATGACAAGCATTGATGCGCCGGTAACAATAATTCGCGGCGGGGTCATGCCACCACGATACTCGCGCAATCCCCTTTTCGGAAAAATCGGTCGTGTAAGTACGATCGAACCGATCTGGCGGGATGACAATCTTCCCGGTCGTATCGATGAAACCGGCATACCCATTTTTCTCAATGAGAGCGCGCCCGCTTCGAAATGAACGAGGCGGCTTGTCGTACCGCGCCGGGGCGATAACGGTCGCCCCACGGACGTCGATATACATCCATTCGCGGTTATACCTGTCCCATCGGCCGCGCTTCGAGGGCGGGCGGCGGGCGACCAGCGCGAGGCCGTCCGAAAACGGATGCGCGATATTGAATTCGGGCTTGATGACCACAACACCGTTTACATCGACAAAACCGAACCCGCTCGGAGGCGTTGTGACTGTGACCGGGTAATAGTACTGGAACGGAAACAGACCCGACGGCCCGAAGGACGGGGTGATGCGAAAGTCGATCCTGCCGCTCGGCACTTTGACGATCTCCAGCAGCCGCCATTCATTATCGTTCTTCACGAGCCAGAAGTGCATGTGCCGGCCGGAATAATGTGTCCCGGCCCTGAATATTTCAAACCCGCACGAAGCGACCTCCCCGTTGTATCTCCATCCGACATACATGATGCGATACTCGGCACCGTTGGCGTCCCGCCCCTTCATGGCCGGGCGTACCTCGTCGAACCAGTGGTCCGGGTTGGTATACACCCCTTCAGTGCATGGCATTATACGATCGATGCGGACGCGCCTCCCCCGCTCGCATACCGTATATTTCTTCTTCGATTCGTCGTAGCAGGGATGGAACACGCCATGAAAGGACGTGGGCGACGCCGCCTGCGCGTGGCAGAGCCAAAAGAGTGAAACGAGCAGGCATAGCACAATACTATCGATGGACTTCACGCCTCCTCCCTGCGACGGAACGGTCGACTGCGCCCGAACGACCCGATTGAAATGCGTCCACCACCATAAGGCCGCCGCATTATCCGCACTGTCAAATTGAATATTCCCCATTTATTCGTTGAATTTTATTCCGGCTGCGATAGAATCTGCCCACCATGAAGAAAATCATCGTCATCATCGGCGGCACCAGGGAAGCGCTGGATGAGTTCGATTTCATCAAGCAGGTGCTGGGCGTCACCCTCATCAAGGCGAGCTCGTTCTCGGTCTTCTCGGTGTACATCAGCGAGCACCATGAGCGCCTGGGCGACGTTTCGGCCTTCATCGTGATCGGCAAGACCGGCGAGGACCGCTACCACGCCAACCTCAACGCCATCCGCGTCATCAAGAACAGCGAGGAATTTTCGCCGCTGCCGATCCTCTTCGTGGGCGAGGCCGATCCCCCTGAGTTCGTAAGCCACTGCGAAAACCTCGAGGTGCGCTACCTCCCGCGGCCCATCGACCAGGGGGAGCTCATCGCCCAGCTCCAGGACATCCTGGCCCGCGAGGCGCCCCCGTCGTTCGACGAAGACTAGGGCATTCATGACAACCGAACGCTCCATCTGTCGGCCGGGCCACGGCGCCTCGTGCGCCCTCTGTTGCTGCAGCCACAACTATCGCGCGCCCTACGCCGAGATCGACGCGCTCTTCGAACGGCGCGCCGCGCTCCTTTCGCAGTTCAGCCGCGGCTATCTGATCGGCGCCGTCCGCGGGAGCCGGAGCGACATGACCGGCTCGTACTATTTCCGCGGGGAGCGCGTCATGAGCGACGTCATCGAGAAGCGCGTCGAAAACGCCTTCCAGTGCCCCTTCGTGGGGTACATCGACGGCGAGCGCACCGTCGGCTGCGTACTCTACCCGGACGAGCACAAATGCGGCGCGGCCTTCGACTGCCATCAGGTGTACCGGAGCAAGCGCTTCACCTGCGCCGCGCGCGACACGCTCAGCGAAACCGAGTACACCTACGCCGCGCGGCTCTGCGGCGACTGGTACCACTACGGCGCGCTCATCCACATGCCCGATTTCCTCGGCGCGCTCATGCGCGAGCATCCCGACGTGCGCCTCGTATCGTTCGACGCGCGGCGCGCCATCTTCGCGCGCATCGAGGGTTTCATCATGCAGGACGACGCCCTGCACCGGATCGATTCGTACTTCGGCTAACGGCGCTGCGAACTCCCGTATCGAGGGCTCGCGCGCGCCGCATCACTCCGCCCCGATATTTTTTCATTGACGCATTTCTGCCGCCGTGTCATCATTGCGCCAGTGAACAAGGATAGGATTTTCGCACGCTCATGACATCTCTCGTCCGCGCACATCGGCAGCTCTCCACCTCCATTGCGATTCCCGCAGTGGTCGTCGCCGTATGCGCGCTCCCCGGTTTCGCGCCGACGGGTCTTGGGTGAGAGAGTACGATATCTCGAACACCACAAGCCCCTGTCGGCACAACCGGCAGGGGCTTTTTTATTGGCCACAGCCACCTCATCCCCCGGCCGCCGAGCGCTTTTTGGACCTCCTGTCCGCACTCGGCACTGCAACATCCTGTTGGGAGTCTTCTCCCACAGGAGAAGGGGGGAAAAGTAAATTTACTATTTCAAAGCCCTCTCCTATTGGAGAGGGCGCGCCGGAGGCGGGGTGAGGTCATACGAGGAATTTTTTCCTCAACTGAAAGGAGGCCCCCATGGAAGCCGCATTCGCCGACCGCATCACCGACGTCCCCCGCTCGTTCATTCGTGAGATCCTCAAGGTCACGCTGGACCGCTCGGTCATCTCGTTCGCCGGGGGGCTCCCCAACCGCGATCTCTTCCCGATCGCAGAGCTCAAGGCCGCCGCTATGCGCGTCTTCGACGAGGAGGGCGCGGACGCCCTGCAGTACGGCCCCTCGGAGGGTCATGCGCCGCTGCGCGACTACATCTCGCGACGCTATCGGGAACGGCTGGGCCTGGAGATCCCGCCGGAGCGCATCCTCATCACCAGCGGCTCGCAGCAGGGGCTCGATCTCCTCGCCAAGACCTTCCTCAACGAGGGCGACGACATCCTCATCGAGGAGCCGGGCTACCTGGGCGCGATCCAGGCCTTCTCCGTGTACCGCGCGAGATTTGTGCCGGTGCCGCTGACCGAAAGCGGCATGGACATCGAACGGCTCACGGGGGCGATGGCGTCGTCCCGGCCCAAGCTCGCGTATATGGTGCCCAACTTCCAGAACCCATCGGGCATCAGCTACTCCGCAGAGAACCGGCGGGCCGTTGCGGAGGCCATCGGCGGCACGCGCACCATCATCATCGAGGATGATCCCTACGGCGAGCTGCGCTTCGACGGGACCCCCGCCCCGTCATTCGGCGCGCTCGCGCCCGAGAACACGATCCTGCTCGGATCCTTCTCGAAGACCGTGGTCCCGGGCTTCCGCCTCGGATGGATCGCCGCGCCGCCGGCCGTGATGGACCGGCTCCTCGTGGCCAAGCAGGCCTCCGACCTGCACACGAATTCGTTCTCGCAGCGGGTGCTCGCGCGCTATCTCCTCGACGCGGACCCCGACGCGCACATCGCGCGCATCATCGCCGTGTACCGCGAGCAGCGCGACGCGATGCTCCGCGCGATCGACGGGCATTTCCCGGGCTCGGTCCGGCGCACCCGGCCCCAGGGCGGGATGTTCCTGTGGGCCACGCTGCCGGAGGGCGCCTCGTCGCTCGCGCTCTTCGAGAAGGCCGCGGAGCGCAAGGTGGTGTTCGTGCCGGGCACGCCGTTTTACATCGGCCGCGACGACGCGCCCACGATGCGGCTCAACTTCTCGAGCGTGGATGCGGCGACGATCGCGGAGGGAATCCGTCGGCTGGGGGATGCGATGCGGGAGGGATAAGGGCAGACGCATTAGCAGAAAAACATCAGGAGCGCCGCGTCTGCTCCTCGAAAGCGACGCTCACCTCCGCGCCGGACAGGGACGCCGCGATCCCCTGCTCGATCTCGCGGCGGATCGCCGTGATCTCGCGCAGGGGGCGGTGGCCCGCAGCGGCCAATCCGATCACGACAAAGAGCTTCCGTCCGGCCTTTCTGATCCTGATATGCCGCGTCGCACCGATACGATGGCGCGCGAGGTAGCCCGATAGAAGTTCGTCAATTCGCAGACGCATATCCTCGCCGGGGCTCGCATCGACGATATCGAGAAAGCCGTCGCGCAGGATGAGCAGCGGCTTGCGCATGAGGACACACGACAGCGCAATGCACATGACGGGATCGACATAATTCAGGAACCGTTCGTCCACGACGCCCTTCAGGGAGGCGATCGCCACAAAGGCGACGAACACGCACAGGTCCAAAAGTCCATCGATGATCCAGAGGACGCCATTTGCGGCGAGGATGTCCGAATTCAGCCGCTTCCCCATGATCCGCATGAACGCACCGAATCCGGTGCACACGAACATCCCGATACCGGCATACCATATCGCCAGGGACAGCCGCGCGACCGGGTCGTGATGGACGATATCCTGGATGCTCCCGATGATGGCGGCCACGCACAGCGCGGTGATCAGGACGCCGTTGAGCGTCGTCTGCACCGGTTCGTATTTCGCATAGCCGAAGTGATACCGTTCGTTCGGCGGTTCGCCCAGCCTGCGCACAGTGTAGATGGCGAACAGCGAGATGATGACGTCCGCGACGCAATAGAGCGCATCCAGCAGCACCGTCATTGAATCGCACAGGACGGCGATGGGAAGACTCACGCAGGCATAGACGACCGAAAGCGCGAGCGACATGCGCATGAGATTCAGTTCATTGAATCGCATCTTTTTCTCCGCTTTTCGATTCACGGCCATTCCCGCATTGTTCGATCTGCGCCTGGTGCGCCTACAGGCGTTACGATCGCCCTCCAGGACGGAACAGCCGATCGAGGGGCACGCCCCCCGCCGCACCTCCGCCAGGGCATTTCGATGTTGCCATAATCATACCCCGCCCGATGCCGCGCGCAACACATTTTCCCGACCCTTCGCGCCGCGACGGCAAAAATGTGATTGATGACCCCGGCGCCTCCGCGCTATCATGCCTGCGCATACCACCCCCGTCCAGGAGCGCTTCGCATGATACGGAAAAAGATCACCCTTATCGCACTCGTCATCCTCGCACTCGGCCTCGCCGGATACGGCGGCCTGCGGCTCGCCTTCCGCTGTTCGGTCGATCCGCCCACGGGCGCCATCACCCTCCCCGGGATCACGGGAACGGTCGTCATCCGTCGGGACGCGCTCGGCATTCCGCTCATCGAAGCCGCGAACGAGCCCGACCTGTATTTCGCGACGGGCTATGCGCAGGCCTCCGACCGCCTGTGGCAGATGGTGTTCATGCGGATGGTGATGCAGGGACGCCTCGCCGAGATCATCGGCGCGGGGGGGCTCGATTTCGACATCGCCATGCGCAGCCTGCACGCGCGCCGCTACGTCGACGAGGCCATGGCGCGCCTGCGGCCGGGCACGCGCGCGCTGCTGGAGGCCTACTCGCGCGGCGTGAACGCCTACATCGAGACGCACCGCATCCTGCCGCCCGAGTTCATCCTCACGCGCCACCGCCCCGAGCCGTGGAAACCGGAGGACTGCTTCTACGTCTTCGGCCTGCTCAATATGAGCGTCTCGGGAAACCTCATCGAGGAGCTCGGCTTTCTCCTGGCGGCGAACCGCCTGGGCTACGGGAAGGCGGCGGTCCTGTTCCCGGTCTATCCCGACGAACCGCTCCCCCTGGCCGAGGCGCGCAAGCTCGCCGGGATCGAGACGCGCGATCTCGCCGCGCCCCTCGATCGCCTCTCGGCCTCCCTGCGCTCCCTGACGAACGTCATGCCCATGAACAAACCGGCGTCCAATAATTGGGCCGTGGCCGGATCGCGCACGAAAAGCGGCCGTCCCATCGTGACCAACGACACGCACCTCGATCTCATGATCCCCAACTCGTGGATGATCATGCACTTGAAGTGCCCCACGCTGGACGTCGCCGGGGTGATGGCGCCGGGTCTCCCGATCGTCTGCTGCGGCTTTAACGGATCGGTCGCCTGGGGCGCGACCATGGTGATGGCCGACAGCCAGGACCTCTTCCTTGAAAAGCTGAAGACCGACGGGGGATCGCGCTCCTATCTGTACAAGGGCGCCTGGCGGCCGGTGAGCATGCGGACCGAGACCTTCCGCGTGGCCGGCGGCGAGACGGTGCAGCGCGAATTCGCCTCGACGATACACGGGCCTCTCTTCAACGAAGCCCTGGAGCGAATGCCCTTTCCGCCCGAGATGCCGGTGCAAACCTTGCCGATGAAATCGTCCTACGGCCTCGCGCTCTCCTGGGCGCTCGAGGGCGGAAGCGACTCATTGGAGGGGTTCCTCGCGCTCGGCAGGGCGCGCACGATGGCCGAGGCACGGGCGGCGCTCCTGCGGGTGAAGAGCATCTATTTGAACATCGTGTACGGCGATCGGACCGGGATCGCATGGCAGGTAACGGGCCTGTTCCCGACCCGCCGCGCGGGGACCGGCCAGTTCCCCTCCCCCGGCTGGGACGGCGCGCACGACTGGACGGGCTTCGTGCCCATGGAACGCAATCCGAGCTCGCTCAACCCGGCCGAGGGATACATCGGCACGGCGAACAACCGGACCGTTTCCGCGAACCACCCCTTCGTGATGAGCACGAGCTGGTTCGGGCCCGACCGCGCCGACCGCATCGCGCAGGTCCTCTCGGGAACGCGCACGGCGACCGCGGAGAGCATGCACGCCCTGCACTTCGACCGTTATTCCCGGCTGGCCGCGAAGATGCAGCGCCTGCTCTCCGACGGGCCGCTCGCCGAACGCGTGCGCGCCTCCATCGCGCGCCTGAGCGACGAGGAGAAACGGCGCGCGGCGACGCAGGCCCTCGCGATGCTCGCTCCGGCCGCCTTCGACTGCGTGATGCGACCGGAATCGGCGAACGCCGCGCTCTACGGCGCCTTTGTGCACACATTCACGCGCGCGACCTTCCTCGACGAGCTCGGCCCCGACGACAGCGTCGTCTGGGAGTCCTTTGTCCATACGAACATGATCTCCTACTCGGCCATCGAGGACCACCTGCAGGGCCGCGAGGACTCCCCGTTCTGGAACGACGTTGGCAGCGGCGGACGCGAGGACAAGGCCGACATCCTCGCCGAGTCGCTGGCGCGCGCGTACGCCCTCTGCGGGGAGCGGATGGGCGGCGACCCGAAGAAATGGCAGTGGGGCGCGCTGCACACCTATCACTGGCGCCATGAATTCGCCAAGAAGCTGCCCATTCTGCACGGCTACTTCAACCGCGGGCCGCATCCCGCCGGCGGCGACGGCCAGACCGTCAATGTCGCGGCGTGGGCCCCGGGAAAGAACTTCGACACCTGGCTCATCCCCGCCATGCGGCTCGTGGTCGATTTTGGCCTGGCCGACCCGGCGTTCCTGGTGACCGTGCCGGGCCAGTCGGGCAATCCCTCGAGCGTGCACTACGGGGACATGATCGAGCACTACCTGACGGGTAAGAACCATCCCCTGCCCTTCGCCACGAAGGCGATCGACGCGCAGTACGCCGACCGGCTGGAGCTGAAGCCGCGGTAGGGTTTCCAGCGAAAACGACGACGGACCACAGGAGGCGCACCGAATGAACGCAAAGAAGGAAATCCGCCGCGGCCTGCCCATCGGAATCATCATCGTCCTTCTGCTCGGCTGCACGCCCGCCGCGCAGAAGGTCGCCCCCGGCGACTATCGCCTAACGCGTCCCGGCGCGACGTCCGTCGTCGTCGTCCATTCGCGCTCCGGCAATACCGCGCTGGTCGCGAAGCTTCTCGCCGATGCGGCCGGGGCGACCTATGTCCGCCTCAAGGCGCCCGAGGGAACGGGCGACTCCCTGATCTCGTCGCCGAACCGGAACGCCGAGGTCGCCATCGAGCCGCGCACGGTGGACCTCTCGGCATACCGCACGGTCTTCCTCGGCACGCCCATCTGGTTCTGGCACCCGGCGGCCCCCATCTGCTCCTTCATTCGCGCGAACGACCTCACCGGCAAGCGGGTGGTCCTCTTCTACACCTACCAGGGCGGCCTGGCCAAGACCGCGATCGACGAATGGAAGGCGCTCGTCGCCAAGCGCGGCGGGACGGTGGTCGAGGTGATCGGCGTCAACCGAAAGATGCACGCGACCGACGAGGCGCTTGCGGCCGAGGTGACATCGATCATCGCGGGGCGCCTGAAGTCCCTGCTGCCGTCGAAGTAACGCCCCGCCATCATCACGTCTCCGGCGCTCGCGTCGCGGATCACCCCGACGGCGTGCGGGCGTCATGGACGGGATTTTTGTTGTTTTTTCCTGCGACGCTTCGTACACTTCGACATATCACACAGATACACAACGGAGCGTCCACCATGGCGGATACGACAACACGGGACCAACGGCCCGAGCGGGGCGGCTCGCTGGCCGACAGCATCAAGCGGCACATCGTGCTCATGCTGGGAAACGACTTTCATCCCCCGCGCAAGGACACCTACTACAACGGGCTCGCCTACTGCGTGCGCGACCGGCTCATCGAGCGATGGCTCTCGGCGCAGCGCCTGTACTACGACACCCACTCCAAGCGCGTGTACTATCTCTCGATGGAATTCCTGCCGGGTCGGTTCATGAAGAACTACCTCATCAACCTCGAGATGGAGGACGAGGTGACCGCGGCGCTCGAGGAGACCGGCTTCACGATCGACGAGCTCGCGGAGGAGGAGCCGGACCCCGGGCTGGGAAACGGCGGCCTGGGACGACTCGCATCGTGCTACCTGGACTCGATGTCGCGGCTGGGCATCCCCGGCTACGGCTGCGGCATCCGCTACGACTACGGCATCTTCCACCAGGGCATCGTGGACGGCTACCAGGTGGAGGAGTGCGACAACTGGCTGCAGTACGGCAACCCGTGGGAGATCGCGCGGCGGAACTTCATGTACACCGTGAAGTTCGGCGGCCGCTCGGAGTCCTATACCGACGACACCGGCCGCGTCCGCTACCGCTGGGTGGGCACCGACAACGTGAACGCGATGGCCTGCGACATCCTCATCCCCGGCTACGGCAACTACACCGTGAACAACATGCGCCTGTGGGCCGCCGTGTCCAGCCGCGACTTCAACCTGGACTTCTTCAACCACGGGGACTACATCCGCGCCATGCAGGACAAGGTACTCACGGAGAACATCTCCAAGGTGCTCTACCCGAGCGACGAGGTGGAGCAGGGACGGGAGCTGCGCCTCAAGCAGCAGTACTTCTTCGTCGCGGCCACCTTCCAGGACATCATCCGCCGGTTCCGGAAGGAGCACGCGGACCATCGCACCCTGCCCGACCGCGTGGCGGTGCAGCTCAACGATACGCACCCCTCGATCGCCATCCCCGAGCTCATGCGGATCCTCCTGGACGAGGAGGCGCTGGACTGGGACGAGGCATGGGACATCTGCGTGCGCACCTTCGCCTACACCAACCACACGGTGCTCCCCGAGGCGCTGGAGACCTGGCCGGTCGCGCTCATGGGCAGGCTCCTGCCGCGGCATCTCGAGATCATCTACGAGATCAATCGCCGATTCCTCGAGGAGGTGCGCCGGCGGCATCCCGGGAACAACGCGCTGGCCGCGAAGCTCTCTCTCGTCCAGGAGCACCCGGAGAAGCGCGTCCGCATGGCGCACCTGGCGATCGTGGGCAGCCACTCGGTGAACGGCGTGGCCGAGCTCCACTCGCGCATCCTCACGACGAGCCTCTTCCGGGAGTTCCACGAGTTCTTCCCCGGCCGGTTCACGAACGTCACCAACGGCATCACCCAGCGCCGCTGGCTCCTGCAGGCCAATCCCGCGCTCGCGCGGCTCATCACCGGGGCGATCGGGCCGGGATGGATCAACGAGCTCTCGGAGCTCAAAAAACTCGTTCCCCTCGCGGAGGACGCCTCGTTCCGGGCCGCCTGGCGCGAGGTGAAGCGGGCCAACAAGGAGCGGCTGGCCGCCTACATCGCGAAGGCCACCGGGATCACCGTGAATCCGGATTCGCTCTTCGACATCCAGATCAAGCGCATCCACGAGTACAAGCGCCAGCTCCTGAACGTGCTGCACGCGATCACGCTCTACAACCGCATCAGGACGAATCCGAACGATCACTTCGCCCCGCGCACCGTCATCATCGGCGGCAAGGCGGCGCCGGCCTACGCGATGGCGAAGCTCATCATCAAGCTCGTGAACGCCGTCGCGGAGACGGTCAACCGCGACCCGGCCGTGGGCGACCGCCTGCGCGTCGCCTTCCTCCCCAACTACAACGTGTCTCTGGCCGAGCGCGTGATGCCGGCCGCGGACCTCTCCGAGCAGATCTCGACGGCGGGCATGGAGGCCTCCGGCACGGGCAACATGAAGTTCTCGCTCAACGGCGCGCTCACCATCGGCACGCTGGACGGGGCGAACATCGAGATCATGGAGGAGGTGGGGCGCGAGAACATCTTCATCTTCGGCCTGCGCATCGAGGAGGTGGAGCGCCTGCGCACGACCGGCTATGATCCGCGCGAACACTACCGCAGCGACGCCGAGCTGCGGCAAACGCTCGACCTGATCGCCTCCGGGTACTTCTCGCCGGAGCGGCCCGATCTCTTCGCGCCTCTCGTGCGCGCGCTTCTCGACGGCGGCGACCGCTACTTCCTGTGCGCCGACTTCCGCTCGTACGTTGACGAGCAGGACAAGGTGCGCGCGCTCTACCGCGACCCGGAGGGTTGGTCGCGCACGTCGATCATCAACGTGGCGAACATGGGCAAGTTCTCGAGCGACCGCGCGGTGCGCGAATACGCGGAGCGGATCTGGGGGATCGGGATCACGTGACCCCCTCCGTCCTTCGGACATCAGGAGAAACCATGGACGAATCGACACCGATAGCCAACCTCAAGAAAATGGCCCTCGAGTTCCGCGATGCGCGCAACTGGCGGCAGTTCCACGACCTGCGCAATCTCGCGACCGGGCTTTCCATCGAGAGCGCCGAGCTGCAGGAGATATTCCTGTGGAAGAACGACGCCGATATCGCGCGCATCGCGCAGGACGAGTCGGCGATGCGGCGGCTGCGCGAGGAGATGGCCGACATCTTCATCTACCTTTTGTACCTGAGCGAGGCGACGGGCATCGACCTCGCGGACGCGGTCGCGGACAAGATCGAACTAAACGGGAAGAAGTATCCCGTGGAGAAGAGCTACAACTCCAGCAAGAAGTATACGGAGCTGTGAGTAAAAAACTATTCGGAGGTTTTCATGAAAACGCTGTTATCGTTCACATTCGTATTGTCGTGCGCGCTGCTCATGGTTCTCGCCCACGTCACCACGTCCGACGCGAAGAACATATGCTTTTCCTGCGGCGCAGGCAGTTCGTGCAAGATGTGTCCCTCGCCGTCCGGGAAGGACACCGCAAAAGACAGAAAGCTCTGCAGGGAGCGGGGCTGCAAGGTCGCCGGAACAACGTCGTGCTCGACCCCTTCCGGCGTGAAAATTTGCCGATAGCGTCGGGCATGCGCGCATCGTCTCGCGCGCGGCGACATTGAGGAGCCCATACGCCCCGGGGTTTAGGGATGGGAATGTCTGTTTTATGCCCCGGGCTCTACTGCACGTAGACCGCCGCCCGGGGTCTTGTACCACACCCCCGCGCTGCGCGCCCCTTAACGACAGGATGTCGTGTATGCAGCATCGTACACGGATGTACAGGATGCTGCCTCCCATTGGAGAGGGCTCTTCCGGACAGGACCTATGACAAGGAGCCCCTCTTTGCGCGCAGAGAGGGGCGTGGCGAAGCCGGGGGTGAGTTGGGTTCGTTCCGTGATTTCACGGGATTCTCTTGTTGATCGCCATACGGGTTTTTGCGTGAGATCGCTCTTGGCGTGTACCAGCGTTTGTGCTGTGAGGGGAAGAGGCCCACGCGGGCCTCTTCCCCTCACACTCCCCATCTCCGCGCCCGCTCACCGCCGCGGGGGGCTCAGTGGCTTCGTTTTAATGGGCTGGTTGGTTTGTTGACGGGTTTTGGGGTTTTTGCCACGGGCTCTACTTGTGGGGCGCAGGGTATTGCCATGCGTCTACATTCCGCATAAGGCTCTCTGGAGTAGTGATTGAAGTTATTCTCGCCCTAAGCATTCGTCAATAGGACATAGAGGAGGGTTATCGTGAAGAGAAAGATTTATTTTAACACCAAATAGCCATGTCCAAACCAACTGAGTCGTGCTCCGGTCGTTCCGGCACAGGCGTGTAGCGCCCTTGCCCACGAAGCGCCACGACGGCGTTCACGAGTGAATCCAGAATATCGTCATCACCAAGGACGCTCTTCGAATGCATTTTTCTCGATTGCTCGAAAACATCTCCGGTGTCCGGGCAACATCGCACAAGAACACGCATCCGCTCACGAAATCCATTGTGACTCTTTTTACCGTACTTCATTGGACGACCTTGATTGAGGACATAGAAGCATAGCTCCGGATGTGTTTCGTGGAACACATGCCGCGCCGTCACATTGCCGAGCAAAAAATCGTCCACCTCCCGTATTTTCGGCAGTATTCCATAGGCCTGCCGCGACAGCTTGCGTCCGGTTATCCGTTGGTTTATTGTGCACGCTTCTACATAGTTTCGTGCGCGAAGCGCCTCGCGACATGGCGGTGAAAACACACTGGATGAGCGCGGCCATCCGAGCTGCGAACGAACCGCAACATCGCAGGCGCGGCTTTGGAGAGACGCGCCCGCAAGACCGATGGGTATATCGATGAGGATTGCGCCGACCCCGTAGAACCTCCGCCACAGTTCCGCGATGTCATGGCACAACTGTACACGGAATCCGACGGGGCCGCCACATTGCACAACGAACCAGCCGCCTTTACAGGCATCAACGCCGATGAAGTTCATGGGAGAAATAGATTTTGCTTATACTCTCTATGATGGCCGATAGGAGCGGCCATCAGTTTTAGCTCACTCCAAGAATCGACTCAACAAAAGCCATTATACATCTTTATACTTTCTAAAATTCGCCACGAGATCGGTAAATGAAATAGGTCGATAGTCATTAAATCCTTCCTCATCGACAAAAACATAATCATAAACGACATCATTCTGCAGATGATTTATATCATCGCACCATTTCTTTAATCTTGCCATCTTAAGCGGAACGTCAAGGTCCTCAAGGCCCTTGGTTTCGACAATGCAGATATTCGTTTTATCGACTTTTATAATGAAATCGGGATAGTAATTCGATATATTTCCGTCCGCGTTTACATAATCCACCCTGAAGTTCACGATCATATAGTTCTTGGCGTATGAGACGATATCGGGACATTTCTCGAGAAAGGAGGCGAACAACAGCTCAAGGTGGCTATCGCCGATAATTTTATTGAAAATGCTTTTTTGAGGGACCAGGAACCCCTGCTCCTTTGTCGTGAACGGACGGGTCTGTCGCAATTTGATATAGTCCCGTATTTCCGCGCTACCCTTGTCGAGCACCGTAAGTTCGTTGATTTTTCTTTTAAATGTCTCGATAATCGTCTTGGTCGCAGCAAGCTCCGAAAGGTTGCGCAAGGTGTTCAGGTCATCGACCTCAACCGATTGGTTAAACAGGCACAGGGAAACGAATTCCTTCACCTTCCCATACAAGACATCGTAACCGCTCACCAGCCGAAGGTCCTTCATGATAATCTGTGCGAAATAGCCGATAACGCTCCGATAATCGGTAACAGCGCTTGCGTCCAAAAGCGTCGTATGGTTGACCTCCCCGGTCGTGATGTCCGTAAAAATGATTTCCCGCTTTTCATCCTCCGAGAATTGCCGGTATTCGATTCGTTTCGTGCCAAACGAATGGGGGTCCAAGTCCTCGAGACGTTTATATTCACGATAGATACGCGGCGAAAGGACCGGGATCGCGATATCCAGCTTTTCTACGTCTTTTTTTGTATTTTCTGTGTCGACTTCAATGATAATCGGCGCTTTGGCTCCGGTCCCCTCCCCCATGGGCCTTCGCTCCAGCTCGACGCCTTCGCTCTGAATAGACTCCACGAAATCCATGAAGGCATCGGTGCCCACCACGCTCACGTACTCGGTCGCGTCGGTCCCGAAATACATGCGCCGCAGGCCGCGACCGAGGGTCTGCTCGGGAAGGATGTTGCTCTGCGCGGCATAAGCGCGGAGCCCGACTATTGTTGTAACATTCCGAACGTCCCATCCTTCCTTGAGCATAAGAACGGAAACGATGACTTTGTATTGACTCTCCCAGCTGTCGATCTGGTTTGATGCCCTGCGGAGCCGCTCCAATTCTTCCTTATCCTTCTTTGAATCGGCTTCGGATATTTCCCCATTGTTCTTCGTATGAATGACGAGAACCGCGTCCTTGAATTCGGGATAGGTACTAATCAAATATCCCTCGACGTCATCACAGTTCTTTGTATCGTCGGTCATGATAAAGAGTACGGCCTTTTTGCCGAGCTTTTCATGTTCGGCATATGCCTTGCGCCACTCCTCGACTCCGAGGGCGATGTAATCGGCATACTTCTCGGTATATCGCGCGCTTTTCCTTTCAGACAGTTTCGCGCGACTTGCCGAATCGGGAAGCACTGGGTGCTTCACCACATTCTGCATTATTGCCTCGACAAGAGGGTAGTCGCATACCGTTTGCACAAAAATAGCGCCGTTACTATGCTTGGGAGTTGCGGTAACATCAACCTGCAATGAAAGAAAATGGTCTTTCTGCTTGAGGCGGTTGTGTATGTCCTCGATGGACTTAAACCACGCGAGTTTCTTGTCGTGGATATGGTGCGCCTCATCGTTCAGGACGACCAGCTCGTCGATCTCACGGACGATGACGCCGAGGTCGACCTTGGAATCGTTCGTTTTCCCGACCGGGCGCTTGCCGAGGTAATAATCCTCAAGATTGTCGTCTTCAGCGGTAGGTTCGATATCATTTCCAGCATAAACTCGATGTATGTTGGTGAGGAACAAATTCCCGGTCTTTCGGACAATGGAAACATCGTCCTGTATATGGAGCGTCATCTGAAAGTCGTCTTGCCAGTTCTGCCCCTGGTACCCGTTGTCGGGAAGAAGCGGATCGCGAAAGAATATCCTAAGGCTGTCGAAATCGGCGCGCAGTCGGTCAAGGACGATGATATTCGGCGCGATAACCAGAAAATTCGTCGAAAGCTTCGATTCCTCTTCATACAGCTTATGAAAATAACACCACGTAATGATGAGACTCATCACCTTGGTTTTCCCACTCCCGGTCGCCATCTTGATCACCAGACGGAGCCAATCCTCATCGAACATACCGGTGGACACCGCCCCGGAGGAATCGTATTTCATGAGGTCGTATTTATCTTTGACCTTGGCCACCTCGTACAGATAGATGACCGTTTCGACGGCTTCCCGCTGGGCGAAATAGTATTTGAATCGAGAAGCGCCCTCACCTCCGGCCCCTCTCCCGGGAGGAGAGGGGAGGATATGGTCCTTATGAAACCACCAGTCGAGAAGGGCTTTCGAGGTGTCCGTCGCTCCCTTATAGTGGGAATCGCGCCATTTCTTGACCTCTTTTCGTATCTTATGCACAAGGGGCGGAAGCAGCTTCTCGTAGCTCGACTCTCGAAGCGCTTCATCGGCGGGGAACCAGCGGAATTCGGGATCGGCGATATCATACGGCGACGGGGGAAACGAAGGATGGATGGCCATTATTGAAGGTCCTTGATGATGACATCCAACTGCTCAATAAGTGCTGGAACCTCGATTATGCAAATGTTGTATATCTCGACCTCATCGAGATCCAGGTAGCCGTGCGCTATTACGTCCCGCACACCCTTGACTCCCTTCCAATTGGTCCCCGGATAGCGCGAGAACAATGCCCCTTCGGTTTTTTTGTCGATCGACTTAACGATCTCCCCGACCAGGAGAAGCACCATGCAGATGGCATCGAACTTTTCTATGCCCGCTTCCGTTTTTTTAAACGCTTCCGGCGCGTCAATCTCCCGCATCCGGACGGGTATTCTGCTAAGGGCGGTCTGCGCCTCCTGTAATAAATCCAGGACGATTTCCCTATCGTACATAAACGGCCTCTTTCTCAATGCGCCGTTTGATGCTCGGGCGCAGGGAATCCCGGTATCGTACGATATCCACCGGCCTCTGAAACAGCTCCTCCAGCTCGATTTTCATGCTCGATGTCGTAAATAGATTCGGCACGGTAGTTTCGAAAACGACATCGATATCGCTGTCGTCACGCTGATCGCCGCGCGCGAAGGAGCCGAATATACCCATCGTGGTTATTTTATACTTTTCACGATGATCGTTATAATACCCATTAAGCCGTCCGAGAATTTCATCTTTTGTCAGTGTCGCTTTCATACGCTCACCTCGATGATCTTCATAGTGTCGTTGCCGAAAATATCAACCACTTTTACGGCCACCTTGTACCGGCCGGGCGGGCACTCGTGATACGGGGTCATGAGCTCGAGGGTGCGGTCCTTCTTGGTCCGGAAGCTCTGCCATTCGTTTTCGAAGATGAAGTCGCCGGTCCATACCTCCTCCCAGAGAGGCAGGTTCTTTTGGTCCGGCTCCATGCCCTTGAGAGGTACTTGGTCTCCGGGGGCTATGTCCGTGCGCACCCGCACGATCTCGCGTTTACTCTCAAAATCGAAATCGACGCTCCAGTAGTCGATCCAGTCCGTCCACTTCTTCGTCAGGAGCTCGCGGCTAACGATGCCATCCTTGTCCTTCGATATCTTGACGATCTTCCCGCCCTCGACGGACACCTTGCTCGCGCCCGGCTTTAACGCCTCCGCGATCTTGTCCGCCCGCTCCTCGGTATAGAAGACGGAGAAGTCGGTGAGCTCGACGGCAATAGATGGCGAGGAGCCCTTCTTCGCCGCTTTCACATGGGGCTTCACTTCTATATACGATACATCGTGGAACACCACCTGGTTCTTTTCGACCGCCCGCTTGTCGAACACCTCACGCGGGATATACTTGAGAACAAGATCGATCCCCTTGCTTTTCGCTTCTTCCTGTATATTGGGAAAGAGCCCCATCTCGAACTCGAAGGCGAGCACATCCACCCGCGAAACCCGCTTCTCGCGGCATTCGAGGATTATCTCTTCCACATAAAGTCGAGTAACCGGCAGATTGATCGGCCCCACCGACACCAGCCGCCCGGCCTTTTTCCCGTGAAAGCACCTGAAGTTCTCCACGGCCTCGGCCTTGTATGCTTTGAGGATGAGAGCGATGAAGTCTTTCTCCTTCCGCTCGAGCTGCTTGCGCCGGTCGGCCTCGCGGAGGTTCATGTTCACGCCAATATAATGCGCCCGCTCGTACTTCCCGAGGTTAAGGATCTCAAAGGCGCGAAAGTCTTTCCCCTCTTCCTTGAGTGAGCGCTGCACCTGTATCATGCGCTTGCGGGTGGTGTGGACGGCGAACTTGCCGAGGTCGGAGACGATCCACTTGCGATTCAACTTCTCCGCGACAGCGGCGGTGGTGCCGGAACCACAGAAGAAGTCGGCGACGATGTCGTTTTCCATACTGCTTGCAGCAACAACTCTTGCAATTAGGTCTTCTGGCTTTTGTGTAATATATCCAGTTTTCTCAGATGTTCTCGGCTGATAACTGGGAAGATCCAACCAAACATCGCTTGCTGTCTTTCCTGCATCGGGATCATCAACATATGTACGTAAAAACCTAGGATCATATGCAGCTTCATTATTTGTGCCGGTTCGCCTTCTTTCGTAGTACCATTGTCCATTTTCATCTTGTTTCATAGATTTACGTGTATCCTCACTCCAGGGTACACGCACTTCTTCAGCTCGATAATTAAAAATGAAACCATTCCCGGCTTTGGTGTACCAATAAATGGTTTCATGACTTTTAGCATATCTACTTGGATTAGTTCTTGGTGTGCCAATAACCTGATGTTGCCAAATTAGCTCATTTCGGAAACCAGAAATACCTCGATCCCCCCCACTGCCAAAGACTTCATCAAGGAGCAACTTCATATATGCGCTCACCCTCCAATCACAATGCACATAAATACTCCCATCCTCCGCCAGCAAATCCCGCATGAGCACAAGCCGCTCATAGATCATGGCGATGAAGCTATCCGCCCCATTCCCCCACGTATCGCGATAGGCCAGCTCTTCCAGCACGTTGGGTCTTTTCGTGAAGGTTTCCTCCCCTATCTCGATATCCATGGAGAAGTCCGCGCCCACGTCGAATGGTGGGTCTATATAAATGAGCTTTATGCCCCCGGCCCGTTCGATCTCCTCCCGCATGGGACCGTTCTTGAGGCTCGAGAGAATGAGCTTGTTGTCGCCCCAGATGAGCTTGTTGGTCCATCCCGTTTGCTGGCGACCGCGTTCGTCGAAGAGCAAGTTCTGGTAATACTCTTCCTCGTCTTTCACCTTTAACTCGCCGCCCTTAGCGCCGGAGCCCGCCTTTACCTTGTCGCTTTTCTTTCCACCGGCACCGCTACGCGGCTCGTCCACCTGCTCGATCACCTGAAAGGGTAAAACGATATTGGTCACTTCATTGGTCTTGCCGTTCCAGATGAGCTCGACTTCGCGCTTGTCGTCGAAGAGAAGAAAGCGGTATTTGTCGGGAAGGGGCTTGTCGGCTTCCAGGAGCTTGAAGACTTCGCGTTTTTCGTTGTCGGTGAGTTTCATTATAGATGACCCATGCGCAAAAATTCACAATTCTCAGAATTCATAGGGCAAATAGAACTGATCAATATTCTCTATTGGCACAATACTATTATCTGGAATATCATTTCGAATTGTTTTGAATGTCGTTTTTATATTGGTTGCGTTTGGATCCTGCAAATAAACTTTTTTAATTTTTCCATGGACCTAATCAGTTTTTTATCAATTTTCCGATTAAAGAAAGGAAATGAATACCCAATCACCACCATGATTTCCGCATCCTGTACATGCTTCATGGTTTCATCTCTTACGGCTGTCGATTTCTGACTATTTGTCTCCCATGCGAAATTCAGAAACGAATCTTCGATTAGAGAGGAATATTTCACGCCAAGCCATTCGAGAAACTTTGCCTTATCATTGACACTGGAAACTTTGGAGCTCACAAGGGGAACCTCTCTAACGTTATCGATGTCCAACATTGGCTGCTTATGGTTACTGCCACCTGCTATCCCATTTAAATGAATCAAACAGAAATCATCTGACGCAATCTCCCCAGAGTACACTGGGCGCGCTTTCATTTCATCCGACACCCGGATATAGTAATCCGACATCCTGGTGTCATCAAACAATACGCCAGGTGGCCGATTAATTTCTTTGTAATAAAAACTAAACGCCACCTCGAAATGCATATCATAGTTCCACGTTAAGATTTTCAGATTAGGCGGGAAAATAATTCTCCCATGCTCTCTTTCTAGAATACTGGCAAGGAAAGTATCATAGCGCAAGTCAATCCCGCTATTTGCATGCTCATAAAGCAGGTAGCAAGATAATCCCGCTTTTAGTTCTTTTAACTGATCAACATCACCATTCAGGTAAAGTCTTTTAGCGAAAGTATCGACAGTAGCATGTGATGCCGAATTAAACTCCAGCCATTTAATGCTGTCCATCAACTCAACCGTTTTCTCGCTCGGATGATTACCAAGAAAATCATGGAATTGGGCAAATCGTTCTCGAAAATCTTTTGCAAGCGGCATTGTTCTACAGCTGGCACCAGCACCAAGAAGATAGATGAATTTCGGGGGATTCATAAAGCCAGTCTCTTAGCTGCAGCAATCATACTGTTGGCATATTTTTCTAATTCATTCGCTGTTAAAAATACTTTAGTGCCATGGCCTAATAATATACACATGCTTCGTTAATATTTTAATTGTCTAAGATTTCCGATAAATGTTAAAATACTATATTTGTAAACGGGCCAGATTTCAACATATATATGACGGAAAAGTTATAGTTACATGAATATTATTAAACAAATGCAACAGCTGTGTCAATATAATTTCATTATTAGCACAGCATCCAATCTAATAATCACAACACTCATAAACCAACCCGTTTTCCTAACTCCGTCCACAACAAATATTTATTAAACCATTTGCTTCCGAAATAAGCAAGGGTATCGAGAATCAGATGACCCGAGGTTGCATCTAGCAACTGATATATCGCATCCACATACCACAACCAGTAGCGAGGGCAGGACGCCCGAGCGCCTTGGCTGCGCGTGAGGACGCCAGGATGGCATCCGCAGCGCGCATTCAGAAGGCACATTCTACCGCATGCCAAGCCCCCCGCGGCGCTGAGCAGGCGCGGAGAAGGGGTGCGCGAGGGGAAGGGGCGACACGCACGGAGGCGTTAGTGTCGAGCGCGGGCAGGAGGCCCGCATGGCGCTCGACCCGCGAAGGCCTTTTACCCTCGCAGAACATTCAATCAATACGTATTATAAAAAAAGATGAATGCCCCACACAGGAGATGATGCAAACACCCCCGCCCCCATACATACGCCCGCGTAAACTCCAACTGACACCAGGCGACAAACAGGCGAACCTTGAGCGGCAGGCTCGCGAAAATGCGCCGGACGCCCCACCACTCGGTGTATTCCAGACGCCAGCAGACCCGCTCCCATCGCGACAATCCCCCGAGCAGCGAATCATAAAACGCGTCAATATCGGTCTCGAGCGAATACGGCGGCAATTTTTCCTGCACCCGCAGAGCGGCATTCGCGCCCACTGCCTCCGCCTCGAGGCATTCGAGGATCACATCGCACACCTTGCGCATATACACGCACTGGGAGCCCAGTGGCTCGAAGTTGGAATCGGCATATTTATTGATCCGGTCATTGGAGGCGCTGGAGAGCACAAAACGGATTTTTCGTTCCATATACATAAGCTCGCGCTCCAGCGTTTTGTTTACAGAAATCGTCAATGCGCTCACTATAGGGATTGTCCAATCCTTCCAATGCCTCCCAGAATTTAAAGATGGTCATGATGCGCCTCCATTCACGGTGCGGTCCACCGCGGCATCGGGGGCCACGGACAGCCCCCGCCGCACAAATGGCGTGGAAATACCCGCGAACAGGCCGTCCCGCCCGCGGACCACGCACAGGCGCCACGAGCCGTTGTGGCACAGGAACAACCGGTGCCAAAACCCTCCCGCGCGTGCCTGCGCCAGTACTCTCATCCGATCCATATCCATACGAATAAAATATACAACTTGACCCATGACAAAGCGTGACGTACGTTTTCCGCACAGCGGAGGCATACCATGGCGGTACATCGATCGCAGCTCACCAGGCTCCTCTACATAGACAAGGCCATCCGGGGTGGGACACATCCGAACGCGAACACCATTGCGCGGGAATACGAGGTGAGCCCGCGGACCGTCGCGCGCGACATCGAATACATGCGCGACATGCTCGATGCGCCCATCGGCTACAATGAGTCCCGCAAAGGGTATTATTACACCGAGCCCAACTACCACCTGCCGTCGGTGGATATCCGCGAGAGCGAGCTCTTCGCCGTATGCGTGGCCGAGAAGGCCCTGGAGCAGTACGCGGGCACGCCGCTCTACGACAGCCTCACCTCGGTGTTCGACAAAATCCGCTCGTACCTGCCGGAAACCATACGCGTGAACACCACCTGGATAGACAGCCGCGTATCGTTCCTGGAGCCGAGCCGCCCGGTAATGAGCCCGGAGGTATGGGAAACCGTGGCGCGCGCCCTGCAGACGCGCTCGGTCCTCGCGATAGTCCATCGTGCGCCGGGCCGGGAGCCGGTGGCGCGGGAGGTGGAGCCCTACCACCTGGCGGCGAGCCAGGGGCAATGGTACCTCATCGCGCGGTGCCGCCTCAAGGACGAGGTGCGCACCTTCGCCATCTCCCGCATCGAAACGGCTACCACCACTTCCGCGCGCTACGCCATCCCGGACGACTTCGACTTCAATGCCTACATGGGCGCGAACTTCGGCATCATGGCCGAGGCGGAGGAGTACACGGCGCGAATCCGGTTCGGCCCGGCGCAGGCGCCCTATGTGCGAGAACGCATCTGGCACCGCTCGCAGCGCATCGAGGAGCACGACGACGGGAGCGTGGTGCTAACCATTACCACGAACTCCCACATGGAGGTGAAGCGCTGGGTCCTTTCCTGGGGCGCGGGGGCGAAGGTGATGGAACCCGAGCTCCTCGCCGCGGAGGTGCGCGAGGAGCTGCGGGAGGCATTCGAGCAGTATTAGTAACACCGAGCCGCCGGGCCCAATCCCGGACACGGCGTATACGCGTGCTATCACAACAATGCATTTGTAACACCAACAACACGATGGAAAAGACACCATGAAAGCGCTATTGGAATTCATCACCTCTTTCGACGACATCGGCGTAACGCTGTGGTTTGTCATACCCGGCATCATCGGGCTGCTGATTGGATTTACGTCGCAGCAATACGCAAAGGACAGTAAAACATGGCCGGAGACGGAGGGGCGTATTATCTCCGTTAGCATTGAAAAGGATTCATCCACCGGCCTCAGGACCCCCGGCGGCGGTCATTCTTCCGGGCATACATCGTACACGCCCGTGATTAAATACGAATACCACGTCAGGGGAATAAAGCATGTAGCCACGAACCTCTCGATCGACAATGCAAGCTATTCGGACCAGAGAAAAGCCCGGAAGATACTCGAAGAGTTCAGAGTGGGCCAATACGTAACCGTATATTACAAGCCGGACAATCCCGAATTCGCGGTCCTTAAAAGAGGATCAGTCGGAATCCCAATTTCTTTGATCATCGGCGCGAGTTTTACCGCGCTCAGCATGCCGCTTTTTCTTATCGCGCTGTGTAACAGACTCAAACGCGTACATGTTGGATTTCGCGAATGACGATCGGGAATCAGTCCCTTGGCAAATTGGGACTCTCCTACTCGCCCCCGCACTGCGCGCCCCTCTCTGCACGCACAGAGGGGCTCCCTAGAAAAAGTCCTCTCCCGATGAGCCCCTCTCCAATGGGAGAGGGGCGCGCCGAAGGCGGGGGTGAGGTGTCGCGATCTTCGTGACGACAAAAAGACTTGACATTTGCCCCCATCATCAGCAAGCTCACGACAGTGAAGACGACACTTAACATCGACGACACGCTCATTCGGCAAGCTGAAAAGCTCACCGGCATCCGCGAGAAGACCACGCTGGTTCGCCGCGGCCTCGAGGCGCTTATCGCTCTCGAGAGCTCGCGCACATTGGCGCGCCTCGGCGGCACAGAAAAACAGCTCAGACCCATCCCCCGTCGCAGAGCACACTAGACAACGGCGCCATGCTAATCGCGGACACTTCCGTATGGATCGATCATTTGCGATATGGCAATCAACATCTTTCGGAACTGCTTCAGGAGGGTCGGGTGCTGGGTCATCACTTCGTTACGGGCGAACTCGCATGCGGCTCACTGAAAAACCGTAAAGAAATCATCTCCCTACTTCAAGCGCTCCCGCAGGCTCCAATCGTCAACGAGCGCGAGATAGTGCAGTTAATCGAGCGGATGTCCCTGTACGGCCGCGGTATCGGATTTGTAGATGCGAATCTCATCGCGTCCGCGATCACCTGCGGTTGCCGGATTTGGACCTACGATAAAAAGCTCCATTCGATTGCCCTTGAAAACGACATCGCAGACAACAAACTCGACTGAGCGCTCGAAGCTAATCCTCGAAGTGCGGGCAGCGGTACACGACCATCTCCATGCCGTGCCCGGAGGGGTCCTCGAATTTTTCGATGGCGGCCAGGATGCGGCGGTGGATGTCGCACTCCGACTGCCTGCGGCACAGGGGACAGGCGCCGTTGCCGGTGTAGTTGAATATCGCGTTCATTGCCGTTTTCCCGTTTTGGTGTGATTGGGGCGCGTACCGCGGCACCCTAGCCGCGCGCCCCGCGGTTGTCAATCCTTACTGCTCCACCACGATGCGGTTGAGGAGCGCGATGCGGTGCGCGAGCTTCTCGGATATCTCCACCATCCGCGCGGTGCTGTCGTTCACGCGGTCCACCACCTCGTTGAGCGACAGGATGGTGGTGAGCACCTCGTGCATCGCGATCTGCTCCTGCTTGGTGGCGGTGGATATCTCCGTGGACCCCATCGAGATGCTCTGCATGTTGTCCCGGATGCTCGCGGTCTGCGCGTTCTGCGCCTCGCAGAGCCGCATGATCCCGCTCACGGCGCCGTTCACGTCCTCCGCGGCCGCGTTGAGCGCCGTCACGGCCTGCGACGATTCCATGATGATGCGCGTCTCCTCGTCGATGTTGCCCACCACGCCGTGGATGATGTTCTGGATGGTCTTGGCCTGCTCCACCGAGCTGTCCGCGAGCTTGCCGATCTCGTCGGCGACCACCGCGAAGCCGCGGCCGTACTCGCCGGCGCGCGCCGCCTCGATGGCCGCGTTCAGGGACAGGAGGTTCGTCTTCTCGGCGATCTCGTTGATCATGTCGGCGATCACCTCGATGGAGGCCGACGACTCCTTTATCTTCATCATCCCCTTCGTCACGCGGCCCAGGCGCTCGGTGATGGAGCCGGTCTGCTCGCGGCTGCGCGTCCCCAGCGACACGGCGTAGGTCGCCGCCTCGGTGATTTCGCCCAGCGAGCGGATGTGGCCCGCGAGCGTCCCCTCGCTGCGCTTCACGAGCTCGTCCTGCAGCGCGGCGTGGTCGGCGATGGAGGCGATGGACCCGCTCACCTCCTCGATGGAGGCGGAGGTCTCCTCCAGGCTCGCCGTCTGCGACTCCATCTGCTCGCTCAGGGTCGCGGAGGACTCCTTCACGGTGACGGCGATCCCGATGAGTTCGTCGGTGGACTCGATCACGCTCTTCATGAGCTGCTCGAGCCGCTCGTTCTTTTCCCCGATCTCCATGGTGCTTCGCCGGAGCTCTTCGTTCATCAGCGCGATGCGCCGGAAGATGATGATGGCGAAGGACAAAATGAACCCGGGATAGGCGATATTGCTCATGAAGGCGTAGCTCATGATCACGCGGTTCATCATGAGCCCGTCGTGAACCAGCGTCGCGAAGAAGATGAAATAACCGATGGCGAGGATCTTCGCCTCGGGCTTTTTGTCGATGATGCCGCGCACCAGCACAAAACCCCACAGGAGCTGCACCGCGAGCCCCATCGGCGCCATGAGATTGAAGCGCCAGCCGGTGACGGGGTCCTCCACGGTGCTCGTGAGCGCCATGACCGTCTGTGCGGCGAAGATGACGCCCACGACGATCCGCGCCCAGCGGAAGCGGTACTTGAGTATGGTCTCCAGGCTCACATAGATCCACACGACCAGGGCGCCCACCAGAACATAGAACAGGTTGTCGTGCAGCCGCCAGGAGAGCGCGCCGAATCCCGGCGCCCAGAAATGCGCGGTGAGCACGAACCACAGGACCGAGATTGAACCGAAGTGCAGGCTCACCCGGTCGCGCCGCCCGCTGAGGAAGAAGTACATGAGCATGCCCGCGCCCACCAGCATGGTCATCACGCCCAGCCCCATCACCAGGTATTCCGCCATGAAGCGCATCCAGAAGGCGTACACGCGCACGCGATGGTCGTCGCCGATGAAGGGCTCGCCGTTGAAGTTGAGCTGCTGGTCGCTGAACTGCCGCACGGCGATCACGTTCTTCTCGCCGTAGCGGATGAGCTCAGGGGGAAGGAAGTGGCTCACCGCCACGTTCCAATCGGAATGGAAATTCGGATACTCGCTCCCGGAAACGCCAATGCGCACGCCGTTGAGATAGGTCGTCTGGGCGTCCCAGATCTTGCCCAGATACAGCGAGAGGTTCTTTCCGCGGAAGGATTCGGGGACCACCACCTCCTTCCGCAGCCAGCAGAGCTGTTTTTTGCGCTCCAGGGTGAGCGCCGCCGGGAGCGACGGGACCGGCGACCACGCGGATGCCTCGAGCGCGTCGGTGCGGCAGCGCTCGTCCGTCGCGCTCCAGGGAAGCCCTGCGCCGTAGAGATCGGCCTTCGTGATGTCGATGTGATGCGCCTGCCAGTCCTTCGACAGGTCTATGGAAACAGGTTTGGCGCAGGAGGCGAGGGGGAGGATCGCGATGGCGAGGAGCAGCAATCGTCTGCGCATTGAGGCAACCCCAATCATTATGGGGACATCCTGATCGCCGACGCCGCTTCTGTACACCACATTTTCCCGGTGCCGGTCATTTTCCTCGCCCGGTGCGGCCGTTCCCGGCCGTCACGCGGCGGCGCGCCGGTTCCTCCACGGCTTGAGCGCCGACACGAAACAGGCGAAAACGAGCGTGCCGGTCTGCACCGTGCCCAGGATCATCAGCATGGTCCGATTGTGCCGGTACACCGGGTCCGCGAAGGCTCCCAAACCCGCGCGGTCGGCGATGGCGACCATCTCGGCGAGCCAGGGGCCCAGCGGATAGGTCCCGACGATCACGCCGTAACAGCAGATAATCCATTTCACGGTGATCCAGCGATGGCGGAACCACCCCCACGGCGTCATCGTCGAATACAGCAGGCCGGTGAGCAGGCAGCCCATCGCCCCGGGAATGATGATGTACATGTCGATGAAATCCATCATCGCGAGCGTGCCGTACAGCTCCCGTCCGTCGGCCGCGCCGATCAGGAACTGCTTGATCGTTATGGTGATCGCCCCGCCCACCCACAGGCAGGCGCTCAGCAGATGAAACCCCGTGAGCCACCGTTGACCGCTCGCGCCGATTTTCATGGCATCCCCCCTCGGAAATATGGTTGCATTATTCCGCCGCGGGGATACGGTCATTCGGGACAGGCATATCGGTCAACCGTATTTGTGCAGGAGCGGACATGGACGTCACCATATTCGAATTCATCAGCGGTCTGGAAGCCGATCTCGTGAATTTTTACAAGCAGCTCAAGCTCGCCACGCGACTGCCGCGCTCCGCGGAGGTCGTGGACCTTATGATCCGCCAGTCCGGCGGCCACTCGGACACCGTGGAGGCGCTCACCAAGAAGCACCGCAAGCCCGAGTTCCAGAAGGAGTTCTTCCTGGACATCCATCGGCAGATCAAGACGTCGCTCATCGACGAGATCAGGGAGGCGGGCGACACGGGCGAGGTGATCGAGAAGCTCGCGCGCTCCGAGGAGCTGGTGAGCAAGATGTACACGGTGCTCGCGCAGTACTACAAGAAGCTCGGCGAGTACTACCGGGACATCGCCATCGAGATCGAGGAGATCGCGGCCGAGGAGATCGACCACCGCGACGTCCTCCTGAACGAGAAGCGGAAATACGCGCGCTAGCGGATCAGCCCTCGGGGTAGCGCTTCTCGATGCTGCGGATCACGTCCAGCGATTCGAAAAACGCCTCGATCATGTCCGGATCGAACTGCTTTCCCGACTCTGAACGGAGGTTCTCGAGCACGCGATCCTCGCTCCACGGCTCCTTGTAGGCGCGCCGCGACGAGAGCGCGTCGTAGACGTCCGCGATCGCGACCACGCGGCCGAACGGCGGGATCTCCTCCCCCTTCTTGGGCCGCGGCGAGCCGTCGGAATTCTCGTAGCCCTGGACCGCCTTCCCCGTGTGCGGATTGATGTGCCCCGGATACCCCTTCCCGTCCCAGCGCTCGTGATGATTGAGCGCCACCTGGTAGGCCGCCTCGTCGAAATCGGAATACAGGTCCGAGAAGAGCCGCGCGCCCAGGAAGGTGTGCTGCTTCATCACGGCGTATTCGGCCTCGTCCAGCTTGGCCGGTTTTTTCAGGATGGTGTCCGATATGGCCACCTTGCCCACGTCGTGCAGCATGGCCGCCATGCGCAGGATGTCCTTATTGCGGTCCACCTGCGTGCAGGCGACGCAGCGGGTGTTGGCCCACACCTCGTAGATCTCCACCGAATAAGAGGCCACGCGGTTCACGTGCGCCCCGGTCTCCTTGGGGTCCCGGAGCTCCGCCATGCCGATCATCCGCAGGAGGAGGGCGCGGGTCATCTGCGCGCGCTCGATGGAGGTCGCGGCGTTGTTCGCGAAATAGACGATCAGCGGCTCGTCCTCGCGCGCGAAGGGGACGACGGCGCCGTCGGCCGCACGGGCGTTTATGAGCTGGAGCACGCCCACCACCTTCCCGGCCGTCGTCTTGAGGGGGATGGTGAGCATGGAATGCGTGCGGTACTGCGAGAGCTCGTCGTAGTGGCGGTCGAAGGAGTACGGCGCGCCCGGCGGGATCTCGTAGACGTCCGGGATATTGAGCATCTCGCCGGAAGAGGCCACCGATCCGGATATGGAGTGGGTGTCGATGGGCACGGTGAAGGACGAGTAGATGAGCTTTTTCCCCGGCGCGAGCTTGGCCTGCAGGGTGTCGTTCTGGTTGCACTTGAAGGTGAGGCGGTCCTTCTCCACCATGTAGATGGACCCGGCGTCGGCGTTGGTGAACCGGCGCGCCTTGGTGAGGATGTGCTCGAGCAGGAGGTCGAGGTCCTGCACCTGGCGGATCTCGAAGCCCAGATCGATGATTTCCTGTAGTTTCTGCTTCTCGTCCATCATGGGCGGCCTCGCATATCAAATATCATCGGCGCACCGTCGGGGACTCCCGCGGCGCCCGCCCGAGGGCGGCCCCCGTAGCACGACCGGAATCCGGGCCTCCCGGGCCAGAATAGCCTGCCCCGCCCCGACGGCCCGGTCAATGATAAAATATGATTGACCGTTCCGCCACGAAGGGTCATCGGTACTGGTGAAGCATATCGCGCAAAAGGGGAATCGACAACTTTACCGGCATGCGGCGGATAATCGTTTACACGACACCCACCTGACCCTACTGCCGACAGGCGAAAGAGTTTCTTTCGGAACGCGGGGTCGCCTTTATCGAGAAGGACGTGAGCGCCGACGCGCAGGCCCGCGAGGAGCTCATGCGGCTGGGCGCAAGCGGCGTACCGGCGATCCTCGTCGACCGCGAGCTCGTGGTGGGCTTCGACCGGGACCGCCTGCGCGCATTGCTGCACGACGCGATTGTCGCCTGCGAACACTGCGGGGCCCAGCTCCGGCTGCCGGCCGCCAAGGGGACCCTCCGGGTCACCTGCCCCAAGTGCGGGGGCCGCTTCACCTGCCGCACCTAAACCGGCCAATGGGCTAATTAAACTCACGGGGGCTGCCGAAACTAATAATACGGCATACTCTATCCGAAAGGACGACCCGGAATGCTATTGCAAAACATACTCACGGCGCTCATCCCGCTCCCGCTGTTTTATCTCATCTACTACCGCTATTTCACCTTCAAGCCGGAGTACGTGAAGCACCTGGAGTCGTTCCTCTACGGAGTGGCGCTCGCGTTGTTCATCATCCTGGTGTCGCCCTACATCTACTCCTTCATGCCCTTTTCGGGGTCGATCCAGGAGGGGTTCCTCAAGGCGGCCCTCATCGAGAAGTTCGGGGCCTTCTGCCTCATCTATCTGATCCACCGCTACTACCCGAACTTCAGCCTCATGGAGTCCATCGTCTCCTCGATGATGCTGGGGATGGGCTTCTCGCTGGTGGAGAATATCTTCTACGCCATCAACTACGGTTACTCCATCATCCTGGTGCGGCTCATCGTCTCGGTGCCGCTACACCTGACCACCTGCGGCTTCATCGGCTACTACATGGGGCTTCGGAAGCTCAGCACCACCTCGCTGTTCCGCGCGAGCTACACGGTGAAGGCGCTCGTCATCCCCTTCCTGCTCCACGGGACCTTCGACGCGGTGCTCCTCACCGGCGGCATGGGGATCTATTTCATCTGCCCGATGCTCATCCTGCTGGTGATGATCCTCGAAATCATGATCGCCTGGTCGCACAACGTGTATCCGCTGGACATCCTGGACGCGATGAAGCTGCGCTTCGAGGACTGGCTCTCCATCGAGAAGCAGCCCCGTTACGACCGCTGGATCCTGCAGTCCATGGGCACGCCCAACACGACGCACGAGCGGCTCTTCCGTCTCCAGCGCAGCGTCGTGCGCTGGCTGCTCATCGTCCTGTTCCTCGCCGCCGCCGGGGCGATGTGGCGCTTCCGCCCGGACATCGTCGCCTTCATGAACCTCGCGCTCAAGCCGGGCGAGGACCTGGTCATCTTCACCATCTTCCCGGCGTCCATCAGCATGATCCTGCTCATGGTTGGTGCGACCAACCCGAAATTCTTCGAGGACAGCCTCATCCGCATCCCCATCATCACCGACGTGAGCGTGCGCATCCCCGGCAACGAGGAGGAGACCTTCGTCACCTACGACATCACCTCGGCCAACTGCTTCTTCAAGACCTCCGACCCGCTCGGGATCGACACCGAGATCGAGATGGTCTTCGAGTGCCCGGGGTTCTCGTCGCCGCCGGTGAAGGGGCGCGTGATCTGGGAGAACTTCGTGAACATGCGCGCCCCGCTGGGCTCCATCGTCCACATCATCGAACGCCCCAAGGGCTTTTACCGCTTCCTGCTGCGCTACGCCATGCTCAAGTTCAAAAAGGGGCTGGTGTTCAATCTCAAGCTGCCCGGCTTCGAGATGACCCGCAAGCTCTTCATGCGGCCCATCTCCACCATGCAGCAGGACGTGGCCTATCCCTCGGGCACCATCATCTTCAACGAGGGGGAGATCGGCCACGAGTTCTTCCTCATCAAGCGCGGCCGGGTGATGTTCTACAAGAAGAAGGACTCCGGCGACATCATCGTGATGGACACGATGGAGGCGGGCGAGATCTTCGGCGAGATGTCGTTGGTGGGCAACCACGGCCGCGCGGCGACCGCCGTCTGCTCCACCGACTGCGTGATCGCCAAGGCCGACATCGACAACCTGAACGCCCTGATCAAGTTCAATCCCGAGTTCGCGATCTCGCTCATCAAGAAGCTCGCGGAGCGCGTGAACATGTCCGAGAGCATCCTCACGGAGAACATCCGCAACCTCGAGAAGGAAAAGATCGAAAACCAGCGCTATTTCCACGTATCCATGCTGCTCACGCTCATCGGGCTGGGCTACTCCCCGTCGCAGGACAATCTCGAGCTCAAGATCGACCTCAAGAAGATCGAAAGCGTCCTCAAGCACCTCGACGACAACACCGCGAGCGAGCTCATCAACCTGGTCATGGAAAAGCAGAAGGGCGCGTACCGGGAGGACAGCGACTTCTCGAAGCACATCACCGAAGAGGTCGACCGCCTCGCGTCCCAGTTCAAGATCGACATCAAGTACTGACGCGCCGAAGCGCCCGCGCGTCCCCTGGGACGCGCGCCTTTCTCGCATAAACGCAAAAAACCCGCCGTCGCCGGCGGGTTTTTTGTTCGTGTGCCACGGCGCTCATGCGCCATGGTGCGGCGCGCGCCCTACGCGCGGGCGATCTTCATGCGCTTGCGGTTCCAGGCGAACAGGCCGCCCAGGACCATCGCCACCGAGAAGAATATCCCTCCAACGAGGAACTTGTTCTTCGCGGTCTTCGCGATGAGGTAGGCCGCCAGGGCCGATCGCTCGGACTCGCCGACCTTTTTCAGACGTATGTTCTTGATCTGAATGTTCGCGTCCTCGCCCTTGTCCGGGACCCACTTGTCGTTCGTCCAGGTGAGATACACCGTCGTCGGACCGGTGATGTCGAGCACCACCTTACCCTTGTTGAACGCGTCGGCGTCGGCCTTGATCTTGAGAACGCCGCTCGCACCCTCGTCCGTGGTGACCTTCACGTTGAAGTCGGTGTAGCCCGCGGGCACCTTCCCGTAGTTCTTCGCGGTCACGATGACCTCGTACTTGCCGGGCTTGAGGTTGCTGTAGTCGAACCCGATGACCTGGTTGGCCCAGTACGTGCGCACCGTGTTGGCATCCCAGTACCAGGTCCCTTCAAGGAAGCTGTACTGGAAGGCATTACGCTTGAGGCCCTTGACCGGCGCCTTTTCCCCGGCATACTTGAGAACGACCTTGTTGATCTGGATGTTCGCATCGTACACGCCTTGCTGGTACGCATCGTTCGTCCAGAGCAGGTTGAGGTCGGTGTTCCCAGCGGGGAGATACACCAGCGTGCGGCCGCGATGGTATTTCTTGTCCGAGGCCTTCACGAAGATGCCGCCCACATACTTGCCGGTGGTCTCGTTGCGGACCGTGACATTGAAGCGCGAGTAGAAATCCGGTAGCGGGCCATGGATGTTCTTGGCCACGACGACCAGCTTGTACCAGCCGGGCTTGCAGTTGTTGCGGACCTTGAGATACAGGTTCTGGTCCGCCCATGCCGTCCAGATGCCGCCCGTCTTCTTGGCGAAACCGATCTTGTCCTGGAGCGCCTTGATCTCGGCGCGCAGCTTCTTGATGGCCGCCTTCACGTCGGCATCCTTGGCCTTCAGCTTTTCAATATTTGCCTGGAGGGCCGCAATGGCGTTATCCTGGCCTTTGCCCTTGCCCTTGTCCTCGGCCTGGAGCTTTTCGATGTTCTTCTGGAGCGCCGCGATGGCATTGGCATGATCGCCCTTGCCCTTCTTGAGCTCCTTAATCTCGTTCTGCTTTTCCTTGATCTGCGCCTTGACGTCTTTCCATGTATCGGCGTCGATCAGGACGCCCTCAGGGGTATTGAACCACTTGCCATACGTGGAATCCAGCGAGATACTCCGACCGGTGCAATCGCCCGTGGGCTCGTCGGCGTCATCGTCTATCGGCTGCGTTCCGTCGCCAGTGCCTTGGCCGGTATCGCCGGTTCCTTGACCCGTGTCGCCGGTGCCCTGACCGGTATCGCCGGTGCCCTGGCCCGTGTCGCCGGTGCCCTGACCGGTATCGCCGGTGCCCTGGCCCGTGTCGCCGGTGCCCTGACCGGTATCGCCCGTACCCTGATTGCCATCGTCCGAGATCGGCGTTGTACCGCTATCGCCATTCGCCGGATCGTCAACAACGTCATTGACCAGCGCGCCGCCATCATCGGAACCCGAAGCGGGATTGTCGCCATCTAAGACGACCTGAGTACCATCCTGCGGGGTGGCTTCCTGATCGGTTACCTTCTGGTCAACGGGCGAACTACCCGGACCGCCGGCCCCACCGCCGCCGCCATCGCCGCCATCGCCCTTTCCGCTACAGGTTATGCCGGCAAATGCGAGGAAGAACACTACGATAAGCACTTTCCAAAGTTTCATACGGTTTCTCTTTGCCTCCTGACATTTGTGATAAGGTTATAAGTACGGATTTCTTCCCATCCAAGATTATGATATTAAAGAGGATCGAATTCGTCAACAAAAAAAGCCTATTTAGGCTTTATGTGGGTGATTTTTTCGCCCGTTTGGACTTATTTGGGGCAATCGTTTGATATTTTTATAAAAAAATTCCCAGAGTTACCTGGGAATTTTTTTTATCAAACTGTTGCGCAGTCTATCTTCTCTGCCTCCGGCGATTGTACACGAACAGGCCGCCAAGAACCAGCATCAGACCCGCGAACGAAAGTCCGACGACGCCCTTGTTGGTCTTCGCCTGGGCGATGAGGTACCCGGTGAGACCGGAACCCTGAGGCCAGGGCGTCGCGATGATGTTCGCCTTCGATTTCGCCGTGATGTCATTGCCCTTCTTGTCGAAGATCTTGATCTCAAGATAGGTCTTGGCGAACGAATAGTCGGCATCCCCGTCGATGGACGCATCAGACGAATTGACCCCGATCCAGCCGGTCACGCCGCCATTGTTTGTCGGCCAAACATAATTCTGTACCGGTTTCTTGGTGGCGTCCGCCCAGCGCTGGAAGAAGACCTCGCACGCATGGTTGGGCACGTCGTAGATCCCGTAGGCGGTGATCTTCACGGTCGCGCCGTTTTCCACCTGGACCATCTTGATCTTGAACGGATCGCCGAACTTCCACCCGAAGACGGCCTTGCCGTTCACGATAAGGTCGGTCACATTGTAGTTGCCCACGCTGCGCATCGTCACCGCTGCGAATTGCGAGTTCGCCTTGCAGATGTTGTCGATCGCGACGAGCACGGTTGCCGTATAGGTTTTCCCGTTCAGGGTAACCGTTACGGTGTACAGAAGACCCGCGGAGAGCGGTTTCGCCGGCTCGAACGTGATGGTCCCATCGTCATTGACGACGATGCGCCCTTCGACGACCGCGCCATTGCTGTCCTTGATCGTAATCACGACGCCGCTGACCAGCGCCCATGCGCCGCCGGCATTGGTCGTGAGCGTGATGTTCTCGCCGCCGATAACGATGCCGCCCGCCTGGAGGCGAACCACAATCTTACCATCGACCACGACGATATTCTCGCTGCTGGATACGCCGTTCGTATCGGGCTTATCGGTTACGGCCGGAGTGCCCGTTGCAGGCTTGTCGGCAGGCTCTTCGGAGCTTACCGGTGTTTCCGGAGCGGGAGTTTCCGTCGCGGGCTTCTCAACTACTGCCGGCTGTTCAACCGCAGGAGTTTCAGTTGCCGGGGTTTCCGTTGCGGGTGTTTCCGCCGCGGGTGTTTCCGCCGCGGGCTTTTCCGCATCGGTTTTTTCACCCGACTCAGGGGCATCTGAAAGGACGGTTATGGGCCCCGCGCCGCCACCGCCGCCACCGCCGCCATCACCACCATCTCCCTTGCCACTGCACGATATGCCGGCAAAGGAAATGAACATGATTGCCACTACTACTGGTAAGAGTTTCATATTCCTATACCTCCTTATTTATTCAAATCAGTTCGGGACTTACAGACTTCCCATGACTATGATAACACAGGGGCGTTAAAAAGTCAAACAAAAAAGCCTGTTTGGGCTTTTTATTTTAATTTTTTTCTGACCTTGAATCATTCAGCAGAACGCGTCTTTTTTGATCATTATTTATCAAATGTTCATCTTTTCGCCGGTAACTATCGGACCACAATGAGACATAACAATAATAGCGGCCCACTAAGGCCGCCATCATGAACTACCGATAACTATCGGGAAAATGATTCAACGGGCCATGGCCGGCTCCCAGGCGGAGTGACGCCTCGATCGCGGCCGTGATATACGCCTTCGCCTCGCGTATCGCCTCCGGGACCGTCCGTCCGGCGGCAAGCCCCGTCGCGATCGCAGCCGAGAGCGTACATCCGGTGCCATGCGTATCGGAGGTCGCGCGACGAGGCGCGGCAAACTCGGTGATGCCGGACCCATCGAAGAGCACGTCAACTGCGTTGGGGCCATCCGCATGTCCGCCCTTGACGAGCACGGCGCGCGCCCCGCGCGTGTGGATCGCCATCGCCGCCGCGCGGCAGTCGTCAATGCCCCCGATGCGCATGCCGGAGAGCGCCTCCGCCTCGGGCACGTTGGGCGTGACCACCATCGCAAGCGGCAGGAGCTCGTCGATGAGCGTCCGCACCGCGTCCGTCGCCAGAAGCGACGCCCCGCCCTTCGCGACCATGACCGGATCGACCACGAGGTGGTCGATCCGGTATTCGCGAAGCTTTCTCGCGACAAGGGTGATGACGCCCGTCGTGGCAAGCATCCCGGTCTTCGCCGCGTCCGCGCCGATGTCGGAGAGCACCGCGTCGAACTGCCTCTCGATGAAGTCGAGCGGCACGTCCATGATGCCGTGGACGCCCTGCGTGTTCTGCGCCGTGAGCGCGGTGATCACGCTCATGCCGTACCCGCCCAGCACGGTGACGGTCTTCAGGTCGGCCTGGATGCCGGCCCCGCCGCCCGAATCGGAGCCGGCGATGGTGAGGACGCGGGGGAGGATCATCGGGCTCCCGCCCCATCGCCCGCGGACGAGTCGGGAGCGCGACCGCCGTTATACGTAACGGACAATGCGATCGAGAGCATGCGCAACCCGCCGAGGCTCTTGCTGTAGGCGTCCACCTGTGTGGCAAGGGAGGTCCCGATGCCCAGCGAGAAGGTCCAGCTTTTTTGCGAGATGATGGACACGCACAGCCCCGCGACGCTCGCGTCGGTGCTGCGGATGTCCACATCGTGATCGCAGGGAAACGAGGTTGTGTGATTATATAGTGGAGATGAAACTTTTATTTCCTCGTACGCCCGCGCGTGCAATGACGTTGCGCGCAGCCCCTTGCTGTAGATATAGTACGGCGTTATGCGCACCGTATCGAAGAAGTTCCGCGACAGCGCAATGCCCGCGGAGACGCCGTAGAGCCAGTCCTCGCCGCTCACATCGACACCGATGGTGGAGCTATAGGAAAACGCCCCAATAATAGAATCTAAAATTTTAGTATTGAGCGGCCGGAATTTCAGTTCGGCGTCGTATTTTTGGGTAAAGGCGCCGACATAGATAGGCATGGACCAGTTTTTGCTCCCGCCGAATACGTCGAACCCGACGCCAGCATACGCGGCGAAGATATCGAACTTCACCTTCGCATCGAAATCCTTGTACAGGAGAAGCTTATCGCTGCGCCCGGCTATGTTCCCGGCCGTTTTCATGCCCCCCGCCAGCGCATACACCATGACATGCTCGTTGAACGCATACCCGCCGCCCAGTCCTCCCCCATAGCCCTCGAGGTTTTTCCCCTTCATGACGGGCTCCAGGCTGATGCGCGACACCTGGAAATAGGCCGGCGCGAGGGTCACCGTCCACTCGCCGGGGCGGTAATGCGTCATGGGCGTGAAAAGATCGGAAAAGATGGAACCGGCGGCGGTGATGATGCCGCGCGTTCCGGTCTCGACGATGTCCTCGTCCCAGATGACATCGTGCGGGACCGGCGGCGTTTGCGCGGAAACGCTTTGGGCAGCGGCAAGAATACAGAACAGGATGATCCCGCACCGGCGCTTCATCATCACACTCCCGCCGCCGTGAGATGATCGGTATGGCGCGATCCGTTCAATCCCCGGCATAACAATAAAAATGTTGCGCATATAACCGGCCCCAGTATGCTGTCATGAGCATGAAAATGTCAAACACATCTTGCGCGGCAGCAGGAGGCGGCATAATGACGATCCGTACAATAACAGCAACCATCCTTGCGCTTGTCGCTGCGTTTTGCGCGGCCTGCGCGCAGCCGCGAACGGCCGTCACTGCCGCGCCCGAGGACCCGATCCACCTGCTGCGGAACCACTCCATCAACCCGAAATCGCCCCTCACCTTCCGCGTGAAGATGGCGCCCGCTCCGGTCCTGGATTATCTCCGCAAACTCGACCAGGCGCCGGAGTACCAGAACTATCTGGTGCGCAAAAGCGACATGGGGCAGATCGCGACCTACCTCAACCTCATGCCATCGAAGATGCGGGCGGTGCTGCAGGAGCGGCTTATTGGCATCTACTTCATCAACAACTTCAAGGGGAGCGGGCTCACTGAGTGGGTGCGGGACGATCGCAACAACTTTTACGCATTCATGGTGTTCAACCCGGACACGCTCGCGCGCGACCTGTCGAGCTGGCTCACCTATCGCGAGCGCTCGTGCTTCATCGCGAACGATCCTGACATATCCATCGAGGTCGACTGCGGGAAAAAGCACACTGGCTTCCTATACGTCCTTCTGCACGAGGCCGCGCATGTCGTCGACTACGCGCAGGGCATCACCCCCTATGTGGAGGACTCGCTCAAATCGATCTCACCCGCGCGGGGGGCGCGGACCCCGTTCGTCGAGGGCGCCTGGAACGGGATCCGCACGCCCGCGACGCCGTTCGATTTTACGCTGCGCGCATCGCTCACCTTTTACGGGTTCGGCGGCGGGCCGAAGATCCCGATTGCCCGCGCCATCGACGCCTACCGCATGCTCGAAAAGACGCCGTTCGTGTCGCTCTACGGCGCGACCTCCTGGGCGGAGGACCTGGCCGACTACGCCTTCTTCATGCACCTCACCGGAGCGCTCAAACAGCCCTACGCCATCACCGTGCGGAAAAAGGGGTCAGAGCCCTATATTATTCGCCCGGCGGAAACGGCTCGAAAAACCCTAAACCGCCCCTACCCCCTGTAATCCAAAAAAATTCTCAAAAAAAACTTGCCGGTTTTCGTATATACTATACTTTTGTGTAGTATTCGATTCCCTCTGCCCTTCGGGCACCTCCCCCTTTGCTCGGGAGAGGAACGATAAGGGGCACTGATGACTGGAAGCGCCATGCAAACCATGAACGATCGCGCGCGAAGCGCCATCTCCGAGATCTACGCCTGCGCGGGAACGGCCGGGCCGGCCCTTCCCTTCCTGCTGGCGAGCATCGCGGCCGGGTTCCCCTCACCCGCCGACGACTACATCGACCGGACGCTGGACCTGAACGAATTTCTGGTGCGCCATCCGGCCGCCACCTTCTTCGTGCGCGTGGCGGGCGAGTCCATGATCGACGCGGGGATCCATCCCGGCGACATCCTCATCGTGGACCGTTCGATCGAGCCCGCGGACGACCGGATCGTGATCGCCGCCCTGAACGGCGAGCTCACGGTGAAGCGCATCCGCATGGAAAGCGGCCGCATTTGCCTCGCGCCGGAGAACCCGCGCTTCCCGGCCATCGAGATCACGCCCGACATGCAGTTCGAGGTGTGGGGCGTGGTGTGCCACGTGATCCATCGCGTCTAGGGGGGCGGCCGTGAAAACGATCTTCGCGCTGGTGGATTGCAACAACTTCTACGTCTCCTGCGAGCGGGTGTTCGATCCGTCGCTCGCCGGGCGCCCCGTGGTGGTGCTCTCGAACAACGACGGCAACGTGGTGGCGCGCTCCAACGAGGCCAAGGCGCTGGGGGTCCCCTTCGCGGCGCCGGCCCACGAATGCGCGCCGCTGGTGAAGCGGCACAACATGGCCGTCTTCTCCTCGAACTACGCGCTCTACGGCGACATGTCGCAGCGCGTCATGAGCATCGTGGCCGGCTTCGCGCCCGAGATGGAGATCTATTCCATCGACGAGGCCTTCCTGTCGCTGGGCGATCTCGCGGGCGTGGATCCGCTCGATTACGCCGCGCGCATTCGCGAGACCGTGCGGCGCTGGACCGGCATCCCGGTGTCCGTCGGCATCGCCCCCACGAAAACGCTCGCGAAGCTCGCCAATCGCCTGGCCAAGCGCGACCCGGCCTGCGGCGGCGTGCTCGCGCTGGACGGACGCTCCGACCTGGACGCGATACTGGACGGCGTCGCCACGGGGGACGTGTGGGGCGTGGGGCCGCGCTACAGCGCGATGCTCGCCCGGCACGGAATCCGCACGGCGCGTGAGCTGCGCGACGCCAGCGACGCCTTCGTCCGAAAACGCATGACCGTGACGGGCCTGCGCACCGTGCACGAGCTCCGCGGCCGCTCCTGCATCGAACTGGAGGGGGCCGCGCCTCCGAAGAAGGGCATCGTGAGCTCGCGCTCCTTCGGGCGGCCGGTCGTGGAGCTCGCCGAGCTCTCCGAGGCCGTGGCCTCGTACACGGCGCGGGCCGCAGAGAAGCTGCGGCGCCAGCGATCGACCGCGTCGCTCATGTGCGTTTTCCTAAGCACCAACCCGTTCCGTGACGACCCGCAGTACTACAACATCATCACGCGCCGCCTCCCGGCGCCCACCGCGGACACCGCGGAGCTCATCCGCCACGCCCGCGCCGATCTCGAGCGCATCTACCGGCCCGGCTTCCGGTACAAGAAAACCGGGGTGTTCCTTTCGGAGATCGTCCCGGCGGACAGCCTGCAGCTGGACCTCTTCGCCGCGGCGGAACCGTCGGAGGAGCGCGCCCGGCTCATGGCGACCGTCGATATCATCAATGCGCGATTGGGACGGGGGGCCGTGTACTATGCGGCGGAAGGAGTCCGCAAGGCATGGCGGATGCGGCAGGAGCGGCTCTCGCGCCGCTTCACGACGTGCTGGGACGAGCTGCCGGTGGCGGTTGCGGGGTGATCGATATATCTGTCGCTTAAACGAGGAGGAATGATGGGTATTGAAACAACAGTTTGCATGAGTCTGGCGAATATCGAGCGCCTGGGATGGGCATCGCGGGTTACCGGTTTGTCGCTCGCGCATATCGTGCGCGCGCTTCTTGAACGCATGATGCTCGATAAGAGAGTGCGGACGGGGCTGTGGGGGCGGGTGCGGTATCAGGCGCGGGGCGCCGATAACAATATGTGCCGGCTGCACGTGGCTTTCCGCGAGGATGTCTATGAATACAACCTCGACATGCGGAAGGCGTACAAGATGTCGGTTTCGTTGATTCTTGCGATTGCGATAGAAAGATATCTCGATTCAGTCGTGCGGGAACTAAGTGGTACGGGAGGAGGCACCGATAACTATCGTTTCAACAGCTACGTTATTTCGAAAGATATAGTCGATGGGGTGATTTGTTGGAAATCCTACTGGGGATTCCCAACAAAAATCCCCGAACTCATCCATCTGGAATAACCGCGTCCCCCGAGGAGCCGCTACTTCAGCCCATCCAACCCATACCGCTTGCTCAGCATCCGGTCCAGCGTTTTCAGCGGGAGCTTACTCTCGAGAAACAATCGCAGAGAATCATTCCCCAGGCGAATCACCGGCGGCACCTTTTTTCCCTCCAGCCGGGTGATGAGCTCCTTCGAGAACTCCTCGGCCGTGGTGGGATTCTGCTGCGAGGTCATGGCGCGCGCCTCGATGAATTCCTTCACGGGGGCGTACACCGAGCGCTCGTAGCGATCGAGGCCCTTTGCGGCGGTTTCCCCGAACTGCGACTTGATGGAACCGGGCTGCACGGTAACCACGCGCACGCCGAACGGCGCGAGTTCCATGCGCATCGCATCGGAGAGTGAATTGACCGCGGCCTTGGTCGCGCAATAGGCGCCGGAGAACGGCTGCGTGAGGAACCCGGAAACGCTGCTGATGTTCACGATCGTCCCCGAGCGCTGCTTGATCATGTGCGGCGCCACCGCCTGCGTGAGGCCCACCAGCCCGGTCACGTTGGTATCGAACTGCCGGCGGAAATCGTCCATCGAAAGATCCACCACCGGCCCCATCAGCGCATAGCCGGCATTATTTATTAGGATATCGATCTTCCCCGCCTGGCGCATCACGTGTTTCACGCACATCTCTATCGACTTGGTATTGGTCACGTCGAGCGAGCTGATGTCGGCGCGCGACGAGCGGATATCGACTGTCGAAGCGCGCCGCGCCGTCGCGAAGACGTAATACCCGCGCCGGTCGAACTCCCGCGCGAGCGCGAGTCCAATTCCCGACGAACATCCGCTAATGAGCACCACCGTGTCTTTTTTCATGTAGATTCTCCTTCCGGTTCCCGGCAGACAATTGTTGCGATTCGTGCTTCGCTATATATGCTCGATGATTCCTCCTGTCAATAAATATCAAAATAGTATTGAACATTTTCCCGCCGCCCGCCACCGTATCGAACGTCGCGGCCACCATCCTTCAGGGAGCAGTGTTGATGTTAACCGACCCCATCCCATCGCGCGCCGAGTGCTACCGACTCATCGACGAGCACCGCATGCTTCCCAATATCCGCGAGCATTCGGAGCGGGTGATGCTCGTCGCGCTCGCCATCGCCGACAACCTGCGCGCCGGCATGCGTGTCAACCGCGACCTCGTCGTCGCCGCCGCGCTCCTGCACGACATCGCAAAAACGCGTTCGCTTTCCACGAAGGAGAAGCACGATATCACCGGCGCCGACCTGCTGCGAGACCTGGGCTATGCGCGGGTCGCGGAGATCGTCCGCGCGCACGTGTTCTTCTCGAATTTCATCGAGGACGGGCCGCTCGAGGACCGCGAGATCGTCTACTACGCCGACAAGCGCGTGATGCACGCAACCGTCGTGAGCGTCCACGAGCGCGTCGAGGACCTGGTCGCGCGCTACGGAAAGACGCCGGAGATCATCGAGCGGATCACCGCGAACAAGCGCCTCATCCTCGCCATCGAGGGGAAGATCCAGCGCGCCATGGCGATCGCGATCGACGAGGCCATCGCGAACATCGACGAATGAAACCACGATACTGCATTCTCGACTGCTACGTGGACGAGCCGGCCTGCTTCGGCGTGCCGCCGTTTCTCGCGCCGTATGCGCGCTACATCTACGGCGCGCTGGTCGATGGCGGCGCCGCGCCCGAATCGATCCGATACGCCACAATCGACACCCTGCGCGCCTCCGGCTACCGGCTCCATGATCGCTTCGACCATGTCTTCATGATCGGCGGCGCCGTGGTGCCGGGACGCTACCTCGGCGCGCGCATCGGCACCACGGACGAGATGGCCGCTATCGCGCGCGAAAACCCCGAGACCCCGTTCGCGCTGGGCGGGCTTGCCGCGCGCTTCATGGACGCGAATGCGCAGCGCAACCTCACCGTCGTCGCGGGCGATATCGAGCTCTTCGCGCACGGAACCGCCCGCGGAGAAGTGCGCCGCGGACTCCGCACCACGGACGAGATCGCGCGATGGGCGAGGACCGGCGCCAATGTCGTGCGCCAGCACCCGCACTTCCCCGACATCATCTGCGAGATCGAGACCTACCGCGGCTGCCCGCGCCAGGCCCACTGCTCCTTCTGTTCCGAGTCCGTGCACGGCGCCGTTTCCTTTCGGGATGGCGGCGATATCCTCGCCGAAATCGAGCGCCTCATCGATGCCGGCGCGAGCCGTTTCCGCCTCGGGCGGCAGGCCGACATCCTGCTGTATGGATCTCCGCTCCGCGATTTCGCGAACGGCTTCCCGCGTCCAGATCCTTCTCCCGTCATCGAGCTCTTTGACGCGCTTGGGGCGATGCGCGACGACGGCCGCATCGCGCTCCTTGCCGTAGACAACGCCAATCCCGGAACCATCGCGAATTTCCCGGAGGAATCGGGCCGCATCCTTTCCGCCATCGCTGCGGCCATCACCCCAGGCGACACCCTGGCCCTCGGCGTCGAGTCGTTGGACCCGGCGGTCATCGCGCGCAACAATCTCAAGGCGGACTCGGCGGCCCTCCTCGAAGTCGTGCGCCTGATCAACGACATCTGCGGGCATCGCGTGGACGGCATTCCGGTACTGCTGCCCGGCATCAACCTCATCCACGGGCTCATCGGCGAAACGCCCGAGACGTTTCGAATCAACTTCGAGGGGTTGTGCGAAATTCGAGACCGCGGGCTCCTGCTCCGGCGCACCAATATCCGGACGCTCCTGCCCTTCCCGGGAACGCCCGCGGCGGCGCGGCGCGGCGCCGAATCAACCTCCGTGCGGAACCGCTACGAGCACTACCGCGACCGAATCCGCCGCGAGATCGACCACGCAATGCTCCAACGGGTCTATCCCGCGGGCACGGTGATCCGCGATGCGCGCGTCGAGGAATCGCGGGACGGGTACTCGTACGCGCGTCAGATCGCGAGCTATCCGATCACCGCGAAGGTGCCGCTCGCGCTCGAGCCGGGAGCGGCCGTCGACCTCGTCGTCGTGGGGCACCAGGAGCGCTCGCTTGTCGCGCTCCCGCTGCCGGTGCGCATCAACGCGCTGCCGGCGACGGCGCTTTCGCACCTGCCGGGGATCGGGAAACGACGGGCGTCCGAGATTGTGCTGCGGCGGCCCTTCACTCGGCCGGAGGAGGCCGCGGACCTCATCGCCGATGTGCCGCCCGCGCTTCGGGCGCGCATCGGCGTGTAGCGTGGCGGGTCAGTATTTTTTTCGTTCCTTGTTGTGGTTGAGGCGGTTCATGATGTAGATGGCGGCATAGGCGCCGATAAACCCGGCGAACACGTTCACACCGGCGTCGATCGCGAGGAACTTGAGGACCTTGATGGCGATGTCGAGCAGCAACCGGTCGAGCACGAGCCCCCCGATGAGCGCGCCGATGACGCCCACCACGAGCCCCCCGATATAGCCGCCGAAGAGGTCGCGTTTTTTTAAATAATAAAAAATCCACGAGACCAGCGCGCCAAGCCCCAGATAGAGGACCACCGCGAGAATTTTCATCAGGACGCTTTTCAGTTCATCGGACATGGGAACCCCTTTTGTCGTGCATCGTCTTTGTTATTGGCATGCCCCACACGCGCACCGTTGTCAAATAAAAAACAGCTCGCCCTTTCCCTCGCGGACCACCCGCAGCGCGCCCTCGGAAAAATCGACAACCGTGGACGGCGTCGACACCATGGGACCGCAGCTCAAGACAAGATCGATCTCGTGCCGGTACTGTTTTTCGATGTCCTCGGGCTGGACGATGTACTCTCCCGACGACGCGCTCACGCTTGCCGAAAGGATCGGCCGCCCCAACGCCTGCACCAGCGCGAGCGCGATCCGGCTGTCGGGAACGCGCACGCCGATCGTCTTCTGGTTGGTGATCACTATCTTCGGCACGAGCTTGGAGGCCTTGAAGATGAAAGTATACGGTCCCGGGAAGGCCTTCTTCATGATCTTGAAGGCCTCGTCGGAAATGTTGCGAACGTATTCGTGCAGCCCGGAGATATCGGAGAAGATGAAGCTCAGCGGCTTGTTCTTGGGTATGTGCTTGATGCGGTAGATGCGCTCGATCGCATGGCGGTCGCGGATATCGCAGCCGTAGGCGTACACGGTATCGGTCGGGTACACGACAACGCCGCCCTCCTCGAGCACGGCGCGCGCCTTGTCGATAAAGCGCTTTTGCGGGTTCTCCTCATTGATCACGAAAATCATGCTACCGGTTCCCTGCTGAGAAATAAAAGGCTTTTGCAGGAGTGCCGCCTGCAAAAGCCTTCAACCTGGTAATTTACAATAGGAGTGTAAATTTATGATCACTCAATATATCGGCAGTTTCCGAAATCGCATGAGGCTTTTTTTAGCGTTTTTTTCGCGCGTGCCGATCCGGGCGCGCCCGGAAATTATATTGAAAAAACGGGGGGGCTGATGATAATGGCGGCGCGGAGCGCATTCCATGTCAGAGATCGAACTGAAAATCAAAAGCCGGGACATCGGCACCCTGATCGCGACCATCAAGGCGAACAATCCCGCGGCCGGCCTCGACCTCGTCATGAAGGCCTACGAGCTCGCCGAGGCCGCCCATCGCGGCCAGGTGCGCCTCTCCGGCGAGCCCTTCATCATCCATCCGCTGGAGGTCGCCATCACGCTGGCCGCGCTCAAACTCGACACCGACACCATCGTGGCGGCCCTCCTGCACGACACCGTCGAGGACACCACGATCACGCTGGAGAAGCTCAAGCGCGACTTCAACGAGAACATCGCCCTCCTGGTCGACGGCGTCACCAAGATATCGTCGCTCAAGAAGAAGTCCAAGCACACCGAGCAGGCCCAGAACCTCCGCAAGATGCTCATGGCCACCGTGAAGGACGTCCGCGTGATCCTCATCAAGCTAGCCGACAAGCTGCACAACATGCGCACCATCATGTTCCAGCCGCCGGCGAAGCAGCGCCAGGTGGCCGAGGAGGTGCTCGACATCTACGCCCCCCTCGCGGGGCGCCTGGGCATCTCCGCGGTCCGCTCCGAGCTCGAGGACCTCGCCTTCCACGTGCTCAACCACGACGACTACCACGAGATCAAGGAGATGGTGGCGCACCGAAAGCACGAGATCGAGGAGTTCATTTCCGGCATCCAGACCGTGCTGAAGCAGAAGCTCGCCGAGCTCGACATCGACGCCGACATCACCGGGCGCGCGAAGCACTATTATTCCATCTACCGGAAGATCAAGCTGCAGAAGAAATCGTTCGACGAGATCTTCGACATCCGCGCCATCCGCATCATCACCGACAAGATTAAGGACTGCTACAGCGTCCTGGGCATCATCCATACGCTGTGGACGCCCATCACCGCGCGCTTCAAGGACTACATCGCCGTCCCCAAGTCCAACCTCTACCAGTCGCTCCACACCACGGTCATGGGCCCGGGCGGCCATCCCCTCGAGGTGCAGATACGCACCAGCGAGATGCACGCCGTGGCCGAGATGGGCATCGCTGCGCACTGGATCTATAAGGAGAGCGGGCGCAAGAAGGACTACCGGAACCCCACCATCCTCAAGAACATCAACATGTGGGAATCCGAGGAGAAGAACACCCGCGAGTTCATGAAGGAACTCAAGATGGACCTTTACGAGGAAGAGATCTTCGTGTTCACGCCGCAGGGAAAGATCATCACGCTGGCCACCGGCGCCACGCCCGTCGATTTCGCCTACGCGATCCACACCGAGGTGGGCAACACCACCAGCGGCGCGCGCGTGAACAACGTGCTCGTGCCGCTCAAGAGCGAGCTCAAAAGCGGCGACATCGTGGAGATCCTCACCAGCAAGAAGGCGCACCCGTCCGAGGCCTGGCTCAAGTTCGTAAAGTCGTCCAATGCGCGCTACAAGATCCGCAACTGGCTGCGCCAGCAGTCCGAGTCGCAGAAGAAGGCCGAGCACGCGGCGCACGACGAGCACCGCCGCAAGAAGACCGCGGAGGTGAGCATCCCGGAGCCCGAGCTCATCAAGGTAAAAAAGCTCTCCGGGCACTCGAAGGCCGTCCTCTCGGTGGACGGCACCTCCAATGTGATGATCCGGCTCTCGCAGTGCTGCCAGCCGATCCCCGGCGACGACGTCATCGGTTTCATCACGCGCGGCCGCGGCATCACCATCCACCGCAAAACCTGCCCGTCGCTCGCGCGCCTGCGCCTCGAGAAGGAGCGCTTCATCTCAATCGTTTGGGAGGACTCCGAGACCACCTACCCCGTCAAGCTCTCCGTGACGGCCTTCGACCGCCCCAATCTGCTCAAGGACCTCGCCGAGGAGATCGGCCTGGCCAAGGCCAACATCCTCAAGGCCGAGGCGCAGGTGATCGAGAAGGGGTCCGCCCGGTTCAAGTGCACCCTCGAGGTGAAGAGCCTGGCGCACCTTCAGGACATCATCGCCCGCATCAAGAAGATCAAGAACGTGACGAGCGTCTACAAGGTCAACGAAAAGGTCGTCATCAAGTGACGCGATCCACGCAGCGCGACCGCGACAGCCGCCCGCTTCGAATCGTGCTGGGATCGTCGTCGCCGCGCCGTCGCGAGATCCTGGGCGCGCTGCTCGACGGGTGCATCGAGATACGCCACCCCGAGGCGGACGAGCGCGTCGCTCCCGGCGAGCCGCCCGCGGACTACGCCCGACGCGTCGCGCACGCGAAAGCCCAGAGCGTGTGCTCGTCCCTCGGCCCGCCGGACGGGAGCGACGTCCTCGTGATCGCCAGCGACACCATCGTGACCATCGACGGGCGAATCATCGGCAAGCCCAATGACCGCGCGGACGCCGAGCGCATACTCGCATCGCTCGTGGGGCGCACCCACCAGGTGATCAGCGGGCTCACGCTGGCGCACCGTCCGGCGCTCGGCGCGCCCGATAGCTGGAACATGCACACCGGGCTCGAGGCCACGGAGGTCACCTTCTTTCCGCTTTCGCCCGATGGAATAGCGCGCTATCTGGATTGCATCGATTACGCGGACAAGGCCGGGGCCTACGCCCTGCAGGAAAACGGCGGGATGATCGTCCGAAGCGTGAACGGCTCGATGACCAATGTCATCGGGTTCCCGCTTCGGCTGTTTTTCGGTATGATTTCGGCGCTGACGGGCGCCGATGCCGTGTTTATTTCTTCTTCTCGCGCGCCTTGAGCGCCTCGACCATCTTCGTGAAAAGATTGTAGAAGTCCTGGAGCTCGTCGCCCTGCCGCAGCTTGCGCGGATTGGGCATCTTGCCGTCGATGATGTCGGCGAAATACTTCGACATGACGAAGATCGGGCCGGAGATCTTGTGCGTCATGCGGATCATCACGAAATACATGATCACGCTCTGCAATAACACGATGACCACGATCAGGCCGATGAGGATGGTATTGTAGCGGATGATCCGCTTGATGGTGGTCAGGTTTTCGAAGTGCTTGCCGGCGATCGCCTTGATCGCTGTCTGTTGCGGCTTCTCCGCGGGGTTTTGCACCCACGCCATCATCGCGTCCACGATATTGTCCTGGATGCCCATGATATTGTCGAGCCGGTTGTTGTTGTAGGCGGCGTTCACGCCGATGATCCCGATGATGACGGCCACGAGCACCAATACCACGCCGAGGACGGAAAAGGTGTGCTTGAGCTGGAACTTTCTATCGATAACATATTGCTTTCGCTGTTTCATTGGAGCATTCCCCTATCTTACGTTGTTCTTGTACACTGCTACGCGTCAACCTGCGAACGCCGCATTCCCTCAACTCTTCGGGACCATCTTGATCAGCGACTCCACGATCTCGGCCACCACGGGGTCTTTCGAATTGCGGCAGTACACCGAGTACGACACCACCGGCGATATCTGCGTATAGAAGATCTTATAGTAATAGGTCGCGAAGATCAGGTCGTATCGGCCCAGCTTCTTTCCGAAGAAGAACTCGCTCATCACGGTCGACGGGCGGTCCGGATCGTAGATCTTGACATTATAGTTGTAATCCGCCCTGAAAATGTCACGCCCTTTTTCGATCCGCGACTTGAGCAGGTCGAGCGAGCTCATTTTGTACGTATAGTTGTTCCTGAAGATGGACCCCTCGATCACCTCGCGCTTGAAGTCGTTCAGGTTCGTGAAGAATTTCGTGGTCGGTCGAGCGGGATTGACGAATTTTTTGCTGTCGGGGAAATACTCGATCACGCGATCGATCTTTCCGTCGCTGCCGTCGTCCATGACGAGAGAAAACATCTTGTCGCTGCCGACGAAATCGCCAATGAGGATATTGGTGTTGTCGTCGATGGACTGGACCACGAAATAATTGCGGAAGTCCCCCGGCACCGGCAAGAACTGCATCCGCGCCTTGGTGAACGGCTCGGTCGCCATGAATCCATGCTTGAATTCGGTTTGCGCGAACAACACGGTCATGCCAAGGACGCACAACCCTGCAATGCTAACGGCAACAACCAATCGTGTCTTCTTCATACGTGTTCGCTCGCTTATTTCATATTTGATTTTGCTCAAGGAATATACATACTGTATCGGCACCAATTCAATACTTTTTCATTTTTTTGTTGAAAAAAAACGACGGAATTATAGCCTGTCAACGATTGCGGGTGTAATTCAGTGGTAGAATGTCAGCTTCCCAAGCTGAACGTCGAGGGTTCGAGTCCCTTCACCCGCTCAGATGCCCGACACAGTCGAGGGCGCAGTGTTCGCTGCGCCCTCGCTGCGTCCGCACCCGGACGCAATACGCTCACCACATGCCCCGCACCGCCGACACCAGCCGGAATCGCAGCAGGCGCGCATAAAACGCCAGCCGGCTCCCGAAGCCGAGCGTTATCACCGTAACCAGCGCCGTGACCGTATACATGAAGACGGCCGCAAAGCGCGCCTGGATCCGGCGAAGCGTATCATCAAGCGCGGCGAGCACCGGCGAATCGGACGGCGGCGTCTGCACGGTGAAGCGCACGTATGCGGGCGCGGTCCAGCGGGTCTCGGCGCGCCCGTCGATGACTGCGGAGTAGCGCGCCTTCACCGCGAGATAGTACTCGCCGTCCGAAAGGTCGCGCACGCGCAGGATCGCGCCCCGCAGGTTCACCGCGTCCGGCGGCGGGGTCCGCGTATTCGTGACCGCATAGGCGTATCCCAGGACCGATCCGGCCGCGATATTGCGGGGGGAAACCAGCGCGTCGAATTCCGCGCGGGCGAGCGGGCGCTTCGCATCGAAGGGAAGCGTAACGGCCAAATGGGGGACGATAACGCCCGGGACGCGCCCGGGCGTCGGTTCCTTCGTCGCGCTGCCGTCCCGGGCCATCCGCTCGTACATCGACGGATCCAGCGGCGCGGCCTCGCCGACGATGATCTCATATGCGGCGGTGCGGCTGAAGGTGTTGGTGGCGTCGACGGATCGGACCTTGAAGAAATAGCGTCCGTTGGCGAGGTTCGAGAAGTTCATGGACAGGTTCGTGGTAAACTGGTCCGGCGCCTTGAGCGGATCATTCGAAAACGAAAACACGAACCCCTTGAGGCGCTCGCCCTCGTCGGTCGACCACTGGAACCTCGGCGACGGGCTGGGGACGGGGGTCCCCTCCGGGTGCGTGGGCGATACGACGACGGGCGCCGCGGGCGGGTTGCGGCTCACCTGCAGCCGGAAATGGATGGTCCGGCTGAAGTTCCCGGCGCCATCAACCGTCCTGATGTGAAAGTAATTGACCCCGTCCTCGAGGTCGCTCAGGGTCATCGACTGGAAATTAGCGTCAAGGTTCCTGATGGTGGGATTGAACACCGGGAGGCGGTTCACGATGGTCGCATAGCCCAGGATGCCGGACTCGTCGGCGGGCGGGCGCCAGTTGATCACGGCCGTCGACGCCTTGGACCAGACCCCCTCGGGGTGCGTGCCCGAAAACACCACCGGCGGCTCCGCGGACACGTCGGAGTATTTTGCGATGATGCGCGCCCCCTCCTCCCAGAAGAGGACCACCATGGGACCGACGGACGCCGCCGCGGGACGGCGCGCGACCGACGCCGCGCCGGAGAGCCGCAACTCCGGCGAGAGCTTCCGGTCCTCGATGGAATAGCGCCGCCCGTAGATCCCGGTATTGGCCTGGCGGGTGTCGTGCCAGGCCACGACGATCTCGTCGTTGCGCGTCGCCACGATCGCGGGCGAATAGCAGTTCGCATTGGTGTCGGAGATGCGCACGGGACTGCGCTCCCATTCCTCGCCGTCGTTGAATCCGCGCACCATCGCGATCGACCAGTTCTTGGTCTCGTTCGTCTGATACGCCAGATAGAGAATGCCCTTGTAGACCGCGAGCGACGGCGCGGCCTCGTTCGCCGTGCTCTCGGTGATGCGGACGCTTCCGGTCCAGCTCCGCCCATGATTGCTCGACTTGATCAGGAAGAGATCGTCGGAGAGCACTCCCAGCTTCTCGCCCTTCCCCTGCCACACGATGTAGATGGTGGACCCGGACACATTGATCGACGGGAGAAAGGCGCCGCGCAGCCCCTTGTCCACGTCCACGAGCGCATCGCCGACATCGAAGAGATTTTCGTCCGGGCTCTTCGAGTGGAAGAAGGTGAGCCGCCCGCCGAGGAAGGCGTGATAGAACAGGTGCAGCGCCCCCAGCTCGTCGTAAATCACCTGCGCCAGCATCTCCATCTCGATGGGAGCGGCGTACTGCGTGAAGATCCGGCGCGGCTCCGACCAGGTGGCCCCCATGTCCTTCGACTGCGAGATGAACAGCCGGGTCTTCGAGTCCTCCGCCTGCAGGTTCTGCCAGATCACGGCCACATGCCCCGCGCCGGAGATGGCAACGTGCGGATTCGCGTCCACCTTCGAAAGCACCTCGGCGATGCGCACGGGCGCGATGTAGCTCCTCCCGCCGTTGAACGAAATCGAAACGTAGAGCGTCTTGCGGTCGCCCTCGAGCGCCTCGTAGACCGCGGCGAGGTAGTTCCCCTTCGCCACGGCGGCCGCGTTGCGCGCATTGAGCGCCGGGGGCGAGACGAGGACGCTCTTTTCCCAGCCGACGGGCGCACTCTCCACCGGGCCAAACGCATAGAACGCCGCGACGCCGAGCGCCGTCAGGAGCGCGGCCATCATCCCCCAGATGAGGTGCCGCACGAAGGCGTACCGGTAACAGAAATCGACCAGGAGGGCAAGCAGGCTGTTCATGTCGGGCCGTTTAGAACATCACGTATATAAAGGGCGACACCTCGTCGTCGATCTCCTCGGGCGCGTACAGGAGCCCGGCGCACGCGGCCATCTCCGGCGCACACTTCGCCAGCTCGGGGTTCCCGGAACGCTCCCAGAGCGCGGCGAGTTTTTTCCCGAACTCGTTCTCGTCGGCGCACACCGGCGCCACGAAATCGCCCCGCGACATCCGCGTCGCGTTGCGCGCGACATAGTACGTCGCTGCCGAGGGGTCCGCCCCCATCGGGAAATATGCGGCTCCCCTACGGGCCATATCGGACAATGGCAGGAGTTTCCGGAAGAACAATTTCTTCACCCGCGCGCGGGCCTTCCCGCCGTCAATCGAGCTCATAGTCCTTCCTCCAGTCGCCGGCCTCCGCGAAGGCGGGCTGGTTGCTCTTCCACAACAGGCAGTCCTCCAGCACCAGGAGGTCCATCTCGGTTCGCATGAAGCACCGGTAGGCGTCCGCGGGGGAACACACGATGGGCTCGCCGCGCACATTGAAAGACGTGTTGATGATGACCCCGAACCCGGTGATCTCCCGGAAGGCGCGAATCAGCCGGTAATAGTCGGGATGGTCTTCGGGGTGCACCGTCTGGACGCGCGCGCTGAAATCGACATGGGTGATCGCCGGCAGGTCCGAGCGCGCCTGGTTGATGATCTGCAGCATGTCCTCATTATTGTAGAAGGCCTCGCGGTCGAAGGGAATGCACCGCTCCTCCCGCACCGGCGCCACCAGCAGCATATAGGGGCTCTCCACGTCCAGGTCGAAGTACTCCGCGGCATTCTCCGCGAGGCACGACGGCGCGAAGGGACGGAACGACTCCCGGTACTTGATCTTCAGGTTCATGGTGGACTGCATGGTCTCGCTTCGGGGATCGCCGATGATGGAGCGCGCCCCCAGCGCGCGCGGCCCGAACTCCATGCGCCCCGAGAGAAAGCCGGTCACCTTGCCGTCGGCGAGCGCCTGCGCGACCGTCCGCGCGCGACCGTCGGGGTCCTCGATGCGCTCGTAGGGGTAGCCGTGGCGCTCGAGGAAGGCGCGCACCTCGGCCGACGAGTAGGCGGGCCCCAGATAGCTCCCCTTGAGCGTGTCGCGCCCCCCGGGGCTCATCCGTCGCGGACTGCCGAAATAGCCGTGCGCGGCCATCAGCGCCGCCCCCAGCGCGCCGCCGGCGTCGCCCGAGGCCGGCTGTATCCAGATATGGTCGAAGATCCCCTCGCGGAGCAGTTTGCCGTTGGCCACGCAGTTGAGCGCCACGCCCCCGGCCATCACCAGGTTGGGCGCGCCGCTTTCCCTCCGGGCGTGGCGCGCGAGGCGCAGCACCGCGTCCTCCAGCACCGCCTGCACGGACATCGCGAGGTCCATCTCCCGTCGCGTTATGCGCGATTCCGGTTGGCGCGGCGGACCGCCGAAGAGGGCGTCGAAGCGCTCGTTGGTCATGCGAAAGCTGTCCAGATACCCGAAGTACTCCATGTTGAGCCGGAACGAGCCGTCGTCCTTAAGGTCGATGAGGTTGTCGCGGATAATTCGTTCGTAGACGGGACGGCCGTAGGGCGCCAGACCCATCAGCTTGTACTCGCCCGAGTTCACCTTGAAGCCGCAAAAATAGGTGAAGGCGCTATAGAGGAGCCCCAGCGAATGCGGATACTCGATCACCTGCGCAAGCTCGATGCCGTCGTCGTCCCCCCGACCGATCGCGGTGGTGTCCCACTCCCCCACCCCGTCGAGGGTGAGGATGGCGGCCTCGCGGAAGGGCGAGGGATAGAAGGCCGAGGCGGCGTGCGCGAAGTGGTGGTCGGTAAAGAGCACCCGCCCGGAGCGGCCGAGGCAGCCGAGCGTTCGTCGCGCATAGTCCTGCACCCAGAGCTTGATCCCCAGGATGGATGCGGCGGCCTTCTCGAACTGCTCGAAGGCCGGCTCGCCGGCCATCACGCAATTCTTGACCACTCGGTCCCAGGTGAGCAGCGGATTGTCGTAAAAGACGATCGCGTCCAGCTCATCGGCCTCGATGAAGGCCTCCTCGAGACAGTAGTTGATGGCGTGCCGCGGAAAGCGCGGGTCGTGCTTCTTGCGCGAGAAGCGCTCCTCCTGCGCGGCGGCCACGATCTCGCCGTCGCGGACCAGGGCGGCCGCCGAATCGTGATAGAACGACGATATGCCGAGAATGGTCGTACTCATGAATCAGCTCCCTGCGGCGTCGAGAATGGATTGCACGGCCGGCGCGAGGGACGCGGCGAGCGCCCGGTGGCCCGCCGGCGTGTAGTGGACGTCGCGCGCGAAGCGGAAGGCGCGCCGCTCCTCCTTTGGATAGGCCTTGAGATCGGGCAGCGGATCGTGCAGATGGCAGCCGGTATCGCGCGCGAGCTCGGCGAAGCGCGCCTGGTAGCACAACGGGTCGCTGGTCCCCTCGATGAACTGGTACAGCGGGACCGGCACCACGAGCACGGGCCCGCCGATCTCCCGAATCCACTCGGCGAGGAGGGCGCGCATGAGCAGCCAGCGCGGATCGTCCGGGCGATTGTATTCGACGACCGGATTGTAGCGGGTGATGCGCTGCGCGAGGTCCTTGATCCCGAGCCGTCGCGCCAGGAGGCGCAGCGACGCGAAACGCCCGCCCGCGTCGATCCGCGATCGCGCGTCAGGCGGCAGGTCCATCTCGCGCAGCGGGCGGCGCTCCGGCGGGACGCCGTGGAGCGTGAGCCCCTCGGCCCCCAGCGAAAAATAGGGCTTCTCGTAGAGGACCTCCTCGTTGTTCTCGTTTCGGAAAAACCGGTAGCGGGCGTTCACGCGCATGATGTTCTCGACGAAGACGGCGATGATCACCAGGTCGCGCTCGATCCCCCGCGCGAACTCGCGATACGCAAGGTACTGCTGGTCGGTGCCGCTTCCGGAGAGGCCGAAGTTATACACCTCGAGGTTCGGGACCATCGTCTCGAGAAGATCGCCGTAGCGTTTGCCGTTCGACACGCCGTCGCCGGCCGTGTACGAATCGCCGAAGAGCAGCGCGCGGCGCGACGGTCCCCGGGCCGGCAGGAACTCACGGTCGCAGCGGAACCCCGCGCCGTTGGTGCGCACCAGATATCCCCCCGCCTCGTGCTCGACGCGCGCCTTGAGCCCCGGGATGAACCGGTATCCGATCACGGAATGATATTCCAGCAATTGACGCGACATCGCTCCCCCTTCGTCCGACGACGGCCTGTTCTCTGCGCGCGCGCCGTCGGATTCGCATCCGACCGTCGCCCCGCAGGGACGGACTATCATCGTGTCGAACGCGTAAAAATCAAGCGGTAAAAAATTTATTGCTATCTTTCTTCGATGATGAGCCAAATGGGCCCATGGAATCCTTCGGCAGGAACGAAATCATCAACCTCTTCGCCAGCATCGCGCTGCTTCTGGCCGCGGCGCGCGTCCTCGGCGAGGCGTTCCGCCGGTTCCGCCTTCCCGCGGTGGTGGGCGAGCTCCTGGCGGGGGTCCTGCTCGGGCCGACGGTCTTCGGACGCATCTTCCCCGGGGCCTTCGCGGCGCTCTTCGCCGACGGCTCGCCCTCCACCATCGCGCTCGACGGGTTCGTCCTCCTGGGCGTGACGTTCCTGTTGCTCATCGCGGGCCTGGAGGTGGACCTCTCGTCGGTCGGGAAGCTCGGTCGGCACGTCGCCTTCATCAGCGTGATGACGATCGCGCTTCCCTTCGGGATCGGCGTTGCGACCGCCGCGCTCTTCCCGACGCTCTTCGGGATGTACCGGAGCGATCCGGTCTTCTCGCTGTTCCTGGGCGTGGCGCTGTCGATCACCGCGCTGCCGATCATCGCGAAGATCCTCATGGACATAAACCTCCTGCAGTCCGAGATCGGGGTCATCATCCTCGCCGCGGCGCTGGTGAACGACATCGCGGGCTGGATCGTCTTCTCCATCATCATACAGCTGATGAAAACCGGCTCGGTGGGCGTCGCGGAGGTCGTGCGGATGATCGTGCTCACCGCGCTGGTCACGGGCTTCGTCCTCACGGCCTTTCGCTGGCTCGTGAACAAGATCATCCCGTGGGTCCAGGCGAACACCGAGGTGCCGGGCGGGGTGCTCGCCTTTATCGTCATCACGGGCCTGCTCGTTTCGACGCTCACGGAGGCGATCGGCATCCACGCGATCTTCGGCGCGTTTCTGGCCGGTATCGCCTTCGGCGACTCGCCGCACCTGAAGCAGCACACGCGCGAGGTGATCCACCAGTTCATCAACAACATCTTCGCGCCGCTGTTCTTCGTCTCAATCGGCATGAAGGTCGATTTCGCGCAGCACTTCAATCCGCTGCTCACCGCCGTCCTCATCGTGATCGCGTTCGCGACCAAGGTCGCCGGCGCCATGCTCGGGGGCAAGTGGGCCGGGCTCCGCCTGCGGCAAGCGACCGCGATCGGCTGGGGGATGAGCGCGCGCGGCGCGATGGAGATCATCCTGGGCCTGGTCGCGATGCAGCACGGCCTCATCTCCCGGGACATCTTCGTGTCCATCACCATCATGGCCGTGGTCACCTCGCTGCTCTCCGCGCCGCTCATGAAGGCCTTCATGCGCACCACGGGCGCGCGCGGCATCCTCGACCTTTCCGACCGCCGCCTGTTCATCGGCGCGCTCAAGGCGACCAGCGCCCGTGAGGCGATCGGAGAGCTCGCCGCGCTGGCCGGCGAGCGCTTGGGCATCGACCCGAACCTCATCGCCGAGACGGCCCTCGAACGCGAACGCATCATGAGCACCGGGATCGGCGACGGCGTCGCCGTGCCCCATGCGCGGCTCGCGCAGATCCGCGCGCCGCGCGTCGCCATCGGCATGTCGCCCAACGGCATCGACTTCAACGCGCCCGACGGCAAGCCGGCGCGCATCGTCTTTTTGATCCTGACCCCCGAGAACGACCAGGAGGCGCAGATCGACGTGCTCTCCGAGATCGCGCGGCTCCTGGGTCGCGCGTGGACGCGCGACCCGGTCCTCCGCGCGCACCGATACTCCGAGTTCGTGACCGCCATCAAGATGGCGCGCTTCGGGGCCAAACTGAGCGAGGGATAAGCCGCATGGCACTGACGCTGGACGACATCATCAAAACCGAGCGCGACCGTCTCTTCGTGATCGACCGCGAGTGCTTCATCGTCTTCACCGGCGACTCGCTGGACGACGAAAAGCCGTTCATCCGCATCGGGACCTACGTCGACCTCCCGGTCGAGATCATCCCGCTGGTCGAGAACATCGTGATCACCGACACCATGGTGGGCAACCCCGCCATCGAGCAGTTCAACATCGACATCACCTACCTGGACACCAACCGCTTCATCGGCAGCCGCGCCATCGTGCGCCGCTACCTGGAATTCCAAAAGGTCTTCGGGCTGGATCTGGGCGCGGCGAAGGTGGTGGACATCGACACCGACATCCCGGACATCTCGAACGAGCGCCTCATCTCCAGCCGCGACTCCTTCGTGGGGATCTTCTATAAAAACGGCAACTTCAAGATCATACACAACAACCGGGACATCTTCAACCTGCAGGAGATCGACCGCGAGGGAAACCAGGACATCGCGCGCGCGCACGACGCGCTCTCCGAGGCCTTCCGCGGCACGGCCCGCTACCGGGGCTGCGGGCTGTGCGTGATCGACAACAACCCGCTCCTGTACCGAAAGGGCGCGTTCGCCGCCTACCAGTTTCCGAAGCGCTATTACGAGCGCTTCGCCGCGCTCGAGATCGACCCGCAGTCGATCAAGGACATCGCCCTCCCCGCCGCCAACCTCCTCCACGTGGCCGGCTTCCTCAAGTGGAAACACGCCCGCGCCGGGCGAATCCGCATTTTCTCCGACAACCGCGAGGGGACCGGTTTCGCACAACGGCTCTTCCGCGAGGCCTCGATCGCGGCGGCCGATTTCACCGGATTCTCCGCCGACGCGGGCGGCGCGCGCATCACGCACTATCCGGGCGGCTTCAACATCAAGGTCGTGTTCCCCGCCGTCGAGCCGGCGCGCGCCGACGTGAGCGTCGCCTACTGCAAGGGACGAGCGGGAATCGAGACCATCGTCCGCGAGCGGCTGGACGCCATCCTGGTGAACTACTCCGTGTTCGAGGACGCGAATCTCATCTTCAAGTCGACCGACACGCCGCTCGCGATCATCGACGACGGCAGCAAAAACATCTCCCGCCTCCCCGAGGACGGGCGCGTGATCATTCGACAGGGCGTCCAGTACGAGTTTCGCGCATGTGGCGATTTCGACGAGCTCGCCCGTTCGATGGCGGACGACTACGGGCTTGGCGGCGCAGCGGAGACCATCGCCTCGGGCGACGCCGGCGCGATCGGCGCGCTCTTCGCGGACGCCGATCCCGCGCGCACCGCCAATCTTCGCTCGGCGATCCGGGCGCATATCGACACCGTGACGGACCGCCGGCTGGCGGGGTCCCTCCGAAAAATACTCCAGGAGCACGCCGCCCCGTCCGGCGCGCTCGATGCTGCCGGCGGTCGCGTGGCGCATCTCGTGTTTTTCCGCCGACGCCTGTACCAGTTCATTCTCCCGCCTCCCGAGCGGACCGTGTCGCCGGTGAGCCTTGTCGACGAGATCCGCGCCGATGACGCCCCCCGCCACCAGTCGCTCCCGGACTGGAAGGTGGGATCATTCTACGAGCGCATCGTGGACGACCGTCGGCGGCTCGACGAGCTGCTGCGCCTCTACGCCGAGCGCCACAAGCCGGAGCCCTGGCTGGGCGAGCTGCGCGAAGCGATAGAACTGCGCAAGCGCGAATTCTTCGAGGACGACCTCGAGCGCGCGAACGTCGAACTCGCCCGCGCGGCCCAGAAGAAAAAGATGATTCGGCTTGCGAAGATGTCCGGGGTGATCGCCGCGATCGCCCTCGGGATCGTCCTGGCGACCGTTACGGCGGTGAACGTCTATCGCGTCCACAAGGAGCGGGAGCGACTGGCCTTCGAGGAGCGCGAGCGGGCGCGGATCATCGCCGCGTACGGCATCCGCATTTCCGACACGGATGTTTTCCATTACGCAAACGCAATCGCGGTCAAGAACGGCTATAACCGCATCAGCCTGGCGCATATCCGGGGGAAGAACCCGAACTGGATTTACCCGAAGAACGTCTTCGTGCTCCCCGACGGTGAGCGCATCACCGTGGCCGAGGGCGACACGCTGTGGGGGATCGCGCACCGCAAGCTCCTCCAGGCGAATATCGATTTCTACCGCGCGATCGAGCTGGCGACGGCGAAACGGGCGCGCGGCGAATCCGCGGTCGAGGAGATCGCGCGCGCAACGTCGCTGGCGCTCACCCCGAAGCACCGGGATCTGGTCGAGGCGTTGAAACGAGATGGACGTCGATAACCCCATCAACCACTACGTGGAGCCGGTCGAGATTGAGATCTATCTCAAGAAGGCCGGTCGCGTGCGCACCATCATCAAGGACCTCTTCATCGAGCTCATCGAGGTGGAGCCCTCGAACGAACACAGCGCAAAGATCTTCGCGCACTTCCGCGAACGAAACGAGCCCATCGACCTCATGGAGGTGATGAACCTCTTCCCCGAGTACATCACCCCCATCTTCGATTCCTATTACCAGTACATCGCGCTCTTCGAGAAGGTGAGCATGCACTACAAGTCGGGCCTCGGCGGCAGCGTGGATTCGTGGCGCCTGGGACTCTACTTCACCGAGCTGTTGATCAAATACGAGCCCACCATCGCCTCATCGAATTACCTGGGCGATTTTCAAACGTATAACATCAACTACCTCATTCGGAAACTCAACGAGCTCAGGCAGCGTTTCCTGCTCGAGGACTCGACGGTGGCCTACCTCATCAAGCGGCGCAACAAGGCCTACGAAGGGAAGCCGGCCGACAGGGAATTCGACAAGCTGGTGGAGCTGTGGGAGTACAACGTGAAGGAAAAAAACCTGTAACCGGAGGAACGGCATGCGAATCACGTCATCATTCGCGTATGTCGCCGCGGCCATCATCGCCGTGACGGCCGCACCCATATCGGCGGCCGAAACGCCGCAGAAGGCGCTTTCGCTCGTCCAGGAATACGAGAACCGGAAGACGGCAGCCTACCGCACGGCCGAGGATTCCCTGAAGACGCACTGGACGCAGCTCATGGACGGACTCAGAGCGCTCCAAATGCAATACTCCCGGGAGGGACGACTGAACGAGGCCATCGCCATTCGCGACATCGTCAAGCGCCTGTTCGCGGAACGGAGCGAGCGCGTGCTCGCCATCGCGCTATCCCGCTCGCACTCCGACGGCGAGAAGGAGATCAATGTGCTGATCGAGGAAATGACCCGCGAGGGGTTGCTGGACGAGGCAGTCGCACTGCGCGGCAAGTATACGGCGCGGATGGCCAACCATGATCTGGAAAAGAAGGGAATCGTTATCATTGATGATCCCGGCAGCCCCGGTCAACTTGGCCTCGGTCCCGGGAGCACGGCGTACGTTCGCGTGACCGGCCTTTCGCGCGGCGGCGGGATCTGGGGCACCGATATCTACACGACGGACTCGTCGCTTGCGATGGCGGCGGTGCACGCGGGGATTCTGCGAACCGGAGAGTCCGGCATCGTCAAGGTTACCATCAAACCGGGCCAGAAATCATATCGCGGAACCTCGCGCAACGGCGTTACCACCGGATCATGGGGGCCCTACGAGATGAGTTTCGAGGTGCACCGGGCGAAACCCTAACGCCCACAGGGAGATTGCCATGGACCATACTGAGCGCGAGCGGATACGGATCGTCTACCACCCGGCATATCTGACCGATTACACCACGGCGAGCTGCGAGATGCCCTCGCGCCTCACCTCGATCATGGGGACGCTGGCCGAGCGCTTCACCGTGGTGCGCCCCGACCCCTGCACCGACGAGGACATCCTGCTGTGCCATTCCGAGGGCATCCTCATCTCCGAGAAGCGCGACCGCGAGCGCTTCGAGGTGGCGCGTCTGGCCGTCGGCGGCGCGATCCGCACGGTCGAGCTCGCCCTCGAGGGATACGTCGCCTTCGGCGCCGTCCGTCCGCCGGGGCACCACGCGAACCCGGACCACAACTGGGGCTTCTGTTTCTTCAACAACACCTCGATCGCGATACGGAAGATGAAACGGCTGGGGCGCATCCGCACCGCCGCCATACTCGACATCGATCTGCACTTCGGGGACGGCACCGACACGATCTTCAAGGACGATCCGGACGTGCGGGTCATCAACATCCAATCGTCCAATCCCGGCGATTTCATCGACGAGACCGCCGCGGCCCTGCGCCATCTCGGCCCGCGCGACCTGATCGTCATATCGGCGGGGTTCGACCAGTACGAGAAGGACTGGGGCGGCAACCTTTCCACGGAGGACTATCGTGAAATCGGCGCGCTGAGCGCGCGCTATGCCGCCGAACACACGGGCGGACGATTATGCGCCGTCCTTGAGGGCGGGTACTACATCCCCGACCTCGGTGCGAACGCGCATGCGCTTATTGAGGGCATGTGCTCGAGGGAATAGCGACATGGGAACGGATAACACAATGAGAACACTGCCAATTCCGTTTTGCCTTTTACTCATGTTCTGCGGCATGACCGCCTGCCGCATTGTGGAAACGGCCTCGCCGCCGATGACGGTCCGCCTGGCGATACACGCGCCGCGGATCGCGGAGTATGACGTATATCGCACCGCAGGCGCCGGTCAATTCGAGAGGATCGCGCCGATCGCGCCGGGCCGCTTCGTAGCGAGCATCCCGCAGATGGACGGCGGCCACAAGGAATTCCTGTGCGTACAATACGACACCCACGATCCGATGACCTATGGCGTCATTCGCCTCCAGCGCGGGAACGCCGTTGTGCGCGAGCTGTCGCTCAGTGACATCGCCGCGCTGCCGCGCGACGCCAACGGCTATTCGATCATCGCCCCATAGTCCGGCTGACGTGCCGGATTCAATATCGAAAAAAAACCGGTCCCGGCCCTAGAACTCGTAGCTCTGGCGCTCGGCAGCGGCAAAGAGGTGCAGGTTGATCCCTTTCTCGGCGATCTTCGCGCGATAGTGCTCGACGATATAGTCGAGCTCGGCGTCGGTGCGCAGCGGGTCGTGATGGAACATGAACACGCGCTTCACCCCGCCGCCTGCGGCCATATTGAGGGCGTGATGCACCGTGCTGTGCCCCCACCCGCGCTTTTTCTCGTACTCGGCGGGCAGATACTGGCAGTCCGTGACCAGCGCGTCGGCCCCGGCGACGAAATCGGCCAGACGGCGGTTCATCGCCTCCGCGGTCGCATCGACCTCGGGATCGCCGTCGTCATAGACGTTGTAGTACGGCTCGTTGTCCCCCAGGTATACGAACACCTTGTCCTCATAGCGGACCTTGTAGCCCAGGCAATCGACCGGATGGTTGAGCTTGATGGTCTCGACCGTGAAATTGCCCAGGACCAGGCGCTCCTCCGAGAGGTCGCGGTAGTCGATCGCCGCGACGAGCTCTTCCGTGCGAACGGGGAAAAAGGTGAAGCGCATCTGCTTGCCGAAGATGTCCGCGATGGTGAACTCGTGGGTCGCGGGGCCGTAGATCGTGGCGCTGTTTCCGGGGATGTACACCGGCGTGAAAAACGGAAAGCCGTCGATGTGGTCCCAGTGCGGGTGCGAGATCATGATATGGAAGGAATACTTTTTCGACAGGTCCAGACTGTCGCCTAACGTCCGCAGGCCGGTTCCCGCGTCGAAGATGATCCAGTCGCCGCGGTCGGACCGGAGCTCGAGACAGGAGGTGTTCCCCCCGTACTTCGCGGTCGCCTGCCCGGGAACCGGGATCGACCCGCGAACGCCCCAGAATGTAAGCCGCAGCGTGCCCATTCTATCCCAGAAAGAGCTTCGCCTTGCGGATCTCCTCGCCGATGCTGGCGAGCGTGCCGAAGGCCGTCTCCTCGTTGAGCTGGAGCACTTCCCACACCTCCTCGGGGATCGGCTCGATGCGGTGATTTCCGCTGAACCCCACCTTGAGGATCTTCACGAAGGTGTCGGCGACCGACACCACCATCGAGAACACCGCCGCGGACCCGCTGGTGACCGGGCGATGATGCTTCCCCATGGCGTACAGCAGATTGTTCTCGAAACGCCATTTCTTGCCGATCGCGATGCCGATTTCCTCGTGCGTGAGGCCGATCACGCGCTTCTCGATGTCGGTGATCGCGCCCGCGTTTTTCTCCGAGAGCGCGAGGATCTTGTCCATCATCTCCGGAAAGAAATTATTGACCAGCACCTTGCCGATGTCGTGGATCAGCCCCGCGATGAAGTACTCCTCGAGCAGCTTGTCCTCGACCCCGAGGCGCTTGGCGATCATCTTCGAGGCGACGGCCACGCCGAGCGAGTGCCGCCAGAAGTCCTCGCCGTCGAGCCCGGTCTTGCCCTTGAGGCTCACCTGGCCCAGGAAGGCCGACGAGAGCGCGACGTTCTTGATGGTGTTCACGCCCAGCATCACCACCGCCTGCTTGAGGGAGCTGACCACCTGCGGGAGGCCGAAATACGCCGAGTTGACCATGCGGATCACCTTCGCGGTGAGCACCGGATCGAGCTGGATGACGTCGGTGAGGTCCTGCGCGGAGGTGTTGATATTGTTGGCGACCTCGTTGATCTTGTGGATCACCGGGGAAAGGCTGGGCATTCGGTCGATGGAGTCCTTGACCTGCTCGTGAACGCTCTTCATGACACCCGCGCTAGTTGGCACGCCAGTACACGAAATCGATGAGAATCATGGCCCAGAAAAACGCCGTGTAGAACACGGCAAGGGCGAAGAGGATCTTCTGTAACCTGTGCATAACACCCCGTCGGCGCGATGGGCCCGGTATAGCCTACCGGGTTTTTTTGTCATCACTCTTTTTTGTTTCGTCCTTCGGCGGCTGCGCGGCGTCCTTCTTCGGCTCCTCTCCCTTCTTGTCGATATCATCGACGACCTTGAGGCGGCTCGCGAATTCGTCCATGAGGGTCTTCTGGTCCTTCCGCGTGCGCATGTAATTGTCGTAGTGCTGCTTGATAAGCGCGGCGTAATTGATATCGCCCGCCGCGGGGGCCTCGCCCTTCCCGTCCCCCTTGCGCGCGGAGAGCACCTCCAGCGTCGCTTGGATCAGCTTGAAGTTGAAATCGTCCACATACTCGCGCATGATGTCCTCGGCGCGATCGAACTCGTTCTGGAGAATGTGCTGCGCGGTGCTGCGCTCCTTGCGGAACCGGACCTTCTTCTCGAGGCGCTTTTCGAAGGTATCGTCCTTGTCGGCCTCGCCCGGCTGTTTCGCGGCGGTCCCGGCGGGCGCGTCCTTTGCGCCCTTCGCCGGCTCGTCCTTCTTGGGTGCGGCCGCCTCCTCCTTCTCGTGGGCCTCGTAGGTCTTGTCCATCTCGTCGATATAGGTCTTTCCCGATTTCTTCAAAAAGCGGTTAAAGAACTTGCTTCCCGACTCGCGCTCCATCTCCAGCAGGTGGATGAAGATATCGCGCTTCAGGTCGTCCTTGCGGCTTTCATACAACGCCAGCAGGCCGTAGCGTTTCGCCCGGCGCGAGAACTTGAGGCCGTCAATATACTTGAAGATCTTGTACGAATACAGCTTCGGGTTCGACGCGTCGCCGATGGTCTCGAAGTTTTTACTGATGGAGCGGTCGCGGTAGGCCAGCGTGAGATACAGCCGCGCGCGCGGGTTCTTCGATTTGATGATGTCCGGGGCCAGCTTGTCCAGGAGGTTCTTGGTGTCCTCGAGATAGACGTTCCGCAGGATGTCCAGATACAGCGCGGCCCCTTTGTTCTGCGAGGAGCGGATATTGCGAAACGAGTTCTTGTAGTCGGACTGGAGGAAGAAGACCTGCGCGTTGAAATGGAGCTGGTAGATCTCGAAAAACTTCTCCTTGGCGTCCCCGGCCCGTTCCGCGCCAAAGTTGGTGACGCAGAGGTTCAGAAAATCAATGAAGTATTTGTTCTCCTTGAGCATCCTCTCGGCCGTGCTCTGGTCGGAAAAGGGATACGCCGGGAGCGCGCACAGCGCAAGGATGATAACGGTCATGAGTATGCGCACGGGATTCACCTCATCAAGTATTCAACGCCACGGTCCGCTCAGTTTATGACGACCTCTTTGGTCGATACGATTTTACCATCCAGAAGCGCCTTCACCCGGTACCGTCCCGAGCGGGAGAAATACTCCCCCGGGATGTAGGCGGCAAGGCGCGGGAACGACTTCTCAATCTCATAGGTGATCTGCTTGTAATGCCGATACGCGCCGCCCTCGTGTATCTCGATCTCGATCACGGCCAAATCGGCATTGATCGTCTTCCCCTCCCTGCCGACAAAAAAGTACACCCGGTCGTTCGCGGCGAAGCTGAGTTGCGCGCTGCCGGACTCCGCCGCCGGGTTGAGAATCTCATGGTTCGAAAGGACAAAAACCGCCTCCCCGTAGCGCTTCGCATAGAAGATCAGATAGAACACCACGAAGAAGACCAGCAGGCCCAGCGCGACCTTGATGGCAAACCGCACCATTCCCCGATCCGGGCCTCTCAGCGACCCGAAGAATCCGCCCCGTCTGCTGCGACCGGAAAATGTCTCAACTCTATTGTCGTCATTTTCCCGTCCCATGATAACCCCTCCGCATCCCCGGTTGATATGAATCGCCGTTTTCACCGACCCGGCCGAGATAAAGGCTTCCGGATTCAATCCAAAAAGTCAACAATTTCAATTATTTAGTAAAAAAAATCGCACCGTAGGCACGGCAAATATTTGACCTGGATATGTTTTTTATATTGACACAAAGACGCCGGACGTTAGTCTTTTAATGGACAAGACGATATTGTCACGACAATCCTAAACAGACAACAAGACCGATTGCAACCGAAAAAAACGATACCCGTTCATGCCTGACGAAACCATTCAAAGCGCACATGTGGACGACGCCTCGATTGTGATCTACAAGGGGCGCTTTCGGTCCAACTCCCTGAGCCTCTACGGACTCTTCCTCATCGTGTTCAATCCCTACCGCGAGGTGGAAACGCATAATGCGGTCGTGTCCACCTTCTCGTCGCTCTACGACTACGAGCCCCATACCGGATGGGAGCGGTACGAGGAGATGATCCTCGACATGAAATGGAAGGGGACCTACAACAACAGCATGACCACCTCCCTCATGGACCAGCTGGGGAAAATCGCAACCGACGACCACCTGCGAAAACAGTTCGCCGATTACCTGAGCGACTACCGCTACGACGCCATCGACTCGTCGGTCTTCGACATGGTCAACCGCGTGGTGCACGACAAGAACCTCATCGTCGAATCCGGCATTCAGGAGCTCGGGCTCACCGAGTACCAGGAGACCAAGGACAAGCGCTACAAGTCGTCCGGCAGCGCGACCAAATCGGGTCCGGCCCTCGAGGACGGCGCCGTCATCCTCTCCGTGGAGCCCATCCTCGCCCCTGTGAAGGGCAAGCCCATCTTCGAGCTGAAGGTCGGCGACCGCATCATGACAAAGATCACGCCCAACTCGGACCGGGCGAACTATTTCATAGACCTGCTCAATTTGCGCATCGAGAACCACGTCAAGCCGGTCCCGGCCGAGGTCATCGACATCAAGGCCGAGAGCCGCAATGACCCCATCGAGATCCTCACGAAGATCGGGCCGGGGATTTACGGCAAGTGCGTCGAGGACGAAAAGCAGGTGAAACTGCGCCTGTACGATCCCGCCATCGACGGGCCCCTCGCTAAACAGGGCGCAGCGGGCAAGGCCGCAGCGAAGAAATCGGCCCCGGAAAAAAAGGACGCCGGGGGCATTTCCACGACCACGTATGTGATCATCGGGCTGTTCGTGCTCATCCTGGTCATTTTCATCATGCTCATTATGATAAGCTTCTGAGTTTTGGGGCCGTTTCCGCCTCATGTGATCGCGCAAACCTGCCGATAGGGTAAGGGGGAAAAACCAACTGTCGGGAGGTGGGGTATGTTCTATCTCCTTCTGCGTATGATTCACGACGATCTGTCGGAAGGGAGGATCTCGCAGGACGAATACCTGCGGGCGATCGAACGGCTGGCCCGAATACACGGTATCAGGAAAAACGGAATCAGGTAAATGGACCAGGACAAGGAATACGTACTCAAGCTCGCGCACGCGAACAAGGTGAAGTTTATCCGCTTGTGGTTCACCGACATTCTCGGCTTCCTCAAGAGCTTCGCCATCACCATCGAGGAGCTCGAGGACGCCCTGGCGGAGGGGGTCCGCTTCGACGGGTCCACCCTGCTCGGGTTCGCGCGCGACGACGAGCGGGAGATGATCGCCTTGCCCGACGCATCGACATTCCGCATACTGCCCTGGCGCCCGCGGGAGGACTCGGTCGCGCGCATCTTCTGCGACATCCACCTGACCGACATGTCCCCCTTCGAGGGCGATCCGCGCTATGTGCTCAAGCGCAATCTCACGAAGGCCGCCGAAAAGGGCTACACCTTCTATACCGGACCGGAGATCGAGTTCTTCTTTTTCAAAAACGCCCATTCCACCGAGACCCTGGACACGGGCGGCTATTTCGACCTTACGCCGCTCGACACCGCCAGCGACTACCGGCGCCGCGCGGTGCTCATCCTCGAGGAGATGGACATCGGCGTCATCTCGTCCCATCACGAGGCCGCCTACAGTCAGCACGAGATCGACCTGCGGCACGAGGACGCCCTCACCATGGCCGACAACATCATGACCTTCAAGCTCATCGCCAAGGAGATCGGCCAGCTCAACGGGATCCACACCTCGTTCATGCCCAAGCCCATCACCGACCAGAACGGCTCGGGCATGCACATCCACCAGTCGCTCTTCGCCGGCGAGTCGAACACCTTCTTCGATGCGGCCAAGCCGAACTTCCTGTCCGACATCGGGCGCGCCTATGTCGCGGGCCTGCTCAGGCACTGCAAGGAGTTCTTCGCCATCAGCAACCAGTGGGTCAACTCGTACAAGCGGCTGCAATACGGCTTCGAGTCGCCCACCCACATCTCCTGGGGCCTGGGCAACAACACGTCGCTCATTCGCGTTCCGCAATGTCCGAAGCACAAGCCCAATTCGCAGCGCGTCGAGCTGCGCAATCCCGATCCCGCATGCAACCCGTACCTGCTCTTCTCGGCGATCCTCGCCAGCGGCCTCAAGGGGATCGAGGAGGGCTATACCCTGCCCGAACCCTTCGACATGAAACCGGGAACGCAGCAACGGGAAAGCCTCGGGCGGCAGGGGATCGATCCCATCCCTGAAAGCCTGCGGGAGGCCCTTCGGCACCTCGAGGGCAGCGCGCTCATGGAAGATACGCTGGGCCCCTTCATCAAGAATGCCTTTATCCAGAACAAGCTCATGGAAATCGAGAAGTTCAACATCCACGTGACCGATTTTGAGCTCAAAGAGTACCTCCCCAGGCTCTAGCGCCGTCGCGCTTGTCGGTTGCGGTCGGATCGGCCATCTCCTCGAGGATGATCCGCTCCGCTACAAACCGTGCACGCATTACGGCGGCGCCGCCGCGGCCGGCATCACCATCACCCATGCCTGCGACGTGAACGCCGGGCGGCTCGCCCGTTTCAGCGAGCGCGCGGGGATTCCCGAATCGAACCGCTTCGCCGAGTACCGCGCCCTCATCACGGACGTCCGGCCCGGAATCGTCATCATCGCCACCTGGACCGACTCGCACGCCGAGATCGGCGCCCTCGCCGCTCGAAACGGAGCGCGCGTCATCATGTGCGAAAAACCAATCGCCCACGACCTTGCCGCGGCGCGGCGTCTCATCTCCGCGTGCGCGCGCCATGGCGTCCGGCTCGTCGTGAACCACGAGCGCCGCTACGAAAGCCGCTATCGCGCCGTTCACGACATGCTCGCTAACGGCGTGATCGGCGAGGTCACGTCGGCATGGGGTTGCGTGCACACGGGCAACTACCGCGGGGCATCGCATCCAGCCGAGGGGGGCGGTCCCCTCCTCCACGACGGCACGCACCTCATCGACATCATCCGCTTTTTGCTGGGCGATATCCGCACCGTCGAGGGCGCCTTCACCAGGTCCGGCAGGCGCCGCGGCTACGAGGACCGCGCCACCGCATGGCTCACGACCCGCTCCGGAACGGATGTGTTCATCGAGGCGGGAGGCGGCAGGAAATATTTTTCCTTTGAACTGCACCTGTCGGGCACCGAGGGAAGAATCGTGATCGGGAACGGATACCAGGCCCTCTATCGCGCGCGACCGTCGCGACTGTACCGCGGATTTCGCGACCTCGTGGAAACGCCCTTTCCCGCCGTCGACGGCGTCAACTGCTTCACACGCGCCTACCGTGAGGTCAAACGGCTCGCGAATGATCCGGACGCCCCCATCACATCGAGCGGACGCGACGGCTACCGCGCGCTCGAGGCGGTCCACGCCGTTTACCTTTCGGCGTCGCAAAAGGGAAAAAGGGTTGAACTTCCCGTCAAACCGGGCATGATTGACCTTCGCGCGATTTTCAAACTCTCATAGCGACATGGAAAAGATGGAAATCAAGACGACACGTCCGTGGGACCGCACCGCGATGCTTCGCCTGTCCGGTAAGTTCAACATCGAGCAGGTGGTTCCGTTCGAGGAGGCGGTGGGCGATGCGCTGCAGGACGATGCCACGGCGCTCGGGATCGACATGTCGCACGTTGAATACGTCGATTCGTCGGCGATCGGCTGTCTCATCAAGTACGCGAACGTCACCAAGGGCAAGGGCGTGGACCTGTACCTGCTCGACCTCAAGCCGGACATCCGGCTCATCTTCAAAACCGCCTATCTCGACAAGTTTTTCAATTTTATCACGCACGAAGAGTTCAAGCGGCGGCGCAAGGACGCCTAGAGGAACCCCCCCTCGAAGAGCTTTCCCATGATGCGTCGATCGGCATCGTCCGCACCGGACCCGCCGGCGGACAGCAGGCGCTCGACGTATTTCGCGAGGATATCGGTTTCGACGTTCACGGCGTCGCCGGCGCGCTTCTCGGTGAGCGTGGTCGCGCCGATCGTCTCGGGAATGAGATAGAGCGACACCGACGAATCCTCGACGGACACGACGGTCAGCGAGATCCCGTCGACGGCGATCGAGCCCTTCGCGGCGATGTACCGCATCAGCCCGGCCGGGACCGCTAGCGTTATGCGCAATCCAGACACATCCCGCTCGACCGCGCGTATGGTCGCGGTGCCGTCGACGTGCCCCTGCACGATGTGCCCGCCCAGGCGAGACGAAAGCGTGAGCGCGCGCTCCAGGTTGACCCGCCGTCCCGGCCGGAAGGAGCCCAACGTGGTCACGCCCGCCGTGACCGATGAGGCGAAAACCGTAAAGACGCTCTCCGTGCAGGAGGTCACGGTCTGGCAGGCGCCGTCAATCGAGATGGAATCGCCCACGCGCATCCCCGCGCACACCGCCTTCGCCGACACGGCCATGACAAGCCCCGACCCCGCCGTTTCGACCCGCGCGACGGATCCGATCTCCTCGATAAGTCCGGTAAACATCACTCCCCTCCACTGAACGGCTCGCGATAGGCATGATACACGACGTCGCCGCCGGCGAATACGCAGCTCACCTCATGGAGCGCCAGCGCCTCGGCGATGGCGTTCGGGCCGGTCCCGGCGATTGTCGGGAGGCCGTCGCCAAGCACCTTCGGCGCAACGATATACAGAAACTCATCGATCTCCCCGGCGTCGAAAAAGCCCCCCGCGGTCCGCGCCCCTCCCTCGAGCATCGCGTACATGATGCCGCGCGCGGCAAGGTCTGTTGTGATAAAACGGGCGCGCTCCGCTGTCGTTTCACCGCGCATGGCGACGATGCGCCCGGCATCGGCAAGTTTTCGTACGATTTCCGCATCGGAACGCGATGACACCCGCGCCAGATCATGCGGCTCCGCATAGAAAAGGAAGCGATCATCAAAAAAAATATTGAACGCGGGATCGATCCGCCCGGGAAGGCCCACGATGATCCGCAGCGGCGAGCGCCGCTCACGGCTCCCCATCGCGGCGAGCGTCATGTCCAGCACAACGTCATCACGGCCCGAGCGCTGATGCGAACCCGACGAGAAGTACGCGGCGATCTCCTGCGAAAACGAGTCCGGGCGCGCATTGAGCGTCGGATTGTCGGCCACAAGCGTGCCGCAGCCGACCACGATCGCATCGACCATCCCCCGCAGCAGGTGGACGATGAAGCGCGAATGCTCCGACGATATCCACTGCGAATTTCCGCTGTGCGTGGCGGTGCGCCCGTCGAGCGTCATCGCCGACTTGTGCATAACGTGCGCGCGCCCGGCTTGGATGTACTTCGCGAAAGGACGGATGAGATCGAAGGCGGCCGGTGCGAACTCGGGCATCATAACCACATCGATCCCGGCCGCCCGAAGCGCTGCGACGCCCTTCCCCGCAACCCGCGGATTGGGATCGCACAGCGGCAGGTATACGCGCGCGATTCCCGCCTCGATGATCGCGTCGACGCATGGCGGGGTTTTACCGTGGTGGCAGCAGGGCTCGAGGGTGACGAACATCTCGGCGCCGTTCAGGTCCCGCGCGTCCGCCTGCCGGATGGCGCATATCTCAGCGTGATCGAGCCCGCAGGCCATCGTCGCGCCGGTCGAAACGATCGCGTCCCCCCGCACGAGGAGCGCACCGACGGGCGGATTGGGCGAGGTGCGCCCGATGGCCCCGAAGGCCGCCTCGCAGGCGAGCCGCATACAGCGCCTCTCTCGTTCCGAACAATTACGGGGCAATGCCGTGTCTCCTATAGAGTTCGTTCCGGTCGTACTCGAAGCGCAACTCGTCCGAGACCGTTCCGAGCAGCGACTCCATGAGCTCGCGATTGTATTTCTTCGTCTCCATATATCCGCCAAGGATGCTCCCGCCGTAAAAGAAGCCGGCAATCGCGCCGGTGAACACCCCGATATGCTCATTGTGCGTATTGAAGGCGAAGTAGGTGAGCGTGGAAAACACGGTCACCACGATCAGCGCGAGAACGCCGGTCCCCGTGCGATCGGCATAGACATATCCCATCCCGGGGATGATCCCGCACGCGACCGCCGCCGCGGGGCTCTTGAGGGCGTCGAGACGCTCTCCCGAATACTGCATGAGCTCGCGGTACTTGCTCACATCCACGCCGTTGATCGCCGTGAGCCGCTCGTCAGCGATCTCTCGCATGGCGTCCCGGCGGGCGAGCATGATGTCCGCGGCGATCAGGCGCTTCACGAACGATTCGTCGGTCCCGGCATCAAGCCCGTAGATCGATTTTTCGCGCCGGAGCAGCGCGTCGGCGGCGGAGTAATCGCGTTGTGCGAAGTAGGAATCGACCCTGAAGAGCGCGTCCATCACGCCGATATCGCGGCCGACGGGCGGACGCATCTGCCGGAGCGCCGAATAGCGCTCCCCCATGAACAGCAGGTAGAGCTCGGTCGCATGGAGGCGCGCCGGTTCGACCGCGCCGGGATGGAGCGCACGCAATCGCGCGATCTCCCCATAGGCGCGATAGTACTCGCCGGACGCGATCAGGTTTTTTGTAAAACTGAGGATGGCATCGGGCCGGTACTCCGCCGGGACCTTCGCCGGACGCTGCGGCGCGGAAAGGACCGCGCCCGATACGGCCAGGGCGATGACACATGGTAGGATGGCCAAATATCGTCCGGCCCGGCGCATCGATTGCGGTCAGACGGCCTTTTTCCGGATCACCTTCTCCCACCACACCACGATGGGCGATGCGATGTAGATCGAGGAATACGTCCCGATGAAAATACCGAACATGAGCACCAGCGCGAAGTCGCGGATTACATCGCCCCCCAGGAGGTACAGCGACACGACCGCGAAGAGCGTAAGCAGCGAGGTGAGGATGGTCCGCGAAAGGGTATGGGTGACCGACACGTCCACCACGTCGGCTATCGCAAGCTTGGTCTTCTCTCCCAGCGTTTCGCGTATACGGTCGAAAATCACGATGGTGTCGTTGCCCGAATACCCGAAGATGGTGAGCACCGCGGCGATGATCGGAATGTTCATCTCGATCTTGAAAAAACCGCAGAAGGCGACCGACAGCGCCACGTCATGGATAAGCGAGAGCAGCGCCCCCAGCCCGAACTTGAACTCGAAACGGAAGGTGAGGTACACCATCATCATAATGAGCGACAATACGAACAGCTTCACCGCCTCGCGCTTCAGGTAATTCCCGATGGCGGGCCCCACGGTCTCGACGCTCAGGATCGTGATGGTCTTGAAGTCGTCCGTGAGGGCCTTCTTGATGGTCTCGAGGCTTTTCTCGGACGATTCGCCCTTCTCGAGGAGCTTGGTGGCGATGATGTACTCGTTCTTCCCCTCCGGGCCGATCTGCTGCACCATCGCATTGATCGAGCGCCGCGCGAGCGAGTCGCGTATCTTGTCCATGGAAACGTCCTTGTTGAAGGCGGCGATGAGCTTGACGCCGCCGGCGAAATCGACGCCCCAGGTGAACCCGCCGTGCAGGACGGTCCCGGCCGAGAAGATGACAAGAAGCAGCGCCGACAGCCCGATCGCGAAATAGCGATATTTCTGAAAGGGAATGATCTTGGTAGTCTTCACGAGGCGCTCCTTACACGGAAATTTTCTTCAGGTCTTTTTTCAGGATGATCATTTCGTAGACGAACCGGGTCACATAGCAGGCGACGAACATGCTGCAGATAAGGCCGATGATCAGGGTCACCGAAAACCCCTTGATGGAACCGGGCACCCGCGAGAGGAAGATGGCGCCGATCATGGTGGTGAGGTTCGAGTCGAAAATGGTCCAGAACGCCCGGTCGAAGGCGAGCGTCACGACGGATGCCGGCGACTTACCGCTTCGCTGCTCCTCGCGCATGCGCTCGTAGATGAGAACGTTCGCGTCCACCGCCATACCGACGGTGAGGATGAAACCCGCGATGCCCGGCAGCGTGATCACAAAGCCGAAGCGCGACAACAGCGCGAGGAGGAAAATCGAATTGAGAACGAGCCCCAGCCCGGAGATGAGCCCCGCGAACTTGTAGTAGAAGATCATGAACAACCCGATCCCGCCGGTCGCCACCAGGAGCGCCTTGAGCCCGTCATTGATGGAATCCTGCCCCAGCGACGGTCCCACCGAGCGCTCCTCCATGATGCGCAGGTCAACCGGCAGCGCGCCCTCCTTGATGATTCGCGTGAGCATCTCCACCTCCTCCTGGCTGAAATCGCCCTGAATGAGGGCCTGCCCGGAGGTGATGTGCACGTTAATCTGCGGCGCGCTGCGCACCTTGTCGTCGATCACGATGGAGAGCTTTTTACCGTGGTTCTTCTCGCTGGTTGCGATCGAGAACTTCTTGGCGCCGTCGGCGGTCGTCGTGAAGTGCACGGAGAGCCGGCCGTATTCGTCGTTCCCGATCCACGCCTTGGAGATGTCGCTCCCTTCGAGCGCGACCTCGCGCTGCAGGGCGATCGGGTACACCGGATATATGTCCTTCTGCCCCTTGACGCGCTCAAAGTAAAAGAGCACTTCGAGCTTTGCCGGCAGATTGACGCCTTTCGCGATCTTTTCGAGCAATGCAAATTGCTCCTTCGACGTGAGCGGGAGCTTCTCTTCCTTAAAATTCGCCTTGAGCCACTCCATCGCCCGAGATGAATATTCATTGTCGACCAGACGATACTCGACCTTGCCGGTGAACCCGAAGACCTTCTTCACCTTGTCGGGGTCCTTCACGCCGGGGAGCTGTATCTCGATCGCCTCGGCGCCCTTGGAGCGGATGGACGGCTCGGAAACGCCGAAGGCGTCGATCCGGTTCCGGATCATCTCGAGCGCCTGCTCGGTGATGTCCTTTTTGTCGTCGTCGGTGAGCTTGCGGCCGGACTTCTTTTCCATGCGTTCGTAGTCGGCGGCGAGCACCAGCTGCATGCCGCCCTGCAGGTCGAGGCCCAGATTCACCTTCTTGGCGTAAAAATACTTTTCCGACCAGTGCGGACGGAGTTTAGCATCATCGACTCCGGGAAACTGCGAGCGCACCTCATTGAGGATCGCATCATTCAAATTAATGCCGGTGACCGTGACCGCGCCGGACTCGTCCGCGACCCGATAGCTGGGGACCGAAAAGCGCTTTCGGACCGCCTCTCGCTGCTCCGCGGTGGCCCCGGCAGTGAATGAGACCTCCATGGTCTTCTCGCCGACAGTTGGCATGATCCACACGATGCCCAGCGCAGTGGTGAACAGTATTATTATAAGCTTGTAGAATAGTCCTCGTGTCATGAAACCCTCTTCGCGCGAACGGTCATGGGATATGTATGGAGGATGCGTCGCCGCGAGCGGTCCGCATCACTTGGGATATCGCCGCAACACCCGTGACTGCCCCTTCCCGGCGCGCAGCCGATAGAGCACGAATATCGCGATGATAATGAGCAGCAAAATCACTTTCGCAACGGTATCGGACGTCCTCCCGCCGGACTCGGCATCCTTCCCCTTTGCCTTGACGGCCTTGCCGTCCCCGGCGGGGCTGTCCTTCAGGTCCCGATCGGCGGCCGCCGGCGCGGGACGCTCGAGCTTGATGTTCGGGATGCGCCGATACTTGAATTCCGCTTCGGTAAGATCGAGAAGGCCCGGCACCTCGGACGGATCCGTCCCCTTCTCGTTCCGGGCGGCCTCGCGCCCCGAGGCGTCATCAGCCTCGCCCTCGACAGATTTTTTAGGTTTTTTCTTCGCCTTGGTTTCTTTCGCTTTCTTCTTCGCTTCTTTCTTTATCGCGGGCTTCGTCTCGGCATCGGGGTCGGCGACCAGGTCCTCCGCCGATTCCGCCGCCTTCTTCTCAACCGTGCCCGACGGCGGCGTTGCGCCGTCGTCCTGCGCATGGGACACCCGGACCACCGCACATACAAGCAGCACGAGAAAGAACACTATGTACCATCGCTTCAGCATCGGTCAACAGGGATCCTGTGCGGTTCTTGCCCTAGGAAACCTTCGCCTGTATTGCCGTACGGGAAAACTCGATCTTCGTTCCCTCGGCGACCTTGAGGACGACGATCCCCTCCTCCGGTTTGATGGCCGAGATGACCCCGTAGATGCCGGCGGCGGTGATAACCTTGTCGCCCTTCTGGAGCGCTTCAATCATCTTTTTGCGCTCCTTCTCCTTCTTTTGCGAGGGACGAATCAGCAGGAAATAGAATATCACTATCATGAGAACGATCGGGACAAAACTCATCAGCGAACCAAAGCCGCTGGCGCCGGACGAGCTTCCGGCAGGTGCGCCCGTGGTGCCCTGGGCGATCGCAATTGACATACAGGTTAACACTCGCATCCTCCATGGGGGAAAAATCGTTCACCACTTAAATACAACACACCCATCTGTCAACCGATTTTATTTGGTGGTGAAGCGATATACGCCGTCCCAGTTCCGCGACGGGGGCTTCACCATGAATTCGGCGCAGCGATCGGCGTACACGCGGCACGGCCCGTCGTCGGGGTTGATGCGAAGACCGTCGCGAAAGCGCTGGCGCGCCTGTTTCCAGTTGCGCTCGTTGAACAGCCGCAGGCCATCGTCGAAGCATGCGAGAAGCTCCCGCACGGGATCGGCCAGCCGGCCCGCGCGCCCCACGAGCTCGTAGATGGTGATGGGCTCTTCCTTGCCCTTGACCCTGATGCGGTCCAGGTGCCGGACCTCGATGCTGTCCTTCGCCTCGCGATAGGTGAACTCGCTGACGATGATCCCGGTGCCGTAGGTCTTGTTGACGCCCTCCAGGCGCGCGGCGAGGTTCACCGCATCGCCCATGACCGTATAGTCCATCCGCGTCTTGGAGCCCATGTTCCCCACCACCACATCGCCGGTGTTCATCCCGATGCGCACGAAGAGCTGGTCCTTGTTCTGCGTTTGCCAGGCCGCGCGCATGTCGACCAACCGCTCCTGCATCTCGATGGCGGCCAGGCACGCCTTGGACGCGTGGTCGGGGAAATGATACGGCGCGCCGTAGAAGGCCATCACCGCATCGCCCTCGAACTTGTCCACCGTCCCGTCGTATTTCATGACGATGTCCGACATCTCGGAGAGGTATTCGTTCAGCAGGGTCACGAGCTCGTTCGGTGTGATCCGCTCGGAGATCGACGTAAAGCCGGCGACGTCGGAGAAGAAGATGGTGAGTCGCCGGTTCTCGCCCCCGAGCTGCAGCAGGTCGGGATTCTGGATGATCTCCTCGATGACGCCCGGGGCCATGTAGTGCGCGAAGGCCTGCTTGATGAATTTCTTCTGGCTCTCCTCGCGAATGAACTTGATGCCCGCGACGGCCATCGACGGCAACACCAGCGCCAGGTTGAGACCCAGCTGGTCGACCCAGATCGGCCCCAGCGCGAAGAGGAGGATGACCGCGGCATTGAGCACGAAAAACGAGGCCGCGATGACCATCACCGAGAGCCGCGCATTGAGCCGCTGCACCGCAAGCGCGATGACCAGTGCGACCAGGAGCATGAGCAGGTAATTGACGGCAACTGGCGCGGCGACGATGTACGCGCCGGCAAGCACCATGTTCACGATGGTGTGATAGGTCCCCACCATGGGATAATTATTATCGAGCGGAATGGGGCCGATATCGTGCGAGGCCGTCGCGGTGAGTCCGATGAGCAGCGCATGGCCGCGCAGGTTCTCCACCTGCTGCACCAGGGTCATGGCCGTGAGTTCGTTCTGCCGTTCGGCGAGCTGCCGCCGGAGCGCGGGATCGTCCCCCGTCGCGAGCTGGGCGTTGAGCGTCTCAATCTGGCGCTCCATCGGCGCGAGATACGCCCGTTCGATTTCCGCGATGCGCTGTCGCGCGGCGAGAATCTTGGGCCACAGCGCGCGCCGCGCGCCATCATCCCCTTTTTGATAGTCCGCTTCGAAAACGGACAGGATGCGGGCGAGACTCGCGCGCTCGGACCATGCCGTCGGGTTCGCCTGCTCGAAGATCCCGTACACGGCGTCGCGCACGTCGGGATACTCGAGAAATGCGTAATAGGGCACATGGTTGAAACTCTGATAATACTTCCCGGCCCAGTTGATATGCACCATCCCGCGGCGGTCGATGGGGATGACGATATCGCCGCGGACCTGCGTGCGCGGGTTCCACGCGTTCGCGAGCACGATCCGCGATCCGGGGAACACCGCTACCTGCTCCTTGGCGACCCCGCAGAGATCCATGAGCATCATCAAGGAGAGATTGAAGTAGAGCCGGTCCTTGAATACGCGCACCAGGCGTACCTTGCGGGCGACCCCGTCCACGTCGAAATCGCTGTCGACAAACCCGAAGCCGCGCGCGGATGCGATGAGCTCCGGGATCGGGTAGAGGATGTCCATGCGCGCGGGATCGACCAGCGCGGCGAATTCCCCCCGCCGTTCGGGGGGTACCGGCACCGACGCGCGCTCGCGAAACTGCGCCCGCGCCCGGGCGATCTCGGCCCGCCGGAGCCGCGCGGACTCGCTCTCCTTGAGCTCCATGTTCTGGAAGGAAAACGGGAGGATCGCGCGGCCATAGCGCGCCAGACCGCCGGCGAAGACCTCGTCGTTGTTCACGATCACCTTGTCGAGCATCCCCCGCATCGCCTTCGCGCCCGTCCGGGACTTGAGCGCCTTCATGACCCCGGCGTCGACCGTGACCGGCGACTCGTTGGGGAATTCGATATCGAAGGCCGTGAGCCGCGATCCCGCCGACCGCATCACATCGAGGCCCCTCGTGTAGACGTTCCGCGGCCAGGGGAACTTCCCGATCTGCTCGATGCTGTTGTCCTCCATGTCCACGAAGGTGAGGTGCTCCCACTGCGGCGTCGACGGCTTGATCCGGAAACGGATATCATACAACGTGAGCTCGAGGTGCTCGTAGGGCCTCGAGAACGAGAAGGCGAACACCAGCGCGAACATCGCCAGCGCGACCCCCGCCGCACCGAGCCGGCTCTTCTCGACGGCGCTCCAGAGGGGCGCCAGTTTTTTCAGGAGCATTTCACGAACGGCGGAGATGGACGATATCATATTGAAAACCCCGATGGGAAGATGGCGGCATGGCAATGACGGCCACGCCGGACGGGCGAAAGCGCATGCGCGAAACTAGAAGATGAAGTTGCAGCCGCCCTGGATAAACTGCCGGTTCTTCTCGCCCTCCACGTAGGCCTTGCCGGGAAAGAACATGGCGTAATTCACGAAGATCGAGAGATCGTAGAAGATGCGCCAGCGGAAGCTCGCGTCGGCGCCGTGGCCGACCTCGGTCTCCTCAAGCGGCGCCTCGTTGTAGTTGATGACGCCCTTCGGCTTGTCCTTCATATAATAGGAATATTTCGCCGTGACGTTCATGCGCCGCAGGAAGCGCGACTCGGACCAGGAAAACGGCGACAGCGAGAAACCGCCGCGCGCGATATGGAGATTGGACAGAAGCGGCCGGAGGGCGTAGCCGCCGAGAAACGTCCCGAAGTAGATGAAGCCGTTGTCCTCGCCCGCCTGATTGGCCGTGGGCGATGCGCAATCGTACCGGTCCTCGTCGCCCGAACCGTAGGCGTACTGGACCATGAATACCGGCTCGAGCGGCAGCGGCAGATACCAGTTGACCCCGGCCTGCGCCGCGGCCGCGTTCACGTTCCGCTTCTCGTTTTTCCCTTTCAGATAGCTTTCGCCGCTCTCATATACGAACTCGCCGAAGTATTCGACCGAGTCGGTGATCACGCCCTTGAGGCCGATCCCGTAATACTGCGAATTATAGCGGCTCCGGATGAATTGCTGGCGCCCGTTGTCGAGCTGCGCCATCGCGAACAGATACAGGGTCTGGTTCCACAGCGTTCGCTGGACCATGCTTCCCGCGAAATACCGCCGGGCGCCCACCGCGATGTCCTCGTCGCTGAGACCGTAGGGATTGAAGTCCTTCTGCAGCAGTCCCGTATACATGCCGAACACGCGCACGTCCGCCACGCTGGTATTGAGGTCCACCTGGATCCCGTCGCCGCGCCCGTTGAGCGCAAGGCCGCTCCCCAGGATGAAGAACTTCCGGCCCGCGTACACCTGCAGCATGTTGTCGTCGGTGGACACGGCGAGATAGCCCACGTCGAGGTCGACCTTGTTTTCGTTTAGTTTAATTCCGTCTGAACCGCCGGCCTCGCGGATACCGATCCCATCATGCTTGAGGATATGATAGTACTGGTCCTTCCCGCGGACATAGACATAGCTCTTACCCCAGAGCGTGCTCTTGATCCATAGCTTTGCGGTGTTCACCGACGTCGTGAGGACCTGATCATTCCGTCGTTCGTCGATGACCATGGGCATGAGCCAGCCGCCGTAGCTTATCGAGAACGGCTCGCGCGTGAACCGCTGCGCGCGCATGTCCTCGTCCGACCGGAAATCGGGATAAAACGAATCGTCACGGTCGGCGTTCTCGGACCCTTGCGCGTACGCGCCGGACGCGAGCGCCATGCACACACACCATAGTATTGCCACTCTTCGGAGGTTCATGTCCCTGCGTGCTCCTTGCTGCTGTTTGCGATACGTTCGTGCTCTCTATTTCGATTCGGCGCGGCGCGAGACCCGGTTCATCACCTCGATGAGCTCGGCGCCGCTCATGCGGTCCCACTCGCTCCCGGCGTAGTCCATGATGCCGTTGGCGACGCAGGCCCGAAAGGCATAGCGTTTCGTCTTGAAGATCGCGTACATCGCGAGATCACCGAGCTTCAGGTACTCGGCCGCCATGAGCGCCACGTCGCCCTTTCGCACCGGATCGTTCTCGCCCATCCCCAGCTCCGCATCGATGCCGGCGGTTTTGAGCGCCGCCTTGTTCTCGTCGAAGCTCCCCGGCTCGCGTCCGATGACCATAACGAAAAAATTGAGGGCGTCGCCGCAGGTGACCCGGTCGCGCGAGGACACCTGCGCGATGAACTCGATTATACCGAGCCCCTGCTCGCCGGGGTTCCTGCTTTTATAAATCTTCACCGACGCGCCGTCCTGCGCCAGGACCGGCAGCGACAGCATGATGATGCACACGGCTGCGAACAATCGTTTCATCGCGATTCCCTCAGTACGGCCAGATGATCCTGATTTTGAGCGTCGCCTTCTGCTTGTTCATGATGGTCGAAAAGCGATCGGGACGATCGCCGTTGTCCAGGTAATCGTCGAAATACTCGTGCAGCTGCTTCTCCTCGTCGGTGATGTCGTCGGCGTGCACGCGGACCAGCGCGCCGTCGCGCACATCGGAGAGGATATTGTCGGGAAGCGAGCGATCGGGCCGTTGTCGGTAGTTCTTCTTTCCGCGCAGACTGCGTTCGCTCCCGTTCCGGTTCTCGGCGTCCACCGTCCCCTCGGGGACGCGGATGGTCATGCCGGACATGCCCCCGAAGAAGACCTCCTGTTCCGTACCGCGCACGCTGGAGGTCGCGACCGGCGTCTGGATCTTGAACACCGACTTGACGGTCTTGAGCTTCGGGACCTTCGCGTTCACGCCGCCGTACTTCAGGGCGATCTTCGTATCGGACGCGTCTTTGGAGACGGCATTGCGCGAGATCTTTATCATGGTGAGCGGGCGGACGGTGAGCGTCGCGCCGTCAATGGATATCTCGGCGGTCGACCGCACCCCGGTGCTTACCTTGGTCCCCTCGCGGAGCGTCATCCCCCGCGTGAGCGGGCGCCACTGCCGGTCCGCCTTGAAGGCGACCGTGCCGCTTACGGAGGCCACCTTGATATCGGCGTGCGCGGCGGCTACGAACGCAAGCGCCATGCACACGGCGATACACGATATAAACGATGATTTTCTCATGGCGTAAACCTCCCGGAAGCAGCCGCGCCTCCATTCAACGTATGTATGATGGCTGCACAATTCAATTCTTTACAATCAAAAAAATAAAATTTCCCCATTGGGCTTTACCAAAAAAGTCATCGTGGGCTTTTTGTTTTCGAATATATGCCTTTATACAACAGCACCCGGGCCTGTGGCGATCGTTCGATATCGAGGCATTTCGCAAGCGTCTCTTTCACATCGGGATACCGTTCGCGGTTCTTCACCAGGTACTGGTACATGACATGGCGCGTGCTGTCGTCGGTTTCACGAAGCGTCTGCCGGCTCATGGATTTCATCGTATCGGCCGTGGCGGGCCGATTGAGCATGCTTCCCACGACCGCCTGCTTCACCTGCGGGTTCTCCTCTTTCGAGAGCATCTTCGAGAGCGCATTGAGCGAACCCTCGTCGTCCATGTTGCGCAGCGCATAGGCGGCGGCGGAACGAATCTCGGGGCTGTCGGAACCGAGATAGCCCACAACCGCATCCGAGAGCGAGCTGTCGCGCGTATTTCCGATCGCCTGGAGCGCAAGCGACGCCTCCTTCGTGTCGATCGCGTTTTTCGCCATATCGACGAGACGGGCATTAATCTCCGACGAGACCTTGTCGTCAATATCGCGCTGAACCGCCGAGAGGCCGCCCAGCGCGAGCAATGTCGTGTTCGCCAGTTCCGCGCTCTCCCGATCGCCGCGGATGGCCGCGGTGCGCCAGAGCTCGTCAATCGTTCCCGCCGCGGGATGCACGACGCTCCCCAGCTCCGAAACCGCCCGCATCCGGTTCATGGTGTCGTGTATCGGGTTGTTCATGATGCCGATGAGGGCCTGCTGCGCCTGCGGCGTTCCGGCCAGTCCAAGCGCATGTATGATCGCGGCGGATCGGCTCGAGCTTATCCCGCCCCGCTGGAGCAGGTCCGGAATCTTCAAAGCGTCATCGGGTTTCATGAGGAGATAATCGCGCAATAGTTGTATCGCGCTAAACGGTATTTTCTTTTCGCCGGCGACCCCGGCCAGCACCTTGTCAAGCGTCACACCGCCCATCTGTCGATCGAGCGCGGCAAGACGCATTTCCGTGCGCAGAGAGACTGGGTTCTTCGATCCGGCGCCAAGCGCGCGCTTCACCGAAGCAGAATCGCTCAACGACCATATGCGCGCCCCGGGGTCCGGCTCGAAGGGAACGCGGGCGACATCCAACTCTATCCCGGTGCTCACCTGCACCGACTTGGTCTGCGGCTCCGAAATCTCCAACTGCTCCCGTCCGCGCAGATAGGTGAACCAGCTCCCCTCACGGTCGACCTGGAACCGGAACGCCGAGCGCGCGACACGAATCGCGACATCCTTCCCGTGGCGAGTGCGCGTTTTCGGTTTGCGCACGTATGCGATCTTCCGTTTCAGGATATTGGTTTTCGATTCTTTATACCGCGACTCGAAGGCCCCATTCTCGTCCTCGCCGGACTCCTTCCATGTGCTCAAGATCGTTCCCGGAACCGCAACCTCGAGGGCGCGGACAAGGTTTGCGACCATCTTCTCGTCTTCCTCGGAGATGGAATTGTCGAACATGAGTTTTTTCATTTTCCCCGACCGATCGAACGTTACCATGAAAACCATGGAGAAAAGCCGCTCCATGTTCGGATCGTTCTTTTCGCCCATCACCACGCTCACGGGGTGCAACTGCATGACCGCGCTCACCGCACCCTCCTCGGCGGAGAGGACCTTCATGTTCAACGTGCCCGATATGCCCTGCGAGAAGCTCCCGAACATGCCCGTGAGAAGGTTCCTGGTCACCACGTGCGTATTCATCTCGAACGAATACATGTGACGGTCGCCGGCACGCCATTGGAATCTCGTTCGCGGGAGCGCGATAAAGACGATAATCGCCAACCCCGCGAGGACGCCGATTCCAATCAAGATCGTTGAACGCCGAACGGATGGTATTTTCATATTCACAGCTCCTGAGGTATTCCCAAAAAAAGACAGGCCATAAACAATGTTTACAGCCTGCCTTCGATTCGTCGTTTCTACCGATTACCGATACGCGTTACATGCGGTAGTCGCGCTCAACTCAGCCTTCGGAACCCTCGCCATCGCCAGGGACCTCGACCGGCGGTTCGGCATCGTCACCGTCTCCGGTTTCGGGCGGCAGCTCCGGATCGGGTTCAGGCAGCACCGGCATCGGGAACTTGCCGAGAATGATCGTCTTGCTCTGCTCGGCCGAGAAGAGCGTCTTGTCGACCACGAATGCAGGGCCGAACCGGACCAGCGGCTTGGTCGCCTTCTTGATGTCGATGCCGCACGGGAACTTGATCGTCCAACACTTCCATGCGCAAATTCTCTTTCTGCACCACTCGATGGTCGGGTACTTGGCGTACAGCGATATCACCCCGTTGGGGCCAACCAGGTGCAGTCTGATCTGCTCCTTGAATCGCGCGTCGATGAGGAGCGCAATCTGCTTCGTTTCCGCATCCTGATGCACCGTAAAGCCCGGATTGAACCAACCAAGCACCGGCATGCTCGCGGTAATGAGGTCGACCTTGCCTTCGACACCGGCGCTGAATCCCGGAACGCCCACACCGGCGCTCGCATACGCGCCGATCTTGGCGTACGGGATGACGCCCGCGCGCATGTTGTGTCCCACGAAGATGAACGTATTGACGCCGATCTCGCCATAAATGCCGGCCTCGACAGTGACCGGGACGGGACCGATCCAAACGGTCTGCTCGATCGAATACGACTTGGAGTAGCTCAACGCGCTGGGCGAGAGGTTTGTTCCGAAGGAATTGCTCGGAATGCCCGGATCGAAGTCGATCTCAGGATCGACGTCGAAGCTTATCGACGGAATATTGATGAAGTCAGCGGGCGCCGTCGCACCGAGATCGCCCATGCCCCACTTGAACGGACCGTTCGAATTGAAGGAATACAGGGAATTCCCAAAAAATTCGAACTTGAAGTTCATGCCGGTCGTATACCGAGGCCCGTACCCTTCCAGCATCTCGAAGCCGTCGAAGAAACCGCTCGGATAAGTACCCGCGTCGAAGAAACTATACGACGCGCGCGCTTCAGCATACATGAAATTTCCGAGGTACCGGAACACCCACACCGGAACGCTGCAGCTGGCCTTCGCGTCAATCCCCGACGGATCGATCTGGAAGTACGAGTTCAGATGAAGGCCGGTCCCGAAGGTCCCGATATTGTCGAAAATGAAATTTTGCCCCCAGCCCCACTCGTAGCGGATCTTCGGGTCGATCATGAGGACCGAAAGGTCGGGAACGAGCGACAATCCGAGCGTCTTCGTATTGTTGTGCGTAAACGGCTCGTAGGTTTCAAGCGCGCTCGATACGCGTGCGACAATCCGAAGATTGAACACCTCTTGCATCGACTGGGAGGTCACATAGGTCAGAAGCGCCCCGAGAGCGTCATCCGTGCACTTGAGGGCAACGTTGATGTTTTTCTTCTCGTACTTGTCGAGCGTCCCCACCGGGAGCGTCGCGGCATACTGCTGCGTGGCGCTATTGAAGGCGACCAGATCGCACAGCTTGTCGCCGCTGACCGTGGTTATCTCGAAACGCAGGGTCGCGTCGTTTGTTATCATGTTGCCGTAGGCGCTCACATCGACGCGGGCCTTGATGCTGTTTGAGAGCTGGTTCGTTTTCGCGTTATTGGCAAAAAGAACGAACACGTCGCTGCCATCGTCGAGGACGACATCATCAATGACGATGTCGAGCGAATTGAAGGCGCTGCTGTCCATGCAGGCCATCACGGTGGAGTTGTTGGCCTCGTTGGTAAGAGCGGCGGCGGCCTCCTCGTCGTCCATGGCGTCCTCGACATCGCGCTCGTGAACGTGACCGAGTACATAGTACTCGCCATTGGCCGGGAGCTCCGGAATGTTCATCTGGACGGTGTAATCGTTCACGCCCGGCGTGACGTCCTTGATCTGGTACAGGCCCACATAGTATTGCTCGGGCGCGGGAACGGGCGTCTCGGAATCGCCAACGCCATCGCCGTCCGTCTGCTCGATGTATTCATCGTACTGGTCTTTTTTTACGATATAGAGGCTGACCGGGAGCGATGAAATAATGTGCCGTTCTTCGGAATTGAGCGTAAGTACCACTTCGCCATAATGGCCGGTAAAGAGACAGTTCTGATCGCTCGCGCGACCACGCACGGCCATCTTTTCGACACGCACATTGTCGTATTCGATCTCATAGGCGCCGGCATTGCCGAGACTGGCGGAACCATAGGGAACTCCCGATGCGCCGCCACCGGCGCTCTCGTTATTCGCCGCCCCGGAACAACCGATGTACAGCAATGGAATAACGCACGACAGGAAAATGGACAAAAGAATGGATGTGCGCTTGATGGAGTGCATTCTCTATTTCCCCCTACATATCTTGAATAATGTTGTATGCTATTATATGTATATTTCCTGACCAGTTGGCCAGATAATTGCCGAAAACACTACCCGCAATAGCCATCAATGTCAATAAAAAAATTTACTTTGCCATTAAAAAAGTTCATACTTGACCAAACGATGAATATTGTAAAAAAATATTGAAAAATAGCGGGATGATATCATATCTGTTTCATAAAAACACCTACGCCATTCGACATATCAACCATATCCGGAAATGAGGGAATATGAAACACCGTAAGTCGATGCTCATCGATAAAAGGTTCCAATTACGGACCGCGTTCACCATCATCGGGATCGTCATCCTCGCCTGCTCGATCATCATCGCCGCGATCGGCGTGATCGCCGCGATCAACAATCGCACCCTGCGGGACGTCGCGCGCAACCAGCAGGAAATCATCGCCACGCAAAGCGAAATGCTCAAGGCCCTCAACGTGTTCGCGCAGGAGAAGACCTGGCAGAACCTGCGGATCGCCACCGACAAGGTCTCCGGCGACCTGAACCGCAACGCCGGCAAGATCGAGGTGAACAACGCCCTCATCAAAAACATCTCCGAGACCAACACCGTCCTCATTGCGGCCATCATCCTGTTCGTGATCGTGCAGGGGGTGGCGCTGTTCGTCATCATACTCCGCAAGACGCACCGCATCTCCGGGCCGCTGTACCTGCTGTCGATGTACACGCAGAAGATCATCGACGGAGAGCATCCGCACATCAGGCCGCTGCGCGAAAACGACGAGTTCCAGGAATACTACGAGCTCTTCACCCGCATGGCGAAGGCGATCAAGGAACGCGATGAGGCGCACGGAAAGAAACATGCCGCGAAAAAACGGACGCCGCGCAAGACGACCGCACGCGAGGAGCACGCCGGATCAGGCGAGGCGGAAGATGCGGGAACGCCGGCGCCAGAGGAACCGACGGATACGCCTAAAACAGATATCTAGCGCCCAGCCCCAGGCCCAGGAACTGCCCGGCGTTCGACTTTTGCTGGAAAAAGAGGCCGCAGAAGGGGCTAATGAAAATCGCGAGATTCTCGAGGGGGAGCACGCCGATCTCGCATCCGGCGACGAAGGCCGGATCGAAGAGATAGCGCATGCGGTATGAATACCGCCCGGCGGCGTCGGCCCCGTTGGGATCGCCGTCGATCAGGTGCAGCATGCAGCCGAAACCGGCATGCGGGATCACGAACAACGGTCCATAGGGCGTAAAGCGGTATCCCGCGCCAAGGATTGCGGACGACAGGGCGTAGGACCGGATGCTCGCACGGTCGTCGTCCATCACGAAGTACCCGAGGGAAACCATCGCGAGCGCACGTCGTCCCGGCAGGAGGCGCGCGTTCAGGCCCACAACGGCCCCATACCCGCCGCCTGCCATGTCCGCCATGATCCCGACCGGCCGCAGGAGCGCCAGCGTCAATGAGACGCCGTCGAGCTCGATCCCGAAGGCGCGCTCGCGTGCTCGGTCGGCCAGCAGCTTGCGATACAACTCGACGATCTCGCGGGCGATCCGTTCGGTTTTCGCGCGCGCCTCGGCGAGGGTCGGGGCCGTTTCCGTTCGACTCAGGTCAGCCGCGCCGGTCTTCACATCGATCGCTTTCACCTCAACGACGAAGGACTCGCGATACTGGTCCCTGACGACATACTCGCTCACTTGCTCCTCGCCGGTCTTTTCCGTATAACGCGTGAGACGACCCACGACTATCTTCTCCGACGAAAGAAACGCCCCCTGCGCGGCGGCGCAGTCCTCCGCGTCACACGCGGCCCGCCCGAACCCGGCGGCCCGCTGGACCTCGTAGACGACCGCATCGTCGGGGACGGCGAAATCACGCTCCGCCCTGAGCGCGCGACGGACGATACTCGCAAGCTGCGCGGCGCTGCCGGCATCGACGTTGCGCGGAACGAAGTCGAGCGCGGCGATGGCGAGCCGCGCGCTTGCGGGCTTTTCCGCCGCCGAGAGCGCGCTTGCGCACGCGATAAGCGCGATACCCACGAGGGCCGATCGCAGGAACATGCGAAAAACGAGCATACCCCGGGATGATTTTGTCTTGACTTTATTGTTCGGAGCCATTATTGGGCAAAAATTACAAATCGCCGGAATCATTGCAATCCATTTCCTCCGGGCTTGCAATAAAAATACAGTGTGCGACCGCCATCGAGCGGGCACTATGATTGGACAATTGAAAACAGGACGCCGATTTCTCTTTCGCTACGCGCTCGCACTTGCACTTGCACTGTGCGCCATCGCCGCGTGCAATAACACCCTCAACGAATACAAGGACGGATCATACTTCGTCGGGTCGCAGCGGATGATTACGTGGGCGAAATCCTTTGGTGGCACACAGCTCGATACCGGCAATTGCGTCATTCAAACATCAGACGGAGGATATGTAATCGCCGGTTATTCCACCTCGAATGACATCGACCTCACCGGAAACAATGGCGATGAAGACATTTGGATAGTTAAAATTGACGCACATGGCGCACTGCAGTGGCAAAGGAATTTTGGCGGCAGCCAAAATGAACGAGCAAATAAGATATTACAAACATCCGATGGCGGCTACCTTCTTATTGGGTCTACCAATTCCTTCGATATTGATGACGGCATTAATGCTCCATCCACATACAAAGGCCTGTATGATATACTTGCGATAAAACTTGACGCATCAGGCAACCGAATATGGCAACACTGCTACGGGGGCGCTGGAAATGATTATGGAGAGGCTGTAGTACCTTCAGGTGATGGCGGATTTATTATCGCCGGGTACACCAGCTCGAACAACACGCACGACATCCCGGCAACATATGGAAACCAAGATGCTTTTTTATTAAAAATTAATTCTAATGGCGACACGACTTGGGCTAAGGCGAAAGTATACGGGGGCACACAAAATGATATTTTTTACGACATCAAACAGTTGCCCTCGGGTGGATATATCGCAGCTGGCGCCTCACAATCATCAGACCATCATTTGACTGGATCCGGACAGCATGGTAATTATGACATGTGGGTTTCCATGTTTAACTCAAATGGAGATATATCAAGCAGCAAGTGCTATGGCGGAACCAATGAAGAATTGGCATCAAGCATTGCGATCAATCCAAATGGCGGTTACGTGGTGGCCGGCTACACGAAATCAAATGACGGAACTGTTTCCGGTCATCACAATATTACCAATTACGACACCTGGCTCATCTCCATCGATGCGTCACTCAACCTCACATGGCAGCAATGTTACGGTGGAACAGCAAACGATCAGGCATACAGCATCAAATATGCGGACAGCGGGTACATCGTAGCTGGATATACGGCATCAAGCGACGGAGATGTGTCCGGAATACGCGGAATGCGTGACGTCTGGATCTTTAAAATTAATACTGGGGGGGGCATCGTCTGGCAAAAAAACCTGGGAGGCTCCTACGACGAAGAGGCATATTGTACTCTCCCAACCTCAGACAACGGTTATATTATTGCGGGTTTTTCTGAATCCATCAATGGAGATATCACCGACCATCGAGACGATAGGGACTTCTGGATCGTAAAAGTCAACGACTGGGGCAACTGGTAGGCTAAAACTGGTAGCGCACGCCCAGCGATCCGGTCACGTAATGCCCGAAGGAGCTGCGCTCGAAGAACACGGTGTATGCCGGGATGAACAGCACATTCAACCGCTCGCCGATCGCGACATCGAGCTCGCACCCGCCCGTGACCGTGGGATCGTAATAATAGTCCTTTTTGTATTCGTACCGCCCCGACGCGTCCGGCCCGTCCTTGTCCCCGTCGATCACGTGCAACAGATACCCGACCCCGGCGAACGGCAGCACCCGCACGGACCTGCCGGGCTGGAAGGCGTATCCCGCGTTGACTGAAATCGCCGCGAGCCAGGCCGATTGAATGCTCTCGCGATTGTCTTTGAGCGAGTAGTACGACAATGCGAGGATGGGAACGATGTTCCGGTACGGCACCAACCGTCCGGCGGCGTAGAGGGTCCCGCCGTATCCCTCGGTGATGTAATTCGCGAAATCCCCCAGCGGCTTCATGAAGCTGAACGTGAACGCGACGCCGTCGAGCTCGATGCCCTTGAACCGCTCGTCCCGCTCGATCGGTCGGCGGCGATAGTATTCGATGATGTCCTTCGCGATGGCGCGCGTGCGCTCAATGAGCTGCGGCCTGCCGCCCGCGTCCTCCTGGAAGCGCAACTCCCCGGTCCCGGTGCCCGCGTCCACCACCTGCACCGTGATCACATACACGTCCCGAAAGAGCTCCTTGACCACATAGGGGCCGATCTGCTGCTCCCCGTACTTCTCGACCCGACGCCGTACCTCGCCGATGACGATCTTGTCGCTGGGCAGCGCCTTGCCGAGCGAAACGGCGCATGCGCTCTCGAAGCACTCCACGGAGGCGAGGCCGGCCTTCTGCGCGCCCGCCGCCACCTCCTCCCTGCTCGCGACGGCAATGAAGCCCGAGGCGCGCAGGTCCGCACGCAGCGAGTCGGCCACCTCGGCGACGACATTCGCGGGTGCATTGTCCGGCCGCGGATCGAGCACCATAAATCTGAGCGGGGCGGACGCCTGCTCGTCACTCCCGAATGCGGACGCGGCACCGGCGAGCAATGCGAGCGCCATCATACAAAAATGAATTTTTTTGATCATTTAAATATCAATGTGTAATTTATAATATATATTTCCGGATAGCCGCTTTGGCATTTTTCGCCGTTTAGAAAAAAAAGTTCAAGTAAAAAAATATACATTTGACATAAAATAAATATTGTTGATTAGTGTTGCACAATTTTCGATCAACCTCCGAATCGAATACAATATGAAGCCCCTATACATAGATGTCGGAAAAGACGAGAATGACCGCTACCCGCTCTGCCCGCACTGCGGGAGCGAGCTTCGGACAATCACCGACTATCGCAGCCACTTGAAGTTCATGTCGAACATGCATGTGTTCTGCTGCTCGAAATGCAATACGGCATTAGGCGTTACGGCCGTCTCGAAATAAACGGACATTCCCCCATGCCGCGAAGGCGAGGTATATGATGAAATCGATCACGCGCTATATGAAATATTTTTCCGGAATTGGCATTGTGATACTGCTGATCGTTTCAACAGGCTGCGGGAATATGATGGACGGGTATAGTGAAGGGGATGGGCCGGGCTCCGGGGACGCGAGTGGCGCAAATCCCTCCTTCAATGCCGCACCGGAGGTCTCCTTTACCAATCTTCGCAACAGACAACTGGTAAACAGCCCCATCGTCATTACCGGAGCTTCAGACGACGACCTGAGCGTGGACACGGTGCAGCTTTTTATCGATGGCGTCCCCCATGACGCAACGACCACCACGATGTGGTCAACCTGGACCTTCGACCTGGCGGGCGTCGCGCTGGCTTCGGGCCGGCACGAGTTTCGTGCCGTTGCAACGGACGCGAGCGGCGCCGAAGGATCCACGACCGTTATCGTATACTTCCAGGACGGCCCCGACATGCTCCCCGTCGATGTCGATGCCGCTTCACTCGTATATGACTCGCAAACTCTTGCAGTAAACGGGACGGTTTCCGTGACCGTTCGCAATCCCAGCGCCTACGCGGTGGAAGAACCCTATCGCGTGACCCTCTTCGCCGACGCGAACGGCAACGGGACCTACGAATCCGGAACCGACAGCATTCTCGGCGTCACGACCGTGGCGGACGGACCCGCCGCGAACAGCGAATCGACGATTTCCATACCCGTGAACGCGACTGCCCTCTTCCGCGACAATCCCGTGTATGCGTTTGTCGATTCCGACGAAGCTATCATGGAGACCGATGAAACCAACAACGTGTACAATAGCATGGCGAGCTGCACCTACACGGCACCGCCAGGGACGTTTAATCCGGTGGTGAAGTGGCAGTGGACGGGGAGTACGGTGAATCCAAGTTCAAACCAAGTCATGTGTTCTCCCGTGGTAGCGAACCTCAACGATGACAATGGAGACGGGAAAATCGACAGCAATGACATTCCTGACATTATCTTCAATACTTTTTACAGTTACTACTACCACGACAGCGGAACTCTCCGTGCAATCAGCGGTGACGGCACAATGGAATTATTCTCCGTCACCGGATATCCAACTTCACCAGGAGGGAATCCTGCCGTTGGAGACATCGACAATGACGGCTTTCCGGACATTCTTGCAATTGGCCAAGAATCGGAAGGGAGCAAATTATTGTGTTTTAATCATGATGGAACTCTCAAATGGATATCTACAGAAGGAACGGGGAGTTATCTCTCCTGCCCTGCAATCGCAGACATCGATCACGATGGCGTTCCAGAGATCATTGTCGGCTCAAAGGTTTACAATAACAACGGGACACTTCGCTGGCAAGGAACTCTTGGGACTGGGAGGAACAATTCTACCGTTGCCGACATAGACATGGACGGAGACATGGAAATCATTGCCGGGAATACTGTTTATCGTTCGAATGGTGATGTTTACTGGCAAAATGATCTTGTGTATGACGGCTATACGGCGATCGGAAACTTTGATGACGATTTCCTCCCTGAAATTGTTGTCGTAATGCAAGGCAATGTGTGGCTTCTGGAACATGATGGCGCAATCAAGTGGGGCCCGATAAATCTGCCGCATGGAGCCACACCAGCGCGTGGTGGACCGCCCACCATAGCTGACATTGATGGCGATCAAGAGCCAGAAATCGGCATCGCCTGCGCCGAGTTCTTTGTTGTTCTTGAAACTGATGGAACAATTAAATGGCAGCAGCCAATTGACGATACGACCTCTTCAATCACTGGCTCATCAGTATTCGATTTCGAAGGCGACGGTAAAGCTGAGCTCGTATATGCTGATCAATACAAACTCCGTATTTTTAACGGCCAAACTGGCGCGATCATTTTCGAGCACACTGCGGGTTCGGGAACGCTTCTCGAAATACCGATTGTTGTCGACGTCGACAACGACAACAAGGCCGAAATTGTTGTTGTCGCGAATAATTACTGGAATTCATCGGTCAATCAAGGAGTTTACGTCTTCGGCGATGCGAACAACACCTGGGTAAACACCCGCAAGATCTGGAACCAGCACTCGTATCACGTAACCAACGTGAACGACGATGCCACCATCCCGCGCGTAGAACAGAACAACTGGATTACGTACAACAACTACCGCCAGAACCAGCTTGAGCGACCATCCGGATGCTTTGACGTGTCCGCGTCGTACGTCCGCGTCACGCCTGATGCAAATCCAGGCGATTATACCATCACCGCCCGCATCGGCAACAGCGGCGCGCTCGCAATTGGAAACACTATCGATGTAGCACTCTTCGACGGCAACCCGGAGACCGGCGGAACGCTGCTTGGCGTGAGTCAGATAACCAACCGCATGGAGGTTGGCGCATGCGTGGACGTCACATTCACGTGGAGCGGACCGGCGGCCGGGACACATTCGATCTATATCGTCGCTGACAGTAATGGGACAGGATTGAGTCGGTTGCGGGAGATGAATGAGGGGAATAATACGGGGACAACGTCAATAAATATTACTCCCTAGCGAAATATTGTGCAATTTTTTATTTCGTTCATTAATGTTTTTTTTCACATTCACGAAAGAAGGTATTCATCCACCAGCTGATCAGCGCCGTTTTGCGAGAAATCAAAATCACGATACTCCCGCATTCGGCGCTGCCCCGTCTCGAATGTACGTACCGCGGGAACAAATATCGCTTCTTTGTTAAAGTAAATCATTTCCCAGAAAAAATTATACCCGGCCCCGCACACAACGAGATCGAAAGCATTGTAGTAATCCGCAATTGGGAACAAGCCGTTCTCGTAATTCGATGAAAATTTTAACACATAGCCCTGCTCTTGCAAATACGAATATTCTTTTACCACTTGATGATACTCGCCAGGTTCCCCATTGTAGGCGATTAAACAATTCTGTTCGTTATGCGACAAGCCGATGCGTGCACAAGCCTGCTCTCTCGAAAGCAATTCATCCCGATTGCGTACAATGATTGGGCTAATGGCCTTCATTCGCACTTTTGAGTCAAACGGTTCAATTCTCAAGACAAAATCGAAGGCGTCAGGATTAAAATCTAACAAACCACCATTCAGTTCCATTTGGAAAAATCGATCGTTCACCTGACGACAGAGAAATATTTTTTTACATGCGAGATCACCAATGAAGTGGTACAACGGAAACCAGAGGAGATCAACAATGAGGACATCCGGACGCAAGCGCGACAACTCATTAAACAAATGGGAAGACTTATAATTTCTGTCTGAGAGTGCCTCCTCGTCCTCTAATGGTATTTCTCTATGTGCAAATTTTAATTCGTCGCAAAGAAACGCGAAATCGGAACTACTCAAGATGGCATACTCTGCATCAAGCCCCTTACGACGAAGGGCATTGCCGATTGCAATGCCCCTTACGATTCTACCGGAACCAGTTATTCCTGAGGTATAATAAATTATCCGCAAGGATCAACACTCGTAGAATTTAAAGTACCCGACACCCACACCTTTCGAGCCATATGATTGCCAATTTTCACCATCAATATCATCAAAGGCAAGTAACTGATCATACCCAGGATCACTTTCATCAATCACAAAAATCTTTCTATTTGTTTTTGCAACAATACGTTCCGGACCATAAAATTTGCCAGGCCCAGATGGAGAACCCCCCGGTAAAACTGAACCATACCCCCGTACAAACCTTAGATTCTTATCAAGCTCAATAAATCTATAGCCATTCGCTCCAGCATTATTTGAAACAAACACCTTGTCATCCTTAACACAAATATCCCTAGCCCCGTTGATTTGAAAAGTATACGACCCAATCAGCGTCCCACTTCCACTTGGATTAAATTTATGAATCTTCTGCGTAGTTGCTATATATAAAATTCCATCGGTGTCAACCGCAAGGCCACGGATAAACTCCACGCCGTTGAGTGTAAAGGACTGGAGATTACCCCCAGCCGTATCTCTTCTATATACAGTACTAGGATCGTTAGCATTTTGAGTATAATAAACAAGGTTACTTTTTCGGTCAATCGCGATCGAAGGATTCGTAAGCCCAGCAGTAACAATCGTATCGCACGTGGTACTATAAATATTATCAATCCTCACCATAAGTGGGGTCGTTGAATTAGAAATTATATAAATCCTCCCTTGGGCATCAAAGTCAATATCATATGGCTGCATTGCTCCCCCATAACCGATCTGCGAACCATTTCGATCAATCCAATTCTTCCCAGCCATGTTTTCTATTTGAACGATACGATAATTTCTAAAATCCGGCATCACCAACTTCGTCTCATATGTCACCATCTGCATGGCGACTTCTTTCGTCTCCCCCGGCTCGAGATCCGCGGTGAGCGTCCCGCGATAGGAGAGCACCGCGCTCGGATCGCCGTCCTTAACGTAGCCGATCACCTGGATAAAACGCGACTTGCCCGCGGGGACAGTCACGGTGATATAGGTGGGCGGCGGCGAGTAGGAGTTCTCGAAGGTCTTGATGTCGTCGGCGCTCACCACCACGGATACGCTCGAGATGTTCGACGGCGCCGCATACGCCTTCGGCATGATGAAATTCATGAACCGGTCGAACCGGGTCTTCGGCGCATTGAAGGCCTGGTCGAGACCGAGGTTGATCACCACGGTGGAATCGCCGAGCTCGCCGTCGGATTTGATGCAGCGAACGGACAGCATGCACAATGACGCCGCCAGAACGGTAATTGCGATTTTCTTTATCATACAGAAACTCCTCACGCACATACTCTTCCGCAAAAAACACACTGGGAGCGAGTTGGACGGTCTCTTTATATTCGGTACGTTTATAAAAGTACGATTTTCCGCGGAAATGTCAACAAAAATATCTAGTTCGCGGTGATGACGACCGGCGTCCCCAGGCGAACGAAGCGGTCCAGCTCCACCACGTCGTTGTTGCGCATACGCACGCAGCCGCTCGAGGAGAGCTGGCCCACGCCGGGCGCGTCGTTGTTGCCGTGGATGGCGATCCCGAAGCCGATCCCCGCCGGCTCGTCCGGGTCCTCTGCCGAGCGCGGGATGGAGCCTTTCTTGAGCGCAGCGGCGTACCTGCGCTCGTCGGCGGCGTTCGGATAGCTGATGCGAAAGAAGCGCGGGCCGTATACGTCGGTCCCCAGGTCCTCCTTCGGACGGCCGAACTTGAAGTGGCCGTCCTTGGCGTAAAAATGGGTCTCGTTCATCATCTTGAGCTTGCGGTACGATTCGGTGTTTTTCCCGGCGTCCATGCTCAGGATCTCGGTCACCTCGTAGGTCCCCTCGGGGGTGCGCAGGTCGCCCTCGTAGAGCTTCGGCCGGCGATCGCCGTTCCGGCCGTACCCGACGCGGTAGCTGGCGACCGTCTCGAGCTTTCGATTGATGACGCGCAGCGTGAACTCGCCCTTGCTCACATGGATGGCATACGGCCCCGGGTGCTTCGCGAAGGCCTTCCGCAGCTCGCTCTTAACGTCCGCGACGCACGACGTCGAGAACGCGACCATGAGCCCGAGCGCCAGGACGAGCGATCTTGCGACATTCAACCGAGGCTTCAGTACGTTCTCATGCGATTGTTTGTTCATTTCGATTCCATCCAGTGCAGCATTTACCCCCTCTGGCCTCCGGCCATCTCCCCCTTCGCTAGGGGGAGATGCCAACAAGAAACCTCTCGCCACCCCTCCCCTAACGAAGAGGGAGGCTCCCAACAGGATATTGCAGTGCCGAGCGTGGACAGGACGTCTTATAACGCTCGGCCCGGGAGGGGGCGGTTACTTATTGATCCCCCGGTCCGATCGCTCGATAAACGCGAGCATCTCCTGTCCGTCGGGATCGTTGCCGTATTCGGCCTTGATGCGCTCGACCGCCTGCGTGGTATTGAGCTTGGAACGCACCAGCAGCTTGTAGAGGTTCTTGATGGTGCGGCGGCGCTCCTCGGAGAACCCGCGGCGGCGCAGGCCCACGATGTTGATGCCCGCGATGCGCGAGGGGTTGCCCTCGTGGATCATATACGGCACGCAGTCCATGTTGATACGCGACATCCCGCTGATCATGCAGTACTTCCCGATCTTCACGAACTGATGGAAGCCCACCAGTCCCGACACGAAGCAGAAGTCGTCCACCTCCACGTAGCCGGCAAGCACCGTGTTGTTCGCGATGATCACCTCGTTGCCGACCTTCGTGTTGTGCGCCAGGTGCACGCCCGCCATGAGCATGCAGTTGGAGCCCATCGTCGTCGTGGTCCCCTCCTTGGTGCCGCGGTGGATCTGCACGAACTCGCGGATGAGGTTGTCGTCGCCCACCGACACGAACGACTGCCCGCCCTTCCAGGCGACGTCCTGCGGCGGCGCGCCGAGGTAGGCGGCGTGATAGATCTTGTTCCGCTGGCCGATGCTCACGTAGCCCTCGATGTGCACGTTGGGGCCGATCTCGGTGCCGTCGCCGATGGTGACGTCGCCATGGATGTAGGCGAAGGGCCCCACCGTGACGTTCTGTCCCAGCTTCACGTTCCCCTCAATGATGGCCGTGTTGTGTATCATTTCTTCATCTCCTCGATGTCTTGTTCGATTTTTTTCACGCGCTTCAGGAGCTCCGGCAGGAATCCGAGCGCGCCGTTGATGCGGTGCATCTCTCGCACCGGGCGCGCGGGCGTGCCGAAGAGGATCTCCGGCTTCTTGATGTCGTTGTGGATGCCGCTCTGTCCCATGATGACCGTTCCGCCGGCGATGGAGAGATGGTCGGCGATCCCCACCTGGCCGGCGATGATCACCTTGTCGCCCACGGTGACCGTCCCGGACATGCCCACCTGGGCCACGATGTAGCAGCGCTCGCCGATCACGCAATTGTGCGCGATGTGCACAAGGTTGTCGAACTTGGTGTCGTTGCCCACGACGGTGGATCCCACGGTGGCGCGGTCGATGCAGGTGTTCGCGCCGATCTCCACGCGGTCGCCGATGACCACGTTCCCGATCTGCGGGATCTTGATGATCTTTCCGTCCTTCTCGTAGAACCCGTAGCCGTCGGCGCCGATCACCACGCCGGAATGCAGGATGCAGTCGGCGCCGATCACGCAGCGCTCGCGGACCACCACGCCCGAGTACAGGACCGTGTTCTCGCCAACGGAGGCGTCAGCCTCAACCACGCAATTGGGGTAGATGACGCTGCGCTCGCCCACGCGCGCGCCGGCCATCACCACCGCGCCGGCCATCACCGTGACGTTCGCGCCGATCGCCGCGGCCGGATCGACATGCGCGCCGGGCTGCACGCCCGCGGAACGTTTCGGTTTCGGCCCGAAGATCCCGAGGAGCGCGATGAAGGCGAGCTTGGGATCGTCAACCTCGATATACGGACACTCGATGGCGTCGGCCGCGAAATTGCGCGGGATCACCACCGCGGCGGGTTTTTTCGCGAGCACGCCGGCAAGCGCCTTCTTCCCCTCGATGTACATGATCGCCCCGGCGCATTCGACATCGAGCGCACCCACCCGGTCGATCTCGACGTCGGATCCGTGCAGGGTCCCGTGAAGCGTTTCGGCAATCGCGGACAGTTTCATGGGCCATCCTCCTTGGCTTACCGTGACACGGGGGCGTTCCGGTTGTGCAGGCGCACGATCTCGCGGATCACCTCGTCGGTGATGTCGTGCTCCTTCTTCGAGTAGACCAGCGCGTCCCCGACCGTCAGTATATAGTCCAGGTCCATCCGCTTCGCGACGATCGCGACGGACCGGTTGATCTCAGCGTAGAGCTTCGCCTTGACGGACTCCTCCCGCTTGCCGAGCTCCTTGAGCTCGCCCTCGTTCTTCTTCAGCCGCGCGTCGAGCTCGGCGCGTTTCTTCGGATCGCCCTCGTCGGCGCGCTGCGACGAGATCGCCGCGTCGTCGGCCGCGAGCTTCGCGCGGCGCTCCCGAAGGTCCTTCGCGTCGGCGTTCTTGGCAGCCAGAAAGTCGAAGATGAGCGAGAGGTTCACCGCCCGGACGCGCAGATCGCGCGGCTCGACGCGTTTTGGCTCAGAGGAGCACCCGGCGTTGGCGGCGATCAGCGCGGCGGCGAGAAATGGCGTGAAGCGCGAAATCATGGTCGAACATAGCGCGATGCGGGTAAATCTGTCCAGCTAAAATCGCATGTCCCCGATCGCGAACTGGAACTGGAAGTCGCTGACCTCCTTGAAATAACCCTTGAAGGTCTGCTTGTTGTCCTGCACCCACATCATGCGCCGCCCGAACCAGAAGCGAAGCGGCATCACCGGGATCTGGATCTTGAAGCCGAGGCCCCACGAATATTTCGAATACCACATCACGTCGACCTTGGTCAGCTGGTCGATGCGGTACAGCTTTTCGGCGTCGAGGTCGGCGTCGATGTCGGTTTTCGCGTACGAGTCCATGTTCGCCTCCCAGAACTCGTCGGTCCACAGCGACCCGGCGTCGAAGAAAGCGACGAACCACAGCATCTGCGGATGGATGGGAATGCGGAACTCAAGCCCGTAGAGAATTCGATGGAACAGGCCCCATCGCCACGACTTGGGGAACATGTCGTCGTAATAGTCCCAGCCGCGCAGCGTCTCCGGGCCGCCCATGTAGAGGCGGTCTTCCGATTCGAGCCAGCGGTTTCGCCATTGGGGCTGATAGCGCTCCAGCGCATCCGTGTTCATCGGCGGGGTAAGGAACGCGGCGTTCGCGCGAAGCTCGATCACGCAGGGATGCGTCTTCAGGAACGGAAGATTGAACGGACTGAAGTACACGTACAGGTCGGGAGAATACTTGATGAAGTGGTCGTGCCCGTACAGGACGGTGCCCCCGGTGAAGGCGACGTCCAGTTCGATCTTCCATCCGCGCGTGGGATTGAGATAATTGTCGATGGAGTTGCGGATGACGAAGAAGGCGAGCGTCCGCTTCTCCTGGTCGCCGTACGATTGCTCGATGAAGATCTCGTCCGAGCTGTTGCCGGTCGGATTGAGGATGGACTTGAAGGCGTGCGTCCACCCCGAGCCGATGCCATAGTAATACCAGAAGCGATAGGTGAGGCTCACCGAGTAGCCGATCGCCTGCTTCTCGTACTGCGCGGGCTTGTTCTGCCCGTAGATGGACGCGCCGGGAACGGTGTAGAGCGAATAGAACACCGAGGTGTTCAGCGCCAGCGGATAGTCGAAGAGCCACGGCTCGCGGAAGCTCAACGTGATCGAGGTGCGCTGCGGGCCGTACTCGAAGCGCGCGCCGATGCGCTGGCCGTTCCCCATGAGGTTGTTCTCCGCGACGTCGGCGAAGATCGAGAAGCCGGAGGTGGTCCCATAGCCGCCGCCCAGCGATATGGTGCCGGAGGGCTGCTCCTCGACGTCGACGATGAGGTTCATATACCCCTCCTTGCTGCCCGGGCGGACGTCGAAGTTCACCTCCTTGAAGTATCCGAGATTGTACACCTTCTCGCGCGATATCCGCATCTTCTCGGCGTTGAAGAGCTCGCCCTCCTTCATGAGGAGCTCCCGCCGGATCACCTTGTCCTTGGTCTTCTTGTTCCCCTTGATGATGATGTTTTCGATATAGGCCTGGGTCCCCTCGGTGATCTCGAAGTCGATGCGCACGTATTTCCGGGCCACCATCACGCCGTCGTCGTCGATCTGCCGTTCCTCCACGGTGCGCTTGGGGATCACGCGCGCGAAGATGTAGCCCATCGTGGAGTAGGAATAGCTGATCATCTGGCGGTCTTTCTGGAAGAGCGTGTCGTTGAAGATCGCGCCGCTCTTGGTCTGCTCGAACTGCTGCTCGAACACCCGGCTCTCGATCACCTTGTTGCCGGCGATGGTGTACCGGTCGAAAAAGTAGCGGTCCCCCTCGCTGAGCTTGATGGTGACGAAGATCGCCCGCTTCTCCTGCTTCTCGGGGTTCTCCCACTCGTATTCGACCTTGTCCTCGATGATCTGCGCGTCGAGGTAGCCGCGCTCGCGGTACAGCGCCAGGATCTTCCCCTTGTCCTTCTCGTACTCGTCGCGCTTGAAGTCGCCGTCGGAGAAAAAGCCGTCCTCCTTGAGTTCGAGGACGCCCATGATCTCGTCGACGGGGATGCGGCGCGCGCCCATGATGATGATCTTGGCGATCTTCACCTCCTCGCCCTCGTCGATCACGAACACCACGTTCACGCGCTCCTCGTCCTTCTCCGAGCGCTCCACCCGGTAGGTGATGACCGCGTTGAAGAGCCCCTCCTTGTCGTACTTCTCTTTCATCGCCCGGACGCTCTTCTCGACCAGGTCGATCCGGAGCGGCTCGTCCTCCTTCTGGAGGATGATCTCGGCGAGCTCGGTGCGGTGGACCTCGTCGTTGCCCTTGATGACGATCTCCTTGACCACGGGACGGACCTTGCAGATGATGCGGATGCGCACGCCGTCCTGGAACTCGCTCGCCGCGACGCGCACGTTCTCGAAGTTGCCCTTCTTGAAGATCGCATCCACGTCCTTGCTCAGGTCCGCGGAGACGAGCGGGTAGCCCTCCTCGGTGATCATGATGTCGAGCAGGTCGTCGGGGTCGATGTTCCGGAGGCCCTCGAACTCGATCTTCTTGACGATTTTCCCCTCAAACGGGGACGGGGCGGTCAGGGCGCCATCGAGCACGAAGAAGACAGTGCCGATACAGGCGATAAGTAGGAGTTTCCTCATTCGTACTCGGTTACCTTGTGTCTGTTCAGTCTGAACGGGCTGGCCGGCGATCGGCTGTGTCGGTGTGGCGTATCCGACATCGCATCGTCATTGAGATGCGGGCCCGGACGGTTTTGTTACAGCTTTTCCCGCATCGATGACGCCCTGAGAATTCTGGCCTTGCTATCGCGGTCGCCCCCCCATGTCAAGAAAATATGGCGCGCCGGCGCGCGCCGGATCATGCGCGGATAAAAAGAATTGACAGATCGCTCGCGCCGAACCCAATCGTGCCAGGCTCGCGCACTCTCGCACACGGAACGGTACCATGAACATGCTCACCGACAATGTGATCGTCAAGGGCGGCTGGGTGATGATTCCCATCATCCTGGGCTCCATCATCGCGCTGGGGATCGCGATCGAGCGCGGCATCATGCTCTGGCGCATACGCATGGACCTCGCCCGGTTCACCGACGAAATCTACGCGCTCGTGCGCTCCGGCGAGCTGGAAACGGCGGGCGCCGTCTGCGCGCGCACCCTGCACCCCATCGCGCGCGTGTTCAAGGCGGGACTGGAGCATCACGGCGAGGAGCCGTCGGTTGTCGAGAAGGCCATGGAGCGCCAGGGCAACGCCGAGGTGGCGCGCCTCGAGAAGAACATGAACTACCTCATGGCAATCGTGGGCGTGGAGCCGATGCTGGGGTTCCTGGGGACCATCCTGGGGCTCATCGGCGCCTTCATGGCCTGGGAGGTGAGCGCGGAATCGGTCACCGTCTCGCAACTGGCCGCGGGGATCTACCAGGCCATGATCACCACCGCGAGCGGCCTCGCGGTCGCCATCACCTATTACGTCGTGTACAGCGTGTACGCGAACCGCATCGCCGCCATCACGCGCGACCTCAACAGCCACGGGGAGGAGTTCCTCGCCCTCATCACCGGCGCCGGCAAGAAAAAGAAGCGATGAAGATCCGCTCCGCGGGACGGCCGCAGCTCACCCTCGAATCGGTCGCGATGACCGACATCATCATGAACATGTTCGTGTTCTTTTTTATCTCGTTTAGCCTGCTGTACACCTTCAACCCGCAGCGCGAATCGAAAATCAAGGTGAACCTGCCCAAGGGGGTCACGGACGTGAAGAGCCGGGGCGAGAAGCCGCTGGTCGTGACCGTGACCGGCAAAAACGAGATCTACATCGGCAGCACCAAGGTCTCCTCGCTCGCGCTGTCCGAGTCGCTCAAGTCGGCGGCGCCCACGGCGAAACAGCACGGCGTGATCGTGAAGGCCGACCGGCAGGCCGCGGTCGATTATTTCGTGAAGGTGCTCGACGCCGCGAAGCAGGCGGGCATCGACAAGGTCGGCGTCTCCATCGAGCTGCAACCCCGCCAATAGCGCCGCCCCATCACAGCATGATCCGCAAACCGCCCAGCACCGTGATCCCGGGCTCGGGATAGCCGTCGCGCAGATTGTACTTGTTGTTGTAGAGGTTCTCCACGCGCAGGTTCGCGAACAGCCCGTCGAGCAGCCGAAACTGCGCCCCGAAAGAGCCGATGAGCGCGCGGTCGAGCCGGTCCGCCCGGTCGGGATCGATGAAGACCGGGTCGATGTAGCGGTTCCCCCACTGGACCTTCCACCAGGCGCCGTTGTAGCTGAGCTTGCCGTCGAAGGCGTGATCGGGGCGGTAGGTGACGCGCCGCTCGGCGACGAAATGCGCGTACTCGTAGCCGAAGGCGATATCGACGAGCCGCCGCAACAGGAAGATGTTCGCCTCGCAGTTGCCGCCATAGCGCGTGGCGGGCATGGTCTCGGCGCGAAGAACGTTGCCCGACACTGGACGGAAGTTATAGAAGGCGCTGTTCTGGTCGGCGGTGGCGCCGATCTTCATGTTCACCGCCTCCCCCACGCGCACCTCGGCCTTCATCTCCCCGCGGTGGGCGCGGCCGGGCGGCAGGTCGTAGACCGGCATCACGAACTTCTGGCTGGGATACAGCCGCTCCGGCCTGAAGGGCTCCAGGTGGTATCGGTATTGCATCTGCACCGACGCGTAGCGGAACCCCTTGAGCGTGACCCCCACGATGGGGCCCGCCAGGGAGTCGAAATATTCGCTCCAGGCGCCGTTCACGCCGGCGGTCAGGGCGACGTGCTCGGTGAGGTTGAAATCGTCCGCCACCTCGCCGAGCACGATGCTGCGGTTGTCCAGCTCCCGATCGTGGAAATTGTAATAGCGGTACTCGATCGCGTACCGTACGCGATTGAGCGCCGACCAGACGAGCTCTCCGCCCGTTTCCGCCATTCCCATGTTCAGATAACTGCTCGCCTCCACGCCGTCGCCCGGAACGACCGGGCGGAGCCGATGCGCGAAACCGGTCGTTCCCACGGCGGCATAGGCCTCGAATGAGTCGGTGAAGCGGAACTGGCCCCGGAACGTCGCCGAGAGCAGGTCCTGCTCCTCGCGCCGGAACACCGGATTGTCGAACATGCCCCGCGAATAGTTTTCCACCGAGGCGTTGAGCTGCAATCGCAGGCGCTCGCTGGCGGCCAGCATCCCGCTGAAGCCGATTCGATTCTCGAAGTAATCCGTATTGTCGTAGATCTCGCCGCCATACCCGAAGTCATTCGACTTCTTGTACGACGAGCTCAGCCGGTACACCACGTCCTTCTGCTCCTGCGACAGGCTGATCGTCGAGAGCATGTTCTCGAACTGGCCGTACACCAGCTGCATGTCGATGCTCAACCCCGGCCGGGCGGGACCGCCATACGCCGATGCGCCGTCGCCGGCCTCCGGATCATCCTCGCTAAAGGCGTGCCAATCGGCGGGGGTTTCGCTTCCGTCGGGTCCATGCGCCACGGCGCCGGAACCGTTCTCACGCGTTGCCGCGGCATCGCGCGTCCCCGTATCGGCGGCGGGAACGGCCGTTGGGAGCGCCCGGGCGAAAACACCGCGGACAAGCGACGGCCGCGCCTGCACGGCGATGGCGGCCGCGAGGCAAACGGCACAACACAGGGAAACGAGAGTACGCACCGGCACGCGTCGCTGCTGAAATCGAGCGGCCTAGTCGACCAGCTCCCGTGTGATCTCGCGATTGCAGGAGCGGCACCGCGCCGTCTCCTGCGGCATGCCGGCGTCCAGAAACACGCTGAGGGAAAATCCGCACGAACACCGGTAGGTGAAATTTTTCATCTTATATTCAGCCATGCCGTTTCTCCATGTTGATGATGGTATCGTCCATTTTCATTATCGGCCGCGTCGAGGCGCAATGCGAGCAGAATACCCTCGCGCACCAACGCGAAACCCCGCCATGGGCGGGGTTTCACAGGGTGCGAAGCCGAACGGATGATGCTATTTCTTAAGCGCCTCGGCCTTGTCGGTCTTCTCCCAAAAGAATTCCGGCAGCTCGCGGCCGAAATGGCCGTACGCCGCGGTCTTCAGGTAGATGGGGCGCAGGAGGTCCAGCGTCGTGATGATGCCGGCCGGCTTGAGATCGAAGACGGAACGGATGCGCTTCGCGATCTCGTCCTCCGACAGCTTCCCCGTCCCAAAGGTGTCGACCATGACCGACACGGGCTCCGCGACGCCGATGGCATAGGCGACCTGCACCTCGCATCGGTGCGCCAGCCCCGCGGCGACCACGTTCTTGGCGATGTAGCGTCCCATGTACGCGGCCGAGCGGTCGACCTTTGACGGGTCCTTGCCGGAGAAGGCGCCGCCGCCATGACGGCCCATTCCGCCGTAGGTGTCCACGATGATCTTGCGGCCGGTGAGGCCGGTGTCGCCGTGCGGCCCGCCGACCACGAAACGGCCGGTGGGATTGATGTAAATCTTGGTGTTCGCGTCGATGAGGCTCGCGGGAATCACCTTCTTGATGACCAGCTCGACCATCGCCTCGTAGATCTGCGTATGCTCGACGTCGGGCGCATGCTGGGTCGATATCACCACCGCCTCCACCCGTTTCGCCTTGCCGTCGACGTACTCGACGGTCACTTGCGACTTCGAGTCGGGGCGGACGAACGTGATCTCGCCGGACTTGCGAAGGTCCGCAAGCTTTTTCACCAGCATGTTCGCATACTGGATGGGCATGGGCATGAGCTCGGGGGTTTCGTTGACGGCGTAGCCGAACATCATCCCCTGGTCGCCCGCACCCTGCTCTTTGAACAACCCCTCTCCCGCAGTGACGCCCTGGGAGATGTCCGGGGACTGCGAGTGGACGTAGATCTCGACCTTGCAGGTCTTCGCATCGAAGCCGATGTCGGCGTGCGTATAGCCGATGTCGCCGATGGTTTTCCGGGCGACCTTCTCGTAATCGACCTTCTGGGTCGAGGTGATCTCGCCGGAGACGATGCAGCGATCCGTCGTCACGAGCGTTTCGCACGCGACGCGCGAACGCTTGTCGCCGGCCAGATGCGCATCGAGCACGGCATCGGATACCTGGTCGGCCACCTTGTCGGGATGGCCTTCGGACACCGACTCGGAGGTGAATAAATAGTCTTTGGGGCCCATTGGGAACTCCTTGATAATGAAATGAGGTGCGACTGGCGCGCCCACAGGCTATGACAGCGGCACCGTCCGTTGAAATGCGATTTTTTTTGCGTGAACGCTATTTCCAGTGAAGGCACTCGGCCGGACAGCTGTCGATCACTTCCTGGATCTTGTCTTCGCTCGCGCCGGTGGGGTCCTTGATGCGACAGAGGCCGTCGGCATCCATCTCGAAGACCTCCGGGAGCGTGTCGGCGCACAGCTCGCAGCCGGTGCATTCATCGCGATTCACGATAACCGTTTTCGCCATGGCGTATCTCCTCATCATTATTGTAGATCGCCGGGAGAGTGGCACCGGCGTTCGCCCTGCCCCGTTCGGCATCAGCCGTGCGAGGGGGAACGGGCGTACTGGCGCAGGAATTGGATTACTTGGCTGGCGCCTGCTGCACCGGTTGCGCCGGCGCCGTCTTCGGTGCGGTCGCGTCCTTTTTCGCGTCGACCGGTTCTTTTTTACCGTCCTGAACGCCCGGTCCGATAACGCCGCTCGGCTTTTTGTCGCCGACCAGATCCCGCTCGATGGCCCTATCGCGGATCGATTCCAGGATCGACAGCCCCAGGGAGCCGATCATAAACAGGGCGACCATGGCCGTCGTGATCTTGGTGATGATGTCGGCGGTCGACGATCCGAAGGTGGATTGGCTCGACCCGCCGAGAATCCCCATCCCCGAGCTCTTGTCCGATTGGAGCAGGATGATGACGATCAACAAACCGCTCAGAATGACGAAAACGACGGTGAGGACGGAAATAAGGATGCTCATTGACAAATCTCCCGGGCGTTCTGCGGCGCGTCGCGCACCGTGCCATTAATTATTTCACTTTTATTATGTCAAGAAAAGAATCGCTCGCAAGGCTCGCCCCGCCCACGAGACATCCATCGATGTTTTCCATGGCATAGAGCCCGGCGATATTGTCCGGCTTGACCGACCCGCCGTAGAGAACGGGAACCATGGCCGCGGTGGCGCCATCGTAGAGCGCGCCCAGCGTTTCACGGATAAACCGATGCATGGTCTCCGCGATCTCCGGCGTCGCCACCTTGCCGGTTCCGATCGCCCAGACGGGTTCGTAGGCGACCACCACCTTCGCCATCCGCTCTTTCGTGACGCCCTTGAGCGCCTCGACGAGTTGGGTCTTCACCACCGCCTCGGACGTGCCGGCCTCGCGCTCGGCGAGGAGCTCGCCCACGCACACCATCGGGTCGAGGCCCACGGCGAGGGCCGCAGCGACCTTCTTGTTCACCTCGACATCGGTCTCGCGAAAGACATGGCGCCGCTCCGAGTGGCCGATTAGGATGTAGCGCGCGCCGCAGTCCTTCACCATCGCCGGCGCGAGCTCGCCGGTAAAGGCGCCCTCCTTCTCGAAGTACATGTTCTGCACGCCCACGTCGATGCGGGTTCCCGTGCAGAGGGACACCATTTCGCGCACGTACAGCGCAGGCGGAAAGATGGCGACCTCGCGCGCCCCAATGTCGCCCAGGCCCCCCTTGAGGCCGTTCACCAGCGCGACGGCGCCATTGTAATCCTTGTACATCTTCCAGTTGCCGGCAAAAATCTCGCGACGCTTCATTGTGATGTCCTTTTACGTGCAAAGTTTCCCCCTCCCCCTATCGAAGGGGGAGGTCGGGAGCGAGTCGAACCCCTACTTCATGATGAACTTGATCAAGTCGCACACGCGGAACGAGTAGCCCCACTCGTTGTCGTACCAGCTGATGATCTTGACCAGGCGCTTGTCTATGACCGACGAGGCCGGGACATCGACGATCGACGAGAACGAATTGCCGAGGAAATCGACCGATACGAGCTCGGTGTCGCATACGTCGAGGATCCCCTTCATCTTGCCCGCGGCGGCGGACTTGAGCGCGCCGATCACGTCGTCCTTCGAGGCCTCCTTTCCGATGGAGCACACGAAATCGACGACCGAAACGTTCGGGGTGGGGACGCGGATGGCAAGACCGTCCACCTTGCCCTTGAGCTCGGGGATCACCAGGCCCACGGCCTTCGCGGCGCCGGTGGTGGTGGGAATCATCGAGAGCGCGGCCGCGCGCGCGCGACGGAAGTCCTCGTGCGGGAGGTCCAGGATGCGCTGGTCGTTGGTGTACGAGTGGATGGTGGTCATGAGGCCGCGCTCGATGCCGAAGGAGTCGTTGATGACCTTCGCGACCGGCGCGAGGCAGTTCGTGGTGCACGAGGCGTTCGACAGGACCACGTGCTTGGCCGCATCATACTTGTCCTCGTTCACGCCCAACACCACCGTGAGGTCCTCGTTCTTCGACGGGGCGGTGATGATGACCTTCTTCGCGCCGGCGTCGATGTGCGCCATGCAGCCTTCCTTGTCGCGATAGCGGCCGGTGGCCTCCACGACCACGTCCACGCCATCGGCCTTCCACGGGAGCGCCTTCGCGTCCTTCTGCGAATGGACCTTGATCTCCTTGCCGTTGATGACGATCGCGCCCTCCTTGCTGCTCACCGTGCCGTCGAAGATCCGGTGCACGGAATCGTACTTGAACAGGTGCGCGAGCATGGCCGCGTTGGTGAGATCGTTGATGCCCACGACCTCGACATCCTTGAATTTGTCCGGATTTTGCAGGAGGATCCGGAGAACATTCCGTCCGATACGCCCGAAGCCGTTAATACCGACCTTGATACCCATGGTGCTGCCCCCTCTTTTCGTTGTAGATTAGTAGAATACTCGCGTTGTGATTGCCGCCGAAGACCTTCGCCCTCTGGTACGGCCGCGTTCGGCGCGCGGTGACTGATAGTGCGCTCCGCATGGCGGTATTTTTCAAGAAAAAATTTATTTTTCGTACCCGCGAAGCATGTGATAGATCGCTTTATCAAAAAAGAGCACTACACGATTGTTTACCTCGAGGCTCCGGTACAGCTCGAGAAAGGATATGTGGAATCCCTGTCCGAGAATGAACTGCCAGATCGCCTTGCGGAAGAGCGTGTAGGCGCTCATCACATCGGCCGCGGGAATGCCGCCCGCGCAATAGCCGCTCCCGAGCGACACGAACGAGTGCAGGTCGTCGGGCGCGAAACGCTTGTCGCGCATCCATCGAGTGAGGCCGGTGAGAATGAACGCGCCGTCTTCATAGATCTTTTTCGGGGGCAGCGCGAGATAGCGTTTCGCGGTGTCCTTCGCCTTGAGGTACTCCAGCCAGAAGATGATGATCCCGTCGATCTTCTGCTCGAGCGTGCCCATCACCAGGTCGGAGAGGAGCCCCTCCACGCCAACGGCGCTGTGCATGTCGATATCGACCCGCCCGCCCTTCGGGAACATGGCGGCGAAGGAATCCTGAATCTTCCAGAGATCGCGGTAGAGCTCGCGGAATTTCTCCACCGCGCGGTCGTTCGGTGGAAACGCCAACCGGGGCACCTCGTCGATCGGGAAAAACCGCGCATCCAGCGCATCGTCCCCCGCGCGGACCTCCCCGGAAACATGCTCCACCTCGTAGCAGAGAATGGCCAGGTTGCCATAGAAGGAATCGTCGGTCGTCTCCGCATCAAGGAGCCGTATGATCCGGCCCTTCACGCTGGTCTCCTCCTCGAGTTCGCGCAGGGCCGCGTCCTGTATGTTCTCGTCGATTTCGGCGAAGCCCATCGGCAGACACCACTGGTTGCTGTACGGCTCCTTCTTGCGCAGCACCAGCAGGATCTCGCGGCGGTCATTGGGCAGGATGGAGCTCACCACGGGGAGCGGGTTCACGTACACCACCGCGCCGCAGGAGGCGCATCGTTCGCGCGGGCGATCGTCGAGCATCACCCGCTCGAGCTTCGCGCCGCAGCGCGAGCAGTATTCCGCCGGTTTGTTCGCCATGAGCACCTCCCGATACGCGCCCGGATCATCGCCACAATACACGTCGCGACCGCCACTGGCTTACAAAGTACCAACAATCGTCATCGGCGGCAAGGAAAGGAAGAAAAAAACGCGCCTGGCGGTACACTCCGATGGGTGATGTTTCACTCGAGTGAGCCGAAGGGCCATCACGAGGGGGGCAGACGCGAAACGGCCGTATCCATCGACACGGCCGTTTGCGCGCGACTGAACAGTATGGAAATTACTCCGCGCCGCCGATCACCCGCTTCTTGAGTCCGGGAGCGGTGATCTCATAGACAACCTCGCACTCGTCGCCGTCGTTGTAGGTTTCCTTTTGGACCGATCCACCGCGCACGAGCCCGCCGAATTCCTTCGCGATCGCGATGCCGGTGGAGGCGCCGTCGGCCATGCCGGACGCGCCCTCGATCCGCGCGCCCTTGAATTTCTCGAGCACGGTCTTCTGGGCGTAGAGCAGCGCCGCCTCGCGCGCGGTGAGCCGCCGCTGGGTCTTGTTCGTGAGGCCCTTCTTGGGAACGCCGGTCGCGGTGGTCCGGAAGGTGTTGTCGTCGACCCACCCCTCGGTCACGAACTTGTCGCCCTTGATCTGGCCGCCGATGGTCTGACCGCATGCGGTAAACGCGAATGCGCACGCCACGATCACGGCTACGGTAATGAAGTTCTTCATTTTACTCCTCCCTGATGCATGGTAACTGTAATCAGCCCGGGTGATGCTCCCGCCGGACTGTACCGTATCTGACGACGAGGGCCGTTCTTTTGGAAAAAAAAGTGCGGCTAACGAGCCTTCTGCCCGCCCGCAGGCTCCATCAATCGCCTGTTGACGAGGGGCGACCAGCCCGATTCCGCGAACTCCTTGGCGGCCGCACGATACAACCCCGTCATGGCTTCAGGTCCGCGATCGATGTTCTTCAGGTCGCCAAGGTAGAGGAATGGGCTGTCGGGGAATTTGACCTTGCCCAGGTAATTGGCGATCGCCATGTCGACCTTTTCGGTATTCAGAATCAGTATGGAGAGGTCCACGACGATATCGCCCATGAAGACGAACTCATTTTTGCCGACCGAAACGCGGGAGACGGCAATAACCTTTTCCCCGAAATAAGTGCAGTAAAACTGTTCCTCCCCCGGGTTCATGTCGGGCTTGCTGAAATCCTTCTGGTGCTTGAACGCCTGCTTCCTCGTATACGCGGCGACGGCGACATACTCCCCCGGTTCGCAATCGACAAGATAGGCTCGTCCGCGCGTCACGAAGTTCGCCGTGACGACTCGCTTTGCGGTGAGATGCGTTTCTCCTTTCTCAATTTTCGCAAAATATACCGCGGTCGGATAATCGGTAAATATGGCGATTGGCGCGCGCAGGGTGATGGCAACGCCGAGAACGGAATTTCCCGCCTTTGATGGATACTTCAGGTGTACGGGCAGCGTGACGCATCCGGCGAGAACGAACACGAGCACCGGCAGAAATCTTTTCATATCGTTGACACCTCCATGGTCAGGTCGATCTCGGTAATTCCGTGTCGTTGTTCCGAGTCGTTATTTCGCCCCGGGAACCGCGTTGACTGCGGTCGCGGTCATCAAACCGGGGAATGACTCCTTCATAATCCTGTCGGTGAGTTCCTTTTTCGCCGTGATTACCGGTTTAAGATCTGAAAACGCCCACTCGCCCACATAACAGACTTTGTCGGGTTGCAGCTGTATGCTGTCGTGTTCCAGCCTTTTAAAGGCGAGATATTTATTGCCCACATATGTCCCCGTCAGCTTTTTCAACTCACTGGCGTTTTTGACCAAATAGTACGTCTGGTAGGATGCTTTTTGACCCGACGCCTGACCCACCGTAAAACTGAACAGCTCATAGGTTCCCGCCGGCAGCTCAAACGCAAACGGCAGGCTCGTCTCGGGAGCCCAATTGCTTTTTATCGCCAGTTGATACGTTGAATCGTTTTTCCGGTCGTATAAATCGATGCTAAACGAGTTCCCGAATCCGGGCATCTCGATCATAAGGCCGTAGATAATCGCTCGCCCGGGTTTCGGCGCGGATTGGTTTTTGGAAATCATGAAAAAACCGACACACGAGAAAAAGACCGGCACTGAGCACAGAAGGACTATGATACTTCGTTTCATGAAGCCTCCGAACGGTCGTTCATAGATAGCTACAATCAAAAAACGCTCGCCGCCTGCGAGCTGCCCGCGGGACATCGTTCACGCCACATTCCTCTCGCAGAAAGCATACGAAGCGGCACCATAAAAGGTCAAGGCTTTATCTGCCGGCAAGGGATATTGCGCGACTCGGACATGGCGGGCGCCTCATGCCGCCGGCGACCCCATAGTGCTTGACGGACTGATTGCGCGATAGTATCGTCGCCATATGAATTCACGCCCATCAGGCCGCGCATGAGGAGCTTCGCCCGGCCCATCATCGCCGTGAGCGCCTGCCTCGAATTCGAGGCGTGCCGCTACAATGCGCTCAGCGTCGCCTGCCCGCTGGTGCGCGACCTCATGCCCTTCGTCGATTTTCGGCCGGCCTGTCCCGAAAAGGCCATCGGCCTGGGGGTGCCGCGCGATCCCATCAGGCTCGTCCGCGACGGCGACGCCGTGGCGCTCTATCAGCCGGCGACCGGGCGCGACGTGACGGCGCTCATGGACGACTTCACGCAGCGACATCTCGCGACGCTGCGCGATGCGGACGGATTCATCCTGAAAGGACGGTCCCCGTCCTGCGGCATCAAGGACGTGAAGGTGTACCCGGACCGCGACCCGGCGAAAACACCGATCACCGGAAAGGCGGCGGGACTGTACGGCGGAGCGGTGATTGCGGCGTTTCCCGGCCGCGCGATCGAGGACGAGGGGCGTCTCGAGAACTTCACCATCCGCGAGCACTTCCTCACGCGCATCTTCGCCCTCGCGGAATTCCGGGGCGTGTACGCATCGGGCTCGATGGCGCGCCTGGTGCAATTCCAGGCCGACAACAAGCTCCTCCTGATGGCCTACAATCAGACGGAGATGCGCGCGCTGGGGCGGATCACCGCGAACCCGGGCGGACGCCCATGGCGTGAAACGATCGACGAGTACGAGACGCATCTGCGCGCGGCGCTGTCACGGGTCCCGCGCTTCCAGTCCAATATCAACGTCCTGCAGCACGCGATGGGGTATTTCTCGGAGGGGATGTCCGCGTCCGAGAAGCGCTTCCTTCTCGGAGAGTTCGAGACCTATCGGGCCGGCAAGATCCCCTTAAGCGCCGTGACCGGCATCATCCGCGCCCTCATCGCGCGCTTCGGGAGCGACTACCTCTCGCGACAGACCTACTTTGCGCCCTACCCGACCGAGCTCGTCTCGATTACCGACTCCGGTAAGGGCCGCGGCGCCTGACCGATTTTGCATTTCGACTAACGCGGCCGGCCGCAACGGAATATCGCGTCGTTTTTATTGAGACGAAAGCCGCCGCGCTCGACCGAGATGCGGTGCGCCATCGCAAAGAGCATCTCCACCGCGTTTTGCTCCAGCTGCGGCTTCTGGTCCATGAGCTCCTTGAGCAGCAAGTACTTCTTGTTAATGATATACCCATAGAGATGCTTCATGCCGTCAAGGGGGAACTCGAGGCTGTTCTCCCAGCCGATCGTCTCCACGGATCCGAAATGCGGCGCGAGGAGATCGGCGCCGTTTTCTGCGCAGAACGACTCCAGCAGACGCTTGATGTGGATCCGGTCGCGCTCGATGGTCACGCCGAGGCGACGGTAACACTCCGGAATGAGATCGATGATCTCGCGCAGGCTCTCGCGGCTGTGCGTGAGTGTTACGAAGATCCCCATGGGCCGCAGGATTCGTGCGATCGCGGGGACGAGCTCCGGAAAAAAATACAGCGAGTAGCTCGCGGAAATGAGATCGTACGTCTGCGGCTCGAATTCCTCGATCGCCTGCGACGGGGCGCACAGAAACTCGGTCGCGAGGCCCGCCTCCGCGGTATTGTGCAGGTAGGGGTCCCGGTTCTCCTCCAGCATGTCGACACCCAGCACGCGCGCGCTGCGCGGGATCAGCCCCGAAAGCCCCATGCTGAAAAACCCGAACCCGCACCCAAGATCAAGGACAGTGCGAACGTCCGAGAGGTTGAGACCGCCTAACGCGACGGCGCGGATATCGGCCCGAGCGCGCGAAAAGCTCACGATGGTCTTATGCACCGAGACGTGGTCCGCAGGCTTTCCGAACGTGCCCCGAATCTCCTTTTCGGAGTATTCCGCCTTATCCATGCCATGCCTTTCAGAGAACAAAAATTCAACAGGATGAAGATACGGCCTGATGAAATCAATTACAAGTAAAATGCGAATTTTCAGGGACGAAATCCTCAAAAATAAAGTATTTATTTCAAAAACGGGTCTTGCGTTGCGTATCACTGTAAAAGACTTCCATATGGAGATCGACATGCCAATCGACACGACCCTGTATGTCCATCAAACGACTTTGCGGCTTATTGATGCCGCATGCGTCATGACGGGAATCAGACGCGGACAGCTCGTAGTTCTGTTGCTCGCGCGGGCCATCCTGAACCGCGGGAAGGCGCTCAAATCGGGCTCTGCGACGCGATATCAAACGCGCGACCGCAGGGAGATGTGGCGGACCATTCATGTTCGCATGTTAGCGGACGATGCCGATTACTTCAGGGACGCTCGGTGTTTTTTCAATGAATCGGTTTCGTTGATTCTGGCGCAGGCGGCGAGAGAATACCTACGTGAGATACTTCAACGATCGAGAAGCGGCGAGAAAGTGGATAACTATCCACTTAAAAATTACATCATCTGCAGGGAGGAACGGGACGGATTGATTTTCTGGCACATCTGCTGGGGATTCCCAGAAAAACCCGAAAAATACTTCCGTCTGTAGCCCGCGACAGACGCACCCGGAAACGACAAAACACTATTATACATTCGACAATCGAGTTGTTGCGATACACGGCGTCCGGCAACTACAGCGCGCTTCGGAAATTACCGCCGCACCCCGCATCATTCCTCGGCCGCACCGGCGTCTTCTTCATCGTCGAGCGGACCAAGCTCCCGCAGCACCGCACGAATTACCGCGGCATCGAATCCCCGGCCCTGCAGATAGAAGGCGAGCCGCGAGGCGCGGTTTTTCTTTCCGGCGAGCTGCCGGAGTTTCTTTCGCCCGCATGCGAGCGCCGCTTCCCGCTCGTCGTCTTCCGACGTTGCGCGCGAGATCGCGGTTGCGATAATGTCCCGCGAAACCCCCTTCCGCTGCAGCTCGCGCGTGACGAGGTTCCTGCCCACGCCGCCGCGGCGTTTTCGCGCACCGGCATACTCCGTCGCGAAGGCGAGATCGTCGATATAGTGTCGCTCGCACAGATCGCGAACGGTTTCCGCGATACTGTCGCCGGAATAGCCCTTGCGGCGAAGGTACGACTCCATCTCGTGCGCCGAATGGGCGCGCACCGCCAGATATGAAAGCGCCGCCCGTCGGCACATGTACCGATCGCTCTCGTCCCTGAGCTGGCGATACGCCGCCGCGTCGATCTCGGTCCCGGCCGCGAGCCGATACTGCGCAAAGACCGCGGCGGAAACCATGAGCGCCTCCCCCGTATCGACGGATATCATCACCCCGTCGCCCTTGAACTTGATTTTTTCCACCAGCGGCATGGGGACGCCCCTAGAGACCGCGCAGGAAGCCGGCAAGACCGGGGCTGATCCGCTTCGAATGGAGCGAATCGCGGTAGACGAATTTCACGTGCAGGCAGGCGGGCGACAGGTTGAATTCCATGGGCTCGGGGAGCAGGGCGACGCCGCGGCAGAAGAACTGGATGGAGCCGTCATAGGCGCATTTGTACAGCGGGGCGCTCTCGGACGCGACGCCGTCGACGACGAGCCGCACCGTGACGGGATCGGTGACGGCGACGACGCGCGACCCGCGGCGTATCTCGATCCGGTCCGCTTCGGCGTGAAGCCGGCGCTTCAGCTCGCTAAATCCATGGACGCCGCAGCCGGCCATGGACAGCGCGAGCGCCAGCGTCATCATCAACAACCATGTCCGAAACATGCCCTGCATAGCGCACACACCTCACCGGTTGGATGCACCGCATGAAAAAAGGGTGCCGATAGAATCGACACCCTTTTGTTTCCAAAGGCAAGTAAAAAACTGGCGTTTCGTTTAGCGCTTGGAGAACTGGAAGCGCTTACGGGCCTTTTTACGGCCGTACTTCTTCCGCTCCACCTGGCGCGAATCCCGCGTGAGAAAACCGGCCTCGCGAAGCGCCTTCTTGTTGCGCTCATCATGCTGGATCAGGCACCGCGCGATCCCCATGCGCACCGCACCGGCCTGACCGGACCAGCCGCCGCCGAGCGTTGTCGCTTCAATGTCGAATGCGCTGACGGCGCTCAGGAGCTCGAGCGGCTGCCGAACGATGAGCTCGAGGGTTTTACGGCGAAAAAACTCGGATACGTCCTGCTCATTTACGAGAATCTTCCCCGAACCGGGCTTGAGCCACACCCGCGCGACCGAGGTCTTTCTTCTACCGGTTGCATAATACCGTTCTGCTGCCATGCGATCCTGCTCCTGTCGTATATTCGATTATTTCTTGATATCGTACGTTTCGGGCTTTTGCGCCTGATGGGGGTGGGCGGTCCCCGCGTAGACCTTCAGGTTCTTGAACATCTTGCGGCCCAGCCGATTCTTGGGAAGCATCCCCTTCACGGCGTGCTCGATGATGAATTCCGGATTATCCGCCTTGTACTTCTTGATGTTGGTGAACTTCACGCCGCCGGGAAAGTGCGAATGGCTGAAATACTCCTTGTCGTCGCCCTTGCTGCCGGTGAGCACCACCTTGTCGGCGTTGATGACGATGACGTTGTCGCCATCATCCATGTGCTGGGTGTAGGTGGTCTTGTGTTTTCCGCGAAGCAGGTGCGCGACCTCCGTCGCGAGCCGGCCGAGGACCGCCCCATCGGCGTCGACGAGGAGCCACTTCTTCTCGATTTGCGATGCCTTGATTGAAAACGTGCGCTGCGAACTATTCATTGGGTGTTTCCTGAAAACCGATAAAAATTGAGCCGGTGGCATCACGAACGAGGCCTACGGCGATGCAGTGGGCAACGCTAAATGTGAGCACCTGATACGTCAATAAAATTTTTTCATCAAAAATCCACCTTTCCGCTTGACGGTACCGATAACTATCGGTATATTATGACCGAACAGTCGGTCAATATAAAAACTATCCCCGGTGGGGATTCTTAAAAGAATCTTTAATGACCGAATAGTCGGTCAAACAGGAAAAGAGATGTCTCCAAAGATTGTGGATGTTGATGAGAAAAAGAAGCAGATAACCGACGCCGCCATACGGGTCCTCGCCAGGAAGGGCCTCAAGGAAACGAAGATGGAGGACGTCGCCGAAGCAGCGGGTATCGGGAAAGGCACCCTGTATGAATACTTCAAGTCAAAAGATGAACTCTTCTTGGTCGCCTATCGTCATATTATGGAAGAATTCGAATGCCAAACCGATTTGAAGCTGCCGGAAAATGTAACCACGATAGACACCCTGAAAGCGATCATTTCGATGATGACCTCGATGCACACTTCGGACTTCCCGCTGGATCACTTCCAGGTGCTCACCGAGTTCTGGCTCGAGGAGGTCAAATCGGCAAACCAGGGGAAAAAGCGGCAATTCGACATGCTCGCCACTTACCGCGAGTATATCGACCTCGTGAAAGCGGTGTTCGAACAGGGGATTCAAAAAGGGGAAATCCGCGACATCAACCCCGAACACGCCGCCACCATTCTCATGATGATCTTCGACGGCCTCATGCTCCTCTGGATGCTCGACAAGAACTCCTTCGACTTCAAGGGCACCGTGAACACGTTCGGCGGCATATTCATAAAAGGAATTCAAAAGCAGGGGTAGGATATGGCGATTAAAATGGACGCGCCATCATGCGGCGCAACCTCACCCCCTACCCCTCTCCCATAGGAGAGGGGAGTGGAAAAAGCTACTTCCCACGAAGCCCCCTCCTATGGGAGAGGGCGCGCAGGAGGCGGGGTGAGGTTGAACGAACGTATGTATGAATAAATCAAGGATAAGGAGAAAACCCATGAAGTCATTAATGATCCTTCTCGCGCTGATCACGGCGCTCGCGTCAACGGCACTGCCGTCATACGCCCTCACGGGCAAGGAGATCATCAGAAAGACCGAGGACGCCATGCGCGGCACCTCCGTCGTGGGCACCTACCTCATCACCGTGAAGACGAAGCTGTGGACGCGGACGATGAAGTTGAAAGCATACGACCAGCGCGCCGGGAAGAAGTCCTTCAACGAGATCTACGAACCGAAAAAGGACGCGGGCAACCGATTCCTCATGATCAACAAGAACATGTGGCACTATGTCCCCAAGCTCCAGCAGACCATCAAGATTTCGCCGTCGATGATGCTCCAGTCGTGGATGGGGTCGGACTTCACCAACGACGACATCGTGAAGGAATCGAGCATCGAAGAGGATTACACTCACGCGGTCACCGGCGCCGCCACGGTGGACGGGCATCCGTGCCACGTCATCACCCTCACCCCCAAACCTGACGCCGCCGTCGTGTGGGGGAAGATAATCTACTCCGTGCGACAAAGCGACTACCTCCCCGTGCGCGAGGAATTCTACAACGAGCATAACGTCCTCAAGCGGGTGATGACCTTCGGCCAGTTCAAGAAGATGGACGATCGCGTGATCCCCACCCTCTGGAAGATGCAAACCGTGAGCAAGCCGGAGGCGCACACGATCCTCGAGATCGCGAGCATCCGGTTTAACACTGCGATCCCGTCACGCACCTTCACCATGCAGAACCTGACGAGGAAATAGCCATGAACCGAGAAGCGATCGCACAGCTCGCCTGGCGAAACGTGTGGCGCAACAAGCGCCGGACGATCCTGACGCTCGCCACCATCGTCGTCGGCTGCGGCATGATCATCCTCAACAACGCCCTGGCCAAGGGCGGGCATGACGGGATGATCAACGACGCGGCGATCACGAGCGCCGGGCACATCCAGGTGCACCGCGCCGGCTACTGGGCGAGCCGCACCATCGATTACGCGTTCCAGGCGCCGGACGGGATCGCCGCCGCGCTCGGGCGAGACCGTCGGATCGCCGCGCACACCGAGCGCATCCATGCCGCCGGGCTCCTCGCCTTCGGCGCGAACACCTCCGGCGGTCAGATCCAGGGCGTGGATCCCGCGCGCGAGCCGGCGGTGACCAACCTGCACACGCGGGTCCTTCCCGGCGGGCGCTATCTCACCGCGGAGGATTCGACCCACGCGATCGTCGGGGAGACGCTCGCGAAGAACCTCGGCGCGAAGGTCGGCGACGTCGTCTCGATCATCTCGCAGGGTCTCGACGGGTCCATCGCCGCCGAGAAGCTCACGGTGGTGGGCGTCTTCCGCTCGGGCAATCCCGAGTACGACCAGACGCTCCTCGTCATGCCGATCGAGCAGGCGCGCGCGACCTTCTCGATGGAGCGCTACATCCACGCCATCGTCGTCCGTCTCGCCGACATAAAGCACGATGCGGCGGTCATCGATTCGCTGCGTGCGTCCCTGCCGGAGACGGAGCGGTCCTCGATCGAGGTGCTGGGATGGGACACGCTGATGCCCGAGCTCGTCCAGTTCATCGCGCTCGACGACATCAGCGCCTACATCTTCGATTTCATTCTGTTCCTGGTGGTCGCCTTCGGCATCCTGAACACCGTGCAGATGGCGGTCTTCGAGCGCACGCGCGAGTTCGGGGTGATGCTGGCGGTCGGCACGCGGCCGGGCCAGGTGGTCCGCATGGTGCTCATCGAATCCGCGATCATATCGACGTTAGGCGTCATTGCCGGCGGCATCGCGGGGTTCATGGCGAGCCTGTACTTCAAGCTGCGCCCGCTGGATTTTTCGGACTACTCGAACGAAATGGCGACGATCGGCGTGAGCATGACAAAACTCCCGGCCGATGCGACGGTGGCGAACATCGCCGTGACCGCCGTCATCACCCTGGCGCTGACGATCGTCTTCGCCTATTTCCCGGCGCGTCGCGCGTCGAAACTCAAGCCGGTCGAAGCGATCCGGCAACTGTAGCGGGAGGATACACATGCAGACCATATTCGCCATGGGCTGGCGCAACATCTGGCGGCACCGCCGCCGCTCCCTGGTGGTGATCTCGTCGATCGCCCTGGGCATCTTCGCCATGATATTGTCGATGGGCATCATGAACGGCATGAACAACCAGGCGATCGAGAACACCATCCGGACCGCGCTGGGACACATCGCCATCCACCGGAAGGGATTCCACGAGGACATGAAGATCGCGCACAACTTCAAATCGACCGATCGCATCATGCGGTCGATCGCGGCCGACCGGCGCATCGCCGCCGCCGCGCCTCGGGTGAAGCTCCCCGGCATGGTCCGCTCGAGCGAGACCTCGCAGGGCGTCCTCATCGTGGGCATCGACCCCGAGAAGGAAAAGAAGATCTCGAACCTGTATCAGTACACGTCGAAGGAAAACGGCAGCCGCTTCCTCGCCTCGCCGGACGAGAACGCGGCGCTCATCTCGCAGCAGACGGCCGATCGCCTCAAGCTCGTCGTGGGCGACAAGCTGGTGCTGATGCTCCAGGACCGCAACAACGAGATCGTGGGCGTGGGCATGACCGTGGCCGGGACCTTCCAGACGCCCGTGGAGAGCTTCGACAAGCTGGTCGTCTTCACGGGGATCGGAAAGCTGCAGGAGATCACGGGGCTCGGGGAGAACATCTCCGAGATCTCCATCGCGATCACGGACCCCGCGGCGATCACGGACATCAAGCGGCGCCTCATCGGCGCGATCGGCGACGATTCGCTCGAGGTTCTCACCTGGATGGACATGGCGCCCTACCTGGTGAGCGCGGTGAAGTTCTTCGACACGATCATGTACATCACCTTCGTCATCATCTTCCTGGTGGTCGTCTTCTCGGTGGCCAACACCCTGGTGATGGCGATCATGGAGCGCTTCCACGAGATCGGCGTCATGAAGTCGATCGGCACGCGCCCGTCGTGGATCGCGACGATGATCCTCTTCGAGGCGGTGAACCTGGGCCTCGTGGGGCTCGTCGCCGGTGTCGCCGCGGGAACGCTCTCGGTCGCGGCGCTCTCGATCGGCGGGATCAACCTGGGGCTTTTCATGGAGTCGCTGCGCGCCTGGGGGACCGGCAGCGTCATCTTCCCGGTCATCAAGGGCATGGACATCGTCGTGGCGGCCCTGATCGTCCTCGCCACTACGGTCCTCGCGGCGGTCTACCCGGCGGTCAAGGCCGCGCGCATCAAACCGCTCGAGGCGCTTCATTTCGTATAACGCAATAGACCATCATGTGGAGAAAACGATGAATATCATAGAACTGCAATCGATCACCAAGACCTACGACACCAACGGGCTCACCGTCCCGGCGGTGCGCGGCGTCGATCTCGTCGTGGAAAAGGGCGAGTTCTCCGCCCTCGCGGGGCCCTCGGGCTCCGGCAAGACGACGCTCCTAAACCTCATCGGCGGCCTGGACAATCCGTCGGGCGGAACGGTGTCGGTGGGCGGCGAGAACATCACCGGCTATTCGCCGCGGCAGCTCTCGGACCTGCGCCTGCGGAAGATCGGCTTCATCTTCCAGGCGTACAACCTCATCCCGGTGCTCAGCGCGATCGAGAACGTCGAGTACATCCTGCTTTTACAGGGCATGGAAAAGACCGAGCGCCGCCGCCGCTCGGCCGCGATGCTGGCCGAGGTGGGCCTGGAGGGACTGACGGACCGGCGGCCGCACCAGCTCTCCGGCGGACAGCAGCAGCGCGTGGCCGTCGCGCGCGCCATCGTCTCCGAGCCCGACATCGTGCTGGCCGACGAGCCCACGGCCAACCTGGACCAGAAGACGGGCGCGGCGCTCCTGGACCTGATGCACGAGCTCAATCGTACAAAAGGAATCACCTTCCTCTTCTCGACCCACGACGGCATGGTGATGGAGCGCGCGGAGCGCCTCATCAGCCTGCGCGACGGCGTCGTCGAGCACGACCGCGTGAAGCGGCGGGCAAAACCTCGATCCGCGAAACGGAAGCGGTGAGCGATCCTGCATGAGTCTCTGGCGGTACATCAGTGCGCTGATTCTGCTCGCCGTCCTCGCGACGCCCGCGTTCGTGGGCGCACAGACGAACGGCGGTTCGAAGGCGGACATGCCGGATGGCGCGGCATCGCCGGATCGGCCCGACATAACCGAAACAAAAAAGGATGCGAATGACGAGGAGGCGAAAGTGTTCTCGTTCAAGGCGCAGTTCAAGGAGCTGTTCACCTACACGGACACCATCGAGCGCTCCTTCGCGGTAAACACGTACATCGACGAGTCGACCGGTGAGGTCGGCTACAGCGTGAAAGAGAAGGCGCGCAACAAGTCGCTCTTTGCGAATCTCATGCGGCTGCGCCTTTCGCCCGAGATCAAGGGCGGGGAGCGCTTTCTTCTGCACGTCGATCTCGACAACGAGATCATCAGTTCGGATTACATGAAGAGCCGCGAGTTCGACCAGTACTGGCGTCCGTCGGACTACAACGATTTCGCAGATCTCTCCTGCGAGCCGGTCTACGACGACATGAGCTACTACCGGATGAAGCTCCATCGGGCGTACGCCAAGATCCTTCTGGACAAGTTCACCGCGACCATCGGGCGGCAGCAGATCCGCTTCGGCAGCGGCCGCCTGTGGAATCCGCTGGACATCCTCAATCCGATCTCGCCCACGTACGTCGAGGGGCCCGAGGACCAGAAGGGGACCGACGCGCTGCGCCTGGAGTACTTTCCCTTCGACAAGACGGAGCTCGGGCTCATCATCGACCCGAAGCGCATGGACAACGACGAGGACATCGGGAAGCTCAACAGCGACAACACCAACGTGCTGGCCCGCTTCAAGACGTCGTTGTACGAAACAGAAATCGCGCTCATGGGCGGGCGCGTCTCGCATCGCCTGGTGGGCGGCGCCGACGCATCGACCCACCTGCTCGACGGGCTCCTCCGCGGATCGGTGCTCTACGCCAAGCCCGATCCCGGGCGACAGTTCGTCCAGGCCAGCGCCGGCTACGAGTATAACTTCTCCTTCGGCCTGTACTTCCTGATCGAATACTTCTACAACGAGAACGGGATGAACTACAACTCGAACCTCGCCAACGCCTACGAACGGTTCGTGATGGAGGGCATGAGCGAGGCGATCTACCGCAAGCTCGCCAACCAGCTGCTCACCTGGAACCAGCACTACGGCGGCATCGCGCTCGGGTACGACATCACCCCGCTCGTGCGCGGGGAGCTCTTCTCGATATACGACTTCCAAGGAAAGGGCCTCTATGCAGCGCCGTCGCTCAAGTACAACATCGTGCAGAACGCGGACCTCTCGATCGGCGTGATGAAGGCCTACCGGATGGGGATTTCGCGCACGCCGACGGACTTCGAGAGCCTCATCAATCACCCGTATTTTTTCTTCTCGCTCGTCGCGTATTTCTGAGGGGACGCGGCGGGATCAGACCTGGAAAATGGGATTGACACTGCACGACATGTCGCGGAATCTACACGAAGCGATAATCAGCCATACTGACGGCACAACACAGACATGATTGATAAACTTCGACGCGCAGCTCGCGCCTACTTCTCGATGCTCAACATGACGCCGGGCAGCGCACCGCCGATCTTTCGGAAACCGACGGTTGATGTCCCTCAGGCGAAGCCGACGCCGTTCTGGGTTCATGTGCTGCTGTTTGCGATCACGTTTGTGACGACGACGGCGTCGGGCGTGGTCATGTGCGCGCAATCCGACGATTTTATCGCCGAGATTCCGCGGGTGGGGATCCCCTATGCGCTGGCCATCATGACGATCCTGCTCGCGCATGAGCTGGGCCATTACTATGCCGCAAAACGATTCGACGTTGCGACGACGCGGCCGTTCTTCATCCCCTTCATTCCGCCGGTGGGCACCATGGGCGCCGTGATCCGGATAAAATCGAAGATTCACGACAAGCGAACGCTCCTGTACATCGGCGCAGCGGGACCGATGATCAGCTTTACCCTCAGCCTTGTCGCGACTGTCGTTGGATTGCTCCTTTCCGAGGTAAAGGCCTTTCCCGCCGCGCCTCCCGGCGGCGAGCTCATCGAGCTGGGCGATTCGATCATTCTTTTAGGCCTCACGCGACTTATTCACGGCGAGATTCCCCCAGGCTTTGGCATGATCATATCGCCGCTCACCTGGGCGGGCTGGATCGGTTTCCTGGTAACCAGCCTCAATCTGATGCCCATCGGCCAGCTCGATGGCAGCCATATTCTCTATGCGCTCATCGGGCGGCGGCAGGTCTATGCGGGCTGGCTCGCATTCGCCGGTCTTGTGGCCCTTGCGGTCGTGTGGCCGGGGTGGATCGTGTGGATCGCGCTTGCGCTCATCGTGCTCATGATCGGCCATCCCCCGATTGAAGACGGAGAACCGATAACTATCGGCGAACGGATAGCCGGATGGTTCTGCATCGTCATTCTTATCATCACCTTTATCCCCCAGCCGGTTAACATACTTCCGATTAAGTAATTCCAGCCTCTTTCTTTTTCAACCGTCCCGAAGGTTTGGAATATTTTTTCGCATTAAGTATTGACCGTCCGTCCAAATTTTTAAGCCTGCCATCAACACGAATGAGAACGGCGTTCATGCGCCGCAACATCATTCGGATATCACTGGATACGTCAGAGGAGTTTCACATGTCACTTCGCACCGGGCTTTTCAGGCTCATTTCGATGTTCGTCATCGCCGCAAGCGCATTCATGTTCTCGTGCGACGAGCCGCAGGATTCGAATAACGTGTACGTCGCAGGCTGGTATAACAAGGGCGACATCTATTATCCCTGCTACTGGAAAAACGGCACGCGCGTCGATCTCGGATCGAGATCATCGACCTATTCTTCCATCGCGGTATCGGGCAGCGACATCTTCGTCGCCGGAAACATGAACTTCCAGCCGACCGTCTGGAAGAACACGGCATCGAACAAGACCACGCTGGAGACCTCCTTCTCCATGGCGATGGGGATCGCCCTTTCGGGCAATGACGTCTTCGTAAGCGGTAACTACTTCCTGCCCTCCGACATAATGATCGCCTGCTACTGGGTGAATGGTTCGCGCGTGGAACTCGAGAACGTCGAATCGCTGGCGCACAATATGATGATTCAGAATGGCGACATCTACATCGCCGGCGCCGTGGGACCGATCGGGGCAAGCGTCCCCTGCTACTGGGTGAACGGCGCGCGCGTCGAGCTCGCAAACGACACTCCGACCGCCTTCGCCCGCTCGGTGTTCTCGACCGGCAACGACGTATACGCCGCCGGCGGCGCCGACGACGCGAACGGCTCGCGCCGCGCGGTCATCTGGAAGAACGGCGTAAAGACCGTCCTGCACAATGGCGACTCCGAGGCCTTCTCGGTGTTCGTGAACGGAAACGACGTATATGTGGCCGGACATGCGTGGATCAACGGTATTCGGACCGCCTGCTATTGGAAGAACGGCGTGCGCACCAACCTGGGCGACGGCTCCAAGCACTCCGACGCTTACAGCGTGTATTTCTTTGGCGGGAATGTGTATGTGAGCGGCGACTACATCGACAACGGAAAGTACGCCTGCGTATGGCGCAACGACAAGAACAACCGCTACAAGCTTTCCGACGGCGGCGTGACCTCGCACGATGCGGCCGGCACCTCGATATTCGTGACCGCGAAGTAATCATTACTCCGGTCCCGCAACGACGGGTCGCCTCCGGGCGGCCCGTTTTGTTTTCCGCCGCGCCTTCCCGCAATTGAACTCCCGCATGATGGACCGCGTTTCAATTTTTTCCGATCGGCTTCGTAATATGTACAGATACGACCGGAGGATATCCACATGGCGATCGACACCACGCTCAATGTTCACGAGAGCACCCTGCGCCGCATCGACAGGATCACATCAATGACGGGCCGCGCGCGCAATCGGGTCATCGTCGATTTGCTTACACGGGTGATGTCGGATCGGGGCAAGCAATTCGCGACGGGCTGCACGGTGCGCTATCAACGGCGCGACAACAAGGAGAAATGGCGAACGGTCCATGTTCGATTGAGCGAGGATGAGGTTGATTACTTTCGGGATCTGCGGGGGGTGTATAAGCGGTCGGAGTCGTTGCTGCTGGCGGAGGCCGCCCGTGAATATCTGAGCGATATTATCAGGGAGGCGCTGCGCGGTGTGAAAAGCGATAACTATCCGTTCCAGAACTACGTTCTGTCACGGCATGAGGCGGAAGGGTTGATTTTCTGGACCATCTGCTGGGGATTCCCCCCAACCCCCCAAAACCACTTCAAGCTCTGACCCGTGCATCGCCGAAATGCGTCACTTCTTGCTCAGCTCGCCGTACAGCATCTTCGCGAGCCCCATATTCGCGGTCTTCGACATCTCCAGCGCATAGTTGTCATACAGCATATCCTCGAAGATCTCCTCGGCGAAACCGCCGTGGAGCATCTCCCCCTTCTGGACGGTCTTGCGCATCTCCTTGAGCATCTTGGACACGAACAACGACTCCATCTCCACGCAGGCGTCCATGAGGCGCTTGTCCACGGGCTTGCGGTCCAGCGGGATCGCGTTATGCGGCGCACGGAATGTGTGGTTCGCCTCGGGCATGCGCATCCCCGCCGACTGCGACGCGCGTTTCCCGGGACCCGCAGCAAGACCCTCCACGTCGAGCACCTGGTGCATCACGCTCGCGAAATCGGCGTGTTTTCCGGATGTATCGACGCGCTTCTTCACGCCCTGCGCCGTACCGCTCTCGAGAGCCGTGCGCCGCGCGTCCATGATCATCGACAGGTCGTTTTGGGTAATCATGCTCGCCTCGCTACCGTATGATAAGCTCCGCGTGGAGCGCCTTTGCCTCGTCCATGGCCTTGAGTATCGCGATAATATCACGGGTGGACGCCCCGATGGAGCCCAGCGCGTCCACCAGGTCTTTCACCGTGGCGACATCCTTGATATGCGCAACCGACGTGGTGCCCGCACCCCCCTTGTCCTTCTTCTCGATGCGGACGGTCATCCCCTCCTTGCTCACAACCACCTCGGAGATCCGCACGGCGCCGCCCATCACGATGGTGCCGGAACGCTCGTCCACCACGACCCGGGCGCGCGCGCTTGCCGGAACCTCGATCGCCTCGATCTTCGCGATGAACTCGTCCACGCTCGTTTCCTTGGGGACCACCAGTTTGATTTTTCCGCCTTTGGCGATCGCCGCCTTCGATTCGGGAAACGCGTCATTGAGCGCCTTCACGATGCGGCTGGCCATGGTAAAGTCCCAGTTCTCGAGCACCACCTGTATGGCGCTGTCGGCGCCGTACTCGGGCAGGCTTTCGCGCTCCACAATCCCGCCCCCGGAGATGCTCCCCACGGTCTTCACGGTCTTCGTCCGTCCGCCCGGAGCCCCCGCGCCGTCCATGGAGAGCGCCCCCTGCGCCACCACGTACACCCGATCGTCCGCGCCGCGCAGCGGGGACTGCACCAGGATCCCGCCCTCGAGCGACTTCGCATCTCCGATGGACGATACCGTGATGTCCACGCGGTCGCCCACGCGCGCGAAGGCCGGCAGCGTCGCCGTGACCATCACGGCGGCGGTGTTCTTCGAGCCGATGTCGTCGCCCTCGATGCCCATGTTCTTCAGGAGATTGCGCAGCGACGTCTTCGTGAGCGCGGAGCGCGTATCGCCGGTCCCCGGCAGGCCCACGACGATCCCGAAGCCCATGAGCTGGTTTTCCTTGAGGCCGTCCACATACGAGATGTCGCGGAGCTTCACCATCACCTCGGCGCGCGCGGCGAGCGCGAGCATCATCATGCACACAATGAATGCCGGTATCCGTTTCATGCCGTTAGCGGGTGATCTCCTGGAGCATTTTTTTCACGTAGTCGAGGATGATCCTCTGCTTCTCCTCCTCGGTAAGCTTGAAGGCGGCCGATTCGCCCTCCTTGAGCGGCTCGCGCTTCAGGTCCACCGGCGCGCCGGACTTGCCGCCCACGATGTCCATGCGGAAGTCGGCGATGTCATCGGCGAGGACGGTCTTCCCCTTCACGAGCGCCGGATCGATGATGCCGCGGACGCGAAAGCTGCTGCGCACGCCGTGGAAGGTGTAGTCGCGCCTGCCGTCCACCGTGAACTTGCCGTCGTCTCGCCGCCCCGTTACGCGCGCGGCGATCGACACCAGCATGTTGTTCTTTCCGGAGAAGTCCGTCTTGCCGGTGGACGCGCTCTTGCGGTCGGTGGACACCTTCGGTAAAAACGGGGTGATCCCCTGATCGGGGTTGGCGGTGATATTAAAGGTATTGTTGTCCGCAACGGTGACGGAGAATTTCATCTGCGAGACGTCCTCGATCTTCACGATGAGGATGTCGCCAACCTTGAGGCTCGCGGCGGAGGAATATACATTGCGGTCGGTCCAGAGCGATTTCGGGAACACGGCGGCCGCCGACAGGATGAACACCAGCACGAATGACACGATGAGAAACCCGACGATGGCGCCGGTCGCGTCATCGGCATATGCGTTCCGCCTCACAGCGTCACCTCCACCCGGCCGCCCTCGACGATCCGGCCGGTGAGCCGCGCGGCGCCCTTCAGGCGGACGGAAACAGTCTCGCCCGCGCGCCCGTCGCCCAGCGCCACGCCGGGAAGCTCAATGGCAACGCCGTTCTTGCGAACGACCACGGTGATCCGCTCGCCCGCCTTGATCCCGACGTCCCGCGACGGCCCCGCGGGGGCCTCGTCGCGCGCGCCGTTCGGCCGGACGATGCGCACGGCGTTACCCTCGATGAACACGAGATCATTCGTGTGCCGCGCGACAAGCGCCGCGATCTCGGTGCGGTCCAGCAATCCGTCGCGGCAGAGCTCGCCGGGAATCAGGATTGCGCCGATCGCGTCGGTGGCCGCGCCGGCCTCCACGCGGGCGACGTTCGACAACGCAAGCGGCGCGTCGCCCCGCTGCGCGGTGGGATAGAGCAGCAGCCGCACCTCGGCCGCGGCGACGCCGAGCGCCGTTATGAGAAACGCGACGATGAGGGCCGCGCGCAGCATCTTACCGCTTGAGCCCGATCGCCGTGCCGAGCATGTTGTCGGAGGTGAGGATCGCCTTGGAGTTGAGTTCGTAGGCGCGCTGCGCCACGATCATGTTCACCATCTCCTCGACCACCTTCACGTTGGACATCTCGAGGAAGCCCTGGTGCGTCTTGGCCATCCCGCCCAGGCCCGGCTGGCCCGCGATCTCGGGGCCGGAGGCCGGCGTGGTCTTGTAGAGGTTCCCGCCGATGCTGGCCAGGCCCGCCGGGTTCACGAAGCGATAGATCTCGAGCTGGCCCACGTCGATGGGATCGTCCTCGCCCACCAGCTTCACGGTGATGCGGCCGTCCTGGCTGATGGCCAGCGAATCGTGGATGAAATTCTCCGGCAGGATGAGCGGCGGCTCGAGCAGGTAGCCGTTGGAGGTGACCACCTGGCGGTTGGAGTCGATCTTCCAGGAACCGTCGCGCGTATAGGCGAACGTGCCATCATACAACTGCACTTTGAAGAACCCCTCGCCCTCGAGCGCGAGATCGAGCTTGTTTTCGGTGTTCTGGAGGCTGCCCTGCATGAACATCTTCTGCGAGGCCGAGGTCTTCACGCCGTGGCCCACCTGGATGCCGGTGGGGACCTCGCTCACCTCGGTCGCGGGCGTTCCCGCCATCAACATGGTCTGATAGATCAGGTCCTCGAACTCGGCCCGGCTCTTCTTGAATCCGGTGGTATTCACATTGGAAAGGTTGTTCGATATCGTATCGATATTGAACTGCTGGCCGATCATGCCGGAAGCGGCCGTCCAGAGCGATCTCATCATGGCGCGTACCTCGCGAACCTGCGGGAATGATACATCTTCTACCGTTCCCTATCGGACAAATCGCGCAATGCCTGAAGCAACAAAATGCGCCATTTCTGCTTGCCGAAACGCGCCGGACATGCACAATGCCGTCATGGGCACGGGCGATACAACCGGCGCACACGGCGCCCCGGCGGGTGGCGGCGTCCCGCTCGATTTCGTGGAGCTGCTGCCGCAGGTCGTGTTCGAAACCGACGCCGCCGGGATCATCCTCTACGTAAACCGCATCGCGTCGGAGCTGTCCGGCTACAGCATGGACGAGCTCCGATCCGGAAAAAACATCCTTTCCTTTCTAACGCCCGAATGCCGCGAAATTGCCGTTACAAACATGACCGAGGTGATGGCGGGACGTCGCCCGCGCACCGCCGAGTACACGATCATTCGCAAGGATGGAAGCACCTTCCCGGTAAACATCTACTCGACCGCCATCATACGCGACGGTGCCTTCGCGGGCCTGCGCGGCATCATCGTGGACATCACCGACCAGAAACAGACCGAGAGCGCCCTCTCGCAGAGCGAAGCGCGCTTCCAGACGCTCATCCACAACCTTCCGTACGGCATCGTCCTCATCGCACCCGACGGCTCGCCGGAATACCTCAATCCGACGTTCACCCGGCTGTTCGGCTACACGCCAGCGGACATCCCCAGCGCCCAGGCGTGGTTCGAGCGCGCATACCCGGACCCCGTCTACCGTGCGTCCATGATGGCGCTGTGGAGCGAGACCGACGCCGAGAAGACGGCCTCAACCACTACCGATTTCGTCGTCCGCTGCAAGGACGGCTCCGACAAGAGCATCCAGTTCCATCGGGTGAACATCGACGGCGGCAGGACCATCCTCACCTGTATCGACATGACGGCGCGCGTGAAGGCCGAGGAGGCGCTCCGGGAGAGCAAACACGAGCTCGATTTCATCACCGGCAACATGATCGACCTCATTGCCCATGCCGGGCCCGAAGGGCGGTATCAGTACACCTCGCCCTCGTATCAAACGGTGCTTGGCTATAGCGAAACCGAGCTGCGCGCCATGTCCGGATTCGATATCGTCCATCCCGATGACATTCAGCGCATCTGGGCAACCTACATCGAGGCAATCATCAATCGTGAACCGCGAATCCGATACGAGACGAGGCTGCGCCGGAAGGACGGCGAGTACCTCCCTTTTGAGGTGACCGCCAAAATCCTGTACGATGACGCCGGTCGCCTCGCCGGGGGCATTCTCTCGGCGCGCAACCTTACCGAGCGCCGCGCGGCCGCTCGCGCACTCCGCGAGAGCGAGGAGAAATACCGCGCCATCTTCGCGAACAGCTCGGAGGGCATCTTCCAATCCACGCCGGCGGGGAGTTATCTCATCGCGAACCCGGCCCTCGCGCACATGTACGGCTTCAGCGGCCCGGCCGAGCTCCTGCGCGAGGTGACCGACATCGCCGCGCAGATCTACGCGGACCCCGCGGACCGTTCGCGCTTCATTGAGCTTCTCGAGAAACACGGCGCCGTTACGAACATGGAGATGCGGATGCGGCGGCGCGACGGATCGCTCTTCTGGGTTTCGACCAATGCGCGCGCCGTCCGCGACGCCGGGGGCGCGATCGCCTACTACGAGGGCACCAGCCGGGACATCACCGAGCGCAAACAATCGCGCGAGCGCATCCAGGACGCCCTGCGCGAGAAGGAGGTGCTGCTCCGCGAGGTCCATCACCGGGTCAAGAACAACTTCCAGATCATTTCGAGCCTCATGAACCTGCAGCGCCAGCGGATCGCGGACGAGGGGCTCCGCTCCCACTACGGCGACGCCATCAACCGCATCGCCGCCATGGCCGCGGTGCACGAGCGCCTCTACCGCTCGGCCGACCTCTCGCGCGTGGACCTCGCCGATTATATCGCGGACATCGCCGCCGAGCTCATGACCGGCTTCCGGCGTCCGGACCGCCCGGTCGCGCTTCACTGCGATACCGCGCCCGTCACGGTGCCCGTCGAGATCGCCATTCCCTGCGCCCTCATCATCAACGAGGCGCTCACCAATTCGCTCAAACACGCCTTCCCGCCGGACTGGCGCGGCGATCCGGAAATTCGCATAACGCTCCGCCGCCGGGGACCCGGCGAGGTCGAGCTCGCGCTCGCGGACAACGGCGTCGGCATCCCCGACCAACCGCCGGGACCCGCCCAATCGCTCGGCCTGCAGATCATCCCGCTCCTTGCGCGACAGATAAACGGACGCCACAGGATCGAGCGCGGGGACGGCGCCTGCCACCGTATCGTCTTTGCGAACATCCCCGCGGCGGCCCGATGAACAAGGCCGAACTCATCGCGCGCTGCGCCGACGCCGGCATCAGCCCGAACCGTCGACTGGGACAGAACTTCCTTTTCAACGAAACCATCATTGCGCGGATCGTCGCTGCCGCCGGGATACAGCCGACCGACCGCGTGCTGGAGATCGGGCCCGGCATGGGGACCCTCACCGAGGCGATCGCCGAGCGCGCGGCGTCGGTGCATGCGATCGAGATCGACGCGGGCCTCGCGCGCCATCTCCGCGACGCCTTCGCGCACCGGGACACCGTGACCATATCGCACGCGGACTTCCTGAAGAGCGCGCCCGTCCCCGGGATCACAAAAATTATATCCAATCTCCCCTACTATTGCGCCTCGGAGATCCTCTTCGCGATCGCGATCGGCTACGCCAACCCCGAGACCTACGTGATGCTCCAGAGGGAGATGGCCGCGCGCATCGCTGCGCGCCCCGGGGGGAAGGACTACGGCGCGCTCACCGTGACGCTCGGGTTCTATTTCTCCATGGAGCGGCTCTTCGATATCGACAAGCAATCGTTTCATCCCGCGCCGGAGGTCACCTCCACCTTCATCCGACTCGCGCGCACAGACAACGCGGCGCACGACGCGCGCTGGATCGAGCGCTTCCACACGGTGGTCAAGTCCGCCTTCTGGGGCCGCCGCAAGCCCATTCTCGGCGCGCTCGTGGAATCGCCGCACGCCCGCTTCGTCCGTGACGGGGTCATCGCCGCGCTCGCCTCGTGCATGATCCCGCCCAACACGCGCGCCGAGCGCCTCTCCGTCGACGACTACCGGGCGCTGACCGAAGCGCTCGCAGAGCGTGAATAATTATTATTGCATTTTTTCATTCTCTACCGGCACTGTCTCGATGTCGCATCGACAGCATACGCACCTCACCCCTGTCCCTCTCCCACACGATAGGGAGAAGCGGCGGAACGCTTCCGTAAAAAGCACCTCGGAACGGAAGGTGCGGCCCGGGGAGCGGGTGAGGCAACAGAATTGTATGATCATCTACAACACGCAACTTGTCCGGCTCATTACGTTCGGCTTCGCCGCAGGGATCTGCATCTTCCCGTTCATCCTGGTGCGGGACGATGCGCGCGGCGACGCCGTCGTGATCAACCACGAGCGCATCCACTACCGCCAGCAGGCCGAGCTCCTGGTCCTGGGATTTCATCTCCTCTATCTTGTCATGCTGCTGGCGAACCTCGTCCGTCATCGCAGGCTGCTGCCGGCCTACCGCGCGCTCTGCTTCGAGCGCGAGGCGTACGCGCACGACCGCGACGCGGACTACCTGCGCACCCGAAAGCCCTATGCGTGCTTTCGAACCATCTGAAACACGGAGCGACCCCATGCCCTATGTGAAAATCCAAACCAATCAAACGCCCACCGACGCCGACGCGGCGCGCATCAGCGAAAAGGCCTCGGCCTTCGCCGCGGCCGAGCTCGGCAAGCCGGAGCGCTACGTGATGGTCGCGCTCGAAACGGGCGTCACCATGCGCTACGCCGGGTCCGACGCACCCTGCGCCTATCTCGAGGTGAAGAGCATCGGCCTCGCCGAGCAGGCGATCGAGACGCTCTCCGCCTCCTTCTGCGACTTTTGCGCCGCCGAGCTTGCCGTCGCGCCCGACCGCGTATTCATCCGGTTCGAGGCGCCGCCCGGCGCGTGGTGGGGCTGGAACCGGAGGACCTTCTAGCCATGGATTTCATCCAACGCCTCAACGGCCCCCGCCCGCTCATTGTCGATGGCGCCATGGGCACCATGATCTTCCAGCTCCTGCCGGGGTATCGCGGCTGCCTGGAACTGCTCGCCCTCGAGCACCCCGACGCCGTCAAGGAGATCCACGCGCGCTACATCGCCGCCGGCGCCGACATCATCGAGACGAACACCTTCGGCGGCAGCGCCATCAAGCTGGCCGAATACGGGCTCGCCGGGCGCTGCCGCGAAATCAACGCGCGCGCCGCCGAGATCGCCCGTGCCGCGGCGGCGGGGAACGGGACGCTGGTCGCCGGCTCCATCGGCCCCACGGGACAGCTCCTTGAGCCTATGGGCGAGGCGGGCGTCGAGGCCGCCTACGCCGCCTTCGCCGAGCAGGCGCGCGCCCTTCGCGACGGCGGGGCCGACCTCATCATCGTCGAGACCATGAACGACCTGCAGGAGGCGAAGCTCGCGCTCGTCGCCGCGCGCGAGGCCGCGGGGCTGCCCGTCGTGTGCAGCATGACCTTCGAGGAGAACGCGAAGACCGTTTCCGGCACCGACATCCACACGGGTCTCGCCACGCTCTCCGAGCACGGCGCTGCGGCCGCGGGCGCGAACTGCAGCATGGGCCCCGACGGGCTCGTGCGCCTCTTCGAGCGGCACATCGACCGCCTGCGCGACCTCGGGATCCCGCTGTCGGTGTGGGCCAATGCCGGCATGCCGGAATTCGTGGACGGCGTGACACGCTACCGCCTCACGCCCGAGGCCTTCGCCGAGACGTCCGCGCGCCTGGCCGAGCTCGGGGTCTCGATCATCGGCGGCTGCTGCGGCACCACGCCCGAGCACATCGCCGCCCTCGCGGCGCGCCTTGCCGGGCGCTCCGTCCCCGCACCGTCGCACCCGCGCAAATACTGCTTCGTCACCGGGCGCTTCGGCTCCGTGGACCTGTGCGCGCTCGAGGGCCTGCTTCGCATCGGCGAGCGCCTCAACCCGTCCGCGCGCAAGAAGTTCGCCGAGGAGCTGCGCGCCGGGGCGACCGCCTTTTTGCGCGAACACGCCCGCGCCCAGGAGGAGGAGGGAGCGCACGTGCTGGACATCAACGTGGGCACGCCCGGCATCGACGAGCCCGCCGCGCTGCGCGGGTGTATCACCGCGCTGTCGAACATCGTGCGCACGCCGCTCATGATCGATTCGGACAACCCCGCGGTCATCGAGGCGGGGCTCCTGCTCTATCCCGGCGTGGCCATCGTCAATTCGATCAACGGCAAGCAGAAGAGCCTGGAGGGAATGCTGCCGCTCGTGAAGCGCTTCGGCTGCTTCATCGTCGCGCTGTGCCTCGATGAGGACGGCGTGCACCGCGACGCCGCCCGGCGCATCGCCGCGGGGGAGCGGCTCGTCGAGCGCCTCAACGCGGAGGGGATCCCCGACGAGCGCATCATCGTGGACGCCCTCATGCTGGCCGAGAGCGCCGAGCCCGGGTCCGCCATGGAAACGCTCCGGGTGATCGAGCACTTCCACCGGCGGGGGCTGCGCACCAGCCTGGGCGTGAGCAACATCTCATTCGGCCTCCCGCAACGGAAGAACATCAATACCGTGTTCCTGAAGATGGCCATGGAGCGGGGCCTCTCGGCCGCCATCCTGAACCCCGCCGCCGCGCAGGTGCCGCCCTTTTACAATGCCGATGAGCTCCTCGCCTACGATTTTCTCACCGGCCGGGACCCCGGCGCCGCGGCCTACATCGCGCGCTTCCGGGAGCCCGCCGCCGGCACGCCGTCGGTGGACGTTATGCGAACCGCATCCGCGCCCGGCGGGTTGGAGGCCATCTACGCCCTGGTGGTCGACGGCAACGCCGACGACATCGAACCCGCGGTGCGCGCGGCCCTCGGCGAGCATCGACCCGACGAAATCATGGACCGCGGCCTCATCGCGGCGCTGGAGCGCGTGGGCGAGCTGTACAATACCGGGGAGTATTTCCTGCCGCAGATGATCGCGTCGGCGAACTCCATGAAGAAGGGCTTTGCCGTCATCAAGCCGCTCCTCTCGCAGGCGGCGTCCGAACGCATGGGCACCGTGGTCATCTGCACCGTGCGCGGCGACGTGCACGACATCGGCAAGAACATCGTGGCCATGATGCTGGAGAACCACGGCTTCACCGTGCACGACCTCGGGAAGGACGTCCCCGCCGAGGCGATTGTCGATGCGGTCAAACGACACAATGCCGACATCCTGGCGCTCAGCTCGCTCCTCACAACCACGTTGGGCGAGATGAAAACGATCGCCGACCTGGTGCGCGCCGAGGCCCTGCCGGTGCGTCTGCTCGTCGGCGGCGCGGTGGTCACGCCCGAGTTCGCCGCCCAGATCGGCGCGGCATACGGGACCGACGCGGTCGACGGCGTTGCGCAGGCGAAAGCGCTCCTGGCCAAAAGCAGGTAAATTTTGCCATATTTTTGTTGACAATATCCCTTCACGCCAAAAAAGTGATGGGGACGCACATCGTGTAATCCGTTCATTTTTTCGGTTTCCCGTCGTCTTCGGCAATGCCGGCGGGCGCCCGGTCGGGCGCGCCGAGGGGACCGGACACCAGCAATTCTACATGCCGGCGCGCGTCCGCGCGGGACCGGCTGGAGGGTAACAGGCCGTACGTCAATCCCGAGCGCCCCACACACGCGACACTAAATTAGTAAGGAGATTATTCGTGAAACGGACATTGATTTTAATCTTCCTGCCGTTCCTCGTCGTGCTACCGTTTTCTTACGTCATTTCCGAAAAAGCCTGCGGCTCGCTAATGAGCTTTCACGCGAAAAAACCCATCCCGTTCAACCACAAGTCCCACATCACCAAGTATGGGGCGGCCAACTGCGAAACCTGCCACGGCTATTACGAGAACGGCCGCTTCAAGGGGCTGCCCACGGTGGGCGAATGCAAGGCATGCCACACCGACAACGACGCCGGGAAAACCCCCGAGCAGGCGCGAAGCAAGCCGTTCTTCGCGAACTACAAGGACGGCGATCGCCCCTGGGAGGCCTTCGCGAAACAGCCCGACCTGGTCTACTTTAGCCACATGGCGGTCATGAAAAACGAGAAGCAAGCGCGCTGCTCGTCCTGTCACGGGCTCAAGGAAGACTCGATGACCACCGCCAAGATCAAGGGCAAGATGCCGATGGGCCAGTGCATGGACTGCCACACCGCGCTCAAGATCAGCAATGCCTGCATGGTCTGTCACGACTGATATACCGGCTGCCATCCGGAAAATCTACGACAAGGAGTCATTACCCGTATGAAAATAGACCGAAAAGATTTCCTCAAAGTTGCCGGCGGCGCCGTCGTGGGAGGCGCGGCGGGATTCGTGTTCTCCGGCGCTCCCTTCAACGCCTTTCAGTGGATCGTCGAATGGACCCAGGACCAGTACGTTCCGGGCAGCGGCGCGGAACGCTATCTCCAGAGCATCTGCCAGGCCTGCCCCAATGCCTGCACCGTCTCGGTGCGCATGATCGGCGAACGGGCCGTGAAGATCGAGACCTCGGTTGGCGGCGGATGCCCCATCGGACAGAACCTCATACAGCAACTCTATCACCCCGACCGCGTCGCCTTCCCCATGGAGCGCGCCGGCGCGAAGGGAAAAGCGAAATTCACCGCCCAGATCGGGGACGCGGCATGGAACACCGCCGTGGAAAAAATAGCGAAAAAGATCGGCGAGCTCCGCGCGGCTAACAAGCCGTTGTCCATCGCCGCCATCAACGGCGCGCACGCCGGCGTTTCGGGCCTCCTGCTCGACCGGCTCGTGAAGGCATGCGGCAGCCCGCACGTGTACACGGAACCCTGCGTGCACGGCGCCTCATCGGCCGCGGTCAGGGCGCTGTACAACAAAGAAGGATCGCTCGGCTACGATTTCGCCGGCGCCGACTACATCCTCAGCTTTAGCGCGCGCCTCTTCGAGGGCTGGGGAATGATGGCCGACATGCACAAGAACCTCCTGGCCTGGAAAAAAAGCGGCACCCGGCTCGTCCAGATCGACGCCCAGTGCACGCGCACCGCGTCCCTCGCCACCGAGTGGGTCCCCCTCCCCAAGGCGGGCACCGAGGCGGTCCTGGCGATGGGCATCGCCCACCTGCTGTTCAAGGCCGGCAAGCGGTCGAACGCCGCGAACGCCGCCGCCTGGACGCAGATCGTGATGAACGACTACACCCCGGACCGGGTGGCGAAGGTCACCGGCGTTCCGGAAGCCACGCTCAAGAAGATCGCTGACGCCCTGATGCGTGCGCGCAGGCCCATCGCGGTCGCCGGGCGCGGCGCCAAAGGCGTATCATCCTCGACGCTCGAGATAGCCGCGATCGAGGGCCTCAATTCCATGCTGGGCGGCGGGACCTTCATTGAGACGCCCCCGACGCTGGGCGCGCCGCGATACGATGCGGCCGCGGCCGCCTCGATCAAGAACGCCAAGACCTTCGCCGGGCTGGACGAGTTCATCAAAAGCAAGGACGCCTTCGACGTCGTGTTCATCAACGATGCCGATCCGGTGTACCGCAGCGTCTTCGGCAAAGAGCTCGCGAAAAAGCTCGAACAAGCGTCGCTGGTGGTCGCGTTCACCACCCTGATAAACGACACCGCGGCCTATGCCGACATCGTGCTTCCCACGGTCACCTCGCTTGAGCTGCCGTCGGTGGACAAGAAGACCGTTGTCGCGCCGCGTTACAAGGCGATGCACGCGGGGGACGCCATCATCGCCATCGCCAAGAAGATCGCCGGCGTTGCGGACTCCTTCCCCTATGCACGTTATTCCGACGCCGTCGCGGCAGCGGGAAAGGGCGGCCGAGCGGCAGGCGGCGCACCCACAATCCCGATCGCACTTTTCGAAAAATACTACAATACCATCAGCAAAAAGGTGGACGACACCGCCTTTCCGCTCTCGCTCATCCCCTTCGAGGTGCCCAGCATCGGCGATGGGGCCGGCCTGGCCCTGCCCTACACGCTCAAGGGCATCGACGAGAAGGTCTATTCGCGCAACAAACTCTGGGTCCACATGAACCCGGAAACAGCGAAGAAATTCGGGAAATGCGAGGGCTCTCGCGTGGACCTCGAATCACAGCGCGGCGAGGTGGGCTCCGTTCGCGTGCACCTCACCAAGACCGTCGCCCCGGACACGGTCGCCGTTCCGCTCGGATTCGGCCACCGGCACTATACCGCATATGGCGAGGACAAGGGCGTCAACCCCAAGGAAATCATGTGCGACGATATCGATCCCGTATCCGGAAACGCCGACTGGTGGTTTACCAGGATCAAACTGAGCTAAGGAGCAGAACGACCAATGGCAACAATGAAACGAAAGTGGGGAATGGCGATAGATCTTGATAAATGCACCGGCTGCGGGGCATGTTCGATCGCGTGCATGCAGGAGAACAACCTGCCCATGTTCACGGACGATTCGGACTCGCCCAAGCGGGTCACCTTCCTGGACCTCATGCGCGTCACCAACGACCGCGACACGGACAAGAAGTTCGGCGACGTCGAGACCGCCTTCATCCCCAAGATGTGCCAGCAGTGCGAAGGCAACGACCCCAAGAACCCGAAGCCCCCGTGCGTGTCGGTATGCCCCGTCGTGGCCACCGACGTCGGCGACGACGGCGTGGTGAGCCAGATCTGGTCGCGCTGCATCGGTTGCCGATACTGCCAGGCGTCGTGCCCGTACGAGGCGCGCGTGTTCAACTGGTGGAAACCGGACTACGAGGGCTCCTTCAAGGAGGGACTCAGCCCCGACGTATCGGTCCCCTCGCGCGGCACCGTGATCAAGTGCACCTTCTGCAGCCACATCTGGAAGCGTGAGCGCGACCGCATGCTCGCCAAGGGCGTCAAGGACATCAACGCCGTCCTCTACACCCCGAGCTGCGCATCGGCCTGCCCCACCGGCGCCATCATCTTCGGCGACCTCAACGATCCGGCGTCCGAAGTGTCCCGCCTGGCCAAGGACAAGCGCGCGTTCCGCCTGGTGCACACCATCGACGACAAGCCCGAAGAGGAAAAGAAGCGCCTGATGGCGATCAAGCACTATCCGAATCCCAAGGTTTACTACCTTTCCAGTAAGCAGTGGATCAAGGATATGCAGAAGTTCAAATAATCCTGAGACAAGGAAGGGATTCAATGGAAATACTCAATCAGATCAAAGACGAATGGAACGCCGCGAAAACGGCCTGTTTAAACGGCATCACCGGCGCGATGAAATTCTGCAAAGACGAGTGGAACGGCTACACCAGAAACATCAAGATCACGCTCCTGGTCCTCTTCGGGCTCGTGGGGCTGTTCATCATCTTTGGCATCCAGATCCTCGGCTGGGGCCTCGGGTACACCGACATGAGCAACCTGTACCCCTTCGGCCAGTGGATCATCGGCGACCTGGGTCTCGTGGGACTGGGCGGCGGCGCGTTCACCATGGGATTTTTCCTCTACATCCTGCGCGTGGACAAGCTGAAGCCACTCATCAACTCCACCGTGCTCATCGGGTTCATGTGCTACCTGTTCACCCTGGTGTTCCTGGTGTTCGATATCGGCCAGCCGCTCCGCGCATGGTTCGGCTACGCCTACCCCAACTGGGGACACGGTCTCATGCCGCAATCGATGCTCACCGAAGTGGTTTGGTGTCTCACCTTCTACTTCTGCGTGCTCATCATTGAGCTGGTGCCGCTCCCGCTGGAGCATCCGGTCCTGCAAAAGTTTCCCTTTATCCATGGCCTCACGCACTACATGCACAAGCTCATGTGGATCATGGCTGCGGCCGGCACCTTCCTTTCCTTCTTCCACCAGGGATCGCTCGGCGGCGGGATGTGGGGCGTCCTGTACGGCAAGGTGGTCTGGTATCGCCCGGCATATTTCTTCACGGCGATAGTCGCCGCGACGGCCGGCGGCACGGCCTTCATGGCCTTGTGCGCCTACATCGCCGGCAAGGTCATGAAGAAGGAAGTGGTGCCGTGGGACTCCTTCCAAACGCTTGCGCAGATTTCCGGCGTACTCACCATCTTCGCCTTCCTGTTCCAGGCGTGGCACGTCTACATGCAGGCGACCCATTTCGTCCCCGCATTCGACCGGAGTTTCCTCGACATCTGGGGCGGCTACTATGGGATCTGGATGGTGGTACTCATGTTCGCCGCCTACATTGGCGCAATCGTTTTGCTCAATGTCGGAGCGCTTCGCTCGCAGGAGCGCTTCTTCGTGGCGGGGATCTCCTGCGGAGTTGGCGCAATCTCCTTCGACAAGATGATCGTGGTGCTGCATGGATCGTCCACCCCCAACTTCCCCTGGAAGTCGTTCGCCGGGTACAACCCGACCATCCAGGAATGGGGGATCTTCCTCGGGGGGCTGGCCACCATGATACTCATCTACATGCTCTTTGCGAAGTACTTCCCGCTCTTCCCGCACCTGAACAAGCACGGGCACGGCGAGGAACACGCGCATTAGTAGCAGGTCCAATCGATGCAACCAAAACGGGAGCGGCCATCCGCTCCCGTTTTTTGTTTGATTATTTGCATGCCATCATACAAATAATGCATAGCATGATGGTATGGAACACACAGGTAATCGAAAAATTCGTTCCGCCCCGGAGAGCACGACATGTCCGACACACAACTCATTACAATAGCATGCGTGATCGCCGGCGTCCTCGAGATCGCGCTGGGTTTTCCGCTGTTCAAGGGAAAAGTGAAACCGAACGGCATCTACGGGTTCCGCACGCCCACGACGCTCGCGAGCGAGAAGGTCTGGTACGCGGCGAACCGGCTCGTCGGGAAGGACCTGGTGATCTGCGGCGCGACGCTTGCGGTGGGTTCCTCGCTCCTCTACGAGCGCGCCGGCTCGTTATCCCTCGTGCAGATCGCGGGCATCGAGCTCGCCCTCGCGATTGTTCCGCTCGCGCTCATGCTATGGCGCGCCTCCGCCTACCTGAAGCGATTGTAGTCGATCAGATCGATTGGCTCGAAACGATCAGGCCGGCAACGATAAGCGCCGCGCCGATGATCTTGTGTATGGTCACCGGCTCGCCGAACACCAGCGCCGACATAGCGAAAATCAGGACAAAGTTCATGCCCATGAACGGATAGGCGTAACTGAGGTGAAGCTTCGACAATGCGTTGAGCCACAGAACGAGGCCCACCAATCCGACCGCGAAACCGACAATGATATAGGGATCGAAGAGAAGCCGTACGATGAACCACAACCGTTCGGGCAGAGCGGCCGGGAAATGCGGGATCGCGTTGATCCGCCACTTGATGATCATCTGCCCGAAAACCGCGCACGCGGTCGTTCCGACCAGGCTGAGATAGGCGACGGCGTTGCTCACGCGATCCCGTTTTGCAACCGGTACGCGCGCATCGTGTTCTTGAGAAGCATCGCGCGCGTCATGGGGCCCACACCGCCGGGAACCGGGGTGATGGCCGAGGCCTTCGGCTCCACTGAATCGAAATCCACATCGCCCACCAGGCGCGTTTTGCCGGGGTTCTTCGGGTCGTCGACGCGGTTGATGCCGACGTCGATCACGACCACCCCCTCCTTGACCATGGCGCCGGTGACGAAGCGCGCGCGCCCCGCGGCGACCACCAGGATGTCGGCCTGCTTGGTGTAGTACGATATGTCCGGCGCGGCGGTGTGGCACACCGTGACGATGCAGTTCGCCTGCTTGTTCTTCTGCACCATCATGTTCGCGATGGGCTTGCCCACGATATTGCTCCGCCCCACCACCACGCAGTGCTTGCCGGCGATATCGCGCAACGCGCGATTGATCATCACCTGGCACCCGAAGGGCGTGCAGGGGAAAAAGGCGTCCGACTCGCCGATGACGGTCTTTCCGACGTTCACCGGATGGAACCCGTCCGCGTCCTTCCATGGGTTGATACGGTTGAGCACCGTGTTCTCGTTGATGTGCTTCGGGAGCGGAAGCTGCACCAGGATCCCGTTCACGTCGGTGCGCTCGTTCAGCTCGTCGATGAGGCGGATGAGCTCGTCCTGCGTGGTCGCTGCCGGCAGGGTGTGCTGGTGGGGGGTGATGCCGACCTCTACGCAGTCCTTGCCCTTGTTGCGCACGTACACCTCAGAGGCCGGATCGTTGCCCACCAGCACCACCGCGAGTCCCGGCGCCGTCCGCCCCTCGCGCACGAACGCCGCGACCTCGTTTTTTATCTCGCCGCGTATCTCGGCGGCGATAGCATTGCCATCGATTATTGTTGCCATGACGACTCCATTGAACGCCTGGACATTTGGTATCACCTTCGCGGAATCGCATTCCAATGCGGTGGCATGCGCCGAATAATGAAAGGTGTCGCGAACTACACGTCGAGCACGACCGTGGCGACCCACAACCCGTTGTTGTTCTCGACCGACAACCGATGCATGGTGGCCGCCTTGATGTCAACCGCAAATACGTGTTTTCCCCGGTCGATCCGCTCGCCGGCAAGCCGCGCATCGAGCGTCCACTCCGATCCCGCGCATTCCACAACGGCGTGGGTTGCATACAGAAGGACCGCATCGACGTCCTTTCGATAGATGAGCTCATTGAGGAAATCGAAGAGCAACAGATCGAGGTGGGCGTTTCGCAACGAGAGGGGAACCGATTCCGACGCGGCGACGCAGAGCGGATTCTCCAGCAGCACCGAGAGAACGGCGAGCGAGGCCGACCTGAAGAGCTCGCCCGGACTCGACCCGTAGGCGCGAAAGGCGACATCGGCCATCGACAGGTTCTCGACGAGCTCAAAATGCGGAAGCGGGGTGGTCATCCCTTGATATTACCCATCGGCGTGAGCTTGGCCACCGGGCGCGAAAGCCCGGCGGCGTGCGTCGCGGCGACAACCGCGTCGATGTCCTTGTAGGCGCCGCCCGCCTCCTCGGCAAGGCCGGGGAATGACGCGGTCTGCACGTAGATGCCCTTGCGCTTCATCTGCGCCTGCAGTTCCCGGCCGTTGAATGACCGCTTCGCCTGCCCGCGCGACATCACCCGGCCGCTGCCGTGCGCCGTCGTGAAGAAGGTCTCGCGCGCGCTCGGCTCGCCGACGAGCAGATACGATCCGCTTTCCATGCTTCCGCCGATGAGCACCGGCTGCCCCACGTCCCGATACGCGTCCGGCACCCCCGGCATCCCCGCGCATAACGCGCGCGTGGCACCCTTCCGGTGGACCAGCAGCGTCTTCTCCCTGCCGTCGATCTCGTAGCGCTCGAGTTTGGCCGTATTGTGGCACAGATCGTACACCAGCCGAACCCCCAGATCGGCGGGGCTCCTGCGGAACACGTCGGCCAGCACCTCGCGCAGGCAGTGCATAATCACCTGGCGATTGAGAAAGGCGATGTTGATGGCGCAACACATGGCGGCAAAATAGTCCCGGCCCTCGGGCGAACGGAAGGGCGCGCAGGCGAGCTCCCGGTCGGGAAGCGCTATGCCGTACTTCGGTCCCATGGCCGCGAGGAACCGGGCCAGGTAGTCGGTCGCGATCTGGTGGCCGAACCCGCGGCTCCCGCAGTGGATCATAAAAAAAACCTGGTCGTCGCGATCGATGCCGAATCGCCGCGCCGCCGCGACGTCGAACACGTGCTCGCGACGCACGCACTGAAGCTCGAGGAAATGGTTGCCCGACCCCAGCGTCCCCACCTGGATCCTCCCGCGCTCGCGCGCCTTCGCGCTCACCGCAGCTGGATCGGCGCCCGCCATGACGCCCCCCTCCTCGATGACGGCGAGATCGCCCGGCTCGGCGTATCCGTTCTCAAGGGCCCAGCGCGCTCCCGAGATCATCGCCGCGTCGAATGTCCGGTCGCCGAGCGCCAGCATCCCCTTCGCGCCCACGCCGGCGGGGATCCGCCTGAAGAGCGAATCGACGATGTTCGCGACGTGCGGCTCAACCTCTGCGCGCGTAAGCGAGGTCGCGATGAGCCTGATGCCACAGTTGATGTCGAATCCGATGCCCCCCGGCGATATCACCCCCTCGTCCGGATCGATGGCCGCGACGCCGCCGATGGGGAAGCCATAGCCGCTGTGGCCGTCGGGCATGCACAGCGCATAGTTCTGTATGCCCGGCAGCATCGCGACGTTCGCGGTTTGATCGAGCACCGCATTGTCCATGCCGCGGATGAGCTCCTCGGACGCGTAGATCCGGCCGGGAACGCGCATGCCCTGCTTATAGCGTTTCGGAATCTCCCAGCAGTTGTCGCAGATTTTATTGAGCGCTTCGATCCGCATTCAGTGCCCCCGTTGCGCCGGCCGGGCGGGGCCGGTCACTGTACGATACCGCTCGCCCGTCCGCACTTCACGCACGCCCCGTTGGAAATCCCCGTTATGCGCGTTGCGTACCCGCTGCGCGCGACCAGCACGGCGCCGCAGGAGGGACAGTGCGTGTCGCTGGTGCCGCGTCCGCCCGCGATATTGCCGCAATAGACATGGTGGAGCTTCTTTCGCGCGGCCTCATGCACGCGCAGCATGAAGTCGACGTCGGTCGCGGGCGCGTCGTATTTGTAGCTCGGATGATAGCGCGATATGTGCCAGGGGATCCCCGGGTCCAGCGCGGCGATCCAGTCGATGATCGCGCGCATCTCCTCCATGGTGTCGTTCATGCCGGTCACCACGAGCGTGGTGAGCTCGACATGCGCCGCGGCATGCGCCGCGACGATCGTGTCGAGGACGGGTTGCAGGCGCCCGTGCGGGATGCGCCGGTAGGTGTCGTCGTTGAAGGTCTTGAGGTCGATGTTCATCGCGTCGATGAGTTCCAGCAATTCGGCGCGCGGGGCCGGATTCACGAAGCCGTTGGTCACCATGACGTTCTTCAGTCCCGCCTCGCGTGCGATCCGGGCGCACTCGAGCACATACTCGAACCAGATGATCGGCTCGGAATAGGTGTAGGCGATTCCGATCGAGTTGTTCGTTCGGGCCGCCTGAACGATATCCTCGGGGCGGTAAGCGGCGGTGCGCGCGTTCAGGTCCTGCGAGATGCTCCAGTTCTGGCAGAATGCGCAGCGGAAATTGCACCCCTTGGTGCCGATGGAGAGAATCTGAGAGCCCGGATGGAAATGATAGAGCGGCTTTTTCTCGATGGGGTCCATCGCGACGGAGGTCACCTCGCCGTAGATGGCGCTGAAGAGTTTCCCGTCGCGGTTTATGCGAACGCCGCAGGTGCCGGCCGCTCCCGCCGCGATGCGGCACTCGTGCGGGCAAAGATGGCACCGGACCGCCGAGCCGGACTCGGCGGAATAATGGCGCGCTTCACGCTCCATCGCTACGAGGCCGATTCGGCGCGTTCAGCCTCCCCCTTCTCCTGCTTCTCGTGCTTTTTGATCATCTCGCAATTCCCCTGGAAGACCACGTTGTCCGCGATCTTCAGCTTCGCGGTGCGGATATTTCCGTAGAGCTTGCCGCCGGGATTGATCTCCAGCCGGTCGCGCGCCTCGATGTTGCCGTGTACGGTCCCCTTGATGATCACCGTATTGGCCTTGACGTTGGCCTTGACGACGGCCCCCTCGCCCACGACGAGGTACCCCTCCGAGGCGATCTCCCCCTCGAAGGTGCCGTTGATCTGCAGCGATTTCCTGAAATGCAGGTCCCCGCAGAACTGCGTGTCCTTTCCGAACACCGTGGATATCATCCCGAATTCGTATACGGGGTTCTTGTTTATTTGAATGATCCTTTTTGCCATGTTCCAGTCCTTGCCCGCGGTCTGCCCGCTATTTCGTTTTCATCACATACACGCCGTCCCAGTCTTCGGGCGGCGGCGACTGCCGGAATTCGTTCGACCGCTCGAGGTAGGTCCGCGACGGCCCGTCGTTCGGATCGACCTTCAACGCCCCCTCGAAGGCGCGGATCGCCTCGTCCCACTTTCGCTGCTTGTACGCGGCCAGTCCATCATTGTAGAGCCGCAGCAGTTCCTCTTTTTCCTTCGTCAGCATATGTCCTCCCCCGCCGGTAATATCCGGCTCCACACTGCCATACTCAATACGCGCGCTCAAGCAGAAAATCGGAAAGTCGAAGTATGATCCGCTTGCATTCGCTGTCCGGGAAACCGTCGATCTCGCCCACCGCGCGCCGCGCATACTCCCGCGCGATATCCAGACAGCGCGCAAGGGCGCCGGACACGCGGATCGCCTCGCGCACGGCCGGCCAATGCTCCGGGGCCGGCTGCGCGCACATGCGTACAAGCTCGTCACGCCCCGGTCCGGACGCCGCCTCCAGCGCATGGATGAGCGGCAGTGTGGCCTTTGCGTCGAGATAATCGTTCCCGCTGTCCTTGCCGGTCGAGCGTTCGTCGCCGATACAATCGAGCGTATCGTCTACAATCTGGAAGGCGAACCCCAGGTGAACGCCGAACCGCTTGAGGGCGTCCGCCTCAGCGGCGGGCAACCCGGCCTTGATGGCGCCCAGTTTCGCGCACGCCCCGAGGAAGCGCGCGGTCTTGAGCTCGATAATCTCGAAATACCGCTCGGCGGTGATGCGCTCCATGTTCGAGTATTCGATCTGCAGCAACTCGCCCTTCACCATGTCGGCGGTCGCGCGCACCAGCTCGGGAAAGAGGTCGTAATTGTCGTCGCGCACGGCGACCTCGAGCGCGCGCGTGTACATGTGATCGCCCACCAGCACGGCCACCTTGTTGCCCCAGCGCCGGGAGACCGCGACGTCGCCCCGGCGCATCTCGGCATTGTCGATGATATCGTCGTGTATGAGCGTGGCCGCATGCACGATCTCGGCCGCGGCCGCGATGTCGATGATCCCCTCCGGTATCCGGCCGCGCATGCCGCTGGCCAGGATGATCAGCGAGGCGCGGATCATCTTGCCCTTGTTGGTGAACAGGTGTATCGAGCTCTCATCGATGAGCGGCACGCCCGTACGCAGCTGCTCGCCGATCGCCGCGTCGACCCGCTCCAGGTGCGCCGCGATGGGACGCAGGATGTCGTCGAGGCCTGATTTTAGTGTCGTGTACATGCCGCAGTATGTATGGCGCCCCGTCCCAGGCCGGATGCGGCCTAGTCGATAAATGCCGTAAGGCATTCCCGCTGAGTTTCAAAAATCTCGAAGACCTTGTCAAGCATAGTTGTTTGAAAAAGCTTGAGGAGGTTGTCGTTGACGATGACGAGCTTGATGTCGCCGTCGTTGGTTTCGATCTTGCGCTTGATCGCCACCATCACGCCCAGCGCCGAGCTGCAGATATGCTTCACGTTGATCATGTCGATGCAGATATTGAACTTCTTCTTGCCCAGAAGGCCCTCGAGGATCCCCTCGAGCTCCTCCGAGGCCTCCTGATCGATCCGCCCGTCGAGCTGGACGATCTCGACGCTGTCATCGGAAATTACTTTAATCATGGCACCCTCGTTCAAATGGTTGTCTGCGCACTCATGCGTCCCGTTCCGCGTCTCCGTGTGCGGCGGCCCGCGCCAGCGCGCACCCGTACACCGCGCGCGCACCCGCACCCTTGAGCACCCGGGCGCACTCGTTGATCGTCGCCCCGGTGGTGAAAATGTCGTCAACGACGAGCACCCGCGCGCCCTCCGGCATCCGGCGCGGGGAAACCGAAAAACGCCCGAGGATATTCAGAAAGCGCTCGCGGTATCCGAGCGTCTTCTGCACCAGCGCGCCGCGGTTCTCCCGCAGCAGGCGGCGATACGGCACTCCAAGACGGCGCGCGACGAGCCGCGCCACCTCCTCGGACTGATTGTATCCGCGCCGCCAGCGCTTCGCGCGCCCCATGGGCACGGCGGTTACGATATCGCACGTCGTCGCGCCCTCAGCGTCAGTTATCCGCTGGGCGGCAAGCTCCGCGAACGGACGGGCGAGCCGGCGCGCGCCGGAAAATTTATACTTGCGAACCGCGGTCCGCATCGCGCCCCGGTAGTCCGCGACGACGATGTTTTCATCGACATACCACGCCCGCGTCCCGCACACGGAGCAGGCGCCGGAGTCGAGATATCCCGAGCACCGCGGACAGCGGTCGCCCGCACGCGGGATCGTGTCGTGGCACGCCGCGCACAGCGAATGCCGCCCCCACGACACCGACGCGCCGCACACCGCGCACCGCGAGGGAAACACCGTGTCGATCGCGCCGCAGAGCAGCGCGTACGCGGCCCGGCGAATCACACCGCGGCCGGCCGTCATGATGCGCTCCGATAGCGTGTGGGATCGGCCAGATGGGCGTCGGAAAAACCCGCGCGGCGGATCCGGCAACTATCGCAGGTCCCGCAGGAGCGCCCCTCCCGGTCGGGATCATAACAGCTGTGCGTGAGGGAATAGTCGACCCCCAGCGCATGCCCGTGCGCGATGATCTCCGCCTTGGTCATGTCGACGAGCGGGGCGTGTATGACGAACCCACGCCCCTCCGCCCCGCTGCGGGTCCCGAGATCCGCCATGCGGGCGAATGCCTCGATAAACTCCGGGCGGCAATCCGGATAGCCGCTGTAATCGATCGCGTTCACACCGATGAAGATATCATGGGCCCCGACCGTTTCCCCATACGCCAGGGCGTACGAGAGAAACAGGATATTGCGCGCCGGGACGTAGGTGCTCGGGATATCCGCGCTATGCGCGTAATCGCGCCCGTGCGGTACCGGTATCCCCGATTCAGCGACAAGCGACGAGGACGCGAAGACGGCATGGTTCAGGTCAATCACGATATGCCCGGCGATGCCGATCTGCGCGGCCACCCGGCGTGCGCAATCGATCTCGATGGCGTGCCGCTGTCCGTATGAAAACGTGATCGCATGGACCGAAAACCCCTGACGGACGGCCATCATCGCGACCGTTGCGGAATCGATACCGCCGCTCAAGAGGACCACCGCCGTTTTTGATATGATATACCACCTCGCAGCTTCCCGCAGAATTTCCCCGGCGACCAGCGTTCCGGCTCACAGGTTTATTTTTGATCGCTGAATTTGAAATACTCGTACGGCTTCACCCCATATACCTTCTCGAAATCCTTGCAACTTGGGCACATGGTGCACATACCCCGGTTCATGCCCTCCACAAGGCCCTCGAATGTCATTTTCGCCTCGTCGTACAAAATACTGTGTCTGTCCAACTTCACCGCTCTAATTTTCATAAACGCACAATTCATGCATTTATCGGAATTCTTTTTTACATGCTCGCTTATGAACGCCATGGCATCCTCCTGTTCTCTGTGCTCCATCGGCTGCGGGTACACACCCGCACGCCGTGATGATTGCACGTGTATCATCTTTCACGAAAAAATCCAGTAAAAATTGGGATTTACAGGCGATTGTAGAGAAAAAGATTGATGAGCCGCGCGACAAAATAGGCCCCACATATAAGAAAAAACGGGATGGTGATCATGAACACCATCACCTCGATCGGCTTGACCACCGTCGCGTGGAGCACCTTTTTCCCGAAAAAATTGAAATGGTAGTGCTCGGGCATCTGGCTGCGCCGATAGATCGTCCGGAAGATCATGACCTTCACGCCCAGCAGGATGAGCATCACGCCCCCGGAGAGGAGCCAGAGCAGGAACATGACGTCGATGTCCCGCACCAGCGAGGGATTGAACAGCACCAACACCGTCATGGCCCCGGCGATGGTGATATTGCTCACGGCCGTGTTGACGAAGCGCTTGAGCGCGCGATTGTCCCGCGTCATCACATACTGCCCGAGAAACAGTATGTGCAGGGCGAAGGAGAGCAGCATCAACACCAGAAAGATGGATATTAGCATCGCGCGGCGCGTCCTCCCGTCATATCTTCAACGCCCAGTTCACGATCCGGGCGACGAAATACGCCCCGGCCAGCAGGAAAAACGGCATGGTGAGCATGAACACCATCACCTCGCCGGGCTTCACCACGCCCGGATCCAGTATTTTTTTGCCGAAATAGTTATAATGGAAAAACGCCGGGTCCTTCGCGCGCTGCATGATGTTCCGGACGATGGTCACCTTGATCGTCACCATCATCACCATGATGGCGCCGGTGATCATCCACAACAGCATGTCCACGTCGATGCTGCGGATGAGGTCGGGCCGGAAGAGCACCAGGATGGTCACCCCGCCCGCAATGACGATATTGCTGATGGCCGTGTTGACGAAGCGCCTGAGCTGCCGCGTGTCCTTGGTGACCACGTACTGCATGAGAAAAAACAGGTGGAAGCCGAAGGAGAGCAGCAATACAACAATACAAATCGCTATTATCATCGCGTGCGCGGTTCGTTACCCAGTATAGTCGCGAAAAATGACATTTTTTAATATGGTATACGACTTGACGAAAAATTGCAAGTAAAGTTTTTTTACGGTTCAGCGGGGAGGCGTATCGATGGACGAGATGCGGGACGGGGCGCTCTGCGAGCGATGCGGCACGCGATCGGTGCGACACCTCCGGGACGATCCTCCCGGATTCGCGCTGCACCGATGCGTCGAATGCGGCGAGATCCTGCGGGCCTGCCCGTGGTGCGGCGGCCAGGGATGGCTGCGGCACTACGTGGTGGACGACGATCCGCGCAGCCGCTACCAGTGCGACGAGTGCCGCTGCGTGTGGGATTCCACCTTTCGGATGCTCACGCCGATCGGTCGCCCCCACAATGCGGCGAGCACCCTCGGGACGAACCCGGTGCTCGTTCGCGACTATGAACACCCCGACGACGATCACCGGCCATAGCCGGTCAATACACGAACTTGCGCATGCGGATGTTGATGAGGATGCCGATGCACATCATCGACACGATGAGGTTCGATCCGCCATAGGAGACGAAGGTGAGCGGGAGGCCGGTCACCGGCATGATGCCGATCCCCATGCCGATGTTGATGAGCATGTGAAAAAAGAAGAAGGTGGTGATGCCGCTGGCCAGAAGCGCGCCGAATTTGTCCTTCGACTCGAGCGCGATGTAGATCCCCTTGTAGATGATCACGCCTAAAAGACCGACCAGCACGATCGACCCGATAAAGCCCCATTCCTCGGCCACCACGGAGAAGATGAAGTCGGACGATTTCTCCGGAAGAAACCCGAGCTGCGCCTGGCTGCCCTTAAGGAAGCCCTTGCCCAGGAAGCCGCCGGAGCCCACGGCGATTTTCGACTGGATCACGTTGTACCCCGATCCATGCGGGTCGAGGTCCGGGTTGAGGAACACCAGGAGGCGCTTCTTCTGGTACTCCTTGAGGTATTTCATGATGATGACCGAGAAGAAGAGCCCCATCGACATCACCGACGCGGGAACATAGATCCGGCGATAGAACTTTTTCACGAAAAAGAAATGAAGGATAAATGCCGCAAGGGCGATGAGGATGAGCACCCCGGAAATCACGAAGATCAGGTCGGTGTTCTTGAACAGGTCCAGCAGCATGTTCGCGCTCTCCTCTCCCACCCACTCGCGATAAGTGATGACCATGGGGACCACCGTCGCGATGGTCGCGATGAGGATGATCGACACCAGGTGCGTGATGTCGGCACCCCCCACGAAGAGCATCGTGAACAGGATCGGTATGAAAACCAGCGCCGTGCCGAAGTCCGGCTGCAGGAGGATGATGATGATGGGAACGAAGGTGAGCAGCGCCGGGATCACGAGCTCGCGGAAATGCCCGATCTCCATCTCGCGCAGCTCAAGGTACTTCGCCAGGATGATGATCAGGGAGAGCTTCATGAACTCCGAGGGCTGTATGGACAACACCCCGAGCGTGATCCACGCCTTGGAGTTGCGCACCGGGCGGCCGAAGATCACCGTGAACAGCAGCATCAGGAGGATCACGATGAAGATGTGCAGGGAATAGTCGCCCAGCCAGTTGTAGTTGACGAATGTCAGGGCGATCATCAACACGAACCCGATAATGAACCAGAGCAGCTGTTTCTTGAACAGTCCGCTGTTCACCTTCTCGATGGGATCGAAGCCGGCGCTGTAGATCATGAGGATGCCGATGAGCACGATGAGCGCCATCGCGACAACCAGGAGATAATCTATTTTATAGATCTCATTTCTTTTCAGCATTGAAATAGCCCTGGGACAGGAGTTTCCCGAAAATTCGTTCCGCCACGGGGACGGCCGTCGCGGCGCCGGCAACGCCGTATTCGACCATAACCACCACCACGATCGCCTGTTCGGGGGGCGCGTCGAAGGGCGCATAGCCCACGAACCAGGCGTGCTGGGAGGCGTCCTCCATCCGCTTGGAACGCGTCTGCGCCGTTCCCGTCTTCCCCGCCACGGGGACCTTGAGGCCCGAGAGCCGCGACGCCGTTCCGGAGGCGACCACCATGCGCATGCCGTTTTTCACCACGGCGAGCGTGCGCTGCGAGAGGGGGATCTCCCGCATCTTGACGGGCCGGAAGGTCTGCACCACCCTGCGGTTGTCCTGGGAGCGCACCTCCCGGACCAGGTTCGGCTTGAAGATGATTCCATTGTTCACGATTCCCGAGACGAAAGCGGCCATGCCGATGGGCGTCGCCGAAATGAAGCCCTGCCCGATGGAGAGGTTCACCGTATCGCCGTCGTACCAGGTCTGGCCGAAGGTCTTCTGCTTCCACTTGCCCGAGGGAATGAAGCCCGGGATCTCCCCGGGGAGGTTGATGCCGGTCTTCTCGCCCAGCCCGAAATAGCCGGCGTACTCGAGGATGCGCGTTGGCGTTGTGCGCAACCCAACCTGGTAGAAATAGACGCTGCACGACTTGCAGATGGCCCACTCCATGTTGTTGGTGCCATGGACGTCGTAACAGAAGAAGTCCTTGTCCACGTACCCCTTCAGGGTGTATTTCCCGGGGCAATACAGCTGCGCCGCCGGGTCCCAGCGCTCGGATTCGAGCGCGGCGATCGCCGTCATGAGCTTGAAGGTCGACGCCGGGGGGTACTTGGACATGATGGCCCGGTTGAGGAACGGCCGCTCCTTGTCCTCCATGAGGTCTTTGATGGTGGTGACATTGTCCTTGGAGATGATAAGGTTCGGGTCGTAATCGGGCTTGGAGAGCAGGGAGAGGACCTCGCCGCTGGCCGCCTTCATCACGATAACGGAACCCTTGGGGTGCGCTTCCATCGCCTCGTGCGCGATCCGCTGGATCTCGTAATCGATGGTGAGGACCATGTTGCTCCCGGACACCGGATGCAGTCCCACCTCCTCCACGTCGGTGCGCTTACGAACGTCCACGATGCGGCGAATATAGCCGTCGGACCCGCGCAGGAGGATGTCGTGTTCGCTCTCCAGGCCGGCCTTGCCGACCTTCTGGTAGTGCCGGTACCCGAAATTCCTGAGTTTTTTAAATTCCTCGCGGCTGATGCTGCCGGTATACCCCACTGCGTGCGCGAACATATTCCCGAAGTTATAGACCCGCACCGTGGAGGCCTCCCAATCGATGAAGGGAAACTTGTCCTGGTGGGTGGCGAGCGTCACGATGGAGTTGAAATCGACGTCCTCCTTGATGGTCACACGCTCCCAGGGATTGAGTTTGGCGATGCCCTCGACGGTCTCATCGTACGGCAGGGCGAGGAGTTTGCAGAGCCGCCGCATGACCGTGCGGTACTCGTCCTTCTTCTTGAAGTTGGAGGGCACCATGGTGACATTGAACGACGGGCGGTTCGAGACGATCACCACGCTCTTTGCGTTCGGGTTGAAGTTGCGATCGTAGATCTCGCCGCGCGCCGCCGGAATGGGGACGTAGTTCTCCATGTTCATCCGCGACTTCTCCCGATACTCGTCGCCGCGGATGAGCTGCAGGTTGATGATCTGGACCACGATCACGAAGATGACCAGCGTGACGACGCCCAAGAAAAAGAACATGCGCATCCGGAATGCTTCCAACATTCTGGTCCTGAGCGACTGCTGAGGCATGGATCAGTACCCCTCTCGGGACAGTTCGTGCTCGAAAAGGCGGTCGAGCAGGAAGAAGAGCGGTGGGGCGAGGATGGCGTTGTAGAACGCCTCGGGGATGATGATGCTTAAGATGTCGGACACGGCCGCCTGGTGAAAAACGAACGCCAAAAACAGCGAAAGAACGCCCTTCGCCAGCGATGCGATGAACAGCAGGAGCAGCACCGTGAGGATGTTCTCCTTAAAGACGGCACGCCCGAACATGCCGACCACGAACCCGAGCGCCATCTTCGAGAAGGCCAGGAACCCGATGGGCGAATTGGAGATCGCGTCGTGCAAAAGGCCGCCCACGAAACCCGTGACCTCGCCGTAAAACGATCCGAACGAGTAGCCGAAATAGATGACGATGATAAACAGGAGGTCCGGCTTCACGCCGGCGATCCGCAGCACGTCGAACGAGGGATGCCCCTGAATGACCAGCGAAGCGATGATGAGGCCGGCTGTGATGAGATAAGTAAAGATCATATCACTCCCCCAGCAGCTCCAGCATGGCCTTGTCGGGCTCCTTCTTGATCACGTACACCTCTTCGATCCGGTCGAAGTCGATGATGGGCTGCACCAGAACGCGCTGGAAGGAATTCGAGTCCATGAGATTGGTCTTGGCCACCTTCCCCACCATGAGCCCCGCCGGGAAGATGCCGCCCTGCCCCGAGGTGACCACCAGGTCGCCGAACTTCACGACGGTGGACTTGCTGATATAGTCGATGAGGCACAGGCTCGAATTCGCCGTGAAGCCGGACAAGAGCCCCGGGTAGCGGCTCTCCTGGAAGACCACGCCGAGCTTCATGGTGCCGGAGATGATGGGCTGGATGCGCGAAACGAACCGGCGGACCTCGATCACCTTGCCCACCACGGCCTTGTTCTCGCCGTTGAAACCGATGACCGGCATGTTCACGGCGATGCCGTCGCCGGTTCCGCGGTCGATGACGATGGTGCGGAACCAATTGTCGGGGTCCTTGGAGATGATCCGCGCGGGGATCGACTCGAACTGCACCTGGGGCCGCATGGACAGCATCGCGCGCAGTCGGTCGTTCTCGCGCCGGATCTCCGAGAGCTCCTCGGAGGCCGTCTCGAACTGATTCAGCTTCTTTCGCGTTCGTTCAAGCTCGTCGCGCACCGAACGGAGCTCGGTGAACCCGGCCCAAAGCAGGTGGACGCCCCCCTGGACCTTGTGGTAGCCGAACTGGAATGGCAGGATAAACATGTTGCCGACCCCCTCGATACTCATGGTGAAGGTGGTCGACTGGAGCGACAGGGCGATGATGCAGAACAGGGTGAAGAAGATAAAGCAAACGATGGTTCTGTTTCGTATAAGGAATTCGAGCATTGCATCATACGTCCACAATCATAAGTACCATGCGCTCATGCGCATGGCGTTGCTTCGCGAGACGCCGGGACGGCGATTTCGCATGGCGCGGACGCAAACCGACAGGCGTCCGCGCGGCCCCCTTACTTGAGGTTCGCCCGGTACAGGTTCTTGATTTCCTCAAGGAACTTGCCCGCTCCGAGCACAACGCAGGTGAGCGGGTTCTCGGCCCGGATCACCGGGACGCCGGTCTCCTTGCTTATGTATTTGTCCAGGCCCTTGAGGAGCGATCCGCCGCCGGTCATGACGATGCCGCGCTCGACGATGTCCGCGGCGAGCTCGGGGGGCGTCTTTTCAAGCGCATGCTTGATGGCCTCGAGGATCTGGTCGGCCGGCTCCTTGAGCGCCTTCCGGATCTCGGCGGAATCGATTTCCAGGGTGCGCGGGAGGCCGGATATGGCGTCCCGGCCCTTGATTTCCATCGTTTCGATCTTCTTTTCGGGAAACACGTTTCCAATGCGGAACTTCACGTCCTCGGACATGCGCTCGCCGAGCACCAGGTTGTACTGCGTGCGCATGTATTTCACGATCGCCTCGTCGAACTCGTCGCCGGCGATACGGATTGAGTCGGCGATCACCATGCCGCCCAGGGAAATGACCGCGATCTCGGTGGTCCCGCCGCCGATATCGACGACCATGTGGCCGGCCGGCTCATGGATCGGGATATTCGCGCCGATCGCTGCCGCCAGCGCCTCCTCTATAAGGAAGATTTCACGGGCGCCGGCCTGTTCGGCGGACTCACGCACGGCGCGCTTCTCCACCTCGGTGATGCCCGACGGCACGCCTATGACCACGCGCGGCCGCACGAGGGCCTTGCGCTTGTGCACCTTGGTGATAAAATACCGGATCATCTTTTCGGTCGTTTCGAAATCGGCGATCACCCCGTCCTTCATGGGGCGGATGGCGACGATGTCGCCGGGCGTCCGGCCGAGCATCCGCTTCGCTTCATGGCCCACCGCCAGGACCTTTCCCGTGCTCGTTTGACAGGCGACGACCGACGGCTCGCTGAGCACGATCCCCTGCCCCTTCACATGAACGAGCGTGTTCGCCGTGCCCAAATCGATTCCCATGTCGTTCGAAAACATGCTGTAAAACTTGTCGAAAATCATTTATCGTCTCCTGTGGATTGTCCCGCGCGATGGTTTTGCCCGGTAGTAAATTTTACCGCCGTTTTTTGTCAAGCCATTATCCGACAAATACCGGCCTCAGCGCGCGCCGAGAAGTTTTTTTACCTCTTCATTCGCCGTGTCTGCGGCGAGCGCCTCGGTCCAGAGGGCCGTCGCACGCGCCTTGTTTCCCAGCGCGGCGTGCGCCTTGCCCGCCTGCACCTTGACCGCGGCGTCGTTTTTATCGAGCATGAGCGCGTGCTCGAAGTGGTCGGCCGATTCGCGATACAGCGCCTGGATGTAATAGATCCGTCCGAGGTTGGCGTGCGCATTCTTGAGCGCCGCGGCGTCCTGGCTCGACTGCAACACCTTCTTGTACTCGCCGATCGCGCTGGTGTAGCGCTTTCCCGTCCGCTCGAGCGCGGCGAGAAACAGCAGGCCCTCGACGCCCTCCGGCGCGCCATACCCCCGCATGATCGCAAGCCCGGGCTCGACAGCGCCCGCCATCACCGCGAGGGTGGCCAGCACCCGCGCCTGTTCGGGCATTCCTTTAAGGCGGTCGGTGTCGTACCGCTGCACCAGTGCGTACAATTCGTTCGGCGATGCGAAATTGAGGTAGAGCATCGCCCGCGCGAGGTAGAGATGGTTCTCCGTGACGTCGTCCTTCTTGAGCAGCGCGAACCCTTTGCGGATGTCCTTGATCGCCTGCATGAACTCCCGTCGCGCCGCGGCGTCATGGACGGTCAGCGCATCGTCTATCACCATGCGGGTGAAGGAACGGTTCACCAGCTCCTCCCCGAGCTGGTAGTGTGCGCGCCCTGCGAGAAAAAAGGTGTCCGGATCGATCTCATTGTCGGTTTTTGCGCCATCGCATTGCTTCGTAAGCTCGACAAGCTGGGTCCGCCGCAGCGCGGGGTCCTTGACCGCCTGAATGCGACTGATTTTCGCATAGAGCTTATTGTAGGAATACTTCCAAAACATCAGATGGCTTCGATAGGTATAGCCCAGGAAGATTATTACGCACAGGCAAACGGCGATAAACAGGAACTTGACCAGCTTGTTGTCCCGTTTCTTTGATTTATAGCGGTAATACATAATTACACTTGACCCTTCTTGTACTCGTTATAGCGGATGATGATCTCAGAGGCGATGGCGCCCCCCCGTTCAAAAATGAACAGACGGACCGTATCGCTGTCCTTGAGCGAAAGCGCAAGATATCCGCTTCCCGCGCGGAGGTCGGCGATCCGGTAGAAATCGTATCGATAGAACTTCTTCCCAATGTAAAAATTGACGCCGTCGCGCGCCTGTTCAAGCGCGCCCCGGCCCACCCGCCGGATTTTCGAATACGCCGCCAGCGATGGATCGATGGCGGTGTCGCCGGCGTAATAGTCGATCACGTTCGAGGCGTCCTCGTAGAGCACCGCATAGGCGGCGCCATCCGCGGCGTCCGTCGATGACGCCGGATCATCCGCACCCGCGCGCGACGCCGGCGCATCGGTCGAACCGGCGGCGTCAGTCGCTCCGGCATCGGACCCGTGCGCGAGACCGGCTTCATTGGCCGGCTGATCACGCGGCGCATCCTGTCGCGCATCGGCGCCGGACGTCCATTCATGCGAACGGCGCATGTCGTCGAGCGGATGGCGCTCGCGCACATCGTGGGGCGCGTCGATCCGCTCGGACGCGGGGACCGGGCGCGGCGGCGGAACGTCGCGCAGCGCATCGGCATCGCTGTCCCGCGGGCCCGTCTCCAACGGTTCGCGACCCGCACGGGCCGTCGGGGCATGTTTCGAACTCATCAAGGAATACAGGATAAACAGCACCCCCGCCGCTATTAATGCGATGGACAGATACAGCATAGCACCACTTCCCATTCCGGTTTCGTTGTGATTGCGTGTGGGATCAGTTCGCTCGCGGGGAACCCGAGGGCCATCAATCCTCCTCTGACCATTCGCGGCGACGAGCGCGCTGTCAAGGATTTTTCATCGCGTGTGCCAGAGGCCCGCCTTGAGATAGGGCGCCCCGTCCAACCGAAAGTCCGGCGGTTCGTGCCGGACGAACAGGCATTTCCACCCGGTCGGGTGGAATGCGCGATACTCATCCTCGCATACCGTCTGGGAGTTAACCGCGGTGAGCGCGTATCGCCCCGCGATCATATCGAGCGCGGCGAGCGCCTGACGATAGTTCCGTTTCACCGAAAAGGTCTTGCGCTTGTTGCGCGAGAATGTGGGCGGATCGAACACGACGAGGTCGAACCGCCGCTCCTGCCGCGAGAAGCGCCGCGACCACTCGAACGAATCGCCGCAGATGAAATCGCGATCGTCGACCGGGAGGCCGTTGAGGGCATAATTGCGTCGGGCGCGTCGCAGAAACGGCCGGGAGAGGTCCACGTTCACGGCGCGCGACACGCCATGCGCCAGCGCATGCACGGAAAACAACCCCGTATAGCAGAAGAGGTTGATGAGATCGTGCGTCTCGGCGTACACCTGCGCTAGCGCATCGCGCACCTCGCGCATATCGAGAAAGACGCCGGTATTCTGGCCATGCAGAAGGTCCACGGCTGCGCGCAGCCCGTTCTGGAGCACCACATAGTCCTCGGGCGGGCGCTCCCCGAGGAGGAGCACGCTGCGGCGGCGCTCGGCGATCTCGACGGTCTCGCGCACCAGGGTCCGATCCTTCGCGAGGACCCCGGCGACCGGAAAGGGCGTGCGCGCGGCGATTGTTTCCAGCGAAGCGCGGATGACGTCGATCGCATCGTACAAAGAGGGCTCGTAGAGCTGGACCAACAGGTATTCGCCGTAACGGTCCACGCACAGGCCGTCAATCCCATCGCCCCCGCCGTTGAAAATTCGATAACAGGTGGTGCGGGAATCCGCGTGAAGATCGGCACGACGGTCGAGGGCGCGCCCGAGGAGATCGGTTGCCGCTCGTTCGTCACGCATGAATACGTCGATCGCGGTCCCCGTCGATCGCCCGCCGCACGCGCATGATGCGCCGCTCGAGCTCGTCGAAATCGCGCCGCGCGACGAGCGCGGGATCGGCGCAAAAGGTCGCCCCGACGGCCACGACCTCGGGTATCGCAAGATAGTCGGCGATCGCCTCCTCGGAGACGCCGCCGGTGGGGACCACCCGCGGCGTCCGCGTCGCAAACGGGGCGCAGAGCGCGCGCACGAAACCGGGGCCCCCCAGCGGCGCGGCCGGAAATACCTTGACCAGCGCGCACCCGAGCGCGAGCGCGCGCCCGAGCTCGGTGGGCGTGGCAACGCCCGGCGCGAACGGAAGCCCGCGACGCGCCGCATGCGCGAGGACCGCCTCGTCGAGGCAGGGCGCGAAGGCGAAGCGCGCTCCGGCGTCCATGGCGGCATCGAGATCGTCCGGGGAAAGCACGCTCCCGCAGCCGACGCAGATTTCGGGAACGCGCGCGGCGATCGCCTCGATGCAGGCGCGCGATGCGCTCGTGCGCAGGGTCACTTCGATGAGCGGCAAGGAATGGCGGACGAGGAGGGCGGCAAGATCGACCGCGGCGGCGGCGTCATCAAGCACCGCCACGGGGATCACGCGCGCGCGCCGAAAGGCGTCCTCGGGTGTCACGGGTTCATGCGGGGATAGCACAGCTCGATCCGATTCCCATCGGGATCGAGAAAGACAACCGACTGGCCCTTCCGGAGGTTCTCGGGGCCAAAGACGATGGGCACCTCGCGCTCGCCGAGCTCGTCGACGGCGTCATCGAAGTCCTCCTCGTCGATGTAGAAGCTGATATGGTTTTTCGTTTCCTCCGGGCAGCGGTATCCGCTAACCTCGTTCAGGCACAGAATGATGTCGCCTACCCGAATGAACGCCTGATTGGCGTTGGTGATGCGCTCGACGATCTCGAAATCGAAGAGCTCTTTAAAGAACTGGATGGACTTATCGAGGCTGGAAACGGTGAGCCCCACATGATCGATGTTTTCTATAATTATCATACTATTCCCTCATACTCAGATATGATGCGGCATCGCGCACCGCCGCCCGTGAATGATTGGTCATGCCCCGGTCGTGTACGGTTAAACTGTAATCGCGACGGGGCGGCTGTCAATACTAATCGCGCCCCGGTTCGCAAAAAGTTGCAAAAACGCTACTCCACCGTCACGCTCTTGGCCAGGTTTCGGGGTTGGTCCACGTTGCACCCCCTGAGCACGGCGACGTAATATGAGAGCAGCTGCAGCGGAATGACCGACAACAGCGGCGAGAGCATCTTCCCGATGTTGGGTATGCGCAGAACGTGATCGGCGTGCTTCAGGATTTCCTGGTCGCCCTCGGTCGCGATGCAGATGATCTTCCCGCTGCGCGCCTTGACCTCCTGCATGTTGTGCACCACCTTCGCGTACACCTCGTCCCAGAACGGCGCGGCGAACACCGCGGGCATGTTCTCGTCGATGAGGGCGATGGGCCCGTGCTTCATCTCGGCGGCGGGATATCCCTCGGCGTGCACGTACGATATCTCCTTGAGCTTGAGGGCGCCCTCGAGCGCGACGGGAAAATTGATCCCTCGCCCGAGATACAGGCAATTGGCCGTATCCTTATACAGCTCGGCGACCTCCTTCACCGCATCGGCGCGGTCCAGTATCCACTGGACCTTGTCGGGGATCTTGGTGAGCTCGCGCAGGAGCGCGCCGGCCTCGTCCGCGGTCATGCCCTTGCGCCGCGCGAGGAAGATCCCCAGGAGATAGAGGACCACGATCTGCGAGGTGAAGGCCTTGGTGGAGGCCACGCCGATCTCCGGCCCCGCGTGAAGATACACGCCGCCGGCGTTGCACTCGCGCGCGATGGTGCTCCCCACCACGTTGGTGATGCCGACCACGTTCGCGCCCCGGTCGCGCGCCTCACGGAGCGCCGCGAGCGTATCGGCCGTCTCCCCCGACTGGCTGATGACGACGATGAGATCGCCCCGCAGGAGGATGGGCCGCCGGTAGCGGAACTCCGATGCGTACTCGACCTCCACCGGAATGCGCGCGAACTCCTCGATGAGGTACTCGCCCACCAGGGCCGCATGGAACGAGGTCCCGCAGGCGATGAGGATCACGCGCCGCACGTCGTTGATGTCCTGGCGGCTCAGGGTGATGCCGTCCAGGCGCACCAGCCCCTCGTCGATCACGATCCGCCCGCGATAGGCGTTCTGGATGGTCTCGGGCTGCTCGAAGATCTCCTTGAGCATGAAATGCTCGAAGCCCTGCTTCTCGATGTCGCTGATGTCCCAGGTGATGTCCTCGACCTTTTTGTCGATGCGGCGTCGCTCGAGGTCGAAGGTCTTCATCTTGTCCTTCTTCACCTCGATGACCTCACCGTCCTCCAGGTAGACCACCTTTCGCGTGTACTCGATGATGGCGCTGGCGTCAGAGGCCAGTATCATCGCGTCGTCGGCGATCCCGAGCAGCAGGGGGCTCCCCTTGCGCGCGGCGATGATGGTGTCGGGCTCGCTCTCGGAGATGGCCAGGATGCCGTAGGTCCCCTCGAGCTTCGCGAGCGCCTTGAGGACCGCGTCGAGGAACGAGTTGTTTTCGATGTAGTATTCGATCAGGTGGGCGATGACCTCGCTGTCGGTCTCGCTGGAGAAGATATGGCCCTTGTCGATGAGCATCTTCTTGATCGCGGCGTAGTTTTCGATGATGCCGTTGTGCACGATGGCGATGCGTTCGTGGCAGCCGGTATGCGGGTGGGCATTGATGTCCGACGGCACCCCGTGCGTGGCCCAACGCGTGTGGCCGATCCCGACGTGAAAGCCGCCGAGGTTTTTCCCGGCCAAGTGATCCTCGAGATTGGAGATCTTTCCCACCCGTTTCTCGATGAACATGTTCCCGTTCACCAGCGCCACGCCCGACGAATCGTACCCCCGGTACTCGAGTCGCTTGAGCCCGCTCAAGATGACGTCTAACGCGCTCTCATTACCCACGTAGCCGACTATGCCGCACATATTCCCTCCCGGCCCCCGCCAATAAAAAAGCTCCCGCGCGGGGAGCGTCCCTTGGCAAGGCCATCGATACCCTGATTTCGCATCCATGGAAATAATGCAATCATTTTTCGCCCAACCGCCTTCTACTCCCGGACATGCACGGTCTCGAGGTACAGCACGATCTCCTTGCGCGTTTCCGTCTCGTCGATCCTGAACCTGCGCACCTTGCCGTACACGGCGATCATCTTCCGGGAACGCCACCAGCCCTTGAGCAGGCCGATATCGTCCCCGATGATCTTTTTTATATCGGCGATCGAAAACTTCCCGACGATGTGCAGCCATCGTCCGCTGCGCACCTGGCACTGCACCTCCTGACGGTAGATCGATTCGGGCGAGACCAGCATGAAGGTATGGTCGGTGTGGATCTCCTTCCCGATGAGGTCCACCAGGTAGTCGTACATCACCTGCCGGTAGTAGCCGCCCTTGCGAAACCAGGGCTCGTTCCAGTGCATGTAGATTTTTTCGAGTTTGAGGTAGTTGCGGGAGGCCTCGGCCAGCCGCTGCGCGTCGTTCCCGCCGGCCGGCGGTGCGGAGATGCCAAGCGTGACGGCAATGATTAAAACGAGGGTGCGCACCTGCGTTTCTTAGTGGCGCGCGCGGGGGCGCGCGACGACGCCACGAAGGTCACGACGGGCCGTCGAAGCGCGCATCGTGAACCCCGTAGCGCTCGTGACGACTACGCCTCGACGATGGCGTCGGCGGGACAGGCGTCCACGCAGGAGCCGCAGTCGGTGCACTCGTCCTGGTTTATGACATACTTGTTCTTGCCTTCCTTGATGGCCTCGACCGGGCACTCGCTCGCGCAGGCGCCGCAGCTGGTGCAGTCATCGGTGATCTTGTATGGCATGGGTACCTCCAGATTTTCGTTATTGATCGCTGGTAACGCAAAAACGAACACTACCGAAAGCGCCGCCCAGCGCGCAAGCAAAAAAATTGCGCGTCGCGTCACTGCACGGAATCGGGCCCCCCGGGGAACTGCGCGATGCGGATCTCCCCGAAGTGATCCTCGTAGTTGCGAATGTTCTCGCTGAGCGCGCCCAGGATGCGCTTGGCGTGGCCCGGCGTCATCACCAGGCGCGCCATGAGCTTGCCGAAGCCGGGCGGCGGCACGGGATTGACGAAGAGGAAATCGACGATGAACTCCTCCGGGGTATGGGTGATGTTCGCGAAATTCGTGAATTTGCCGACTGCGTCGTGCTCGTCCACCTTGATCTCTATGTTCATATTGCTGACGGGTTTTTCCATTGGGCCCCCTGTTGTTTCGGCCGATGCGGGTCACGCCGCCGATGGCGCATTTCCCGCATCGCGGGAGAAAAAAGCAATTGAAAAACCGCGAGTGCGCTGGAATGATCCAGACGATGATCCAGTTCCGCTCCATGCCCTGATCCGAAACGCAGCGCCGGTGCGGCCGATCGACCGCATCGCCGCGCGGGGGACCGCACTGCGGGAGCGGGCCGCGACGGCGCGCATCAGGAGTTCACGATGTTCCGCGGCGCGCCGTCCCGGTAGGCCCGGATGTTCGCCGCGATCTCGGCGATGAGCCGCCGGCGCGCCTCCACGCTCGCCCACGCGACATGCGGGGTGGCGATGAGGTTGGGCGCGCCGAGGAGCGGATCGTCCGCGGGCGGCGGCTCGACGTCACGCACGTCGACGGCGGCGCCGGCGATGCGTCCCGCCCTCAGCGCCTCCGCGAGCGCATGCGCGTCCACGATGGGACCGCGCGCCAGGTTCACGAGATACGCCGTCGGCTTCATCATCCCGAGAAATCGCGCGTCCGCCAGGCGGCGCGAATAGTCCGTGAGCGGCATGTGGATGGACACGTACTCCGAGCGCGCCGCGAGCTCGTCGAGCCCGACGCGCTCCACGGTCCCGTTGTACGATACGCCTTCGCGCCCCAGCGCAACGATACGCATCCCGAAGGCGCGGCAGAGCTCCGCGACGCGCGCGCCGATGGCCCCCAGCCCCATGATGCCGACCGTCGCGCCGGCAAGCTCGCGCCACGGCCAGTCGCCCATCGTGTACATGGGCGAGCGTCCCCACGCGCCCCCGCGCGCGGCGCGATCGTGCTCCATGAGCCGCGTCGAGAGGGCGAGGATGAACGCCATGGCGAGCTGCGCCACCGATTCAGTCGAGTAGCCGGGGACATTGGCCACGCCGATCCCGCGCTCGCGCGCGGCATCGACATCCACGACATTGTACCCGGTCGCGGCGACGGCGACAAACCGCAGGGCGGGACAGGCGTCCAGCACCGCGCGGTCGATGACGACCTTGTTGGTGATCGCGACCTCGGCGCCCGCGAGACGGGCGGCGGTCTCATGCGCCGCGGTGAGGCCGTGCTCGCGATAGTCCCCGCAGGCGGCGATGGGCCCCATGTCCATGTCGCCGAAGTTCAGCGTCGCGGCGTCGAGGAAAACGATATTCATGCTGGCTACCCCCTCTACGAATCGAGCGTGCAGCCGGAGTCCCCGACGCACGATCGTGCGCGAGCATCATCGTGATCGTCTTCACGAAATGGGTCTTCACATGGCCCACCGTACGCGCTCAATCGACAGTGAAGCGGGCGGATCATGCCAATCACTCGACGTCGATCACCATGAGCGTCACGTCGTCATTGAACTGGTTCGTGCCGGTCCAGCGTTCGAGCTCGGCGAGCAGATGATCGGCGAACTCCCCAGCGGGGCGCTCGGCGCCGGACCGTATCGCCGCCGTGAAGGCCTCGGTACCGAACATGTGCGCCTCGACGTCCTTCAGTTTTTTGTCGCTCCCGGCCTCGAGCGCCTCGGTGATGCCGTCGGTGTACAGGACCAGCCGGTCGCCCGTCCGCAGCGGTATCTCTTCCGACGAGCAGGCGATATCATCGACCACCCCCAGGAGCTTGCCACGGGGCTTAAAGGAAAGCAGCTCGCCCGTTTCCCGACGATGGATCAGAAGGGGCGGATGCGCCGCATTGGAATAATGGAGCCGCCGCTCGGCCGGCTCGATGTATAAATAGCAGGCCGTGAGGAATTGCGGACGGATATTGGGCATGAGGATGCGATTAAGTTCCTGCAGATAGCAGTCGTGCCGCGCCGCGAGCGGCTTCTGGACCTCGAATGCGATCTTGACCATGCTGGCGATGAGGGCCGAGGGCACGCCGTGGCCGGACACGTCGGTGAACAGGACCGCGAAGGCGCCGTCGTCGGTCACGTCGACGCAGTAGAGATCGCCCCCGACGCCGGCCATGGGCAGATAGCGCGCGGCGCAGCAGAGCCCCGGCACCGCGGGGAGCGACTCGGGCACGATGGACATCTGTATCTCGCGCGCGATCTTCATCTCGCGGTCGATGCCGTAGAGGCGACGCGCCTCCTGCGAGGCCTTCTTGAGGGAGATATGCGTGCGCACCCGCGCGATGAGCTCGCGCTTGTTGAACGGCTTGCCGAGGTAGTCGTTGGCGCCGGTGTCCAGGCCCTTGATGAGGTCCACCAGAAGGTTCTTGGCCGTGAGCATGATCACCGGGAGCTCGCTTGCGGCGTGTCGCTCGCGGATGCGCTGGCACACCTCGTAACCCGAGAGGCGCGGCATCATCACGTCCAGAAGCACCAGGTCGAAGCCGCCCTCGCCGTCGACGAGCTCGAGCGCTTGGAAGCCGTCGGAGGCCAGGCGCACCTCGTAGCCGTGCAGCAGCAGGTGGTTGGCCAGCACCTTCTGGTTCACCGCATCGTCGTCGACGACCAGGATCTTTCCTTTCGCCTCGGCGTCCGTCGCGCGTTGCGGCGTTGCGTCCAACGCGTCCGGATCCTCGACAAGCGCGTCGCGCACGGCGGCCACGCGGGCCATGATGCCCTGCGTTTCGGAGGCGACGATCTCCCCGTCCGCGACCCCCGTGGCGACCGGCAGGGAGAAGGAGAACGCGGCCCCCTTCCCGTGCTCGGATTCCACGCCGATGGTCCCGCCGTGGAGTTCGACCAGCGTGCGCGTGATCGCGAGCCCCAGCCCTGTGCCGCCGTAGAGGCGCGCGGTTGAGCCGTCGGCCTGCCGGAAGGACTCGAAGATGGCGTCGTGCTCATCGGGCGGGACGCCGATCCCCGTGTCCGAGACGGTCACGACGACCATGTCGGCGCCGGGCGCGCCCGCCTCGACGCGCGCCGACACCGCGATCTCGCCGGCATGGGTGAACTTGATGGCGTTGCCCACCAGATTGTAGAGGACCTGCTGGAGCCGGTTCTCGTCGGCGAAGACGAGCGGGATGTCGGCGGGGATGCGATTGAACATCTGCACGGGCTTGGACTTCAGGAGACTGCGCGAGGTGAGCAGCACCAGGTCCACGATGGCGCGCAGGTCGGTCGGTCGGCGATTGAGGACGATCTCATCGTGCCGCATCTTCGAGAAATCGAGGATGTCGTTGATGAGCATGCCAAGCCGACGCCCGCTGGAGACGATGAGATTGAGATTGCGCACCGTGTTTTCCGGCAGCGGCCCCGTCGCCCCGTCGATGAGCGACTCGGTGATGCCGATGATGCCGTTCAGGGGCGTGCGCAGCTCATGCGAGGTGTTGGCGAGAAACTCGTCCTTGAGCGAGTCCACCGCCTGCAGCCGGTCCGAGAGCCTGCGGATGGTGGCGTACTCCTGCGAGAAGCGGATGCCCAGCATGACCGACTCGATGATGATGAATCCCGTGAAGCCCAGCGAAAGGTAGTAGCCGGTGTCGACGAGCTGCTGATAGAACAGCATGTCGTTGTAGGCCCCCACGAAGAGGACGCCGCAGGCGACCAGAAACATGTACGAGAGGCGGTTGCCGGCGATAATCGAGCGCACCACCCAGTAGAGGATCACCAGCATGCAAAGCGTAACTGCGTGCAGATAATGCTGGAAGGCGTATGAATACCAGTAGGTCGGCGTCGTCCAGATCATGACCAGATAGAGCCCATGCACCCCTGCGATCGCGTATACGACGGCCCGGCGTGCGAGCGCCGGAAACAGCGCCCCGGCGAAGAAGATGAAGGTGATGGCCATGAGCGGGATTGATGAGGTCGAGAGACGCGACGCGATCGCGAAGGGGAAGTCGGGCAGCAGCGTCATCACGAAGGTCTCGCCGGTGAGGAGCGTGCGCATGGCGATCGCGACGCAGAAGAGCCCGAAGAACAACAGCTCGCGCGCCGCGCGTCGAAACGAGAAGAGCACCAGGTGATAGCACCCCAGGAAGAAGCAGATCGCCGAGAGCGCCACCTCGAGGATGAGCACGGAGTAGCGCTTGGCGAACAGGTCCGCGGCCGTCCCAATGACGAAGTTCTGGCCGATCCCGGCATTGCCGTGCGCCTCGTTTTTGATCTGCAGAACGATGTCGATCGCGCTGCCGGCGACATTGAGCGCGAAGACGTTCGGCTTGAGGAAACGGATCCCGGTGCCCGCGACAGTACCGTGCTCGTCCACGATGGCGCCGTTCACCCAGAGGCGGTACTCGGTGTACAGCTCCGGCGTCTTGATCGCGATCTCGCCGATGGCGCCCTTTGCGAGCACCGTCAGCCGGTAGGTCGCCATGCCGCGGCCGGGCAGCCCCAGGCCCTCGTACTTGGTCCAGTATAACGGCACCGGATAGTAGCCGGTGGGCCCGATGGTCCCGCGGGCGAAATCGGCCGGCGCGAGGAGCCGGTCCCAGTAGAAGGCCCACTTCCCGTTCAGGCGCACGGGCCCGTCCCGGTCGAAGTCCCAATCACGCAGGTCGAGAACGCCCGATTCGATCGCCGGATAGGCGCGGACCTCGCCCTGCCGTGCGCAGCCGGCAACAAGCGCCGCGCCCATCAGCACCGCGAGGAGGATGTGCAGGCATTGTACAACCGTTCGTACGCATGCCGATCCGGCACGGCCTTGTTGCCGAGTGCGTTGGTCCGGTTCGGATTGTCGATTTCGTTTATAACGCGATATCATCATGCCGCATCACATATCATACTAAAAACATAAACAGTTTACCCACGATGACAAGTGTTTTTTTGCTCCAATTCGAATAATAAAACCGGATGGCCAGATTTATTATTGAATTTTTTTGGTCTCTTTCGTATATTTGTCATGGTGTAGTAACACACCCTCAAGAGGTTTCAATGAACGCACAATGTACAGAAATAGAAAAAAGCACTGAGATCGCACAATGCGCCGCATGCGGCAAGGAGCTCGATCTGCTGCTGGCCACTTGCTCCTTCGACCCGGAGAACGAGATTTACCTGTGCTTCGGGGCCTTGAAGCAGAAAAAGTTCATTTACGGAAAATACACGCACAAACGCTTCGGCGCGCACGTCTACGAAAACCGCTACACCAAGCAGGAATGCGCAGACAAGGCCTGCGAGCGCGATATCGCCTCGTTTCTATCGGAGCGGGGACTCACCGAGTACTCGCGGCTCATCACCTGCGAGCGGGGCGTTATGCGGGCCATCCTGCTCTCGAAGGAGATCGTGAGCTCGCGCAAAGAGGCGCTCGCGGACAGGAGCATGGCCGCGGTGTTCCCCGCGTACCAGGACGGCCAGAAATACTTCTGCCATCACGACGCCAAGCGGCGCAACTTCATCTGCGATTGCGGCGAGGAGCTGCTGTCGCTTCAATCCGAGAAGTACCGCCATCTCGTGGGAATGGACGACCAGAAGTTCCTGGAATCGCACCTGCCGGGAATGCTCTAGTCTCCCGCCGGCATTCCCCGACATTCGACATCTTCGCGCACGCGTCGCCGGGCCGCGCCACATGCGCTATCCGACGACACACGGCGAAAAAAAGCTTGAAAGCGAGCGCACAACCCGCAAGGGTCTTACGCAGCCGCGACGCACGCGGGACGATCGCGCCGCGCTATCAACCATCACGCGAGGAAGCCATGACAACACGCATCGCACGCATCATCATCGCCGCCGGTCTCGGCCTCGGGCTGTATGCCTGCAGCGCGCCGCAGGTGAAGATCGACATCCGCAATATCGCGCCCGCCGCGCCCGCCCCCTCCGACGGGCTCGTCGCCGGGGCGGCGCGGGTCGACATCACCCCGCCCCCGGGCATGCCGCTGGCGGGCTATTCGAAGCAGTCGGGCACCGCCGAGGGCTTCCGGACGCGCTTGTACGCGCGGGCCATCTACATCAAACCGAAAACCGGGAAGCCCATCGCGCTGGTGCAGTGCGACCTCCTCTCCGGCTCGCTCATCCTGCACCATCGCGTCGCCGAGCTCGTGGCGAAGGAAACCGGCGTGGGCGCCGACGCCCTCATGATCGCGGGGACCCACACGCACTCCGGTCCCGGCGGCTACTTCGAGAGCAACTTCTACAACCGGTTCGCCGCCGCCGCGCCCGGATTCGACCGGGACTACTTCGACTTCCTCGCCGGGCGCATCGCCGCGGCCATTATGGAAGCGCACACAACGAGCGCGCCGGCGAAGGTCGCCGCCGGGACGATGGACTTCACCGGCTTCAGCCGCAACCGCAGCATCGAGGCCTATCGGCACAACGCGACGGTCCCCGAAGCGAAGAAGAACGACATCTTCGCGGCGGTGAACCCGTCGCTCCACATGGTCCGCGTGGACTGCCGCGACGAGTTGGGCCGCTTCGTGCCGCGCGCCGCCTTTTCCAGCTATTCGATCCACGCGACGGTGATCCCGAACTCGAACCGCCTGTACAACGCCGACGTCTTCGCCGCCGTGACGCGCGAGTTCGAGCGACTGGCGCGCGAGCGGCTCGGCGCGGGCGAGGACTTCGTCCACGCGGCCGCGAACGGAACTCACGGCGACAACTCGCCGAACTACCGCGATGCGCGCGATTTCCCCGAGGCGCGCCGCCTGGGGAGCGCGCTCGCCGCCCGTCAGTTCGAGCTCTTTAGCGCGCTCGGCGCGAAGCTTTCCGACGAAGCCGCCTGCCGCGCCATCGCGCGCGAGATCGACCTGGCCACAAACCGCTCGATCGGCGGCGTGTCGCTCGCGAGCGAGCCCAAGGTGGGCAACGCCCTCCTCGCGGGGGCCCCGGACGGCCGCACGCCCGTGGTGGGCTGCCTGCCCTTTTTCGCCCCGGGGTGGCCGCGCTGGTTCTTCACCGGCGGCGAGCAGGGACACAAGCGCATCGCGGCGGGTCCGCTGCAGCCGATCATCCTCCCCAAAGAGGACTTCCCGCATCTTCTCTACCTGCAATTGATCCAGGTCGGAAACACAGTGCTCGCCCCCCTTCCCTTCGAGATAACAACGGAATCGGGGCGGCGGATCGCGGCGCAGTGCGCCTCGGCCTTCACGGGCGCCGCGCCGGTCGTCGTCGCGCCCATCAGCGTATCGAACGGCTACTTCGGCTATGTGACCACGCCCGAGGAATACGCCCGCCAATACTACGAGGGCGGGCACACGCTCTACGGCCCGAACACGCAACCGTTCCTCGCGGCGCATGCCGCGGACCTCGCGCGAGCGCTTATTAACGGTGCGCCGTCGTCACTCCCAACCTCGTGGTCCTTCACGCTCGAGGGCGAACCCTTCGTTTCAAAAACGGGCGATGCGGTCGTTCGCCGCTCGCCGCAGGGAGCGCCGGAGTTCGAGCAGGGCGCGCCCGGCAGCGAGGCGTCGTGGCGCTTTCGCTGGATCGACGCGCCCCCGCGCGCGATGGCGTTCGACCGGCCCCTGGTGCGCATCGAGTCGAGCCCCGATGGAAAAACATGGACGCCGCTGGCCGTCGCCGGGACGCCGATGGACGACGGCGGGTACGATCTCTCGGTCCGGCTGGTTACGAAATACGCTGAGGGACATCTCTACGAGGCGCGGTGGCACAATCCGGCCCGAAACGGCGGCCAGTACCGATTCGTGATCCTCCCGCGCACGCCGGGCGGCGAGGCGCTTCGTTCGGCGGCGTTCAAATAACGCACGGGCGGTACGGATCGACACAACGTATTTGTGTTGATATTTTCATCGCCCCCGCGCACCCTTGGAATCGGAAGGAACACGGGATGATACAGAACCAGAAAGAATCCCGGCTGCATCGCGTTTCCACGGGCATCGTTCTCTGCGCGCCGATTGCACTCGCGCTCGCCTCGGCGCTCTACTATGCGGCCGATATCGCCACCGATCCCGAACGCTCGGGGACGCTCTTTGTCGCCTATAGCGGCGCATCGCTCGGCATCGCCATCATCGCCATCGCATATCTTTTCATTCGACACCGGCTGATCCGCTCCGCGGAACGGCGCATGTCCGGGCGCTTGCGCGCGATCGCCGCAGGGAATCCCGCGGACCCGGCGGCTCATTCGGGCGAACTCCGCGAGCTCGCCGCCGCGCTGGACGAGACCGCCGGCGCGTTCAGCGGCCGCACCGCGCTCCTCGCCGAGACGGCGGACCGGCTCTCGGAGCGTGCGGCGATGATCACCGGGGACACGGCCGCCTCCCTCGACCAGGTGAAGGAACAGGCGCTCGCGATCATCCAGGTGGGGGCGTCCATCGAGTCGATCGCGGCGGGCGTGAACGGCGTGGCCGAGCTCTCGGCGCGCCAGTCCGAGGAGCTGCAGCTCCTGGTGCGCCTCATCGAGAGCCTGATAGAGACGGCGGAGACCGTTGCGCGCAATATCGAGGCGGAGGTCGATTCCACCGGGCGGGTGGCCGAGAGCGCGGGAAAAGGCCAGGCGGAGCTCGACGCGACCGCGCGGGAGATGCTGGGCGTGATCGACGACACGAAGTCGATCGGCGAGGTGCTGGGCGTCATCAACGACATCTCCGACAAGATCAACCTGCTGTCGCTGAACGCCTCCATCGAGGCGGCGCGGGCCGGGGAGTCGGGGCGCGGCTTCGCCGTGGTGGCCGGAGAGATCGCCAAGCTCGCCGACCAGACCGCCGCGAGCGTCAAGGACATCGGCGCGATCCTCGACGAGAAGAACGCAGTCCTGGCGCGCAACACGCAGGCCATCCAGCAGGCGGTTGCCGCGTCGGGCGAGGTGATGCGCCGGATCCAGGACATCAGCCGCGACGTGCACCGCATGGCCGCGACCGTCCGCGACCAGTCCCAGCTCAACACCATCGTCGCCGGGAAGGCGCAGACGATCAAGACCACGTCGGAGGAAATCGACGATCTCACGGTGGACCAGAAGGTGGCCGTGTACGACGTGCTGGACAACGTAAACGCCATCAACGCCGTCTTCAAGGAAAACCTGAAGACCATGAACGGCATCCTCGCGCGGGCGAACGAGCTCACCGCCGCGGTGCAGGACTTCCTCGCCATCATCGCGAACCGCGCCAACTGAGATCACCGGCGCCGGACCGCGAAGGGCGCCCCGCGGACATACGCAAGTCGCATAACGCGCACGGCATCCGAGGAAACCGCCGGATGCCGTGCATCGTCGCATGCGAACGCCGTATGGCTATTTTATCACGGCAGTGAGCGACCGAAGGTTTATCTTCCGGGCCATGTCCTGGACCGTCGAGGCCGACTGTCCGAACACGACGATCTCGATGGCCTGCGGCGAGGTGTTCGCGGCGCTCTTCTGGCTGTCCGCGAGGGCGATACTTCCGCCGCTCGAGGTCCACCGCCCGAGATAGATGGCGACGGTCGTCTGGTTCGCACTCTCGCACATGAACGCGTATTTCGCCCCCGGGATCGACACCGGCTTACACTCGGAGCCCAGGGTGACCGACGATGAGCCGTTGCACCGATACCGGACCGTCACGCTCGCGCCCTCCGCGGGGGTGGCGCCCTTCTGAAGCGCCTCCATCTCCTTCTGGAGCTCCTCGGCGCGCTTGGTGTCGCCCCGCTGCATGGCGGCGGCGATCTCCATCGCGATCTGCGACATGCGCTGGCTGCCCATCTTGCTCCCCATCTCCATGGCGTTCTTCATGCTGTAGAATGCGCACTCGAACTCGTAAAACACCGGGCACCCGGGCGCGCCGGCGATCCAGTCGGGAAGCTTCGCGGCGTCCGGGGCCTGCTGCAGCTTCCAGCCCTTCGGCGCGGCGGGAAGCGAAGATTTAATCGTCCGGAAGACGGCATTGACGGCCGCCTTCTCGGCGCCGGTGAGCGCGCGCTTATTGTCGCACTCGCGTCCCCCGTCGGCGAGGGCGACGGTCGCGACGAAGAGCGCCATCAGCACCGCGAAAATCCGGGTTGAAACATGGTACACGTTTGTTTTCTCCATACTGACTCTCCAGGTAACTCTTCTCTATTTCGACGGCCACGGGCCGTCGTGATTGCGCAGCAGGCTAGGCCGGCAAAGGGCGCTGTCAATCTGAAAATTCCGCGATGCGTCGCGCGATGGAATCGCATTCGGTTGGAACATCTCCTATCGGTGCGTGCGTGATCGCGCATGGAAATTGAATTGACGCGAGCCGCTAGCATGCGCATACTTCTGCGCGACCGCCGATGCAATGCGGCACAGGAGGCCCCATGGACGTGCCGAAACAATTCACCAAGGTTTCCGAATCGCCCACGCTGCCGGGGAAGCGCGGCGCGCGCAAGACCTTCGACGTGGCCGACCTCTACCGCGACCCCTCCGGCGAACCGGCCCCTGACGCCGGGCTGGGGCTTGATGAGAAGCTGCGCAAGGCCTACTTCTGGATCACCAATGCCGCCATCATCACGCCCTTCTATGACATCGAATTCAACGACGGCCCGGCTCCCGAGTATACGGTCGGCGACAGCAAGTCGATCGTCCGCCTGCCCTCGGCGCAGAGCTACTCGAGCTTCGTGCTGCTGCCGCTGCTCACCCTCGCGGTTCGCGGCAAGTGCCTCTTCGTGGGCGGGCCCGGGCGCGGGAAGACGGCGAGCGCGATCATCATGGGCGTGCTCGCGGGTTATCCGCTCATCGACATCAAGCGCGCCATCCAGCACGGCCAGCCGCAGATGACCATCGCCGACCTGCTGGGCAACCCCCTGCCCGCCGACCTCATGAAGGCCGAGAGCATGGACGCCATCCGCATCGCCTGGCGAAAGTGGCTCGCGATGCGCGTGAAGATCATCGACGAGTACAACCGCATCCCCACGCGCACGCAGTCGGCGCTGCTCACGGTGATGGCCGACAACTACGCCGAGATCATGGACCAGGTCTACGAGTGCCCGGACGCGGCGTGGTACCTCACCGCGAACGACGACGCGGGCGGCGGGACCTATCAGGTGATCGAGGCGCTGCGCGACCGGATCGACGTGGTGGTGCACGCGCTCCACTTCAACAGCCGCTTCATCGGCGAGCTTCTCGCGCGGGTCGATTCCGGGGTGAAGCCGGAGACGCTCGTGCCGGGGGAGATCATTTTCACCGGGGAGGAGATCGACCGCATGCACGCCGACATCCTCGCCGTGGAGATGCCGCGCGCGCTCCTGCGGCGCCTGGAGCACTTCGCGTCGCAGTTCGAGTTCTGCGAACCGGCCGGCGAGCAGATCGAGTACAAGACGAAGGACGTGGTGAAGCTCGCCGGCGAGAATCCCGCGACGCTCGCCGAGCGCGAAACCGGCAAGAGCAAGGCGAAGGACCTGGGCCTCCAGACCGCGAACGGCCTCTCGGTGCGGGCCATCATGACGATCCTCGTCTTCACCAAAGCGCTCGCCTACTTCCGCGGGGCGCGCGAGGTCTCGCTCGACGACCTGCGCGCGATGGTCCCGTTCGTGCTCCACGACAAGCTGGTGCAAAACCCCGACGCGAGCTTCCTCGAGGAGCAGGGGAACACCGTGTACCGCGTGGACCGCGTGAGCTGGATCCGCCGCCTCTTCGACCTCTCCTGCGCCGAGTACGACCAGGTGGGGCTCGACAAAAACGATCCCGTGGGCGCGCTCATGGACGCCTTCGCGCGCGGGCTGGAAGGCGTTACGCGAAAGCAGGCCGAGGAGGCGCTCGTCGCGATCGAGCGGCGGATGGACGCGCACCAAAAGGAACGCAAGCTCCACGGCCCCATCTTCGACGACATCCTCGCGCTCAAGTACCTGCACCAGCGCTATCGCAACTATCTCCGGTGGCTCGAGTGGCAGGGCTGATCCCGCCGGAACTCGCGTCCCGCGTCGAGCGCCATCGGGTCGCGCTCAACGCCGCGTTCGCCGCCCATCGTGCGGGCCATCCGAGCATCGACGCCGACGGCGTCCTGCGTGCATTCGCGTCCCTCGCGGAGACGGCCCGCGCGGCGCTCGCAGACCGGCCGGACGCGATCGACGCGCTCATCGAACCGCTCTTCGCCATCTCGCTCGAGCTCGCCGGACCCCGCGGCCGGCTCCCCGGCCTCGAGGCGCACTTGGGCCGCTTCATCGCGCTCTTTCCCCATGCTGTCTCTCACGAGCCGGACCGCTTGTTGCGCGACGCGGCGAACGCCTATCGCACGCTCTTCGCCAGGTGCGTGTCCGCGCCGGAGCGATGGACCGCGCTCATGGCCGGGACATCGCGCCTCGCCCCGACGCCCGACGAGCTGCGCCGATATGGCGCGATCGCGGCATGGCGCGCCGGCCTCGCCGAGTTCCGGCAGACGGCCATCGCATCAATCGGCGCAAGCGGGTCCGACGCCGTGCGGGCGCTCCTCGGCATTTCGGACAACGTCGCCATGCCCGATCCCGCCGCGTTCGCGGCGGCGCTGGCCGACAATCCCTGGGCCGACCCCGCGGCGCTCGCCGCCGGATCGGCGCAGCCGCGCGCCTGCTTCGCCGCGATCGGCGGTTTCTCCGCATTCGGCGGGGTGTTCGCCGCGCCGCCGGTCGTGTTCGCGCAGGACGGAGTCGCCCTGGCCCACGACGGGACGCGATGCTTCGAGATCATCGCCGACCGGTTCGGCGCGCACTTCGCACCGGCGGGCGCGGCGCCCGGGGCTCCCGTACGGCCCGATCCGTCCGTGGCCGTGGGGCCGTCGGCCATCGTCGCGCACGGCATCTCCATCGCCCTGCGCGACATCGCGCCGGTCGATGCCAATCATCCCCTCCCCGACCTGCCCGTAGTGCCGATGCGCGGTTCCGCATACGACGGACACGCCGTCTATCTCACCACGCCGCTCTCGTACCGCGTATTTGTCGTCGGCATCGCCGGGGCGGGCGCATGAAGACGAAGGCGGCTGAACACACGCGCAGCGACCGCGTACTCCTCGCGGAACGCTGGCGCGAGCGCTGGCCCGAGGCGCTCGGCCTCTGGGGCAGCTTCGTGCGCCTTCCCGAACCGATCTTCTGCCAGGACACCGCGCAGGCGCGCGCCGAGGGGCTCACGGAATCCTTCGCGATGATACGCCTGACGGACCATCGCATCGTGCTCTCGCCCATGACGATCCTCTCCCTGGGCATCGGCGAGTACGCGCTGGAGATCATGGGACACGAGATCGGCCATCATGTCTACTGCCCTGCCGACATGAGCGACACCGGCCGCATGATCGCGCGCATCCGCCGCGCCCTGCCGACGATGGAGCAGTACGCCCCGATGGTGGGCAACCTCTACACCGACCTCCTCATCAACGACCGACTGTTCCGCCAGCACGGCCTCCGCATGGACGCGATCTACCGCGCCATGAAGGCGCCCCAAACCGACGCGCTATGGACATTCTACCTGCGCATCTACGAGATCCTCTGGGGCCTGCAGAAGGGGACGCTCGTCGAGGGGGAGACCTCCACCGAGCTGGAGGCCGACGCGCGCCTCGGCAATCGCGTGGTCCGCAGCTACGCGAACGATTGGGTGCGGGGGGCGGGGCGCTTCGCCGCGCTCTGCCTCACCTACCTCCTCGCGGAGAAGGCGGGGACATCGGAGGCGCTGCGCGCGCTCCTCGACGCGCTGGTCACCGCGCGCGGCGACGAGATCCCCGACGGCCTGGCCGAGATGGACGACGGCGAGGAGGGCGATTCCATCCATCCCGCGCTGGAGGACGACGAGGCCGAGGAGAAGCGTCCAACGCAGCCCGGTGGTCCCCAGGCGGTGCGGGGCAACTATCGCGAGCCCTTCGAGTACGGGCAGATCCTCCGCGCGATGGGCATCTCCGTTAGCGACGAGGACATCACCGTTCGCTACTACCGCGAGCGCGCGCGTCCGCACCTGGTTCCCTTTCCCGTCCGGGAGGAACCGCGCGCGTCCGACCCCATACCGGAGGGCCTGGACCAGTGGGACATCGGCGAGCCGATCGACGGCATCAACTGGATCGAGACGGCGATGCGCGCCCCCGTCGTGGTCCCGGGCGTGACCACCGTCCAGACGCGCTACGGCGAGGAGCGCGGCTTCGAGAAGGCCGTCACGCCGATCGACCTCGACCTCTACGTCGACTGCTCGGGCTCCATGCCCGACCCGCGCCAGGCGACCTCCTACCTCGCGCTCGCGGGAACCATCATCGCGCTCTCGGCGCTGCGAGCGGGATCGCGCGTGCAGGCGACGCTCTGGAGCGACACGGGCGGTTTTCAAACCACCAACGGTTTCGTCTCCGACGAACGGCTCATCATGACGGTGATCACCGGCTACATCGGCGGCGGGACCGCCTTCCCCATCCACATCCTGCGCGACACCTATGCGAACCGGAAGCCGACGGACCGCACGGTCCACATCCTGTGCATCTCCGACGACGGCATCACCACTATGTACGACAACGACGAGCGGGGCAACTCCGGGCGTCCGATTGCGGCCAACGCCCTGGCGCGCGCCGCCGGCGGCGGCTCCCTCGTGCTCAACCTCTACGGCGACTGGCGCAACAACAAGGAGCTTCTCTTCGCCAGCGAGCAGGGCTGGGCCATCTATCCCGTCTCGACCTGGGAGGACCTCGTCGCCTTCAGCAGGGAGTTCGTGCGGCGGAATTATCTCGCGCACAAAACGTCACGGGGGGTGATGCAGCCATGACCGCGACCGGACCGTCCATCGCGCACCTCACCCACCGGCTCGCGAACGCGCCGGCGGCCGTGACGAATGAGCCGGCCTCCGCGCCCGACATGCCAGAGGTCCTCACCACCGCCGCGATGATCTCCGACATGATCGATGGGCTGGGCGGCGGCCTTCTCACGATGCGCGAAGCCACGGCGGTCACCGCGCTACGAACGAAGGCGGGCGACCGGATCATGCTGATGCTGCAGGCCGCGGCCTTCCTCGCGGCCGATCCCTGGTTTGTCGATTACGCGCGCGCGCATCCCGACGCGGACCTTGCCGCGAAGACGAAATCCTTTCTTATGAACGGGCTTACCGAGCTCTCGAAGTATGTAAAACCGGATTATCTCGTGGGCGATCCCGAGGGCCGCGAGGAGCTCGCGCGCCGGTACCTGGCGGCGCTCGATCTTGTCCCCGAGGGAGAGACGGCGGCGCAGGCCGCCGACCGCCTCACGGCCCTCGATTCGGTGGAACGCGCGCGCCTCATCGGGGCCACCCGCGAATCGCAGAAGCGCGCCCGCGAGCTCCGGGAGGCGATGGCCCGCCGCGAGGCCGAGGAGGCGGCGTCGAAGATGACGCGGGAGTAGCGCTCCCGGATCAGCCTCGGCAAAACTCCGCGAACGAGCGGCCGAAGCGCACGGCGTCATCGCGGCTCTTCTCGTCGGGGTTCCACAGCGCCTTGAATCCGTCGGGCATCACATCGAACCCGGCCTTCCCCAGCCGCTCGTTGATGTCCGTGACGGACTCCCCGCTCCAGCCGTAGCAGCCGAAGCCCGCGGCCTTCTTGCCCTTGAACTGCAGGCCGTGAATCTGATCGAGGATAGCCGCCACAGACGACAGCACGCTGCGGTTGATCGTCGGCGAGCCGACCATGATCCCCTTCGATTTAAAGACCTCGGTGATCACGTCGTTCTTGTCGGTCGTCGCCACGTTAAAGAGCTCCACCGTGACGGACGGGTCCGCCTCGACGACGCCCTTCGCCATCTGCTCTGCGAGGACGCGCGTGCCGTTCCACATCGTGTCGTACAGGATCGCGATCCGGTTCTCCCGATAGGCGTCGGCCCAGGCGAGATACCTCTCGACGATCTGCATGGGATTGTCGCGCCAGATGACCCCGTGGCTCGTGCAGATGATGTCGAGCGGAAGCGACAGCGACACGAACTCCGCGATCTTCTTCAAGACGAGCGGGCTGAAGGGGGTGAGAATGTTCGCGTAATACTTGACGCATTCCGCGAAAAGCTCCGCCGGGTCCGCCAGGTCGTTGAACAGGCCGCTCGTGGCATAGTGTTGCCCGAAGGCGTCGTTGCTGAAGAGGATATTGTCGCCGGTGAGATAGCAGAACATGCTGTCCGGCCAGTGCAGCATCGGCGCCTCGATGAAGATGAGCTCCTTCGCGCCCAGCGAGATCCGGTCCCCGGTTTTCACCGGCACGAAGTTCCAGTCGCGATGATAGTGCCCCTTCAGCGACTTCACGCCGTTGGCCGTGCAGTAGACGGGCGCCTCCGGTATTCGCTCCATGAGCTCGGGCAGCGCGCCGCTGTGGTCGATCTCGGCGTGGTTGGCGACGACGAAATCGATCTTCGAAAGATCGATCGTCTTCGCGAGGTTGTCGACGTATTCGTCGGCGAACGGCCGCCACACCGTGTCGATGAGCGCCGTCTTCTCCTCGCGCACCAGGTAGGAATTGTACGAGGTCCCCCGGTGCGTTGAATACTCGCTGCCGTGAAATTTCCGGAGCTCCCAGTCGGTCTTGCCGACCCACCACACATTGTTCTTCACCTGAATCGCCATGTCCGTCCTCCTGTATGTTGATCGCGCTGCGCGCCGTCACGTCCTGGTTCCGGGCGGCCGCCCGTCGAGATAGACGCCGCGTAACTCATGTAACAGCGCATGATAGCGCTCGTGCGCCCCCGCTCCGGTCTCGTCGCGCTCGATGCGTTCAAATTCGCGCACGAGCCGCTCCTGTTCGTCAGGCGACAAGTACCGATCGGCCAGGACGAACAGGACCTCGTCTTCCTTGTGAATATGCTTTACGAGCAGTTCCATATACCCGCGGGCGTTCACGATAAAATCGCGCGCGGCCGCGGCGTTACCGGCCCGTATCCCGTCGAGGGTTGCGTCCATCGCCGTCACGAACCGCCTGCCCGCGTCATGCTCGGCCAGCATCACGCCCACGGGTCCGTTCTCGCGGGGAATCCCCGCCGCCTCGAGGGCCGGGAACAGGGCCCGCTCCTCCTTCGCGTGGTGGCACCCGTCCGCGAACGTGCGGATAAAATCGATGACCGCGGCGAGATGCCCCGGATCGGCCGTCCCGTCCCGCTCGAGTCGGTTACAGAGCTCGCCGATGATCTCGATCATCGCCAGTATGAACCGGTGCTCTTTTTGCAACTCGTCTGTCGCGTTCATTGCCATGCACCTCCTTCTCTCCTCAACGCTCCGCCGACAGCATGGCGCGCACGGTCTCCCAGAGCTTCGCCCCCTCCCGTACAAGATTGAAGGAGCGCCCCGAGAGCCGCCAGCGCGTCACCAACAGCCGGAACGAGCCCATCACGACGAGCGCAAGCTGTTCGTCGGGCAGATCGCCCCTGACGCCCCCCCGCTCCTGGCCGAGCCTGATGGTCGCGCGCAGGGCGCGTTGCGTGCGATCCATGATACGCCGCACCGTCGCGGACAGGCGGGAGCTGTTCTGAAAGATCTCCTCGGCGAACACCGCCGCCGTGACGGACGGGTTCTCCGCCAAATACCCGATCGTGTTCGCGTACATCGCGCCGATCCGGTCGAGTGGGTCCATGTCGCCGTCCAGGATGGCGCGGTTTCGATCGTTGACGACCGACCGGAAGCGCTCGAGAATGGCGGCGAGGATGTCCTCCTTGCTCGCGAAGTGCCGGTAGATCCCCGGCTCGGTGAAACCCACCTCGCGGGCGATGTTTTTGGTCGTCAGGTTCTGGATGCCCTTCCGCTCGATGAGCCGCAGCGAGGCGTCCATGATCTCATCCCTCCGCCCGGGCTTTGCGTTCATCCCCGACCCCCAAATGTTAGTAAATACTAATATACCATCGGCGCGCCGGTTCGTCCACTTTTTTCATGAAATATCCGGCGGGATTTTTTCGACGGGAGCGGCGGGGGACAGATTTTCTGCATGACACGAAGCGCGGCGGTTTCGCATACTCGCCCAACATCGATCGCAATCAGGACCGGAGGCCCAGAATGAAAAAAAGCAGAAAGCTCATTGTCGACAAGAAATACCAGTTCGGCTTCGCCGCCCCGCTGACGGCGGCCTCCGGGGCCGTCATCACGCTCGTCATCGTCGCCATCGCCGCGGTCTCCTTGGTGAACAACGGCAAGCTCCACGAGCTGGCGAGCAATCAGATGCGTCTGGTCGCCAACCAGAACGACATCTATCAGACGCTGCTCGCCGTATCGCAGGCGAAGGATCTGTCCAACCCCTCGGTCGTCGAGGAGTTCGTGAACCGTGACGTGGCGCGCAACAAGGTCAGGCTCGACGACAACACCGCGATCATCATCGGCATCGGCAGGAACAACCTCATCCTGATCTCCGGCCTGATCGTCTTCGCCCTGCTGCAGTCGGGGATTTTGTTCTACCTTCTTATTAAAAGATCGCACCGGATCTCGGGGCCGGTTCTTGTCCTCAACCGCTACATCGACGACATCAAGAACGGGACCTTCCCCGACGTGCGCCCGCTGCGCGAGAAAGACGACCTGAAGGAACTCTTCGAAAACTTCCGCCAGATGGTCGAGATCCTGAAACGGAACGCCGGCGGCGCCTGACAACACGCGCACAACTCCACCCGCACAGGAGCGTCGGCAACGGGCGAAACACGCGCCGACCGGCTGCTCCCGCGCGCGATCATCGATTCGTTTTCTCGATGCTGACGCAAAACGATCGTATCCCTGTAACAAAATCCGCACGCGGGACATCACACACTCACACGACCGCATTCGAACGATCCCACAGGAAACCGGAGGCTGCATGCAGACATTACACAAGGCCGTTTCCACGTTTTCCCGCTTCGCCAAACTGGCCGCGCTGGCGATCGCCGCATCCACGCTGGTGTTCGGGCTCATCCACCTGGCGAGCCTTTCCCTCCTGGCCGAAACCGGCCGGATCGTCATTGAACACGACGCGCTGCTCCACCTGTTGTCCGTGAACATGCTCCCGATGGTCATGGCCTACCTCTTCCTTGTGGCGGTCCTGTATTATCTGTACCGCATGGCGCGCGCGGCGATCGCACAGTCCGCGAAGGAAGAGATCGAATCGGCCCGCCGGGAGGCGACGGTCGCCACGCTCCAGAAGGTGACCGGCGTCATCGCCGAGGAGCTCGTGGCCCCCAACACGGAGCTCAGGCGCTATATCGAGCTCAAGAAACGGAAGGGCCAGGCGCCGCCCGCGCTGGAGACGGCCAGCGGCAGCATATCGACCACCCTGCGGCGGCTCACCTGGCTGAGCTATGTCCTGCCCCATCTCGAAACCGACGCGACCGGCGACGATGCGCTCACTATCATCGCGAACGCCCCCGCGCACACGACGGGCAACCCGCTCCTCCTGCCTGGACCCGTCGCGAAACGGCGCCAATGAATCTCGCATAACGCCATTTTCGGCGAAACCGCGGCAATCCGCATTACAGCGTTTTCCCCTGATCAGCGCCGGCAGGCTACCCCGCGAGTCAGCGGAGCGCCATCCGCATGCGACGGTTTATCCCATCGTCCGGAAAACGGCGCGGACTTGGATTGACATTTCACCCGGCGCGTATCACCCTTCCCCCGATGAACGACACATCGACACATGAAACCGCGCCCAACATTCGCGTGGTGGTGATTGAGCCGGGCGGTCCGGTGAACGTCGGCTCGATCGCGCGCGCGATGGCGAACTTCGCCTTCGACGATCTCGTCCTCGTGGGCAACGACGTGGACGATCCCGACGGGCGCGGCGCGCGCGTCGCCATGGGCGGCACTGGCGTCTTCGCCGGACGCCGTATCGCCGGCACGCTCGATGCGGCGCTGGAGGGCTGCGGCCTGGTGATTGGCGCGACCCGACGCGCGCGCAGCGACGAATCATGCATCGACTTTCGCGAGGCCGCGCGCATCGCCGCACGCCGCCCGCGCGCCGCGACCGTCGCGCTTCTTTTCGGTCGGGAGCGCGACGGGTTCATGCGCCAGGAGCGCGAACGCTGCCACATCCTCGCGGAGATACCCAGCGTCGAAGGGACCGCCGGCTCGCTCAACATCTCCCACGCGGCGGCGCTCTTCCTGTGCGCCATCTATTGCGAACTCGGCGGACCCGAACCGGTGGCGCACGCCGATCCCGAGCCGCTTCTCGCGGCATTCGACGATCTCTTCAAGCGAAGCGGCACGTGGGAGGCAAACGGGAGGGCGCAGAGGATCTTTCACGGCCTCCTCGCCCGCACGGGCCTCACCCCGGAGGAGGCGGAGCTCCTGGAGCGGTCACTTCGGCTCTTTGGGGCGCGGATACAAACGGAGTGAGCGCGGTCATGAGGAAGCAATTTTCCACGATACGATTGACAGGACGATCCCGATTCGGCGACAATCGCAGAAGCATGGAACACAACACCCGCACGCCCCTGATGAAACCGGAGTGGCTCGCCACGATCCACCGCATGCGCGAGCATCCCGACGCGCCGCGCTGGAACATCGAGATCGGCGACCGGCTCACCGCGGAAGACCTCGCCTATGCGAAATCGTTCGGGGAAACCCTCGCGGCCGACCGCGCCCGTCCCGCCTCCTCGCCGACCGACGATATCGTCGCGTGGATCGAGGAGCGCCGGGAGCGCGTCCCGTACTTCGCCCGCGTCCTCGACGGCATTGACGCGAGGCGCGATTTCGGCGCGATACCGCGCATGACGCGGCGCGACCTTCAGCGCAATCTTGATTCGATCGTCCCGCCGGACGAGCCCCTCGACCGGCTCATCGTGAACCCCACCGCCGGCACCACCGGCGAGCCCATCCTCGCGCCCAACCATCCGCGCGCCATCGGTTGCTACGACCCGCTCATTCAGTTCTGCCTGCGGCGGCACGGCGTGCGCGCGCGCTACGACCACACGGTGATCGCCGCGATCCAGGTATGTTTCCAGAAGAGCACCATCGTCTATACCGCCGTGCACTCCTTCCTCGACGGGGCGGGCTTCGCGAAGATAAATCTCGATTTGTCCGCGTGGCCGCGCCCCGACAGCGCCGCGCGGTATGTGCGCGACATGGCGCCGGTCTTCATCTCCGGCGACCCCATCGCCTTCATGGAGATGCTCAGGCTCGGCGTCGAGTATCGGCCGCAGGCGCTCCTTTCCTGCGCGCTCGCGCTGACCGGCGATCTCCGCGCACGCCTCGAGTCGGCCTACGGATGCCCCGTGGTGGATTTCTACTCGCTCAACGAGACCGGCCCCCTGGCCTATTCGTCGCCGGAGCGGCCGGGGTGTTTTCACGTCCTCCCCCACGACATCCATCTCGAGATATGCGATGATGCGGGCCTCCCGGTCCCCGACGGAGCCGTCGGCGAGATCTGCATGACCGGCGGGCGGAACCCCTTCCTGCCGCTGTTGCGCTATCGGACCGGCGACACCGGGCGCTTCGTGTCGCGTAACGGCACCGCGGGCGACCCGTCGCCGCTCATCGAGCTTTGCGACTGCCGCATGCCGGTGCTGTTTTCGACGCCGGACGGACGGTCGATCAACCCCATCGACATCGCGCGCATTATCCGTTCGCACCCCGTGGAGTCGTTCCAGTGCGTGCAAGCATCGGACCTCGCCGTCACGGTGCGGCTCCCACGCGCGTCGGGCGCGCACTTCGGCGAAGAGATCTCCCGCCGCATTGCCGATTTATTCGGCGGCACGGTCGCGGTTCGCCATACCGCGCTCGTCGTCCATTCTGAGGAAAAAATCATCCCCTTCATAAAAGAGTGATTGTCTTTTCGCGCCTTCGCGATATGAGCGGTCAGGCACGCATCGCGTGCATCGACAATCGACCAGGGACAGGGACACATGACGTCTTGGAGACAACAGGCGACCGAGGGGATCGCCCCGGGCATGACGGTCCGCTTTTCACGTACATTCACACAGGAGGAGACGAACACCTTCGGCGACATCACGCGCGACTACAATCCCGTGCACTACGATGAACGCTTCGCGAAGCAGAAGGGATTTACGGACCTCATCTTCCACGGGCTGCTCGTGGGCGGCATGGTGTGCGAGCTGGGCGGACAGGTGGGCTGGCTGGCCACCGGCATGAAGTTCCTCTTTAAACGACCGGTATACTTCGGGGATACCGTCACCTGCGAAATAACCGTGCGCACCGTGGACGAGAACGGCTTCGCCGTGGCCGACGCGCGCTTCACGAACCAATCGGGCGACGAGGTGCTCGAGGCGAAGATCTCCGGGCTCGTGCCCGCCGCCCAGGACCGCGCACTCCTCGCGACCATGATCTCCGAGGGCGATCCGACAAACAAGATCGCCGGCGAGCGCTAGGCGGGATGCAGGCCCTCTTCGACATCAATCACACGCTCTTCACCGCCTGGGGCTACAAGGTTTCTCCGCTCGAGCTCCTGGGGACGTCCACCGGCCTGGCCTGCGTGTGGCTCACGGCGCGGGAAAAGGTCCTCTGCTGGCCGGTGGGGATCGCCAATATCGTTTTTTTCTTTGTTCTCTTCTACCAACACCGCCTGTACTCGGACATGTTTCTCCAGGTGTACTTTCTCGCGACGAGCCTGTACGGCTGGTGGAAGTGGACGCACCCCGCTCCGGCCGAGGAGAACCGCCGCCACGAGCTTCGCATAACGCGACTGCGCGCCGGGCGCCTCGCGCTCATCGCCGCCGGGTGCGCAATCGCGGTGGCCGCCCTCGGGACGCTGGTGGGACGGCTTCACGCGATCGTCCCTGCGGTTTTTCCGGAACCGGCCGCCTTCCCCTACGCCGACACGGCCGTGGCCGTCGCGAGCGTCGCGGCGCAGTTCATCATGGCGCGCAAGAAGATCGAGTGCTGGCTGTTCTGGATCGGCGTGGACATACTCGCCACCGCGATCTACTTCCTCAAGGGCATCAACCTGCTCGCGATCGAGTACGCGGTCTTCGGCTGTATCGCGCTCTACGGCTTCCTGGGTTGGCGGCGTGAGATGCGATCGTACGAAACCGAGGGAGCGCCGGCGTGAGCGAACATATCGGGATCGTCATCGGCAAGTTCATGCCGCTCCATGCGGGGCACATCGCGCTGATCCGTTTCGCGGCGGAGCGCTGTACGCGGGTACTCATCTCAGTGGACGGACAGCCCGACCACCCCATCCCCGTCGACACCCGTGCGGAGTGGATCCGAAAGACCTTTGCGGACGACCCGCGCATCGAGGTCCATGCCACCGACGAGCCCCTCCCGGACGATCCGGTCCCCTCGCGCGCGGTGTCATCGATCTGGGCGGAGTATTTGAAACGAAGGTTCCCGCAGGCAACGGCCATCGTCTCATCCGAAACATACGGCGACTACGTGGCCGAATACATGGGGATCTCGCATATTCCGTTCGATCCGGACCGCGCCGCGAATCCCGTATCCGGCACCGCCGTCCGCGAGCACCCCTTCCGCCATTGGGAACTGATCGCACCCGCGGCGCGATCATACTTCGCGCAACGGGTGTGCATCTACGGGCCCGAGAGCACCGGAAAGAGCGTGATGACGGAATACCTCGCGCGCCGTTTCAAGACGACATTCGTGCCGGAGATGGCGCGCGAGCTCCTCGCCGAGCGCGGCGTCGCCGGCCTCGTGCGCGAGGACTTCGCGGCCATCGGCGAGCTCCACGCGCGCGAGATCCTCCGCCGGACGCCCGAGGCGAACCGGATCCTCTTCGTGGACACCGACCACATCACCACGAAAATCTACGCGCGGCACTACTTCGATTTCACGCCGGACTTCCCCGCATGGATCGAGGAGGCGAACCGGTACGGACTCTACCTGTTCCTCGACATCGACGTTCCGTGGATTGAGGACCCGCAGCGGGACTCCTGGCACTGCCGCGAGGAACATCGCGCGCTCTTTCTCGGCGAGCTCGAGCGCGCGCATCTTCCGCATGTCGTCATCAGCGGATCCTGGGAGGAGCGCAACCGGAAGGCGGTCGCGGCCGTGCTTGAGCGATGGCCGGATATGGAATTCAACGGGAGCTAGCTTTCCTTTGCGAGTGATGCGGTTATTCGCGCTGTTTCCGGGTTTTTTCGGGGGAATGTTTTGTTGGGTTCCAGGTTATAATCCATCGAAACATCATTCCCTGGTTTAAAAATGAAAGATCGTGCGAACAGAAGCAATAGTTATCACCCTCTTCCCCATCATCAAGAAAACCCATCGCCGCATACGCCAGAAGCAATGACACCGACATCTTATACACCTTCCGCAAATCCGTAAAAAACTCATACTCCGCCCGAGCGAACCGCACATGGACGACATGCCACTCGCCGCGACCAACGCTTTTCTGGTATCGCACGGCGGTCCCGGTTTTCATGAGCACAGCGCCCGCCTGCATGGCCCGCCTGAGAAGCATGACGATCGCATCATTCCGGGACATCCCCCGTTTTGCCCGAATTTCATTGATTCGCTCCAGGGTATCGCCGAACATGCACACCGTAGTGGAAATCGCCACGCCCGCCTCCTCGCGTCATATATGTATATACGCGCCGCACAGACGAGTGTTTGATGTTTTTCCTGCATGGACCCGTTTTCTTATGGAAAAAATTCCGATCGTCATTACACAGGAGCAAATACGCTCGAAACATCAGCAGCCACAGGAAGGAGAATACCGCCATGATGCACGCACACATCGCCGTCGGGATGGCCGCAAAGCGAATCGCGCCGCGCGTATCGCTGGGGACGCTCATCTTCGCCGGGATTTTCGCCGATCTCCTCCTCAGCGTTCTCCTGCTTGCCGGTGTCGAGCATCTGCGGATCGCCCCGGGATTCACCGCCGTCGTCCCGATGGACCTGTACGACTACCCCTACTCCCACGGCCTTCTTCACTCGATGGTCTGGTCGATTCTGCTTGGCGTCGGCTATTTCGCCTGGAAGCGAGACGTGCGCGGATCGATCGTCGTCGCCCTCGTCGCGGCAAGCCACTGGGTCTTCGACTTCATCAGCCACATTCCCGATTTGCCGCTCGCGCCGGGCTATGGCGCACGTTACGGGCTGGGGCTCTGGGAGCATTACGCCGCCACGCACATCGTGGAAGGCGCGCTTTTCATTGGCGGATTCGCGCTGTATTTGAAGACGACGCGGCCATTGGACCGGATCGGCCGGTATGCGCTTGCGGGATTGTTCACGGCGCTGTGCGTGATGATGATGGGAAGCCTCGCAGGAAGCGTGCCGCCCAGCGCGACGGTAATGGCGTTCACGACGCTATTGCAGCTTCTCCTGGTCGCGCTCACCGCGTGGGGGGATCGGCATCGGGAGATGAGGGTCCCGACGGGAGACGAGTGACATGGATGGTGTGATCCGCTCGACTCAACAGTTCGCGAGAACGCACACCGCCGTCACAAATGGCAGAGTCGCCGCACAAGCCGCTGGATTGAGCACGTAGAGGAAAGTGCTATCGCATCAAGAAGATAATACCGCTATCGCGAACGGCCCACGAACTGCGCTGCGGTGACCGCGAGGCCGGGGAATCGCGAAACCAGCGCACGGTCTTCAGTAAGGCACATGACACCCAGAGATTTCGCGAGCGCGACATACTGCGCATCATATGCGCTGATGCGATGCCCGACGGACAACTCCAATGATACCGCCATATCCACTGGATATTCGCTGCCCTTGAACACTCGAACGGCGCCCTCCCACACCTCCAATGCCTGTCGCATTGTAAGCATTTTATTTCTAACCAGTGTGGAGAGTACATTGAGGAATTCATGCCGCCATAACGCGGGAACGACCCAGCCGGGGTCCCTCTCTCGTGCCCGGAGCGTCATTGCCGTTTTTTCCCCCTCAATAAGGGCATAGGCGATAATGTTCGCATCGACGACGATCACTCGCGGCCCGTTTCTATCGCCCGGGAAAGAACCGCCTGCGTCAGCTTTCTGGCTGGTTTTACGGGCTCCGGAAGCTCGACGGGGGCGCAGGCAAGCGATTCCTCAAGGATTACAATCGCCTCCTGCATCATTGAGCGGCGATGTTTTTTTGATTCATCTTTTAAGCGCCGATGAAGCCGCTCGGGAATATTCTTGAGCACCAGGGATGGCACACCCAACTCCATGCTAGTATAATGGAAGCATTATTAATCCATTCCGATAAATGGTCAAGTGGTTTTCAGGAGCACGACAGCCAGGCACACACCCCCGGCGCATCCTGCAGCCACGCACGCGTCACAATCATTCGCAACCCTGGTCCACGCGTTCGAGCCGCGACACGTCGAATCCCTGGGACCTCGCGAGCGCAACGAGCGAATCATACAGCGTTGCGTCCATCGTTTTACTTCGCGAAAGGATCCAGAGGTAGTCCGGCGACGGGCCCGCGACGACGGCATAGCGATAGCCGGCTCCATCCAACCCGATGATCCAGTAGTTGCCGCGGAAGGGCCAGAAGAACTGCACCAGGATCTTGCCGGGCTCGGCCGGATCGGGCACCCAGGCCTTCGCGCGCGCCTCCTTGCGCTGCGACCGGTCGCGTTCCAGACGCCCGGCGTTCACCACCGCGATGGCGCCGTCGGGATTGATCGTGTAGGTCGCGGTGACGCATACGAGGCCCTTCTCGAACGAGTGCGGGAAGCGCGCGATCTCGTACCAGGTCCCGGCGTAGCGCGCGAGATCCACGTTTTTCACGACCGTGGGGCTGAGGCGCTTCCCGGAACAGGCCGCAGCCGAGATGCACACGAAAAACATCAACACAAGAAAACGTCCACAACATTGCATATCCCCCCCCCCTCAGCACCCAGCAGTTGTTGCGGAGCATCGACCGCACCCGTTACCCCGCCGGCACTATTGATAGCGCAACCGTCTGCATTTCGCAACACGATTTTTACCCGTCGCCGACGATATTGGCTTGATTTCCGACCAGCTGGATTAATACTATGACAGAGCGCGAGCGCAATGAACCTGGACCATGCAATAATCTCGAACAAATACCGCATCACCGGGATGATCGGCGAGGGCGGCATCAGCGAGGTCTATCGGGCGGTCGATATCATCAGCGGCAATGACCGCATCGCCCTGAAGGTCCTCAAGAAGAACCGGACCACCAGCCGCATCGAGGACGTGATCCGCTTCCAGGGTGAGGCCGCGATCGCCTCGCACCTCACGCACCCCCATATCGTTTCGGTGTTCGATGTGGGCTCGCTCAGCGGGCTCCATTACCTGTGCATGGAATACATCGACGGCATGAGCCTGGCGGAGTTGCTGCGAAACGGCTCGACGTTTACACCCGCCGAGGCCGTGGACATCGTCGCGCAGGTCGCACGCGCGCTGGAGCACATCCACCGCAGCAAGATCATTCATCGAGACCTCAAGCCGGGCAACATCATGATCTCGCGCGACGGGCCGGACGGCGCGCCGATTGCCAGAATCATCGACTTTGGCCTAGCGCAGATCAAGGAATTCGGCGCCATCACCGATCCGGACGAGATCGCGGGGACCTTCAGCTACATGTCCCCCGAGCAAAGCGGCGTCATCAAGCGCCCGGTCGACGAGCGCAGCGACCTGTACTCGTTGGGGATCATCTTTTACCAGCTGCTGACCCGCGAGCTCCCCTACGAGGGCGACAGCATCACCGCCCTGCTGCATCAGCACGTGGCCGCCGTCCCCCGTCCCCCCGTGTCGCTCAATCCCGATCTCCCCCGCGTATTGGACCGGATCGTCCTCAAGCTCATCGAGAAGGAGCCCGCGAACCGCTACCAGGGCGCGGAGGGGCTGCTGCGCGACCTGGAGGCCTACCGGCGCGGCGAGACCGACTTCACGGTGGGACAGCAGGACGCGCACGTAAAGCTCGATTTCCGCACCGCGCTGGTCGGCCGCGAGCGGGAGATGGCCCGCCTCTCCGCGCGGCTGGACAGCATGCTCCAGGGAAACGGCGGCGTCTGCCTCATCGGCGGCGGCGCCGGATCGGGAAAGACCCGAATCGCGGAGGAGGTCATGGACCGTTTCGCGCAACGGCAGGGGATCGTCATCGGCGGCAAGTGCTTCTCCGGGGACACCAAGACCCCGTACGGCCCGCTCCGCGACGCGCTGGGGGCGCTCGTGAAACAGTACGGAAAGCTTTCGCCCCATCGCCAGGCCGCGTTGCGGGAACAGCTGCGCGGGTCGACCGGCGAGCTGGGCGCCGTCATCGAATCCCTCAACCCCCTCGTCCGGGAGATCCTCGGCGAGAGCCAGCCGCTGATCGCGCTGGAGCCCGAGCGCGAGAACCGGCGCTTCCTCACGGTGGCCGCGCGGTTCTTCCTGGCCCTGGGCGCGATCGACGGCGGCCTCATCCTGTTTCTCGACGACCTCCAGTGGGCCGACACGGGGACCTTCGCCGTGCTCTCCGAGATCGCCCAGGAGATCGCATCGCGGCCCGTGCTGGTGCTGGGCACCTATCGCGACAACGAAATTTCCGCGCCCCATCCGCTGCGCGCGCTCACGAAAAGCGCCCAGGACAATCACCAGCCGCTCGACCATGTCCCCCTGGGGAATTTCGACAGCGAGACCCTCAACCGCTTTGTTGCCAGCCTCCTGCACATGCCGCCCGACGACACGCGGGAGATTCACGCCCACGTGCAGCGTCAGAGCGGGGGCAATCCGTTTTTCGCTATCGAGATCATCAAGCGGATGATCGACGATGGGAGCATCGCATTTCGCGAGATGCGATGGGTGCTGGTCCCGGAGCAGATCGCGCACACCCGCATCGCGGCGTCCATCATCGAGATCATCTTGCAGCGGATAACGCAGCTCACCTCGCGCGACATGACCATCCTCTCGTATGCGGCGCTCATCGGGCACACCTTCGACATGGACCTGCTCTTCCGGCTGCTGCCCGCCGATGGCACCGCCGAAATCGTCAGCGCCATCGACCGGGCGATCGAGCTGCGGCTGCTCGAGGAGGACAGCATCGTCAAGGGCGTCGTGCATTTCGTCCATGACCGGATTCGGGAGGCGTGCACCGAGCGTATTGCCTCGGACGAACGGCGGCGGATCCACCTGGAAATCGCCCGCATACTCGAAGGCGACCGTGCGGACGAGCGCGATGAGCGCATCTTCGAGCTGGCCCATCACGTCATCGAGGGGGGCGACGACGAAAAAACGCTCGCCTACGCCGTCCCGGCCGGCGAGATGGCGAAAGACGAATACGCAAATGCTGAGGCGATCCGCTATTTCACGATCGCGCGGGACATCCTAGAGCGGCGCGGCCGGACGGGCGACGAGCGCTGGCGATTGTGCGTGACGCGCATCGGCGAGCTGCTGATCCTCACCGGGCAGCACGACGCGGCGATCGAGCAGCTCACGGGGCTCCTGGAGCATCAGCGCGCCATCCCGGAAAAGGCCCTCACCAACCGGCTGCTCGCTGATGCGTTTTTCAAAAAAGGCGACCTGGCCCGGTGCGAGATCTATGCGCACGATGGCCTCGCGCTCCTGGGCGAGCGCCTCCCTTTAGGCGTTACCGCCGTGGTGGCGGGCATCATCAAGGAGCTCGGCATCCGGACGCTGCACCGCGCATTACCGCTTATATTTGTTCGTAAAAGCGAAAACCCACGCGGGAACTCGTATCGACAGATGCTCCCGTTCTTTAAAACGCTCGGCTGGAACTACTCGCTCAGCGATACGAAGAAGTATGCGCGACTCATCATGCGGGTGCTCAATCTGTGCGAGCGCCGGCTGGGCCCCTCCAAAGAGCTCGGCACGGCGCTGATGGGCTATGCGGGCATATTCATGTTCGCCGCGTGGTTCGACACCGCGCTCGCCCTGCACCGAAAGGCGGTCGCACTGGCGCGTCGATCGAACGACCTGTGGGGAACGGCGCAAACGCTCCAACTGACCGCCTATTGCCACAAGTGGAAGGGCGAATACCCGGCGGCGCTCACACTCTTCGGGGAGAGCCTGCGCATATTCCGCGAAATTGGAGACATACGCGAGGTGGGCATTACCAACGCGGGCATCGGCGAGACTCACCTCTACCTCGGCGATTACGCGGCGGCGAAACAGGCCAATGACGATTTCATGAAAATCTCGCGCAAGACCCGCGACCACTACGGCGTGAGCGCGGCGCTCATGTGCAGCATGCCGTATCATATCCAACGGGGCGAATTGCACCGCGCCTATGAGAACGGCAGCGAGAGCTACGCCATCGCCCAGGAGCGGGACCTGCCGTTCGTCCTGTGCGAGACGTCGATGTACCTCGGCGTCCTCGCCCTGGAGCAGTCCGACACCGACCAGGCGATCAAATATCTCGAACAGGCGCGAACCCTGTATGAAAAAAACAGCTTCCTCAAACACTACACCGTCTTCCTCTATCCATACCTGGTCGAGGCACGGCTGGCGGAGTTTACCCGGCAGCGCGACACCCTGGCGCCTTCCCAGCGGAACGCGGCGCTTCGGCGGATACGAACGTTATGTGACAAGTCACTGCGGATAACGAAATCCTGGGCGACCCATCACGGGCTGGCCCTGAGGGCGGCGGGGCGTTTTTGGGATACCGCGGGCAAACCGGCGCGGGCCGAGCGATTCCTCTTGATGAGCATCGAGCACCACAAACGGCTCGGACGCACCTATGAACTCGGCCGCAGCCTCTACGAATACGCGCTCCACCTCAATCGGCACGGCGCGGCAGCGGCCTCGCGCTCGCAGATGGAGTCGGCGCATCGCATCTTCAGGGAGATCGCTGCGGACGACTACCGCAAACGCGCGGCGGGTTTTCTGGGGATTTCGCAGGACGACACGGGGGCCGACCAGCGGCTGATGGACCGCCAGCGCATCGACGCGATCATCAAGCTCAGCCAGGACGTGAGCTCCATCCTCAACCTCGATTCGCTGCTCGAGATCATCATGGCGAAGGCCGTCGAGGTGACCGGCGCGCAGCGCGGGTACCTGTTCATTCACGATCCCGACACGCATGCGTTGACGCTCAAGGCCTCCCGCGGGCTGGGGGATGCGGGGGCGATCGAATACTCCCACACCGTCGTGGACACGGTGTTCCACAATGCCCGCGCGCTGATCACCGCGAACGCACGCGCCGACAACAGGCTCAACACATACCACAGCGTCGTCACGCGCGGTCTCAAGTCGATCCTCTGCGTACCGTTGCTCCACCACACAAACGTCATCGGCGTCTGCTACCTCGACAACCCGCTCCTCTCGGGCGTGTTCACGGAAGAGGACGCCGATATGCTGGACGTATTCATGGGCCAGGCCGCCATCGCCATCGAAAACGCGAGCCTGTACAACAATCTTGAGCGCGAGGTGGAGTTGCGGACCCGGGAGCTGCGGCAACGGACGCGGGAGGTGGAATCCAAGTCGGACGAACTCGAGCTCGCGTACGTAAAGCTGAACAGCGCATACTCGCGAATGAAGGAAGACCTCATTCTCGCCAAAAACATTCAGGACAACATGCTCCCGCCGCGCGTCAGCCGCTCCGGCTCCCTGAACATCTTCGTCGAGTACCTGCCCCTCATCGAGGTGGGCGGCGATCTGTACGATGTATTCGAACGTGCGGACGGATCGGTCCGGATCCTGATCGCCGACGCGACCGGTCACGGCATCGTCGCGGCTCTGTTCACCATGCTCATCAAGAGCGAATACGAGAAACTCAAGGACGTGATTGACGATCCGAGCGAGCTCTTCGAGCGGCTGAACACGATCTTCTTCGTATCGTACAAGCCGCTCAAGATGTTCTTCACCGGCTTCCTGGCCGACATCAACCCGATGAAGAGCACGATCCGCTATTCATCATCTGGACATCCGTCACAGTACCTCATCCGCGACGGGGAGCTCATCGAGCTTCCCAACACCGGTCGTCCCGTGGCGATTTGGGACGAGGCGCTATGCGAGACGAGGCACGAAGAATTCCGTCCCGGCGACCGCCTGCTGTTGTTCACGGACGGGCTCTTCGAGGAATTCAACCGGGCCAAGGAGCAGTTCGGCGAGAGCCGGCTCCGGGACCTCATCAAACAAAACGCGCATCGCGACGCACGTGAGCTCGTCACCTCGCTGGTCCGGGACCTGATGCGTTACATCGACTCAGCGGAACTCAACGACGACATCACCATCATTGGCATTGAGTGACGGGACGGCGTCCGCTCTTACTAAATCGTTGCCGGTGAGCGCATTGAAACAACGTGCGATGGGCCTCGTCAACGACGGCGCGTTGTCGTTGCCGTCTTTCTCCCGGAACGCCGCGTTGCCGCCGTTTTCTTCTTCACGCCAGACCCGGCCGATCGCGTCCGCTTCGCTCCCGAGAGCGCGCTCGCGAGGACCACGGCGGACGCCGCGATGGCGATCGGTATCGCGGCGTCGATCACGTCGCCCCACGCCGTCCGGTCCTTTTTCTTGATCATGGGGAAGAACGGGTGGATCATCCGGTTTATCTCCCTCGCAAATTCGCGCGGCCCCAGCTCGTCAAAACGCTGTGCGAATCCCGTACGCAGGTCCGCGGCGTCCGCGGTGAAGCGGTCGGGGTGCCGGTTCACGAGCTGCCGGGCGTACTTCTCGAACGCCAGGTGCGTGTCGAAGTGGTCGGTGTATCGAGAAAAGAAGAGCGCGTAGTTGCCGGCATGGTGCGGGGCCGTCATGTCCTGCAGGTAGTGGAGGGCGATCCCGAGCGTCGCGGCATCCGCCGGACCGGCGCTGCATGATTCGTAATGCGCCTGGAAGTTCGTGAGCGCGTTCTCGTAAATGTCGTGCACCGCCTCTATCTTGTCGAGGACCTCCGGCAGGTACACCCGCTGCATGTAATTGCCGTACGCGCTCCCGGCCGCGTCGATGGGCCCGTAGAAATGCCCCTCGGCCGCGATCGCCAGAAGATCGAGCTCGCGGTCGGGATCCATCGAGTGCCGGATAACGTCGTCGCGAAACGCGCCGTCGATCACGCCGACCAGGTCGAAGGCGCGCGCCGTGATGAACTCGTGGGTCTCCACCTCGCCCGTTTTTCTGCCCGCCTCCTTGGCGTTCCGGTAATGCTCGAGGAAGCCCGCCGCGAGCGCGATTTTGGAATCGACCGTGGGGTTGCCTGCCATTCGGTCCTTGAGCGTCCCCAGCGCCTCGTGCGCATTTTTCAGTATTTTCTTTTCCGTCGAACTCAACAGGAAGCATTCAAACATGTCACAATCTCCGGTGTGTTTTTTATTGAATAACAAATTTGATACGAACGGCGTCAAGTTCGATTTTGACCCGCACGGTCCAGCGTCGCACAGGAGCGATCGGCATCGCAAATGTGATTGACAAAAAACCCGAATACTATATATTTGTATAGTCTGATTGGGCAAATGAAACACATGGACACGCATCCCCGCACCATTCTTCACGTCGACATGGACGCCTTCTTCGCGGCCGTCGAGCAGCTCGACCATCCGGAGTATCGCGGCAAGCCCGTCGTTGTGGGCGCCGATCCGATGGGCGGACACGGGCGCGGCGTGGTGTCGACCGCGAGCTACGAGGCGCGACGGTTCGGCATCCGCTCCGCCATGCCCATCTCAACGGCATACCGCGCCTGCCCCGGCGCGATCTTCGTGCAGCCGCGCGGAAAGCGCTATGGCGAGGTGTCGCGGCAGATCATGGAAATCTTCGAGAGCTTCTCGCCGCTCGTCGAGCCCATCAGCATCGACGAGGCGTTTCTGGACTGCACCGGCGCCGAGGGGATCTTCGGCGGCCCGAAGGACCTCGGAAGAAAAATCAAGGAGCGCATCAGGAACCAGACCGGCCTCACCGCCAGCATCGGGATCGCCTCGAACAAGTCCATTGCGAAGATCGCATCGGACCTCAAGAAACCGGACGGGCTGGTCATCTGCCCGCCGGGCGCCGAGCGGGACTTCATCGCACCGCTGCCCATCTCCCGCCTCTGGGGCGCGGGCCCCAAGACGGTGAAGCACCTCGAATCGATCGGCTTCCGCACGATCGGCGACATCGCGAACGCACCGTGCGACACCATGGAGAAGATCCACGGGGCCTGGGGGGTCCACCTGTGGCAGCTCGCGAACGGGCTGGACGACCGCCTCGTGGACCCGACCTGGGAGCGCAAGTCCATCAGCGAGGAGCGCACCTTCATGACCGACACCGATGATCGCGCGGAGATCGACCGCGCCTTCCTCGAGATCGCCGACGAGCTGTCGCGGCGGATGCGGCGCGAACGGCTCCGCGGACGCACCCTGACGCTCAAGATACGCCTGGAGGGCTTTATCACGCATACGCGAAGCGCGACCCTGACGCTGGGCGTGAACGACATGGCGAGCCTCCGCGATACGGCCTACGCGCTGTACGGCCGCTTCGACCGCCGGGGAAAAAAGGTGCGCCTGCTGGGGATCGGCCTGTCGAACCTCGAACCCGACGAGCCGCGGGAAGTTCAGCTCGAGCTTTTTCCCACACCCGACGACGGCGGCTCGGCGACGGAAAAGGTCCGCACCATCGAGCGCCTCATGGACAGCCTCCGCGATGATCTCGGCGCGCGCGTCTCCCGGGCCTCCCTGATCAAGGGGCGCTAACCCGCCCGCGCCGACACGCCGATAAGCAAATTTTTCCCCTTATTTTTTTCTCGCGCGCGCTATACTGTTCCAATCGAAAGCGAGGGAGGCGGCAATGAAGATCTTCATCACCGGCGGTTCGGGGTTCTTTGGACGCACGCTCACGGCGCGCCTGCGGGCGGACAGGCACGACATCACCATTGTGGACCGGCGGATCACCGATCCGTCCGCATTTCCCGCGGGCCTCACCGGGATCGAGGCCGACACGACGAAGCCGGGCGACTGGCAGGCGGCCGCGGCGGCGAGCGAGATCGTCGTCAACCTCGCAGGGACGCCCATCTTCAACCGCTGGTCGAAGGCGATCAAGCGCTCGATCCTCGAAAGCCGCGTCCTCACCACGCGCAACATCGTGGAGGCGCTCGCGTCGCGGAAGAAAAAGACGAAGCGGCTCATCAACGCCTCGGCCGTGGGGTACTACGGCTTCCTGAACGACGAGATCGTCGATGAGACCTTCCCTCCCGGCGCGGACTTCCTCGCGACGGTGGCGCGCGCCTGGGAGGACGAGGCCGTTCGCGCGCGCGAGCACGCCGTTGACGTCACGGCGTGCCGCTTCGGCATCATCCTGGGGAAGGGCGGCGGAGCCCTGGCGCTCCTTAAAAAGATCTACCGGCTGCGCGCCGGGAGCCGGCTGGGAGACGGCCGCCAGTGGTTCCCCTGGGTGCACGAGGACGACCTCGCGGAGATGGTCGCGTTCATCATCAAGCATCGCATAACGGGCGCGGTCAACTGCACGGCGCCCGTCCCGGTGCGCAATGCGGAGATGACGCGACAGCTCAACCGCGCGCTCGGCGTCTTCCCGCTCGTCCCGCCGGCCCCCGCCTTCGCGGTGAAGCTGATCCTGGGCGAGTTCGGCGAGACGCTCCTGCGCGGCCAGCGGGCGTTCCCCCGCGTCCTCACCGAGCGCGGGTTCGAGTTCCGCTATCCGGAATTCGAGCAGGCGATACGGAGTCTGGCGTGAGACGGCACACCTCATCCCCCGACCCCTTCTCCCGCAGGAGAAGGGGTGAATGCGCACTTAGTCTTTTACATCGAAACCCTCTCCAATGGGAGAGGGCGCGCCGAAGGCGGGGTGAGGTAAACAAACCTAAAGGACACCACCATGAAGAACATATACAGCTTGTGCATCATACTGACGTTCGCCGCCATCCTCGCACAGTGCGGCGCGAGTTCGAACATCGACAAAAGGGGGGACAAACCCATGAACTATACCGTAACAAAATCTGACATCGAGTGGAAAACGATACTCACGCCGGAACAATACCGCGTTATGCGAGAGGGCGGGACCGAACGTCCCTTTAGCGGGCCGCTCAACGACAACTATCGCGACGGGACCTATTTTTGCCCCGGCTGCGGCACCGCGCTGTTCAGCTCCGCGACCAAGTACGACCACCGGACCGGATGGCCCAGCTTCACCGCGCCCATCGACCGGAAGAACATCGAATACCGGCAGGACACCTCGCACGGCATGGTCCGCACCGAGGTGCGCTGCGCCGCCTGCGGCGCCCACCTGGGACACGTATTCGACGACGGCCCGGCGCCCGCGCGCGAGCACTACTGTATCAACTCGGCGTCGTTGAAATTTGAGCCGGCCGCTTCGGATACAAACGCCGTCCCCGCACGGTACGAGAAGGCGACCTTCGCCGCCGGGTGCTTCTGGGGCGTCGAGCATACGCTTGGCACGATGAAGGGCGTGAAGGCGACGAGCGTCGGCTACATCGGCGGCTGGACCGCAAACCCCACCTACGAGCAGGTGTGCTCGGGCGCGACGGGACATGCGGAGGCGGTGGAGGTCACGTTCGATCCGTCGGTGGTGAGCTACAACGAGCTCCTCGCGGCCTTCTTCGCGCTGCACAACCCGACCACGCTCAACCGGCAGGGCCCGGACGTGGGCGAGCAGTATCGCTCGGCCGTCTTCTATCACACCGACGAACAGAAGAAGGCCGCCGAGGCGATGATACGAACGCTCACCACGGAGAAGCGATTCAAGCAGCCCATCGTCACGCAGGTTGTTCCCGCCGGGACGTTTTTTCGCGCGGAGGAGTATCATCAGAAATATCACGAGAAACGCGGCGGGGGCAGTTGCGCGTTTTGACGCTCCGACCCCCTCCGCCCTTTGGGCACCTCCCCCTTCGTTAGGGGGAGACAGAAGCAGGAGCTCGCTGCCACATGATCCCCGTTTTTTTACTTGCAAATAATGCGCTCGCTGATCTGCTACTATCACAACAGCGTGCGACCGACCGTGCGGCGGTTTCGCCAGCGACACACATTCGCCGGCCACACGGCGGTCCCGGCATAGCGCGCCGATCGCGGATCATGCGGGACGGCCGCGCGAGCGTCATCACCCAGGAGCGTTACCATGAACAAAAAGGCCCTCATCGGAATGATCGCCTTCATCGTCGTCTATTTCATTGTCCAGATCGTCTCCGGCTTTTACGTGGACTGGGAGTGGTTTCGCATCAACGGGCATCTCAACGTTTTCTGGACTCTGCTGCTGACGAAGTTTAACGTGCACGGAATTTTCTCCGCGGCCTTCATCGCGCTTTTCTTTCTCAACTTCCTTCTCATTCGGCTGATGGCGGGCTCGGGCCGGATCTTCACCAGCGCCATCCTCAATCGGCTGCAGTTGCCGTTCCTGGGAACGCCGCGGAGGGCGCTGTTCATCGTCATCGCGGCGGGGGTGGTGGTCACGGGATTTTTCCTGGGGCTGGCGGCGTCGGTCTACTGGCGCGAATTTCTCATCTACCTGAACGCGGTCCCCTTCGAGGGCTTCCCGAAGGACCCGATCTTCTCCCTCGACATGGGCTTCTACGTCTTCCGGCTCCCGTTCTATCAGTTCCTCTACGGGTGGCTCATGTTCTGCCTGGCCATCATCACCGTCTTCTCGCTGGTGTTCCACCTGGCCAACGGCGGGATCGGCTACCGCGAGGGCGCGTTCAACTTCTCGCTCTTCGCGCGGGCGCATCTCTCGACGCTGGCCGCGCTCATCGTGATCCTTTACGGCGTCGGCTACCGCCTGTCGGCCTACCAGCTCCTGTTCGCCGACAAGGGGCGCTTCTTCGGCGCGGGCTACACTGAGGCGAACGCGCAGCTCCTAGCGTACAACGTGTGCATGGTCATCTCCTTTGTCGCTGCGGGGCTGCTGCTGTTCAACATTGTCAAGCGGAGCTTCAAGCTCCCGGTGCTCGTGCTCCTCACGCTCATCCCGGTCAATTTCGTGCTCGGGACGGTCTACCCGGGCCTCATGCAGCGCTTCGTCGTGGTCCCCAACGAGCTCGACAAGGAGACGAAGTACATCGAGCACAACATCGCCTTCACCCGGCGCGCCTACGGCCTCGAGGGCATGGCCGAGCGCCCCTTCGCCAACAAGCCCACGCTCACCCCGGCCGATATCGCGCGCAACCGCTCCACGCTGGAGAGCATCCGCCTGTGGGACTGGCGCCCGCTCAAGCAGACCTACAAGCAGCTCCAGGAGCTGCGGCCCTATTACCAGTTCAACGACGTCGACGTCGACCGCTACAGCATCAACAACACCCTGCTCGCGGTGAACCTCGCGGCGCGCGAGCTGGCCGTCGCGAACATCGCCAAGAGCAGCCAGACCTGGGTAAACAAGCACCTGGTGTACACGCACGGGTACGGGATCGTCTTCAACCGCGTGGACCGCGTGACCGCCGACGGCCAGCCGGAGATGCTCATCTACGACATCCCGCCCAAGACGAAGATCCCGCTCGAGGTGAAACGGCCCGAGATCTACTACGGGGAGCACGACAACCCGTACGTGATCACCAACACGACCATCCAGCCGGGCGAGTTCGACTACCCCTACGGCGACCAGAACCGCTACACGCGCTACGCCGGGGCGGGCGGATCGTCACTCTCGTCGTTCGCGAAGCGGCTGCTATTCGCGATATCGTTCCGCGACATCAATCTTCTCATTTCGTCCAACGTGACAGCCGAGAGCCGCGTCCTCTTCCGCCGCAACATCGGGGAGATGGTGCGCACGCTCACGCCGTTCCTGGAGTTCGAGACCGACCCCTACGTGGTGCTCTCCGAGGGGCGCCTCTTCTGGATCATCGACGCCTACACCACCTCGAACCGCTTCCCGTACGCGACGCCCGTGCGCACCGACTCCGGGCGCATCAACTACATCCGCAACTCCGTGAAGGTGGTCATCGACGCCTACAACGGCTCCATGAGCTACTACCTGAGCGATCCGGCCGACCCCATCGTGCGCACCTATGCGAACATATTCCCGGGCCTCTTTAAGAAGCTCGACGAGATGCCGGCCGGGTTGCGCGCCCACATACGCTACCCGGAGGCGATCTTCAACATCCAGTGCCGCATCCTCCTGCGCTATCACATGACCCGCGCGGACATCTTCTACAACAACGACGACGCCTGGGACATCCCCCGGCAGATCTACGACGACTCCGAGGAGCCCGTCCACAGCTACTACATCGTGACCACGCTCCCGGGCGAGAAGAAGAGCGAGTTCATCCTCGTGATGCCCTTCACGCCCGTCAAGAAGGACAACATGATCGGCTTCCTCATCGCGCGCTGCGACGTGCCCAACTACGGCGCGCTCACGCTCTACATGCTTCCCAAGGACAAGCTCTCCTACGGCCCCATGATGATCGAGCGGCGCATCAAGCAGGACGCCGACATCTCCAAGCAGCTTGCGTTGTGGAGCGGCAAGGGCTCGCGGGTGATCCGCGGCAACATGCTCTTCGTTCCCATCGAGGAATCGCTCATCTTCGTGGAGCCGCTCTACCTCAAGGCCGAATCGAACGAGTCGCGCGAGATGCCCGAGCTCAAGCGCGTGATCGTCTCCTTCGCCGACCGCATCACCATGGGCGAGAACCTCAACTCGGCGATGGAGCAGCTCTTCACGGGCGGCGGCTTCTCGATCGACGAGGGCGCCTCGTCCGGCACCGCCCGCGAGCGCCTGCGGGATCTTGCCGACAAGGCGCAGTTCCATCTCAACGAGGCGGAGCGGTATCAGCGGGAGGGCGATTGGGCGCGCTACGGCGAGGAGCTCAAAAAAATGAAGGCCGTGCTCAACAACATGAAGGGGGTTCGGGAGTGATCCCCGGCGGCGCGCCATGCCCCGCTCACCCGTAACAGTCGCCACGCGCTACCGCATCACGGAGGCCATCGGCGAGGGCGGCATCAGCACGGTCTACCGCGCCGTTGACGAGGCGGAGAATGGCGCGGTCGTCGCGATCAAGCTTCTCAAGGAGGCGATCGCCTCCAAGCGCATCGAGGACATCATCCGCTTCCAGGCGGAGGCCGTCACGGTGTCGCGCCTCGAGCACCCGTCCGTAATCAGGATCCACGACACCGGCGAGCACGAGGGCCGGCACTACCTGGTCATGGACCTCGTGGACGGCCGGAGCCTCGCGGCCATCATGGCGGCGGACGACCCGCCCACCGTGGGCGAGGCCGTGTTCATCGTGCGGACCATCGCGCAGGCGCTGGACTACATCCACTCGAGCGGCGTGATCCACCGCGACATCAAGCCCGGCAACATCCTCGTCCCGCGCGGCGAGAACGGTCACGACTTCGCCCGACTCGTCATCATCGATTTCGGCCTCGCGCAGATGAAGGACCTGAGCGCACTGTACCGCAGCGACGAGGTCGCGGGCACCTTCGGCTACATGGCGCCCGAGCAGTGCGGCGTGATCAAGCGCGCGGTGGACGAACGCAGCGACCTGTACTCGCTGGGGATCCTCTTCTACCACCTGGTCACGCGGCGGATGCCCTTCACCGGGGACACGGTGAGCGCGCTCATCCACCAGCACATCGCCCGGCTCCCGGAGCCGCCGCGCGCTATCGACGACACCATCCCTCCCGTGCTGGAACAAGTCATCTGCAAGCTCATCGCGAAGGAGCCGGAGCGGCGCTATCAGAGCGCGCGGGGGCTGCTGGCCGACCTCGACCGCTTCCTCGGCGGGCGCGACGATTTCGTTCTGGGCACCAACGACCGCATCTCGCGGCTCAACTACCGCACCGTCCTGGTGGGCCGCGAGAAGGAATACGATGCGCTCGTCGCCCGCTACACCGGCGTTATGCGCGGCACGGGCTCCGTGTGCCTCGTCGGGGGCGAGGCGGGGCGGGGCAAGTCCCGCCTCATCGAGGAGCTGTGCACCTACGTGCGCGGCATGAACGGGCTCTACATCGACGGCAAGTGTTTCTCGGGCGCCAACAAGCCGCCCTTCGGTCCGCTCAAGGAGGCCGCGAACGTGTACCTGCGCTTTTTCGGCAAGTACAGCGCCCTGCGCCAGGAAAGCATCCGCACCCGCCTGCGGGCCGCGCTCGACCCGCTCTCGGAGATCGTGACGCAGTTCAATCCTCCCTGCGCCGCGCTCATCGGCGCGGGAGAGACGCCGGTGCCGCTGGACCCGGAGAAGGAGGCGGCGCGCTTTCTCTCCGTGGTGGCGCGGTTTTTCAGGACCCTGGGCGAGATCGAACGCGGCCTGGTGATCGTCCTGGACGACCTGCAGTGGTGCGACGAGGGAACGATTGCGGTGCTGCTGGAGATCATACAGGGAATCGACCAAGCGCCGCTCCTGGTGGTGGGGACCTACCGCGACAACGAGATCGCGCCGGAGGGACCGCTCGCGCGCTTCATCCGGCAGGCGGGCGAGCGCTCGCTGCCGGTGCACGACATTCGTCTCGAGCTCTTCGACCGCGCACGCATGCGGCAGTTCGTCGAGGGGCTGCTCTTCGACACGGGCCCGGCGATCGGCGGGATCGCCGATCTGGTGCTTTCCAAAAGCGGCGGGAATCCCTTCTTCGCCATCGAGATCCTCAAGCAGCTGGTGGACGAAAAGGCCCTTGTCCCGGGCGCGCACGGCTGGTCCGTGGACCGCGCCGTTTTGGAGGACGCGCAGATCGCGCCCACCATCCTGGACATCCTGCTGAAGCGGATCGCCACGCTCCCGCCCGACGACATCGCGCTTCTCTCCTACGCCTCGGTGATTGGCCGCAAGTTCGAGATCGAGATCCTGTTCCGCCTCATGCCGGCCTATTCCATTCCCGCGATCGTGTCCATCGTGGACCGCGCGGTGCGCCTGCAGCTCCTCGAGGAGGACCGTAACGACCGCGGGAAGATCATCTTCGTGCACGACCGCATCCGCGAGGCGTTTTACCAGAACATCGCCGCCGCGGAGCTCTCCGCCCTGCACGGGAAGATCGCGGCAACGCTCGAGGAGCTCCACCCCGAGCCCGGCGATGACGCGTTGTTCGAGATCGCCCATCACTGGATCGCCGCGGGCGACCGGGAGCACTCCCTCCGCTTCGCCCATCCCGCCGGGCTGCGCGCGATGCGGCGGTACGCGAACGACGAGGCGCTCAAGTATTTCACCACCGTGACCGCGCTCCTCTCCGAGTCGGGCGACACGGACTCGCCTCTCATGCTGGAGTGCCTGCGCCATACCGCCGACATCCTTCTCATGACCGGCCGGCACGACGAGGCCATCGCGCTCTACACGACGTTGCGCGCGCGCATGGGCGCGAAGTACGAACAGGCCGCCGTCATCCGCCAGATCAGCGACGCCTACTGGAAGAAGGGCGACTTCCCCTCCTGCGAGCGCACCGCGGCCGAGGGGCTGTCCCTGCTGGGCGAACGCCTCCCCCTGGGGAAGATCGCGGTGGCGGCGGGCACCGCCGTCGAGCTCTGTACGCACGCCCTGCACGTGCTCGCGCCGCGCCTCTTCGTCCGGCGGCGCGATAGCCGGAGCGAGCGGCACAAGCTCATGATCGCCTACTACCACTCGCTCAACTGGTCGTATATCTACAGCGACCTCCTGAAATTCATCCGCTCCATTCTCCGCATGCTGAACATCAGCCAGCGCCGCATCGGCCCCTCGCGGGAGCTGGGCCTGAGCCTGGGGGGATACGCCAGCCTGTGCATGGCGATCCCGCGCTTCGGGCGCGCGCTCACGTATCACCGCCGCTCGCTGGCGATGCGCGACGAACTGCGCGACGAGCCGGGACTGGTCGAGTCGCACCAGTTCATCGGCTACTGCTACCAGTGGATGGGAGAATACCGGAAGAGCATCGAGCACTTCGAGGAGAGCCTGTCGCGCGCGCGCACCATCGGCGACATGCTGCTCTTGAACCAGTCGGTGAACGGACTCCTGCAAAGCTACTACTACCTGTCCGACTACGAAAACGGGATGACCTATCTCGACGAGTTCTTCGCGGTGCTCGAGCGGCGCAAGGACCTCTTCTCGGTGCTCTGGGGGGCGCTCTACCGGACGCAGTACGCCGTCGAGCGCGGCGATTATGCCGGCGCCGAATCGACCGCGACGGCCGCGCTCCCCCTCTGCACGGCGCACGGGATGTGGATACAGTACTGCATCCTGAACACGGAGCTTGCGGGCGTGTATCTCGAACAGGGCGACACCGCCCGGGCGCGGGAGCACATCGAGACCGCCCGCCGGCTCTTCGAGAAAAACAACTTCATGCGCCACTACACGGTGCACCTCTACACCCGGTACGCCGAGGTGTTGATCGCCGAGCACCTCGCGCGCGCCGGGACCGGGCGCGGGCGCCGCGGCGCGTTGCGCGCTATACGGCGCGCCTGCCGGACCGCCCTCCGGAAAACGAAATCATGGCCGGCGCACTACGCGGGGGCGCTCCGGGAAAGCGCCCGCGCGCAGGCCCTCTCGGGCAACCACCGCGCTGCGGGGCGGCTCTTCCAGCGCAGCATCGACCACGCCGAGCGGATCGGCCGCCGCCATGAACTCGCGCGCGCCATGTACGACTACGGCCGCTTCCTGGCCGATACGGGTCACGCCGAGTCCGCGCGCAAGCGGTTGGAAACGGCCTACCGCATCTTCAGCGAAATCGGCGCGGCCGGTTTCCTCAAGAAGACCGAGGAGCGCCTGGGGATGGACGGCGGCGAGGCGCCGAGCGCCGCCCAGCGCCTCATGGACCGGCAACGGCTCTCGTCGATCATCACGGTGAGCCAGGACATCAGCTCCATCCTGGACATCGACGAGCTCATCGACACCATCCTCGCCAAGGCGATCGAGGTGACCGGCGCGCAGAACGGCGCCCTCTTCCTTGTCGACGAGACCGGCGCCGAGCTCGTCGTGCGGGCCGCGACCGGTCCCGACGCCGACGAAGCCGCGCACTCGCGCCACATCGTCGCGGACGTGTTCCGCCACGCGAAAACCGTGATTTCGCTCAACGCCGAAGCCGACCGCGCGCTGGGGGAGTACCACAGCGTGGTCGCGCAGGGGCTCAAGTCGGTCCTGTGCGTCCCCATCCGGCAGCACGAGCGCGTCCTGGGCGTGTGCTATTTGGACAACCGGCTCTCCAGCGGCGTGTTCACCGACGAGGACGCGCGGGTCCTGGAGGCGCTGATGGCCCAGGCGGCCATCGCCATCGAAAACTCGGCGCTCTACAACAACCTGGAGCGGAAGGTGGACGAGCGGACCTCGGAGCTCACCACGGCCTACCAGAAGCTCAACGAGGCCTACCAGAAGGTGGAGGAGCAGAGCCTGGAGCTCAAGGACGCCTACGACAAGCTGGACCTGGCCTACCACAGCATCAAGAAGGACCTCACGCTCGCGCGGCATATCCAGCAGAACATCCTGCCCGCCGCCGCGGACCGTATCGGCGACCTCGGCCTCGCGATACGCTACATCCCCATGGGCGAGATCGGCGGCGACCTGTACGACATCGCCGTGCGGGACGGCGGCGCGCTCCGCGTCTTCATCGCCGACGCGACCGGCCACGGCGTGCAGGCGGCCCTGGTGACCATGATCATCAAGAGCGAATACGAGATGCTCAAGAACGCGATCGCCAGCCCCGCCGAACTCCTGGAAACGCTGAACAGCGAATTCATGGCCAAGTACGCCTCGCTCGTGGTGTTCTTCACCGGCGTGGTGGCCGATATCGACACGGCGCGCGGAAGCATCACCTATGCCAGCGCCGGCCATCCCGACCAGTTTCTCATCCGCGGCGGCGCCGTGAAGCCGCTTCAGCGGACCGGGCGCGCGGTGGGACTGCACGACAGCATCAACATCTCCACCCGGACCGTTGCCTTCGGGCCGGGCGACCGGCTCATCCTGTTCACCGACGGCCTCTTCGAGGAGTTCAACGCGGCCAAGGAACTCTTCGGCGAGGAGCGGCTCGGCCGGCTGGCCCTCACGAACGCGGGGGAACCGGCGGAGCGGATCATCGAGCGCATGCTCGCGGCAATGCGGGATTTTATCGGCGACGAGGAGCTGAACGACGATATTACGATAATTGGCGTGGAGCGCGAATAGGCGGGACCGGACGAAAAAGGGCCGGGCATGGCGCCCGACCCTCCGATTTCTAGTGGTCCTCCATGCTGGCCGCCGGAGGATAGACGCCCTTTCTTCGCCGCCATGCCGCGATGCAGAAGCGGATAAAACCGGTGATGCAGATCCAGGCGAGGATGAGCCCGCCGATGCCGAAGATGTTCTTGAACAGGACGTGATATTCACGAATCAGATCGCTGATAAATCTATCCATAAAGCCCTCCGTGCGTAATCGGCTGCAAACGGGAAGCGAATCCACAGCCCGGATACCGTACGAGGCCGTCGTGCGGACTGTCAATTGCAAAATATAAATTTTTATTGAAAAAATACCCGCCGTGATTGATACCGTGAATATGGAGCAAATACCCGGCATCCTCATCGTCGAAGATGAGCCCATCACCGCGCTCGACATCAAGGGAATCCTCGAACAATCCGGCTACCGCGTCGCCGGCATCGCCGAAACCGGCGAGCGGGCCCTGGAGATCGTCCGCACGGAGCCGCCCGACCTCATCCTCATGGACATCATTCTCGGCGGCACGATGAACGGCATCGAGCTGGCGACAGCCATCAAGGAGCGGCACCGGATCCCCATCATCTACATCACCTCGCTCTCGGACGCATCGACCTTCGCCCGCACGCTCTCCACGGACCCCTACGGCTACATCACCAAGCCGCTGGACACCACGATGCTCACGCACATGATCGACCTGGCGCTGTACAAGCAGCGCATCGCCGCGACGCTGCACGAAAGCGAAGCGCGCTTCCGCGCCATCATCGACCAGCTGCCGTTGGCCGTGTCGCTGTACACCCCCGACGGGGTTCTCACCGACGTGAACACGGCCTGGGAGACCATCTGGGGGCTTGATCCCCAAGAGCAAATCGGGCGATTCAACATCCGCAACCACGAGCCCGTGATCTCCCGCGGACTGCAGAACTACATCGACGAGGCGTTCCGGGGCGAGAGCGTCATCATCCCCGAGATGACCGTCGAGCGCCCGCCGGACCGCCCGGGCGGCGCGCCACGGCCCATGATCCTGCGCTGCCGCGCCTTCCCCATCCTCGAGAAGGGCGGCGCGATACAGAGCATCGTCTTTCTGCACGAGGACATCACCGAGCGCAAGCAGGCCGAGGAGCAGGCGCTGTACTACTCGATGTTCGACAACCTCACGGGCCTGCCCAACCGCGAGGTCTTCGCCACGCGCCTGCACACCGAGATCATGAAATCGAAGCGCCGCGGCAACGAGTACATATTCGGCGTCATGTGCCTCGGGACCGACCGATTCAAGAACATCAACGAAATGCACGGGCCCGTCACCGGCGACAAGCTCCTCAAGGAGATCGCGAAGCGGCTCAAGACGACCTTTCGCGCGGACGACCTGGTGGCCCGCCTGGAGGGCGACAAGTTCATCGTGCTGCTGTCGGACATCAAGACCGCCGACGACATCTCGTCGATCGTGCGCAAAACCGAGGACGCGTTTCGCGCGCCGCTCACGGCGGCCGGCATTGAGCTCACGGTGTCCATGACCATCGGCGTGTGCCTGTATCCCAACGACGGCGACAAGGCGGAGGCGCTGATCAAGAACAGCGAGGCGGCGCTGTACATGGCCAAGCAGCGCGGGACCGGCACCTATCACCTTTACGACCACACCATGCACGAGCAGACCATCCACAACCTCCGTCTCGAGAAGGACCTGGTGATCGCCATCGACAACCAGGAGTTCCGCGCCTTCTACCAGCCCAAGGTGAACCGCGAGGGCGCCATCGTGGGAATGGAATCGCTCATCCGCTGGCAGTCGCCGGCGCGCGGGCTCGTGCCGCCGCTTCATTTTATCCCGCTCGCGGAGAAGAACGGCCTCATCAAGGACATCGGCTACATCATCATGTACGAGTCGTGCCGCCAGACCAAGGAGTGGCAGACGATGGGGCTGCCGCCGCTCAAAGTTGCCGTGAACCTCTCGTCCTTCCAGTTCCGGCAGCCCTGCCTCATCGACAAGATCAAGGAGATCCTCTCGGTCACGGGGCTCGACCCGCAGTGGCTCGAGTTCGAGATCACCGAGAGCGGCATCATGGAGAACGAGAAGGAGTCGATCGGCAAGCTCAACGAGATCAATGCGCTGGGCGTCAGCATCTCGATCGACGACTTCGGCACGGGCTACTCGTCGCTGAGCAAGCTCAAGTCGCTTCCCATCGACACCATCAAGATCGACAAGTCGTTCGTGGACGACCTCCCGCACGACGCGACCTCGGTGAACATCGCCACGACCATCATCGACCTCGCGCACAACCTCGGGTTCAAGGTGGTTGCCGAGGGCGTCGAGACCAAGGAACAGATCGACTTCCTGCTCTACCTGGGCTGCGACCAGTTCCAGGGCTACTACTACAGCAAGCCGCTCCCCTCGGACGAGTTCCGGAAAAAGCTGAGCACCGCCTAGCGGACCCATCAGCCGCGATAGGCCCCCTGCCGGTGCCGGCTCTCCAGCACGTAGAGCACCTCCTCCTCCGCGACGAGCGTCACGCGGTACACGCCGACGCGCAGGCGGCGCGTCGAAACGCTCCCGCTGCGCAAGGGCTTCACGTCATGGCGCCCCTGCGGATCGGCCGCGTACCGGCGGATCTTGTTTCGGATCCTGATCGCGAGCGCGCGATTGCTCTTCTCGATCTTGCACAGCTGCTTTGCGGCCTTCCCCTTCACCACGATTCGCATTGCGCATCCCTCCGTATCTCACTGCGCACCGTCCGGTCCGATCCCGCCTCGCGGCGTCGGCCCCGCGCGGCGCGCGCCGACGCGATCGCGTCGCGAAGCCAGGCGACGGGACCGCGTCGCTTCCCCCAGCCAAGCTCGCGGGCGAATCGCGCCGGGCTTCCGTCGGCGTTGGCGCGATGGATCACGTACAGCCGGTCCCGCGCGCGCGTGAGCGCGACATACAGGAGCCGGCGCTCCTCCTCGATGTCCGCGGCCGGGTCCGGGATGATGCCGTCCGCGACGCCGATCACGATCACCGCGTCGAACTCGAGCCCCTTGGACGCGTGCATGGTCATGAGCGAAACGCCGGACGCATCGGCGACGCGGCACTCGCGGCGGACCGCCTCCCCCTGCCAGTTGTTGCGGTACAGCACGGCGATCGTCGCGCCGGCGGCGCGCTCGCGCTCCACGATCTGCGAAAGCCGCGCGCACTCCTCGCGGATCGACCCGGCCGGGACCGGGACCACCGCGCCCCCCGCGCCGCGCACCGCCGTGAGGCGCTTTCGGACCCCGCCCCGGTTTCGCGCGATGAAGCGGTCCGAACGGCGGACGATCTCGGCGCGCGAGCGGTAATTGCGCTCCAGCGTCACGACCGCCGCCTCCGGGAAATGGCGCCGCATCTCGACCAGGTAGCCCGGCCGCGCCCCGCGAAAGCCATAGATGCTCTGCGCGTCGTCGCCGACCGCGAAAAGATTTCGCCCAACGTCGGGGCACAGCAGCTCGATCACCTCGAAATTGCCCGGGGCGGTGTCCTGGAACTCGTCCACGAGGATGTAGCGGTAGCGGTCAATCATCCGACGGCGCACCGCCGGGCGCTCGCGCAGGAGGCGCGAAAAATGGCCGATCATGTCCTCGAAATCGAGAAGGCCCGCCGCCAGCTTGCGTTCGCGGAACTCCGCGCGCAGCCGCTCGAGCTCGGCGGAGACGCCCAGCGCATCAAGCCACGCCGCGATGCGCGGATCGACCCGCCGCGTCCCCTCCATGAGCGAGAGCACCACGTCGTCGGGGATGCCCAGGAAGCGCTCCCGCCGCCCGGCGACCAGTTCCCCGAGAAGCCCGGCGCGCGCCGCATCGTCCATCACCGCCGGAAAGCGATCGCGGCCCGACCAGCCGAGGTAATCGTCCGCGGCCTCCCGCAGGGCCCCCAGGCAAAACGAATGGAAGGTGCCCATCGGTATCGCGTCCGCGGACGCGCCAAGGGCCGCGCGCACCCGCTCGCGCAGCTCCTCGGCCGCCTTTCGGCTGAAGGTAAGCACGAGAATATTCTCCGGGGCCGCGGTACCCTGACGGACGATTGCGCCCACCTTTTCGACCAGCGTGCGCGTCTTCCCGGTCCCCGCCCCGGCGACCACCAGCATCACCCCGCCCTCCCCGCCGGCCGCGCGCAGCTGCTGCTCGTTCAACGCCCCGTTCACATTCGACATCATGCACCCCCTGCAATGTATACGGGGCCGGTGCGAAATATTTGAATTGTATTTGAATTTTTTTCCGCACGGCGCCCATTGAGTATCGAGGCGCCGCTACCATCGAAGCGCGCCGGCGAATCATAAAGGACAAGCGGAGGGACGGGGTATGATTCCGAAGGGTGCCCCCCGATGAGCCTGGTCGAGCTGCCATTCGGGCTTCCCGGCGCGATCTACCGGAGCGCCATGCCCCTCGGCTCGTTCGATCCGGGCGGCGGCCTGATTGCGGCCTACCGCGCGGCGGGTATCGCCACGATCGTCATGCTCCTGCCCGACGAGGAGTGCCTGCGCCGCGACAATGTGGACCTGCGCGCACGCTATGCCCGGGAGGGGTTCGCGGTGCTCTATTTCCCAATCGTCAACTACTCCGTGCCGTATTCCATCGAAGCGACGCGGGAGCTCATCGGGGAGATCGTCGATCGCGCCGGTCGCGGCGAGCGGATCGCCGTCCATTGCTACGGCGGTTGGGGGCGCACCGGCATCGTCCTCGCGCTCCTTGCGCGCGCCGTCTGCGGATATTCGGGCGATCAGGCGATCGAGTGGGTGCGCCGCTCCGTCCCCGGGGCCGTGGAGACGGACGAGCAGGAGTCCTTCGTGCGCGAGTTTACTTTTACGGAATGACGGCGCGCGATCGGACAGGGTGATGCGGCATCAACCGGCGGAAGCCGGCGGGCCGCTCAGGCGGCAGGCTCCGCGTAGCGCTCCCGGACGGCCAGGACCGCGTCCAGGTTCGCGACGAAATGCTCCACCAGCCGCGGGTCGAAGTGGGCGCCCGACTCGCGCGCAAGATAGGCCAGCGAATCATCGATCGTCCACGGCTCCTTGTAGTGACGCCGCGCGGTGAGCGCGTCGAACACGTCGGAGACCGCGACGATGCGGCCGTAGAGATGGATCGCCTCGCCCGCGAGCCCGTCGGGATATCCCGAGCCGTCGAACTTCTCGTGATGGGTGAGCGATACGAGCGCGCCGGCTTGCAGGTAGGGGCTGTGGGAGTCCTTGAGGATCCCGTGCCCGATGCGCGGGTGGCTCCGCATCACGGCGACCTCCTCGGCGCTCAGGCCGGAGTCCTTCTGGAGGATGGCGTCGGGGATTCCGATCTTCCCGATATCGTGCAACGGCGCCGCGTTGAAGATGACGTCCTGCACCTCGTCCGGTTCGCCGAGGGAGGCGGCGATGATCCGCGCGTACTCCCCGACGCGGATGATGTGCGCCGCGGTCTCCCGGTCCTTGTACTCGGCGACGCGCGCCAGCACGATGAGGCTCTCGTATTCGCGGTCGCGGATGGCGGCGGTGGCCGCGCGCACCTCGCGCTCCAGGAGCGCCGCGCGGTCGCGCAGCACCAGCTGCGCCGTGCGCAGCTCGACGAGATTGCGCACGCGCGCCCGGAACTCCGCGCTCCCCAGCGGTTTGGTGAGGAACTCGGTGGCGCCGGCCTCGATCGCGCGCACCTTGAGGCGGTTGTCGTCCTCGACCGAGGTGATCATCACCACCGGCACGTCGGCGTGATGCGCGCGTATCCGCGTGATGAGCTCCACTCCGTCCATCTCCGGCATGAGGTAATCGACGAAGGCGAGGTCGATGTCGTTTCCGGCCACGAAGTCGAGCGCCGCACGGGGGTCCCGAAAGGAGCGCACGGCGATCCCCAGGTCGCGCGCCATCGCCTCCACCACCATGAGGTTCGTCCGCTCGTCGTCCACCGAGACCGCCTGCAGCATCCGTACGCTCATTCCGCCATGCCCCCGGCTGCGGGCCCCATCTCCGCGTCGCCGAACGAGAGGAAGAGGTCGGCCCGCTCCTCGAAATCCGAGGCGGCGACGATGACGCCGTAGTGCCGACCGGCGACGATGCTCACGCGGATATCGCCGAAGAGCCGCACGATGACGCCCAGCGCGTTCACGTCGGCGGCGTCGAACTCCGTGAGCGGCCGCAGGTCGATGATGCACCGCTTGCCCCGGATCGACTTGAAGAAGAAGGCGCTGAACACGGAGCGCGCCTCGGCCAGGAACTCCTTCGTCTTCGGGCTGGCCCGAAACGAAAGGATCACCGTGTCGCTGTCCCGCGAGATGTAGATGGAGTCGCTCTCCTCGAGCCGGTATTCGTTGCGCTTCATCGCGGCGTAGTGCAGCGCCGACTCGATCTTCCCCACGAGCCGCCCGCGGTCCCACGGCTTCACGATATAGTCGATCACGCCCTGCCGCATGGCGTCCTGCACGACGGACCGCTGCGTCACGGAGGTGAGCATGATCACCGGGACGCTCCGGGTGATCTCGTCGCGCCGCAGCTCCTTGAGCACCCCGAAGCCGTTGAGCTCGGGCATATTGACGTCGAGGAGGACGACGTCCGGGTTGAGCGTCGCCGCCGTCCCGATGGCCTTGAGGGGGGAGCGCTCCGTGAACACGCGAAACGGCAATCCGGCCATCTGCGTGGTGATGAGGCCCAGCGTCGTCGCATCGTCGTCGATCGCGAGCACGATGGGCCCCACGCCGCCCAGGTCACTTGCTGATGTCATTGCGCACGCTCCCGAATTCATTGATGACGCCGTCGACGAGGGCGCGATAGCGACCCGCGTCGCCCGCGCGCGCCGCCGCCTCGAGCGCGCGCAGCGCATCGGCCAGACGGCGAAAGCGCAGGTTGGCGGCGGCCCCCTTGAGGCGGTGGGCCGCCTGATAGACGGCCTCATGGCTCCCGTCCGCAATGCCCCGATCGATCGCCGCCATCGTCTCGTCCGCGTCGGCCATGAACTCTCGCACGATCTCCCGGAGCGCGTCAACCCCAATACCGAGTTCGGCGGCGGAATCGTCGAAGGAATACGCGCCCGCGGCGTCCGCGACGGGAGCGGCCTCGGCGGCCTCGGCGCCGTCCCGGGAGGCGCAGAATTTCACCAACACCGCCTCGAGCGCCGCGAGGGACACCGGCTTGGGCAGGTATTCGTCCATTCCCATTGCGAGGAGCTCGTCCGCGCCGCCCCTCATCATCTTCGCCGTGAGGGCCACGATGGGAACGTGTTGGAGCCGATAGACCTTTTCGTAGTCCAAAATCATCCGCGCCGCCTCGACGCCGTCCGTCACCGGCATGTGCATGTCCATGAACACGACGTCGTAGCGCCCCTTCCGGTAGCGGTCGAAGGCGTCGAGGCCGTTGGACGCGATATCGGCGGTCGCGCCGAACTGCTTGAGCATGAGCAGCATGAGCTTCTGGTTCACGGCATTGTCCTCGGCGACGAGCGCATGGACGCGCAGCGCGGGCAGCGCGCGCGCGGAGGCCGCGCGTCCGATCGCCCCCGCACCGGCGCCGATCCCCACGGCGTCTGCCAGCGCATTGTACAGCTTCGAGGCGCCCAGCGGCAGGCTCACCACCCGGTCGCGCGCATGCAGGCGCGGCAGCGTGTCGATCTCGCCCATCGAGCCGACCACCGCGACGGCCGGGACCTCCGGGCGCTCGCCGCGGACCCGCGCGACGAATCCGTCGAGTTCCTGCTCCCCGAACACGACGAACACGTCCGGTTCGCGTTCGTGCTCCGGGTCCGTCGGGGTGATGCGCCGCCAGGTAAACCGAAGCGACGTGAGATATCGCGCAACCAACGATTCGCGCGGCCCCGGCGGCCCGTCCGGACCCAGGACGACCGCCGAAATCGACGGGGGTATCTCCGGCAGCGACTCGCTCTCCTCGGCCGCGGCGTGCGGCAGCGCGAGCTCGAAAAAAAACGAGCTCCCTTTGCCGGGCTCGCTCTCGAGGGCGAGCTCGCCGCCCATCATCCGGACGAGATTGGAGCTGATCGACAGCCCCAGGCCCGTTCCGCCGAAGCGGCGGGTCACGGAGCTGTCCACCTGCGAGAAGGCGCTGAAGATGATGTCGCGCTTGCGCTCCGGAATGCCGATCCCGGTGTCCGCGACCGTGAAGCGGATGCGCGCGGCGCCATCGGCATCGCCCACACGGAGCACCTCGACCGAGATGGTCTTCCCGGCCGGCGTGAACTTCACGGCGTTGGACAGGAGGTTCGCGAGCACCTGCTTGATGCGCAGCGGGTCGCCCGCGACCGACGGCGGCAGCGCCGGATCGACGAAGGAAAGGAACTCGATGCGCTTCTCCTGCGCCTTCACCGTGAACAGGTCGATCACCGACTCGAACTCGCGGCGCGGGTTGAAGGGGACCGCCTCGATCTCGAAGCGCCCGCTCTCGATCTTGGAGAAGTCCAGGATGTCGTTGATGATGCCCAGCAGGCTCGCCGCGCTCTCGCTCACGATGCCGAGGTACTCGGCCTGCGTGCCGGTGATGTTCTCGAGCTTGAGCAGCTCGATGAAGCCCAGGATGCTGTTTAAGGGCGTGCGGATCTCGTGGCTCATGTTGGCCAAAAACTCGCCCTTGGCGCGGTTTGCGGCCTCGGCGTCGTCGCGCGCCTTTTTCAACTGCTCCTCCGCCGCCACTCGGTCGCTGATGTTCCGGATGATGGCGATCACCTCGTCGTCGCCGGCGGCGATGAAGCGCGCCTCGTAGTACTGCAGCTTTTTATTGAAGTACACGGGGTACTCGAAGATCTTCACGTCGAAATCCTCGAGCGCGCGCGCGATCACGGGCCGCGCCGTCTCGGCGATCGCATCGGGGAAGATCTCCTGCACCTTCGCGGCCACCTCCGTGTCGAGGAGCCGACCATCCGTATCCACGCGGAACATGAGGTCCGGCACGGCGTTCAGTATGGCGCTCGTCCGCGAATCAGACGCACGCAACCCCTCCTCGATCTCCTTGAGGTAGGTGATGTTCTCCTTCACGGCGATGAAGTGCGATATCTCGCCCGCGATCCCGATCACCGGGCCAATCGAAGCGATCTCCCAGAACAGGCTCCCGTCCTTTCGCACATTGCAGAACTCGCCGTACCACGACCGGCCGGCGAGGATGGTCTCCCACATCTCGCGGTAGTAGTCCGCGTGCTGGCGGCCCGACTTCAGGATGCGCGGGTTTTGCCCCACCGCCTCGTTCAGGGCGTAACCGGTCACCTCGGTGAACTTCCGGTTCACGTACTCGATGGTGCCGTTGCGGTCGGTGATCACGATGGAGGCCGGGCTGTTCTCCACGGCGTAGTTGAACATGCGGATCTGCTCGCGCTCCCACTTCTGCTTGGTGATGTCGGTGAAGCGGCACAGGATCGTCCGGTTTCCGTCGCCGTCCGAAATGAATGCCCGGCGATAGGAAACGGCGCGCGGCGCGTGGCCGGCGAGCGTCACCTCCATCTCCCCCGCATCCGGCGTATACGACGCGACAATCGCGTCCACAAGATTGTCCGGAAGGAAATCGACAAGGCCCCGCCCCGGCACCGACGCCCGGTCCGCCCCGACGAACAGCGCAAAGGCGGCGTTGCACGCCTCGATCACGCCGGTCTCGTCGCAGGAGACGAGCGGGTCGGCGACGATCTCTCCGATGCTATCGAACGGGAGCGCCTGAGACGGGTTCCAGGGCATCATTCCTCCGCTGCCAATCCATACCATACCGCACCGGCCCGCGCGAGGCAAACAAAAAATAAGGCTTGCATCGCGCGCGAACGAGAGGATACCGTTGCAGCCGTGAACCAGCCCACGGACACCATCCCGGCCGCGTCCGGCCTGCGGCATTCCCGCGACATGCGCGGGAGGACCGCCATCGCGGCCGTCATGGCGGCATCAATCGGCCTCGGGGCGATATCGCTCACGCCGGTGGAACTCGTTCATGCGGTGTTTTTACATCCCGCCGCGCGCATCGCCGCGCTCTACCTGGGCCTGCCCTGCGTCGAGGATCCGGGCGCGGGATACATCATCCCCCACCCCGCACTGCGCCTCGCCGTCGTTCCCGAGTGCAGCGGGTTCACCTTTTATGCGATCCTCTGCTCATTTCTCCTATTCCAGGCGTTTCGGCGGTTTGATGCGCGCCGGGCCGTCCCGGCCGCGATCGGGATCGTCCTGGCCGCGTTGCCCGCCGCACTGCTCGCGAATGCGCTCCGGCTCGTCGCGTGCCTCTACGCATTCATCATCATGCCCCCCGGGACGCCGCGCGCGATCGCAAACACGGCGCACCTGTGGATCGGCGTGCTCGTCTTCGTCCCGGCGCTCGTCCTGGCCTACTACCTGTTCGAACGGAGGTTCGCCCATGATCGCTAACACCGCCGCGCGCATCGAGGTCCTCATCGCCGTTGTCAGACGGCCCATCAACTGGATCATCTTCGGGACCGTCCCGCAGGCGCTCCTGCTGGTCGCCAACCTGCGATCGTACTCGCTGGTAGCCGGGGAGCTCGATCCGCACCAAAACCGAATCGCGCTCTCCCTGTTGATCGCCGAGATCGCCCTTCTGGCGTTGGTCGCCGTCCTTGGCGCCCTGTTCGGCGCGCGACGACGCGAAATCCCCTGGGCGGCGGGCCTCCCGGCGCTTTTCGCCGCGGCGGCCTACCTGTACTTCTTCACGGAGACGCTCCCGGCGGCGTTTCCGCGCAACGTGCCCGAATGGATCCTTTCCTACGACGGCGTCGTCTACGCGCAGTTCATCGCCGTCATGCCCGCGGCCTTTCTCGCGCTGGCCACGGCCGCTCTGTTTCGCACAACGCTTCGCTTCCCCCGGGAGGTCGCCGTCTGGTCCGTCTCGCTGGCGGGCCCGCCCGTGTTCTGGTACCTCTTCGTCCTGCTGATGCAATCGAGCCTCAGCAGGAATTGGAGCGGCGCCGCCGTCGCCGCCGTCCTCCTCCCGTTCTTCATCGCAACGACGGCGCTCATGTTCCTCGCGATCATCCGCCTGTTCGCGCTGCTCTATGCGCGCTTCTACCGCGAGAACCGCTGGCTCAGCCTCGCGGCGCATGCGGCCTTCGGCATCGCCGGCCCCATCGGGGGCCTGCTCCTCAATCGCGCCATCCCGTTCCCGACGGATTTCCAGAGCCCCGCGGTGTATGCGCTCGCCGTCGCGAACGGCATTGTCCTGATGCTGCCGCCCGCCCGTTCCGTGCGCCTCAATCGCGCCATCTTCCTGACGCGCGCGGCGATGTTTCCCTTCACGCTCTATTTCTTTGCGGTGTTCCTGCCGTTTCTCCCGCTCGGCATCCCCGCGATACTGGCGGCCGGGGCGGGTTTCCTCATCCTCACGCCCACGGTCCTCTTTCTCCTGCACGGAAGCAGGCTTGTCGACGACTACCGCGCCGATATCGCGCGCGGCGCGCCGCGCGCGACGCGGATCATGCTCGCGGGGGCGCTTCTCGTCCTGCCGATCGCGTACACGGCGCGCGCCCTGGTCGACCGCGTCAATATCCACGCCGCGCTCGATTATGTCTACGAACCCGACTACGAGAAGGACCGCGTTTTCTCCGGCAGCCGATTCCTCCTGGAACACAGCCTCGCGAACCTGCAGGAAACGAAGAAGGGCGTCCAGATGCCGTTTCTCACCGGCTACTACAACTGGATCGTCTTCGACAACTTGGTGCTTCCGGACGAGAAGATGGACCGCCTGCACCGCTTCTTCTTCGGCGGGCCGATGGCCCCGTACGGTAAGGGAAATGTCCTGGGCGATATCTTCGGCAGGCGCACCTCGGTGGCCCGCGAGGGCGGCCGCGTCCCGCTGCCGCTTCCCGGCAGGGTTGAGCTCGTTTCGGTCGCGATGCGGCATGCGCCGGCGGGGGACGCGGTGAAGCGCACCGTCGTCATCACCATGAAAAACCGGACGAAGCTCCAGGGTGAATACGCGACGACGGTCACGCTGCCCGTCGGGACGCTTGTGACGGGCTACTGGTTGCACATCGGGAAGGAGCGCGTTCCCGGCCGCATCTTCGAGAAGAAGACCGCCCTCTGGGTGTACCGCATGATCAAGTCCGTCCGGCGCGATCCCGGCATCCTGTACTTCACCGGGGAACAGGAGCTCGCCCTCCGGGTGTTCCCCTTCGGGCCGCACGAGGAGCGCGTGACCGAGATCGAGCTTACGGTCCCGCCGGGAGGCGGCGGCGCGGCGACGATCGGCGGGCGGCGGATCGACCTGGGTGCGGCGTTATCCGATACCGCAAACATCGTCCCCGCGACGGGCGCGACGGGCGTCCTCCTTCCGCCGGCGGCGAAGCGGGCGATGCTCCCCGTGACGCGCGCGCCCTACCTGCACCTCGTGCTGGACCGCTCGGACGCGACCGGGCTCGACGCCGCACGCGCGCTCGCGGCCGCGCGCGCCGTCCTCGAGCGATTCCCGCGGATTGCGCGCTGCGCGCTCAGCGCCGCGAACTTCGAGAGCGTGGACATCCTCCCGCCGACATCGAGCCGCGATCGTATCGCGTCGATTACGGCGGGCGCCATCGATTCGGCGCTCACGCGGCGCGGCGGATTCTCCGCGCAACGCGAGGTGAAGCGCATCCTGACGTCGCACCGCGACCCGGAATCGGCGCCGATCATCGTCGTCATCGGTCGCACGGAGGCCGCACCCGACGCGACTAAGATCCCCACGCGCGAGGAGGAAGACAATCTCTCATTCTTCGGTGGGCTCGCGCCCGACATCGACGGCTACTTTATGACGGAAAACGGCTCGGCGCTCGCTCCCGTTCCCTTCGATAAAAAACGCGCGCGCGCCGTCTCCCCGCTTCCGCGCCCCGTGCATCTCGTCAGATGCGGAGCGCGCACCGTACCGATATCGACCGACGACGCGTCCGAACTCATCCGCTGCGACGGCGCCGCGGCGATGGACTCGATCGCGTATCTCGACGCATCGACGCGCGCCTATCGGCCCCTGCGGACCGGGCCGAGTGAAGCCGCTGTCGGCCTTGCCGGGATCGTCGATTACCGGACCCTGAAGCTCATCCCCGCCCGGACGCGGGCGCTCTATCCGGCGCTCGTCGCGACGGCCAAGCGGACCGGCATCTTAAACGGCGCGGCATCGTACATCGTGGTGGAGAGCCCGTCGCAGTGGCGCATCCTCGAGGAGAAGGAGAAGCAGAAATTGCGGAACCGGGAAACGCTCGAAATCACCGAGCGCGCGGACGAACCGCACCCGGCGCTCGTCGTTGCGTGTGCGCTCGCGCTCATCATCATCCTTGAACGCTTTCGAAAGCGGCGGCGGAACGCAGCATTATACAGTTGACAGATATACAATCCTCGACAGAATTCATAAACCTCATCCCCCGCTCCCCCCTTCTCCCATAGGAGAAGGGGGGAGCGGCAAGGGACACCCTGATTTGAAGCCCTCTCCTGTGGGAGTTGGCGGCCCGGCGATCCCCGAGCTAAGTCGAGGGGAGTGCGGGTGAGGTGAAATCAACACCACGGAGGAACCATGGAACTCACGCAAGCGATACTGAAGCGGCGCAGCATTCGAAAATTCACCGATTACGTCGTGACCGATGCCGAGATCGCGGAACTCCTCGAAGCGGCGCGCTGGGCGCCCTCGTGGGCGAACACGCAGTGCTGCGAGTTCATCGTGGTTCGCGACCGCGGCCTCATCGAGAAGATCACCGCGGCGTACTCGGAATTCAACCCGGCGCGGAAATGCTCGCTCGCGGCCTCGGCGCTCATCATCGGCTGCGCGCATTCGAAGAAGGCGGGCGTCAAGGAGGGCGGCTGGGCCACGAAGTTTTCGAGCTGGTACATGTTCGACCTGGGACTCGCGGTGCAAACCATCTGCCTGCGCGCCCACGAGCTGGGGCTGGGCACCGTCATCGTGGGGCTCATGAACCACGACATCTGCAAAAACCTCCTCGACCTCCCCGAGGACTACGAGGTCGTCGTGTCGATCCCTATCGGCAAGCCGGCCGTCGAGGCGAAGGAGGGACCGGCGCGCCGGGCGGTCGCCGAGTTCACGCACCTCGACCGGTTCGGAAACCCCTTCATGTCCTAACGCGCCGGGACCAACACCCGGCACGCCATGCGCCTCCCTCCCCCTATCGAAGGGGGAGGCGTCCGAGGGACGGGGGGAATTCTATTTCCAGCCGATGACAAGCGAGGCGTCGAACGGAGTGTCGCGCGCCTCGGTCCGGGCACATCCCGCCTCGCGCATCCACGACTCGATCTCGGCGGCGGTATAGGTGTCGCCGGCGGAGGTCCCCACGAGCATGTTGAGCGCGAAGAGCGCGCCCACGGCGGGCCCGGTGCGGTCGTCGTTCATCACGAAATCCTGCACCACCAGCCGGCCGCCGGGATTGAGGCAGGCGGCGATTTTCGCGAAGAGCCGGCGGTTCCCGTCGGGTGAATTCATGTGGATGATGGCCGAGAGGAGCGCCATGTCGTACCCGACGCCGAAATCGTCCGCGTTGAAATCGCCGGCGACGAAATCGATGCGCTCGAGCATGCCCGCGCGGCCGACATAGCCGCGCGCGAGCTCGATCACGTTGGGAAGGTCGAAGACCGTGCAGCGCAGCCCCTCCCGCGCGCGGGCCAGCGCGATGGCATAGGCCCCCGATCCGCCGCCGATGTCGATAGCGCGCATAACGCCGTCGAGGTCCATGCATTCGATCATGCGCGGCGCCTGCGCCGAGGCGCGCTGATGCATGGCGGCGATGAAGCCCTCGAACCAGTTCGGGTCGCGGCAGGCCGGATCGCCGTTCACCACCGTATGGCCTGCGCGCACGGCGTCGGTGAGCGTATGCCAGGTGTCCCAGAGGTTCACCGAGTGGCGGATCCCCTCGAGGTAGCGCGGCGCCCCCTTGACCAGGCGCTCGGCCCCGAAGGGCGTATTGAAGAACCGGCCGCCGCGTTTTTCAAGGAGCCCGATCGCGCAGAGGGCGTTCATGAGCCGGTCCGTTCCCCGCTCGTCGGCGCCCACGGCGCGCGCGACCCGCGCAGCGTCCGCATCACCCGTCCCCACGGCGGTGAACACACCGAGCTCGAAGGCCGTGAGTATGATGCGCGACGTGCGGTACGCGTTGATAAGCTCCTGCAGCCGCTCCGGCGTTGTGATGGCGGTATCCATGGCGCCTCCTGGTATCATCCACATCCCGTTAATGCAGACAGTATCGCATCGCGCGGAACCCGCAACAAATAAATTCTTTGACAGCGCCCCGCGCGTGTGCTATATGAAGCCCCATCGCGGCATTCCGCCAAACGCATCATACCATACGACGCACCGGAGAGAACCATGGCATCACGCGAAGAACGCAAGCAAAAGGTGGTCACCGTACTCAACACCGCACGCTCGATGGAGCTGCAGGCCATCCATCAGTACATGAACCAGCATTACAACCTGGACAACCTGGACTACGGCGAGCTCGCGCGCAACATCAAGCTCATCGCCATCGACGAGATGCGCCACGCCGAGATGTTCGCCGAGCGCATCAAGGAGCTCGCCGGCGAGCCCACCAGCGACCTCGCCGGCGGCGTCGAGAAGGCGCAGAGCGTGGACGCGATCTTCCCCTTCGACGCGAAGGCGGAGGACGACGCCATCGACGCCTACAACCGGTTCCTGGCGGTCTGTCTGGAAAACGGCGACAGCATCACCGCAAAGCTTTTCGAAACGATCATCGACGAAGAGCAGAAGCACCTGAACTACTTCGACAACGTGAACGAGCACCTCGGGAAGCTGGGCGCGGCCTACCTGGCGCGCATCGCCGGCACCTCGGCGTCCACCGGACCGGCATCGAAGGGATTCGTGCTGGGCGGCGGGGAGTAAGCCGCGATCGCCCGCGTGCGGCGCGCGTCCGCACGCGGGTTTTTTAATCGACGCGAGTCCCGCACGATGCGGCCGCCGCGGGCGGATCATCGCATGAGCAATTGCACGCCGCGCCGAATCGGAAAAATTTCTATTGACACCGGCGTTCGCACGCCGGCATCATACCGCACGACGAACCAAATCGCATATGATTGTGTAGCCATTTCATCATCGCGCACCCCGAACCGCCACCGCGCTGGCCGCGGATCGGCATGGTCGGGCATTTTTTTGATGAGAGGCTACCACCATGTCACATGACAATCTCGCTCGCCTGGGCTGGGGCCCGGATTTCGAGCGGTTCTATTCCGAACATAAAACTGAAGACTCGCACCCGGCGCGGGTGATCTCCGTCTCCCGGGGGACCTGGCTGCTCGCGGGCGTGCAGGGCGAGCGCTTCGGCGTTCCCGCGGGAAAATTCCACTACCACGACATCGAGATGCCCGTCGTGGGCGACTGGGTCGTCGCCCGCGGAACGGGCGACGATTCCTGGCTCGTGATACAGGACGTGCTCCCGCGCAGAAACCATCTTTCGCGGAAGGCGCCGGGGAAAACATCGGCGCGGCAGGTCATGGCCGCGAACATCGACATCATGTTCGTCGTCCAGGACGCGCTCGCGCTCAACTGCGCCCTCGCCGAACGCTACCTCGTCCTGGCGAAGGGTTCGGACATAACGCCGGTGCTCGTCCTCAACAAGTGCGACACGGAGGCGCATGCCGCGGAGGCGCTGGGCGCGATCGCCGAGCGGATCCCCGGCGTCGCGGCGGTTGCGGCCAGCGCGCTCACGGGCCTGGGCATCGGGGACATTCGCGCGCATGTCGCGCAGGGCGTCACCGCCTGCCTGCTGGGACCGTCGGGCGCGGGCAAGTCGAGCATCATCAACGGCATGCTGGGGACGCAGCGGCAGCGCATCGGCGAAATCCGCGAGGGGGACCGCAAGGGCCGCCATACCACCACCGTGCGCGAGTTGTTCTTTCTTTCCGGCGGGGGCATGGTGATAGACACGCCGGGCATGCGCGAACTCATGCCGTGGGACGCCTCGGGGCTGGACGAATCCTTTCGCGACATCGAGGAGCTCGCCGCGCAGTGCCGGTTCGACGATTGCGCGCACGAAACGGAACCGGGCTGCGCCGTCCGGCTCGCCGTCGAGAGCGGAACGCTTGATCCGGGTCGGCTGGAGAATTTCCATCGGCTTACGCGGGAGCTCGCCTATCTCGAGTCGCAGATCGACGAGAATGCGCGCCGCGAGAAAAAGCGAAAGGAGAAGGAGCTCCACCGCCTCATCAAGGACTACAATCGCAATCGGAGAAAACCGTAGCCCGTCGGGCGCCCGCCGCGCACGCGCGTGCGGCTAGCGCAGCCGCACGCGGTATTTTCGCAAGAGCTGGTCCGGCACATAGGAGGTCTTCGCCTGGCGCAGCGCCTCCCGGCCGAGGTCCTGTTCGAAGTTGAGGCAGCAGTACTGCGCGGGCATGATCCGCGCGAAGCTGTTGTACATGAACTGGTAGACGCCCTTGAACCGCCGGAGCCCCTTGGCGAAATGGAGCGCGAAGGTCTTCGCGTCGAGCTCTTCGCCGAGGATGAAGCCCGCCGGCTGCCCCGCCGCGTAGTAGATCCCGCCGCAGAGCGCGAGATCCTCGTAGCGCTCCAGCGCCTCCACGCACGAGCGATAGTCGGTCTCGCGCGGCGGAACGCCCATGTCGGTTTGCCACTCCTCCAGCACCGCGCGCGCGTCGGCGATCCGGTCGTCGGTGAGCGGGAACTCCTCGTGCTCGTAGAGCTCCTCGTACTGCTTCATGAGATTGCGCTTCTTGTGGAGCTTCTTGCCCGGATAGGTGCTCATCTTTTCGATGGTGTAGACGTAATCGGTGTCGCCGTCGCTGTAGGCGTGCGCGAAACGCGGGGCCGGGAAGAGCGGCAGCCACGGCTCCGGCACGGGAAAGATGATGTCGAAATCCGCGAGCAGCGCGGCGAGGCGCTCGACGCAGGCGGGATCGACGTTGCGGGCGGGCATGATGAAGCGCGCCCCGTCGTAGGTGAGCCCGGCGACGAACACGTCGTCCCCATCGAAGAGCACCTCGTAGCGGTGATTGTCGCGGAAGAGGTACAGGTTCGCGAAGCTGTACTCGGAGAGCGCGGTGTCGACGGCGCGCAGGCGGCCGGCGAGGAGTTCCCGGTGCGAAAGGTCGAGCGGTTCGCGTTTCATAGATGGAGCCATTTCCTCTTGAAATATCGGCGCGTAAGCAATATGCAATACACGAAAATCGACGCGTTCATGGACCACCAGACGGCCGCCTCGCCGAGTCCCAGCACGATCCCCAACACGAACGCGAGCGGCAGGCGCACCAGCCACTGGCTCCCCACGATGATCATCATCACCCCCCGCGTGTCGCCCGCGCCGCCGAGCGCGCCGGCGAGGATCACGCCCCAGGCCATAAAGGGCTCGCTGAGCATGCTGATGTACAGGTAGGTGGCGCACCGGTCTATCACCATTGCATTGGCCGACAAAAATCCCGCAAACGGTTTCGCGTGCACGACCACCACGATCGTGAGCGCCGCCACCACCGCGACCCCGATCCCCGCCGTGACGAGCCCTCCGCGAAAGGCGTCCCGTTGCCGGTGCGCGCCGAGGAAGTTTCCCACGATCACGGCATTGGCCATATTGAAGGCGAAGGCGGACAGGAAGATGGCCGCCTCGATGCGCAGCCCGTTCGTGTACGCGGCGATCACCTCGACATTGTGGTTCGGCAGCGCGCCCAGGATGAGAAAGAGCGCCGCCGCGCCGACATGCCACATCACCTGCTGCACGCCCGACGGCCAACCCACCAGCAGTATCCTGCCGAGCAGCCCGCGAGAGAATACGCGCGGCGCGCGCAGGATCTGCGCCATGAAACCCGCGTTGATGAGCGAACCGACCACGGTCGCGCCGACGGTGGAGACCATGATCCCGAGAAAGCCGAGCGGCGTATGAAATACGAGCAAAAAATTGAGGCCGATATTGATGACGCAGGTCGCCATAACCGTCGCGAGCGCACGTTTCACGCGGTCGGTCGCGCGCATGATCCCGCTCGCGTTGATGTTGAAGTAGTGGAACGGGAGCCCGAGCGCGAGGACCTGCACCAGCGGCGCCGCGTAGCGCTTCACCTCGGCCGGGAGATTAACCATGCCGATGACGACCGGCGTGAGGGCGTATCCGAGAACGCCGAGCGCCGCGCCCGCGCCGAGGCATGTCGCGATCACGCTCCAGGAAGCCGCGCGCACGCCCTCCCCGTCGCCGGCGGCGTGGATCCTCGACACGACCGACACCGTCCCCACGGTGATGGCGTTGGCGGCGACGATGAAGATGAAATAGAGCTGCATGGCGAACCCGACCGCCGCCTGCACCTCCTTCCCGAGCCGGCCCGCGATGAAGACGTCCGTGAGGTTGATGAGGAACTCCAGCGCCATGATGAACACCATGGGCCAGCCCACCGCCCAGCTGCGCGCGAGGTGCGCGGTGAAGGCCGGGCCGCGGAGCATGTCTGCGTAGTAGCGTAGTCGTTCCATCGAAGTTGCGTCGCGCGCCATCGGGGTATGACCGTCAGCCGGGGGAGCGGCCGCGTCAGTCCCAGCTCTTCGCGCTGTCGCCGGTGATGGGAATGGGCGTACCGAGAAAGCGCGGCCGCTTGTCGATCAGCAGCCACACGAACGCCTTACCCACGGCGACGAACTCCCGGACGCGGTACCACAGGATCGCGCGATAGGTGCGCCGGTCGGCCGCCAGGCCATAGGCCTCGATGCCGTTTGTGCGCGCGATGTAAACGGCGCGGGGAAGATGATACCGCTGCGTCACGACGACCATGTCGCGGACCTGGAACACCCGCTTCGCGCGGACGATCGAGTCGTAGGTGATGAAGCCCGCATGGTCGGTGAAGATGTCCGCGCCCGGCACGCCGCGCTTCATGAGGTGGCTCTTCATGATGTTCACCTCGTTGTACGTCTTCCGGCCGTGGTCGCCGGAGAGCAGGAAGCGCTTCACCGTCCCGGCGCGGTACAGGTCCTGCGCGCGCTGGACGCGGTCGTACAGGACATGCGACAGCCTGCCGTCGCGATAGGCGAAGGCGCCCGGCACGAGCACGGCATAGGCGCGCGGCACGTCCTTCGCCTCGTCAAAGATGAACGGCGCGGTCGCGGCCAATACATAGATGTTGATCCCGACAAGCGCGGCGACCGACACCAACACAAGCGACAGGGCAATCCGCAGGGCGCGTTTCATGAAACCGTCCACCTCTCGATGATCGTACGTATCGACACGAAAGCGTGCAACAGAGCACCGCATGGACAAGCAAAATATTGCGCCGCGGAAAAAATTATTGCGCATTTTCGCGATCGTGATAGTGCGTGATGACATGACGGCACCGCAATGAAACTGACGAACCCCGAACGGGACATCCTCGCCGGCGCGCACGGAAGCGCCCTCCAGAAGGCGCTCGCGTCGGTGGTTCGATTCGGCGACGTCTTCGGCGCGGACCGGCTGGTCCCGATAACCGGCGCTCCCCATTTCATCACATCGTTCGGCGCGGGAATGATCGCGCCGTACTTCAGCATGGTGCAATCGCTCATCGACGAGGGCCTTCGCACGCAAAGGCCCTTTACGGTCGATCCGCGTCCGGCGGATTTCGACACGGTGCGCTCGTCGCTTCTCGAACGGATCGTCGCGTCACTCATCTACAATAAACAGGCGCCGTACGAGCGGCAGCTCGCCGCGCTGGGGCTCAAAGACGCACACGCCTTCACCTGCGCCTGCTACCTGCCCGAGGTGGGAAATCGCCCGAAGCGGGGCGACGTGCTCGCCTGGTCCGAGTCCTCGGCGGTGGCGTTCGCGAACTCCGTGCTGGGGGCGCGCACCAACCGCAACAGCGCAGGGATCGACGTCTTGTGCAACATCGTCGGGAAGGCGCCGCGCTTCGATCTGCTCACCGATGCGGGACGCACGGCCGCCTGGCGCATCGACGTGACGACGAAGCGGCTCCCCAACGCGCAGCTTCTCGGGAGCGCCATCGGACGCGCCGTCATGGACGCGGTGCCCTACATCACCGGCCTGCGCGAGCACCTGGGGGCGAAGCTGACCGATCCGGTCATGGACTACCTGAAGGACATGGGCGCCGCGAGCGCGTCTAACGGCGCGGTGGGGCTGTATCATGTCGATGACCTCACCCCGGAGGCGCGCGAGCACGGCCGTTCGCTCCTTGCGAAGGGACACCGCACCTACGTGGTCGACGACGCGGAGCTCGCGCGGGTGTTCGCGTCGTATCCGAACATCTGGAAGAAGCCGAACGCGCGTCCGGCGCAGTGTTTCATCGGCTGCCCCCATCTCAGCCTGGGACAGCTCCACCTGTGGACCGACCGGATCACCGCCGCGCTCGCCCGCGCCGGTCGCCCGGCGCTCGCCGTCGAGACGGTCCTGTGCGCGCCGCCGGATGTCCATGCCGCGTTTCAACACGACACCCGCGCCGCACGCCGCCTCGCGGGCGCCGGGGCGAAAATCACCAGCCTCTGCCCGCTCATGTATCTCACCAACCCGCTCATGAAGGGAAAGGCCGTCGTGACCGACTCGAACAAGCTGCGCACCTACACCAGCGCGCGCTTCTTTCTCGAGGACGATCTCCTCGACATCATCACCGCCGGCGCGCTGCCGTCCGGGGAGACGCGGACATGAACGACCGATCCTTCACCGGCCGCGTCCTGATCCCCGGCGCCCGCTCGGGTCCCGCACTGGTATCGCGCGCCGGGGTCAACATGCTCGCATCGTACCAGCGGGCGCTCATCACCCGCTCACGGAAGGCCGTGTGCGCCGACCAGAACAATCCCGACCTGTACGGGAAGCCCATGGCGGGGCGAATCATCTGCCTGCCGCAGACCATCGGATCCACCAGCGGCGGGCTCGTCATTCAAACCGCGGCGAATATGGGAATGGCGCCGGCGGCGCTTCTGTTCTCCGAGCGCATCGACTCGCTTGCGGCCGCCGGGATCATCCTTGCCGATGTGTGGTCCGGACATCCGATCGTGACGATCGACTGCCTCGGGACGGAGTTCCTTGAAGCGGTCCGGCAGGGCCAGCGCGTGGACATCGCGGAGAACGGAACCGTCACGCTTCGAGGATAAATGAAACACGCCATCGCCGCGCGCCTGCCCCTCCTCGCCGCCCTGTTCGTCTTCGGGGCGCTCTATGCGATTGCGGATATCGGCGCGCGTCCCGCGCCGGCCCCCCGCGCGCACGGGCGCATCGTGTCGCTCTCGCCCTCGATCACGCGGCAGATCATGGAGCTTGGGGCCGCGGACGCGATCGTCGGGGTCACCACGTACCATCCCGCCCTCGGACGCCCCGTGGCCCCGGTGGGCGACCTCAGCCGCCCGTCGATCGAGCGGATCGTCGCCCTCGCGCCCGACGTCGTCATGTATTCGCGGGAGGACGCCGACACGCAGTTCACCGAGCTCCTGGCCGCGACGGGCCTGCCCGTGTTCGTGACCGGCGCGAACCGCTCCTTCGAGGAGCTGTGCGACAACTTCCGATCGCTGGGGCGCCTCCTCGGGCGCGGCGCGATCGCCGAGGAGCGCATCGCCGCGGTGCGCGCGCGGATCGCCGCGATCAAGCGCCCCGCGCGGCGCCTCCGGATCGCGGTCCTCCTGTCGCACGTTCCGCTCGTCGCGGCGTCCGGCCAGTCCTTCATCAACGGGATCATCGAATCGGCGGGCGGGGTAAATGTCTTTCGCGCCAGTTCCATCCCCTACCCGGTCATCACCCTGGAGCACCTCGTCGCGGCCCGCCCCGACGTGCTCATCTCCTTCACCGACAACCCGGAACCGCTGTTCCCGGACGCGCACGGCGCCCTCACGGCAATTCCGGCGGTCCGACGGGGCGCGATGGTCACCCTGGACCACTCGCACATAACGCAGTACACCCCGGACGGCTACGCCGACGCGGCGAGCGCGCTCGCGTCGATCCTGACGAGCCTGGAGCGCCACATCGATGAAACGTAGCCTCGCCGTCATCGGCATCATCGCGGCCCTCGCGGCGGTGTTCGCGCTGTGCATCTCGCTGGGCGCGACCTTCATCCCGCCGCACACGGCGCTGGCCGCGCTCATCGGCGGCGGCGATTCGACCGAGCGGCTCATCATCGCCACGCTGCGCGTCCCGCGCATGCTGATGGCGTTCGCGGTGGGCGCCGCGCTATCGGTGAGCGGCCTGCTCTATCAGGCGCTCTTCCGCAACCCGCTCGCCGACCCCTACACCATCGGGACCGCGGGCGGCGCGGCGCTCGGCGCGACCGTGGCCATCTGCCTCTCCCTCGGCGCGGGGGCCGTCACTGCGGCGGCCTTCGCGGGCAGCCTCGCGGCGGTGATCGCGGTGAACGCCCTCGCCGCGCGCCGCGGCTTCTCCAGCGTGTCGCTCATCGTCGCCGGGATCGCGCTCAGCTTCATCCTGTCCTCGGCCGTCATGCTGGTCTTTTCCGTCGCCCGGCCGCAGCTGGTGCACAAGGCGCTCATGTGGCTCATGGGGGACCTCTCCATCGCCCGCTACGCGCTCCTCCCGCCGCTGGGCGCGCTCGTCGCGCTGCTGATCGCCGGCGCGATGGTCTTCCATCGACGTCTCGACATCCTCTCGTTCGGGCCCGCCTTCGCGCGCGCCCTCGGCGTATCGCCGGCCGCCGTGAAGAACATCTTCTGGCTCTCGGCCCTCCTCGCCGCCCTCGCGGTCACGCTGGCGGGGGTCATCGGGTTCGTGGGCCTCATCGTCCCGCACATCATGCGTCGATCGCTGGGCCCCGCGCACCGGTTGCTCATCCCCGCCAGCGCGCTCGGCGGCGGGTGCCTGCTCGCGTTGTGCGACGCGCTGGGACGCTCGATCCTGCCGCTCTCCGAGGTCCCGGCCGGAGTGATGACCGGGTTTTTCGGCGGGATGTTTTTCCTGGTCCTGTTCGCGACGCGGGGCGATGCGCGATGATCGCCTACGAGATCGGCGCGGTCGAGGCGGGGTATCGCGGGACGAACGTGCTCGAGGGGATCTCCGTGCGCATTCATGCGGACGATTTCCTCGGCGTCATCGGCCCCAATGGCGCGGGCAAGAGCACGCTGCTCAAGCTCCTCACGGGGAACCTGCGACCGTCGGCGGGAACGATCGCGTTTCGCGGGCGCGCCCTCGCCGCCTACACCGAGCGCGAGCTCGCGCGCGAGCTCGCGGTGGTCCATCAGCACATCGAGAACGTGTTGCCCTTCACGGCGGAGGAATTCGTGACGATGGGGCGCTTCCCCCACCGGCGCCCGTGGGAGATCGCGCGCGAGGACGACCACGCCGCCGTCGCCGCGGCGATCAAGTCGGTCGGAATCGCCGGGCTCGCCCGGCGGCCGCTCACGGAGCTCTCGGGCGGGGAGCTGCAGCTTGCGCGCATCGCGCTCGCCCTGGCCCAGGACTGCGGGGTGATCCTCCTCGACGAGCCGACCTCGTTTCTGGACATCGCCCACGCCGTGCGCATCATGGACGCGCTCCACGGCATGCACCGCCGGGGGAAGACGATTATCACGGTGCTCCACGACATCAACACGGCGGCCGATTACTGCACGCGCATCGTCGGGATCGGCGGCGGGCGCATCGCCTTCGACGGGCCGCCCGCGGCGGTGCTCACCTACGAGAACCTCGAGGCGTTATACGGAACCACCTGCATCGTATACGACAACGCCGTGACGAGAAAACCGCACGTCTTCACCGTGCCCGAATACGCCCGACGGGGATAGGGGCGTTCGCGGATCAGCGTTTCCCGAGAACGTCGCGGACCTGCCGGATGAGTTCCGGCGCGGTGAAGGGCTTCTGGATAAACCCGGTCCCCGCGGAGTCGATGTCCCTGCCCGCCAGGACGTCCCGGTGATGTCCCGACATGAAGACGACCGGGAGCCCGGCATGCCGCCGACCGAGCGATTCATAGAGCCGTTTCCCGTCCATCCCCGGCATGATCACATCGGTGAGGAGCAGGTCGATGGGGCCCGCGTGCCGCTCGGCCGCAGCCAACGCATCCGGGCCAGTGGACGCGGTGAGCACGCGATAGCCGACCGATCCCAGGATCCGCTCCGCCAATCGCAGGACCGCCTCCTCGTCCTCGACCACCAGGATCGTGATTCCGGCCGCCGGAGAGTCCATCGAGGGGCGCTGCGCCCGCATCTCCTCCTCGCGTCCTTCAACGGCGGGAAAGGTGATGACAACCGCCGTCCCCGCGCCGGGTGCGCTCCGGATATCGATCGCGGCATCGTGCTGCCGGACGATGCCGTACACCGTTGCGAGACCAAGACCGGTGCCGTTCGATCGGGTGGTAAAGAACGGCTCGAAGGCGTGCTCCAACGTCTCGGCATCCATCCCACGACCGGTGTCGCCGACGGTGAGCGCCACGCCGAGTCCAGCGGCGCCCTTCGACACCGCGGGATTCGAAGGGCGATTGACCGGTTCGAGGGATATTGTGAACACTCCGCCATCGGGCATCGCCTCCTCCGCGTTTACGGCGAGATTGATGAGGATCTGTTCGATCTGCGACACGTCCGCCATCACCAGAAGCCCTTCCGCGCCGATCCCGAGCACGATGCGGATGTCCTCCCGGATCGTGCGCCGCAGGATGGGCTCGAAATCGCGCACAACGCGCCCCAGCGACACCGCCTTGAGGTCGATCGTCCGCTTCCGACTGAAGGTGAGCAGCTGCATCGTGAGGTTCTTCGCGCGCTCGGCGGCCTTCTCGATCTGCATGAGGCTCTCGTGCTCCTCGGTGCCGGGCGTCACGGCATGGACGAGCATGCTTGCATAGCCGAGGACGGGAGTGAGCATGTTGTTCAGATCGTGGGCGATGCCCCCGGCGAGGCGGCCGATGGAATCGAGTCGGCGCGCCTGGACGAGTTCGCGCTCCATGGCCTTCTTCTCGGTCACGTTGTGGATGAGGACCATGACCGAGGGACGGTCTTTGAACATGATCGGGACCCCGGTCACCTCGACGTCGATGATCCGCCCGTCGGCGGTGAGGAATTTTTCCTCCATCGGTTCGGCGCTGCCGCCCTCCTTGAGAATGCGCAGTACCCGTTCGACAACGCGGGTGCGATACTCCGGATGGACGAAATCGAGCGCCGGCCGGCCGATGAGCTCGTCCGCGCTCGCCGCGCCGAAACTCTTCACGGCAAAATCATTCACATAGACGATCCGCCCCTCCGTGTGCACGACGATGCCGGTGGGGTTCTTTTCGGCCAGCAGGCGGAACCGCTCCTCGCTCTCCCGCAGCGCCTGCTCGGCGAGCCGCCGTTCGGTCACGTCGCGCGAGACGCCCATGATGGCCCTTGGCGCCCCGGCTGCGTCGCGCAGGAAGCGGAGATGGATATCCACCCAGCGGATGGAGCCGTCGCGATGGATCTGCTCGAATAGATGGGTGAGCACCCGGTCGGGGTCGACGCCCGGCCGGCCGTCCCGGGCGAGCTCGTCCTGAAGCAACTGCATCGCGTCGGCGAGCGACCGCGGCGTGATGATCCGCTCGAGCGTGAGCGCGTCCACCTCGTCGGGGCCATAGCCGAGGATGTTCACGCTGGACGGAGTCGTGTACGAGAAGCGCAGCGTCGCGAGGTCCAGGATCCAGATATTGTCGCTCACGTTCTCCGTAATCATGCGCAGCCCGTCGAGCTCCCCCTTCAGGGCGTCGAGGGCCTGCCGCTGTTCACGAACGAGGCGGACGAGCTCGTCGCGCGTACACTTCTCCGGATCGTTATCGCGACCCGGGGACGGGGTTTTGGTATCGATGTGCATCTGACGGTATTCCGAATGGAATTCTCTGTGCCGATAATTATGCCCCATTTTCGCATTATTGGCAAGCACATTTTCCCTGCTCGCCGCGCCGCTTTTTTCTTGACTGATGATCGCGCCGGCCATAGGCATTCAGTTGACGAACGCCATATCGCCATGCTCTACGAATTGAAAAACATCGCCCAGAAGGAAACCGGGGTGTTCCGCCGATGGTTCGAGGACAATTACTTCGAGCTCATCGTCTGGTATTATCACGACCGCAGCGTCAAGGGCTTCCAGCTCTGCTACGACCGGTTCCGCGACGAGCACGCCATCACCTGGTTCGACGGCAAAGACGTTGAGCATAACCGCGTGGACGACGAGCGCAAGCAGGGCTCCTACGCGCCCACGGCGATCCTGGTGGCCGACGGCGTCTTCCCGGCCGCCGCCGTCATCAGCCGGTTTCGCGAGGCGAGCGCCCAGATCGACCCCGAGATCGCCGGACTCGTCCTGCGCGTGCTTGCCGACCATGCCCGGGGCTCCCGGCCGAAACGGCGCGAGCGCGCTCGATGAGCACCCGCTACGGCACGCCCTTTCGAATCGGGACCACCTCCTACATCTATCCCGACGACATCCTCCCCAATGCGCGCCGGCTCTGCGGGCGCGTGGACGACATCGAGCTCGTGCTCTTCGAGGTCCCCGATGCGGGCAACATCCCCGGGAGCGCGCTCGTGCGCGAGCTCGCCTCGCTCGCACGCGATCACGCCCTCACCTACACGCCGCACCTTCCGCTGGACATCAACCTGGGCAGCGTCGATGCCGTTGTGCGCGATTCGTCGATCGACATCGCGACGCGCCTCATCGAGCGTCTCGCGCCGCTCGATCCGCCGGCCTTCGTGCTTCACATCCCGGGGCCCGGCAACTCCTGCGCGGGCATCCTGGACTGGCAACTTCGCGCGGGCGATTCGGCCGGCCGCCTCCTGCGCCGTGTCGGGATCGCGCCCAATCGCATCGCCGTGGAGAACCTGGATTTTCCCTTTCATCTCCTGGGCGGCATCATCGCCGATCATACGCTCTCGGCGTGCATCGACGTGGGACACCTCATCATTGGCGGGCTCGATGTGAGTGCGCATCTTGACAGCTACCTGGGCATGGCGCGGGTGATGCACTTGCACGGGGTTCGGGACGGGCGCGACCACATCTCCCTGCGCCATCTGGACCCCGCGTTCACCGCCTGGCTCATGAAACGGCTCTGCGATGCGGGATACGGCGGCGTGCTCACGCTTGAGGTGTTCGGGGAGACGGACTTCGAGGAATCGCTCGCGGCGCTGCGGGAGGCGCTCCCCGGCTAGCCGCACGCCCGCGTGCGCGTTGCGAGCGCCGCCCGTGGTGCGCCGCGGACGTTACGGCGCCCCGTCCGGCTTCAATGTTTCGTCCAACGTTGCGTGCAGATTTCCCACGTGCCCGGCGAGGTCTCCGGAGAGCTGCCGCAGGGTGTTCGCCATGCGCGTGAGCTCCGCGTAAAAGCCCTCGATGCGCTCGAGCGCCTCCTGCGAGCTCGCCACCGCCTCGGTGTTGCGGGCCGTGAGGCCGGTGATAGACTCCGTGTAGCGCAATGAATTCTCCAGGTGGCCGATGACCGTCTGGAAGTCGCCGTCCTGCGCGCGGACCAGCTCCTGGAAGCGCAGCAGGAACCCGCGGTTCGCCTCCAAAAACCCGATGATGTCCGCAAGCGCTCGCGAGGCGTCGTCGATCTGGACCGCGGCGCTGAGGATCCGCTCCACCGAGCGGCCGATGATGCCGCTGATCTCCTTGGCCGACGACTGGCTCTTGTCGGCCAGCTTCGAGATCTCGTCGGCCACGACGGCGAAGCCGCGCCCGTGCTCGCCGGCGCGCGCCGACTCGATGGAGGCGTTGAGCGACAGCAGGTTCGTCTGGTCGGATATCTCGTTGATGGTCTGCGAGATCTCCTCGATCATCTTCGACTCGTCGCGCAGGCGCTCGATGGTTCCGCGCGCGTCCTGCAGTTTCCGCGTGCAGTCGTCCGAGAGCGCCTCGATTTTTTGCGCGTCGGCGCTGGCGTCGCGCCCGGCCTCCGCCGTCGTTTGCAGGTCGCCGCGCAGGCGCTTCGTGAGGTCGCCGATGACGCGGCTGCTCTCGATCTCGCGCCCCGTCTCCTCCGTGAGCACGCGGAACGACTCGATGAGCCGGGCGCCGATCTCGCGGCTGCGCGAGAAGAGCGCCGACTGGGTGTCGATGATCCCGGTGACCTCGGAGGAGAAATCGCCCAGGATGGCGGCGGCGCGCCGCACGTGCGCCGCGACGTTCCGGGACTCCGCGACGACGCTCTCCACGCGCTCCTTGTCGAACTGGATCCGCGCGCGCTGCTGTTCGATCTGCATCGACTTGCGCCAGCTCGCTTTTCGCAGGCGGTCCAGGATATAGATGAACACCAGCGAAAACACGAAGGTGACGATGAGATCGTTGAGCTTGTACTGGTCGCGGAGCGTGGAAAACTCCATCCCGCGCGAAAGGCCCACGGTAAAGAAAAGCGCCAGCGAGAGCGCAATCATCCCCCAGAGAAGCACGCGACCCACCGGGGCGACCAGCGGGATCATCAACACGAAGAGGTAGCCGCCCAGGTACACCGGATCGGCCTTCGAAAGCCCGGTGATCACGCCGGTCGCCGCCTCGAGGTAGAAGCCCAACGCGGCGAGCAGGAGCATGCTGTGCCGCTTGCAGAACGGGATAAACTGGAGGAGGAACACCGCAAGCGAGACGGCCGTGAGCCCGTAGCGCAGCCATACGATGAGCGGCTCCTGCGGGAAGAGCTGCCGGTCCACATCGACATAGCTCAGCCAGGCGACGATGCAGATGAGGGAGGCGGGCATGATGATACGGCCGCACTGGTAATTCAGTTCGCCGGCATACGTGTCCGGGAACGCGTCCCGCTCCCAGAGAAGGAAGCGCTGCATCCGTTTGAAGAACTGCGCGATGTGCATGATGATAGGCTTCGCCACCATACCGTTTTGTCAAACACTAATAGCGATATCCGGCTTGACAGGCGCGGAAATCGATGATGATACTGGGCGCATACGAGCGCCCAGCAGATATCACAATGAAATCATCGGAAACACCGCGCCATCATGCATCCGTTCCCCCCGCCGGGGGTGCGGCGGTCGATCGGCGCCACGCGCTGCGTCGGGTGGGGCGCGCCATCCTCGCGATCGCGCTCGCGATCGCCATCACCACACCGCTTGCCGCAAAAGAGCCGCCGCACCGCAGCTGGGACGATCTGGACGACGATGCGGAAAAAATCTTCGGCAGCGAGAAGGAACGGAAATACCCCATCCACGCCTTCATCGTCGAGAAGGAGCAGTGGGAGGGCCATTCCTCCTGCATGATCGGCTGGCTCTACAAGCACACCGACTACCCGAAGTACCGCTCGCGGCGCGTCCTGCCCTTTTACTATCGACTGGAAAGCAAGATCGACAACCGGACGCGGATGGTGCTTCCGTTCCTGCTGTACTACAACCGCGTGGACGGCCCCACCGAGCGCACCGTCACGCCGCTGTTCTACTCCGACCTGAGCGACATCGACGCCGACCGCTCGCTCCTGTATCTTTTCTGGTGGGGCTGGGAGCGCGTCCCCGAGAAAACGCGCGACTCCTCGTACTCGGCCCTCATCCCGCTCTATCATTATCGGACATACGAAACGCCGGGCACGCCGAACCACGGCTGGCGGCTCATCACCCCGTTGCTGTACCTGCGCCATGCCGCCTCCCAGACCGGCGCCGAAACCCGCACCGCCGGCTTCCAGGTGTCGCCCCTGCACTGGTACGAGTACCGCGCGAACAAGACGACGGGAACGGAGACTACGACCTGGTGGGCGCCGCTGATCCCGCTGACCTACCATCACGTCTCGCCGACGCGCGGTCATCGCAACATTTTGTGGCTGCTCGATTACTCCTGGCGCGTGAAGGACGGGGAATCGTCGCTCACGCGCTTCTGGATCATGCCGTTGTGGTTCTACGAACCGGGGGAGCACGGCTACAATGCGGTCCTGCCGCCCATCTACGTGGAGAACCGCCACGGCGGGCGCGGGCTGTACCGTCATTTCCTGCCCTTCTTCATATACAACCGGGAGAAGACCACGCAGCGGAATGCGAAGGAGAAACGCGTCGTGGAGACGCACGACACCTATCTGGTCACGCCGCTTTATGCGGAATTCGACCTGTACCGGACGGAACCCGATGGAGTGAAAACGCCGCTCGCGTCGACCGTCTGGTTTCCCATCATACCGCTGTACTACTCGAGCTTCGACCACACGGAGGGAACGCACCGCAACGTGCTGTGGCTCTACGACACGCACACGACCGTCGCGGGCGAGACCGACCGGCGCTGGCTCGCGCCGCTTTTCTTCTGGAAGAAGGAATCGTATTTCCACGTGATCCCGCCGCTGTACATGAGCTGGGAGGCGAAGAACGAGAAGACGTGGTTTATCGTCAACACCTATTACTCCAGCGAACGCGTGCGCAGCGACGTTCGCGCGAAAACCACGCTCGCGAAGAAAGACGCACACCCGGAAGCGGCGCAGAGCTTCGAACGGCACACGGGCACGCTCCTGGTCCTGCCGCTCTTTTACCGCGGCTGGTCCGAGTACAATGCCGCCGGCGAGGCGACGGACGTTCCCTCGCATTCCTCCGAAACGAACTTTTTCATTCCGCTCTGGTACTATCGCTCGTTCGACTCCACGCAAGGCGGCGCGCAACGCGGCTGGGCGCGCATGGAGGAGCGGACGCTCGTCACGCCGCTCTGGTACTACTCCCGTGAATTCAAGAAGTGCGACGCGCCGGATCATCCCGACGAAAACGAGAGCCGCCTGTGGGTGCCGCTCCTGCCGATCCTGTACTCGCACCGCACCGACCGCGAAGGATCAAACCGCACCGTGCTGGTGCTCTGGGACTGGAAGACCGACCCGAAGGGAGAGCTCACGCGCTTCTGGTTCATCCCCTTCTACTTCCACGAGTACAAGGACGTCGGCGGCTACCTGTATGTCCCGCCCTTCTACTTCCGCCCCGACGGCTGGACCGAACAGCGGGGGTACGACTTCGGGACGTTCTTCTATCGGAGCCGGTCGCCGGAGGAGGAGCTCAAGTGGACCTGGCTCATCCACTACTACCGCTCCAATCCGGGCGCGAAGGATTATGTGAACGTCTGGTTTCCGATCTACATGAACTGGGAGTACGCCGACTGGAAGGCGATGTCGGTCCTCGGCCCCATCTACATGGACTACGAAGGGACGGAGCACGCGTGGACGCTTTTCCTGCCCGCGTATTTCAACTACGCGGCGAAGGACGGAAAACGGAAGATCCACATCAACATCGCGGGGCTTTCCAAGAGCGTGACCTCGGGGGCGAACCCGAACGTCTCGCTGGGCTTCGGCAAACACACGAGCAAGGCCGGATGGTACATCGACACCGAGTGGTCGTGGCTCTACGACGTGGTGAGTTTCTCCACGCGCGTTACCGTGGGCGCGGGCGAGAAGGACGCCGCCGGCGCGAAGCAATCCGAACCGCCGGCCGCCGGAAAGGACGCGCGCCAAAAACCGAGCGACGCGCCCAGTGATGCGACACACGCGCATCCCAAGCCGCCCGCGCCCGTGCACAAGGATATCGTCATCGAGGACAAGGACAGCAGCAAGCCCGTCGACAAGCCGAAGGAGGGCGCGGTCGCGCTCGAGCGAAAAAAAAGCATCGACCGCGAGGACTCGGAGTTCTTCTTCGGCTGGCGGATGCTCTTCGGCATGGTGGCCTATCAGCGCGCCGACACGCGACGGCACTTCCGCCTGCTGCCGCTCTCGTGGATCACCTGGGACGATAAATCCAAGGACGAGATCACCTGGATCCTCCTGTACCTGTCGTATCAATCGGAGGAAAGCTCGTATCGCGTCGTCTTCCCCTTCTACGGAAGCCAGCACGAGGGGAAATCGTACAAGCAGGGCTTCCTGCTCAATCTCTTCTGGCGCGAATACGACGCCGGGGAGGACCTGAAGGAATACACGGTGCTGTGGCCCTTCATCAACTGGTATGCGTCGCCGAAGAAACGCGGCTGGCGGTTTGCGCCGTTCATCTGGCACACGAGCGCGGAAGACGGCGGGGAGCGCATAACGCGCACCGTGAGCCCGCTCTACTACGGCATGGACCGCGTGCGCCTCGCGGACGGCCGCACGGTGGAGGATTTCTCCGTGAGCCCGCTCCACTACTACAATCGCGACGACGACGGGACGCGCACGGAGCGCCAGATGTTCTTCCCCATCGTGCCGCTCTTCTACCACGCGACCTCGACGAGCGCGCCACAGAACTCGGAGACGACCGCATGGATCTTCCCGTTCTTCTACTACAACCGGGAGGAGCGCCCCACGGACGCGGGAACGGCGCGCGCCATCATGCACTGCTCGCCCCTGCACTTCCGCTCCTACGAGGAATCACCCGGCTCGCATGAATCCACCTGGTGGTTCCCGATCATCCCGCTCGTCTATCGCTCGGCGTCGCCCGGATTCATTCATTACAACGTGCTGGGCATCGTCGACTACGAGCGCGACGAGAAGAACGAGTACAGCCGCACCTGGCTGTTGCCGCTGTACTACAACAGCCGCTCGGGCGACGAGAAAACGTCGTTCATTCTGGGGTACTACAGCCATTCGAAGGGCACCACCTACAGCAAAAACTTCCTCTACGCCTTCGGGTATTACGACTACCCGGAGCGCGACGCCTGGGGCTGGCACGCGCTCTTCACCACCGTCTCGTACGACGTGGCGCCCGAGGTGAAGGAGTTCCGCCTCTTCTGGGGGGCGCTGGCGAGCTACACCGCCCACCAGAACGGCGACTACGCCTTCGATTTCCTCTGGGTGCTCGCCTCGCTCAAACGCGAGGGCGACCGCTTCCAGTCGAGCCTCATGCCCTTCTGGTACTACTCGGGGAATCCGCAGGGCTACACCTTCGTCTCGCCGGCGCTGCTCACCTACTGGAGCGACCACGGCGACGAGAAGTTCCAGCTGGTGGCGCTCGGGGCGCTCTGGTACCGCAACGCGCACCTCGACCGGGGGACCGACCGGCAGATGCTCCTCCTGGGCGCGCCGTACTATTTCATCCAACGGCAGGAGCGCGGCTACGAAGAGCGCGGGAGCCTCTGGGGCATCCTGTGGCAGCACGAGCACGAGCGCGAGACAGGCTACTCGAAATTCTCGCTCCTCAAATTCCTTTTTAAGCGGGTCGATATGAACGGCGACATCCGCTACCGGGTGTTCGGCATCGAGCTCTCGGGCGGAAAGGGCCAATCGCGCGCAACGGAGCCCGCGCCCGTCCCGACGCCCCCGCCCGCGCCGATCGGCGTGGACGTCGAGCAGGCCGATCCCGCGCCGGTTGTCCTGTAGCGGCAGGGCGCCCGGATCATACCGACGAAAAAATCATTGTCAAAAAAAGGCGCGCCCGCCAACATCACCGCACCCTGATACGCGAGGAACCATCCATGGCGCGGATACTTTCCGGCATACAACCCTCGGGCACGCTGCACATCGGCAACTACTTCGCGATGATGCGTCCCATGATACGCTTCCAGGCCGAGCACGAGCTGTTCTGCTTCATCGTGAATTATCACGCCCTCACCACCGTGGACGACGGCGGCGCGCTGCGCGCGAACACCCTGGAGGCGGCCATGGACTTCCTGGCCCTGGGCCTCGATCCCGAGCGCGCGCATTTCTGGGTGCAAGGCGACGTCCCCGAGGTGGCGGAGCTCACCTGGATCCTGGCCTGTCAGACCTCGCTCGGGCTCCTGGAGCGGAGCCACAGCTACAAGGACAAGATCGCCAAGGGCATCACGCCCAGTTGCGGGTTGTTCACCTACCCGGTGCTCATGGCCGCCGACATCCTCCTCTATCAGGCGAATATCATCCCGGTGGGGCGCGACCAGAAGCAGCACGTGGAGATCACGCGCGACATCGCCGAGCGCTTCAACAACGTCTACGGCGAGACCTTCACGCTCCCCGAGCCGCTGATCAACGACGACATCGCCGTGATCCCGGGCATCGACGGGCAGAAGATGTCCAAGAGCTACGACAACACCATCAACATCTTCGAGGACGAGAAGGCGCTCAAAAAGAAGGTGATGAAGATCGTCACCGACTCGACGCCCGTCGAATCGCCGAAGAACCCCGAGACCTGCAACGTCTTCAACCTCTACCGCCTTTTCGCCCCGGCGGACCGCGTGGAGAACCTGCGCGACCGTTATGCGAAAGGGGGGACCGGCTACGGCGAGGTCAAGAAGGAGCTCGTGGAGCTCATCTGGGAGTTTTTCCGCCCCTACCGGGAGCGCCGCGCCGAACTGGCGAAAGACCCCGGCGCGGTGCGCGGCATACTCGCCGCGGGCGCCGAGAAGACGCGCGCCGTGGCGTCCGTCACGCTGCGCGAGGCCAGGAAAAAGGTCGGATTGAACTACTGACGCGGCGCGGGTGCGGCCTGGATATGCCTACGGCGCCGTCACGTCGAACACGATCATCGTGATATCGTCCGAAAACCGTTCCGTAGCCGTGAACGCGCGCAGGCGCGCCATGAGCTCCCGCGAGAAGCCCTCCGGTCCCCGGTCCGCGCAGTCGCGCAGGCACGCCGCCAGCCGCTCCTGGCCGAACATGTCGCACTCCGGGTCGCGGCAGTCGCACACCGTATCGGCGCGCCAGGCCTCGGTGATGCCGTCGGTGTACAGCACCACCCGGTCCCCCGGCTCGAGCCGCTCGCGGCGCTCCTCGTACGCCTCGCCGGCGAACCACCCCATGGGCTTCCCCTGGGCGTTCAACTCCGCGCACCCGTCCCGCCCGCGCCGGAACAGGAGGGCGGGGGCGTGCCCCGCCGAACAGTAGCGCATAACGCCATCGGCGCGGTCGACCACCCCGTAGAACGCGGTGATGAAGTTCGCCTGCACCGTCGCGCGGCAAATCGCCTCGTTGAGGTCGGCCAGGACGCGCCCGGGCGACGAGCGGTCGGGCATGGCGTCCAGCGTGATCTTCGCGATCATCGCCAGGAAGGCGCTCGAGAGACCGTGCCCCGACACGTCGGCGATGAACAGCTCGATCCGCCCGTCGCGCGCCGCGATGTCGTAAAAGTCGCCGCCCACCGTGTCCGCCGGCAGATAGGTCGCGTGGAAGCGGAACCCCGCCGTCCCCGGCACGCCCCGCGGCAGGATGCGGTCGATGATCAGCCGCGCGACCGCAAGGTCGTTCTCGATGATCCGGTTGCGCTCCGCCAGCATGCGCTGGAAGCGCGAGCTCTTCAGGAGCGCCGCAACGCGCGTGAGCAGCTCCTTGGAATTGAACGGCTTGGTGAGATAATCGTCCGCGCCGAACTCCAGCCCCTCGATCTTGTTGGCCAGCTCCGCGCGCGCGGTGAGCATGATGACCGGGATGGCGCGCAGATCGTCGCGCGCCTTGAGCCGCCGCGTGAGCTCGTAGCCGTTCATCACCGGCATCATCACGTCGGTGACGATCAGGTCCGGCCGCAATTCGTCGGCGCGCGCGAGCCCGTCGGCCCCGTGTACGGCCAGGTGCACCTCGTAGTCGCGCGCCAGGAGCGCGGCGATAAACTCGCGCATGTCGGCGTTGTCGTCGACAACCAGGACGCGCGGCCGGTCGGACGGGACCGGCGAGTGCGTCGATGCGGTCACGGGCGGCGCCGGCGCCGCGAGGTCGGTCATCTCGCGCATCCCCGCGAAGCGGTGGTCCGCCACGGCGTCCTCGACCTCGGAGCCCGTGACGATCTCCACCCCGGGCCGCCCCGCCCAGCGCTCGCGGTCCATCGGGAGGGTGATGATGAAGACGCTCCCGTGGTCGTCCGGGTGCGCATCGACGTGCCGGCTCACCACCGAGATGGTCCCGTCGTGCATCTCTACGAACTCCTTTGCCAGCGCCAGCCCGATCCCGGTCCCCTCGTAGCGCCGGGTGGTTCCGGTGTCGGCCTGTCCGAAGCGGTCAAAGATGATCCGCGTCTTGTCGGCGGGGATCCCCTCGCCGTCGTCCTCCATCTCGATCACGCAGGCGCCCGCGTCGACGCGCACGCGCACCGTGATGCGCCCGCCGCCCGCGGTGAACTTGAGGGCGTTCGAGAACAGGTTCATGAAGACCTTGTCCATCTTCTCGGTGTCCGCCAGCAGCGTGAGCGCATCCGGCGCCGCGGCGAGGTCCAGGGCGATGTTCCGCGCTTCCGCCGCAGACTCGATGCTGCCCAGATAGCGCCGCAGGAAGGCGACGATATCCGTTTCGCGCAACCGCATCGTCATGCGCCCCGCCTCGATCTTCGAGAAATCGAGGATATTGTTGATGAGCTTGAGCAGACGGATGGCGTTGCGCTGTATGCCGAGAAGAAAATCGCGGTCCGCGCGGTCGCCGAAATCGCCCTGCAACGCCGACTCGACCGGCGAGAGGATCAGCGTGAGCGGCGTCCGGATCTCGTGGGACACGTTCGCGAAAAAATTCGACTTCTGCCGGTCGAGCTCGATGAGCGCCGCCTCCGCCTGCTTTTTCGCGGTGATGTCGCGCGCGACGATGTGGAACTCGAGCGCCCCGTCGGCGTCCGCGACCATGCTCACGGTTTGCCCCACCCAGAAGAGCTCTCCGTCACGCGTCGCCGCCTCGAACTCGAGGTAGGTCTGGCGGATCTGTTTGCGCAGCTGATCGCGGTAGAACGCAAGCACGCGCTCACGGTGCGCCGTCGGGATCAGCTCCCGGTAGCGGATTCCCATGAGCCCCTCGGCGGTGTACCCGAACCGCGCCAGGCCCGCGGGGTTCATGAACAGGAAGCGCCCGGACCGGTCGCACATACAAATGATGTCGCTCGCGTGCTCGATGATGAGCCGGTACTTTTCCTCGCTGCGCCGAAGCTCGTCCTCGGCGTTCTTCCGCTCCGTGATGTCGCGCAGGATGCCCCGAAAGCCGGCCTTCCTCCCCGCCTCGTCGAACACGAGCGACGCCGTCGTCTCGGCGATGCAGACCGACCCGTCCTTGCGGCGGAACTTGTACGCGAACACCTCCGAGGGAACGCCGGTCTGATACACCTCGTTGAAGATCGAATAGACGATATTGATCTCCGACTCGTCCATGAAATGCCCGTAGCCCATGGAGACGAGCTCCTCCGGCGGATAGCCCAGCGTGCGCGCCATCGCCTCGTTGCAGAAGGTGATCGCGCCGGCGAGGTCCACCTCGTAGTAGCCGTCGTTGATGCTGCCGAGGATGTTCCGATAGCGCTCCTCGCTCCGGCGCAGCGCCTCCACCGCCTTCTTCTTTTCGGTGATGTCGCGCGCGATGCAATAGAACTCCGTACCGCCGCCCTCCGTGGGCACCAGCTTCACGCTCTGCTCCACCCAGATGACGCTCCCGTCTTTTTTTATAATGGGAAGCTCGTAAAACGTCTTCGAAACGTTGCGCAAAAGCTGATCGCGATAGAACGCCACCGCCGCCGCGCGGTGCTCCTCCTGGATGAATTCGAAAAAGGGACGCGCGGCGAGATCCTCCTCCGAGTGGCCGATCCGGCGCAGCCCCGAGGGCGAGATGTAGCGGATGCGGCCCGCCGGGTTCACGATGTAGATGACGTCCTCGATGTTCTCGACGAGCTGGCGGAATTTCTCCTCGCTGGCCCGCAGCTCCAGCTCGGCCCGCAGGCGTCCGGTGATGTCGCGCGCCACGCCCCGGAAGCCGGCCACGGCCCCCGAATCATCGCGCACAACGTCAATCGAGTGCTCCGTCTGGACCGTTGAACCGTCGATGCGGCGCAGCGGGATGCGCACCAGGTCGCGGCGCCGCTCGGAGACGCGCACCGACTCCAGGACCGCGTCGACGCCGCCGGCGATGTCGGCCGGCAGGTGGTCCCGATAGCGCGTCCCCAGCACGTCGGCGCGGGACCTGCCCAGGAAGCCGCACACGGCGTCGTTCACGAAGGTGAAGGTGCCGTCGAGGGCCACCTCGTAGTAGCCCTCGCGCAGCGATTCGATGATGCGTCGGTACTTTTCCTCGGCGTGTCCCATGCGCACCCGGCGGGGGCTACTCCTCCGGCCCCCGATTGATCACCACGAACTTGTTCATGCCCTGGCGCTTCACGAGGAGGAGCACCTTCGTGCGCGTCTTGAGCGTCGCCAGCACGGACCGATACGCCGCCGCGGTTCCCACCGGCCGCTGGTCCACCTCCTTGATGAGGTCGCCCTCGATGAGTCCCGCCTTGCCGGCGGGGGAGCCCGCCTTCACGGCGACGATCACCACCCCGCGGCCGTCGGCGACCTTGTACTTGTAGGCCAGCGCCTCATCGACGTCGCGCACCGCCATGCCGAGCTCGTCGTCGGCCTCGGTCTTTCGCGTGTCGGCACGCTGGGGCTCGTCGGGCATGGCGCCGATCTTGATCTTCACCTCGCTCGTCTTCCCGCCGCGAAACACGCCCAGCGTAATCACCGAATCGGGCTTGAGCGCGGCGATGAGCTTCCGAAGCTGATCGACGTCCCGGATCTCGCCGCCGTTGACCGACACGATGATGTCGCCCACCGCGACGCCGCTCCCCTCGGCGGGCGATCCCTTCATGATGTCCGACACCATCGCGCCGCCCTTGCGGGCGAACCCGATGGAATCGGCGATGTCCTTCGTGACGTCCTGGATGTACACCCCGAGCCAGCCGCGCACAACGCGCCCGGACGAGATGAGCTCGCTCATCACCTGCTTGACCATCTTGGCCGGGATCGCGAAGCCGATGCCGATGGAGCCGCCGCTGCGCGAGAAGATCGCGGTGTTGATCCCCACCAGCACTCCGTCCACGTTCACCAGCGCACCGCCGGAGTTTCCGGGGTTGATGGCGGCGTCGGTCTGGATGAAGTTCTCGTAGCTGGCCAGCCCGATGTTCTGCCGCCCGGTGGCGCTCACGATGCCCATGGTCACGGTCTGCGCGAAGCCGAAGGGATTGCCGATCGCGATCACGATCTCGCCCACGCGGATGGCGTCGGAGTCGCCGATGACGGCGACGGGCAGGTCCTTCGGCGCCGGGTCCGCGATGCGGATCACCGCGATGTCGGTCGCGGGATCGGCCCCGACGACCGTGCACTTGAACACGCGCTTGTCGGAAAGGGTCACCTCGATGCCCTTCGTGTTCTTGATCACGTGGTTGTTGGTGATGATGTAGCCGCGCGCGTCGATGATGACGCCGGACCCGATCGACGAGCGCTTGCTGGGCGCATCGGGCTGCTTCTGGTCGGGAATGCGAAACCGCATCATCGGCGCGTCGGCGGCAATGTTCTTAACCGCCGAGATGTTCACGACCGACGGAAGCGTCCGCCGCGTGAGCTCGATGAGGTCCCGGTTGAGCTCGACGAGGGTGCGCGGCCGCGTGCGCTTCTCCTTTTTCTTCTCCGCGGCGCACGATGCGCTCACGGACGCGGCGAGGATGACGATGCAGGCGGCGGCGAGGCTGATGAATCGCGTTGACTGTTTCATGACGGTGCTTGACTCCGAGTTGGCGCAGGATGATGAATGCTGCCTGCAGCCTGCGGCGAAAATTTGCACCCGTCAAGTACAATTATTCCCGCCCCCGCCATCACCCCGCGCCGCGAATGTGCGCCCAATAAAGTGGTTGATTTATTCCCCGCCCCGGGGCAGCGTGATGCATGCGGAGGAACCCGACATGAACGCCGGAACGTCCCTGTCCTCCCTGCAGAGGATATTCATCTCGACGACGATCGACCACCTGATCGCCGTGCCCGACGAGCACGCCGATAGCGTCGTGGTGAGCGACCGCATCATCGACGAGATCACGAAGATCCTGGCATCGAAGAAGGGCGGGACGCTGTTCGCGGTCATCTTCATCGACATCGACGACTACGAGCAGGCCTACGCGCTCCTCAAGAGCTTCAAGCCCAACGACCTCGCCTACCGCATCGTGGCGATGGACCCGGAGAACCGCCACACGCTGTCCAACATGAACCGGCTCAAGTATATCCACGAGCTGCGCACCACGCCCATCATGGACCGCGAATTCATCTTCCTGGTCCGGAAGTCCTTCGACGCGATGGTCGACGAGATCGCCGCCGCGGCCGAGCGCCAGAGCTACCAGATCCGCCTGTTGGACGCCAAGCACGACCAGGAGGACCTCATCAGCATCGGGAAGTCGCTGTCGCTGGAGAAGGACCCGGACAAGCTGTTGCGCTCGATCCTGTTTTTAAGCAAGCGGATCACCGGCGCCGACGCGGGCAGCATCTACCTCGTCGAGGACGCGACCGGCGGCGGCACGCAGCTGCGCTTCAAGTATTCGCACACCTTCTCGAAGGAGATCCCCATGGAGGAATTCGTGATACCCTACGACACGAACTCCATCGCCGGCTACGTCGCCATCACCGGGACGGTGCTCAACATCCCCGACGTGTACGAGCTCTCGACCGAGGACCCCATCACCTTCAATTCGAACTTCGACCGCACGCAGAGCTACCGCTCCAAGTCCATGCTGGTCGTGCCCATGCGCAACCACATCGACGAGATCATCGGGGTCATCCAGCTCATCAACAGCAAGGAGAACCTGGACAGCGCGTCGGTCACCGGCAACGAGGCCTTCGAGGTGCGGCTGACGACGCTCGAGGACTTCGAGACCAAGGTGGTGCCCTTCGATCACCGCTACGAGAGCCTCATGGAGGCGGTCGCGAGCCAGGCGGCCATCGCCATCGAGAATAACCGCATGATCCGCCAGATCGAGAACCAGTTCGAGGAGTTCGTGCGCGCGTCGGTGACGGCGATCGAATCGCGGGACGTGGCCACCTCCGGCCACTCGTTCCGCGTGGCGGAGATCTGCACCCGGCTCGCGCACGCCGTGAATCAGGCGACCGACGGGCCGTTCAAGCACGTGAACTTCAACGAGAACGCCGTCAAGGAGCTCGAGTACGCGGCGCTCCTGCACGATTTCGGCAAGGTCTACATCGACATCGCCATCTTCATGAAGGGGAAAAAGCTCTTCCCCAAGGAGTTCGAGAACCTCATCCTCAAGATGAACTACCTGTACCGCTCCATCGAGCTCAACTACTCGCTGGAGGAGGCGCAGATCGCCGTCAGGGGGGCGGACCCGGCCCTCATCGAGGAGGCGCGCACGCGGAAGGAGGAGCGCGAACGCACGCTCGCGGCGATCAAGGTCATCATCGAGGAGGTGCGCCGCCTCAACGAACCCGCGGTCACCGTCACGGACATCGAGCGCCGGATATGCGAGATCGACGAGACGGTGCGCGGCTTTCGCTGCTACGACATCGACGGCAATATCGTGCGCGTGCTCACCGACGACGAGAAGACGAACCTGGGCATTCCCCGCGGCAGCCTCAACGAATCCGAACGCCGCGAGATCGAGAGCCATGTGGTCCACACCTACAACTTCGTCAGCAAGATCCCGTGGCCGCCGGAGTTCAAACGCATTCCGGAGATCGCGCTCAAGCACCACGAGAAACTGGACGGCTCCGGCTATCCCAACCGGCTCACCGCCGGCGACATCCCCATCCAGGCCAAGATGATGGCGATCGCCGATATCTACGACGCGCTCACCGCCTCCGACCGCCCCTACAAGAAGGCGCTCCCGGCCGAGCGGGCCCTTTCGATCCTCGATGACGAGGCGAAGCACAACAAGATCGACCCGGAGCTCTTCCGGCTCTTCGTCGAGAAGAGGATCTACGAGCAGGTGGGGACGGGATCGGTTGCCGCACCGTGATCCGCAGGGACCGACCCGCTGCACCTTTTTTTAATTCCCCTGCTGAAAAAAATGTCCGTCCGCACGCCCTCGATTGTACTACTACTGAGCACTGAAGACAGAGTCTTCGACAACGATGAACCCACACAAGGAGGAGTCACATGAAGAAATTGTTACTGATGGCGTTTGCGATGGTTATTGGGGTCACGCTGGCTGCCTATGGCCAGGACACCGGGACCACACCGGGCGCCGGGGAGCGGAAAGAAGTCCGCGAGGAACGACGGGAAGTCAAGGAAGAGCGCAAGGAGGTCAGGGCCGCCGAGGAGAGCCTGAAGGCAAAGCAAGAGCAGCTAAAGACCGACCAGGCCAAGCTCAAGGCCGATCTGAAGCTCCTTGGACAGACCAAGGACCCCGAGAAGAAGCGCCAGCTAAAAGAGACCATCAGGCAGGACAAGGCTGCCATCGCTAAGGACAAGAAGGAAATCCGAGAGGCCAGACGTGAACTCCGCCGCGAACGGAAGGAACTCCGCAAAGAGCGTAAAGAGCTGCGGAAGGAGCGCAAAGAGCTGCGCAAGGAGCAGCGTGAAAAACCAGGCAAGTAAGCATCACATTATTCTCCGTGATTCGCTGCCCATGGAGCGGGAGTGCACCCTCCGCCCCATGGGCTTGTTTATTGGATTGACGAGCGGGATGCTGACGAGAAAAAGTTTACCCGATGCGCCGTTCGGACAGAAAGCCGGATCATGTATTCAGCGAAGGACAAGGAACCCTCAATGGAGATACCGATAAAGAAAGTGTTCGCCGCTCTGCTGGGATGCCTGCTGGCGTTTGCGTCGATGGGGACCGCCCTGATGGCGCAAGACCGAAACGGCGGCAGGACCGACACCACGAAGAACATAACCGACGATGATGACGATGCCGCCGATGATGAAGAAGCCGACGGCGAGGCGGACAACGGCACCGACGCCGGAAAGAAAAAGGACGACCTGTTCCACCTGACCCTCGGAGGCAAGGGATACCATAATTCAGGCGGCGCGCCCACCTATACCTACTGGAAGCCCTTTACCGAGCTTGAGCTCACCACGACGTATTTCTTTCTCAAGGCCGGCTACTACCGCTACATCGGGTACCAGATCACCGATGGGAGCGGAAACTATGAATATATCGGCTTCAACCAGTACGCAGGGGAATTGGGGCTCACCCCTTTCAAATGGCTCGAGGTGAGCGGCGGATACCACTTCTCAGAGGGTGAATTCCGCTACAAGGCCCACGAGTATTCAGGCGAGCTGGTGCTCGATTTCGACATCATCACCCTCACCGGAAGCTATGATCGCAAGCTCGAGGAATACTTCTTCAGCACCAAAGTCGGCTATACGAACACCAACACCGACACTTACAATGGCGCGCTGGCGGTCAATCCCGGCGAGCATGTGAGCATCGAGGGAAGCTACCAGTACAGCAACGCGTTCTATGTCCAATTCGACGACAATTACACCAAACACCTGGGGCGGCTGGGGGCGACAATCCTGCCCATGAAAGAGCTGGGCCTCACACTGGGCGGGGAGTACGGACAGGATTCGGCACGGTATGTCCTGTACGGCGGCGACGCAGGCTTCACTCTCAAACTCTTCGGCCGGCTGAAATTTTTGGCATCCTACACCTACCTGTGGTATCAAGCGCCCTTGACAACGACGGCGGAGAAATCTAATGCGAAGTCGAGCCGCCCAAAGCCCAACCAGGCGGCACTGCCCGCCTCCGCCATAACGACAAACGCGGGATTGAGTTCGGCGACCAACGCTCCGCAAACCGGAACGAATCCGTACGTGCGGACTTCGTTGATCAACGAATCGTACGCAAACCACGCGGTCGTCTTCGGCGTAACGCTGCGGATATGATTGACCAGGGGTCCGAGCGGCGATAATCATGCTGATCGCGGAAGAAACAGTCATGGAGCTCTATGACGCCTATCGTGACGAGCTCTACACCTACGCGCTCCGATTTGTCCGAACGCGCGAGATGTCCGAGGACATCCTCCACGACAGCTTCGTGAGGCTCATCGAGTATTCTGAACACCACGAGATTCGCATGGGAACCATCAAACCGTTCCTGTATCGGATAACGCACAACCTGTGCGTGAACGCCCTAAAAAAGAACCGCCCGCTATCGACGGGAGGCAATGGCGCTCATGAGATCGCCGACCGCTCCGACGTATCGAAGAACCATGAACTCGACGAACTGAATGATAAGATCGACGAGCTCGTCGACACGCTGGACGATGAATCACGGTCGATCTTCATCATGAGGAAGGACCTCGGCATGTCCTTCGAGGAAATTGCCGCGAACCTGGGCATTTCGGAACGGACCGTCAGGAGAAAGATCGCCGGCGCACTCTCGTTCCTGGCCGAACAGCTGAAAAAAACCGGGTACATCGATTCTTATCTTATACTTTTGTCAATTTTGCTGGGGTGATTTGTACTGTTAATGGGAACGTCATGAAAGGGCATGTAGACAACGGCACCATCATCAGGATGCACTCCGGTCTCATCACCGGCAGGCGGCATGCGGAGTTGCAGCGGCACATCGACGACTGCGACCGGTGCCGGAAGCGCGCCGCCGCCATCGCCGCCCTTATGCAGCAGCCCCCCGCCGGTCTCCGCACCCCACCGGAACGGGTGCGCAACCGAATCCTGCAGTCGTATTACGAGATAAAAAACGCACCTGCGGGGGCATCGCCCATAAACCGGATGTTGCATTCATGGAAGGCGCCCGCGCTGGCGCTCGCCGCAACGATCGTCATCGTTGTCGGCGCGGCGGTGTTCTTCGACCGCTGGCTATTCGACCGATCAGGCCACGCAACGGTGGCGATTGATATCGCCGGATTGTCGGGCGAGATCCTCGTAAACGGCACGATGCCGGAGGGAACGATCCGCATCAAACCGCACGATACCATCACCGTGGGGAAGGACGGCGCCGTCCGGCTCGCATACGCGGGAATCTTCACCATCACCCTGGATGCGGAAAGCGAATTCATCGTCGAAAAGGCTTCATCGCCACACACGGGCGCATACGAGTTCGCCTTCAGGCTGAACCATGGGAGCCTGCTTTCACAGTTCGCCCACGGAGACTTCTCCTGCGCGTACTCCTATCACACCCCGCGCGGAACGGTGAGCTCCACCGGGACCGAATTCGTGCTCGTCGCCGGACCGTCAGAGACGATCGTCCTGTTGAACGAGGGCGCGGTGCGGCTAACCCCATCCGGGAGGAATGAATGGATCCGCGTCGTGGAGCGGAAACGGTACGCGATCGCGCGCTCGATCACCACCTCGGAGCTCGGGCCCGGGGACCTCCGTGCCATCGACGACATGGGCGCGAAACGCGATAGCATGGCCCCGGCGAACCGGGAATCCGGCGACCGCAACGGGCGCACACGGGACACGGACATGCGGAAGCGCGGCGCCCTCCCCTCTGATTCCGGACATCGTTCCGTCGACGGAGGCGATAATGGTTTTGCCGATGGAAGCGAGCCGGTAAAACCGGGCAGCGGCAAAAAAGCCGAGGGGGACGCACGGGAGCCGGGAGCGGGCGACGCGCTTCGGGAAAAGCACGAAGCGGACCGAGACGCCGACCGCCGGAAAGACCTAAAGGAGCAGGGCAGGGATCGTCGCGACTCCCTGCGTGAAAAGCGCCGTGACAAGCGAGAGCAGCGTGGAGAGCGTGAACGGAGAAACCGGTGATCCGGGAAACCGGCCGAATCCCGCAAATATCTTGACGTTTCCTAAAACAAACCCGTACCATACCCCTGCGTAACATCCGATTCCGCCTCCCTGGAGGACCGCCATGAACCTGCTCGCCTACCTGCTCCTTTCTCTGATGGCGTTCCTGTTCAACAACCGCAAGCGGCTCAAGGCCGCCCTCAGCCACATTGACGGATATTTCAACATCACCGTCGGCTTCCGGTCGGACGACGGGATCGTCGACCGCGCCATTTCGTTCGCACACGGACGCGCCCGGGCGCTCCCGCGCGTTCCCGAGACCGCCGACGTGGTGCTTCGCTTCCGCGACAGCCGCACGGCGCTGGAGATGCTGCGCATAACGCCCAACGAGACGCTCATGCTCATTTTACGAAACATGATGGTGCTCGACGGCGACATCGCCGCGCTGCAGATCTTCAACTACTACGTGTCGCTGCTCATGGGACGCCGCCACGCGCGCATGCTCGCCCGGAACCGCCGGCGCGACGAGCGCGATCGTCGCCGAACCTATGCGCGCACGACGGCCCCGCTCCCCGAGCGCGACCGGGGCGCGGAGCTCATGCGCGTCCCGAATTCTGGGGCGGGCGTTCGCTTCCTCGACGATCCCTGGCTTGGAACCTTCACCCTCGAGGACTTCCCTCGCCTCCGCGGCATGCTGGACCGGCACTTCTCCCAAATGCCGTCGATCTGCGTGGAGCGCCCGCTCATCATCACGCGCTGGTTCCGCGAGAACGGTTTCGAGACCGACGCGTCTGGCCGGCCGTGGAACCCCGAACTCCGCCAGGCGATGGCGCTGCGGCACCTCCTCGCGAGCCGCCGGCCCATCATCGCGCGCGACGACCTCATCGCCGGCACAACCACGGCCCAGGAGCCGACGGGCGTCCTCATCTATCCCGAGACGCACGGCGGGCTCCTCTGGGGCGAGCTCACCTCGGTGTCCAGCCGTCCGCTCAATCCATATCGCATAACGCCCGAGGACCGCGAGCTGCTCCACCGCGAGATCTTCCCCTTCTGGATGCACCGGAACATCAAGAGCCACGTCCGTACGAAGTACGGTCATCCGCTCTGCATGCGCATCGACGAGCGCTGGGTGTACTATTTCGCCTGGAAATCCGTGGGGATCTCGCACACCGTTCCCGATTATCCGCGCCTGCTCGCGCGGGGTACGCAGGGCATCATGGAGGACATCGACCGACGGCTCGCAGGAATTCCCGAAACGGAGACGTCCGCACGCGACAGCCTCGCCGCCATGCGGATCGCGCTTGAGGGCGTGAACGCCTACGCCGACAACCTCTCGGCAGAGGCCGCGCGCCTGGCCGCCGTCGAGCCCGATCCGACTCGTCGCGCAGAGCTCGAGCACATCTCGTCGATCTGCTCCCGCGTTCCGCGTCGTCCCGCCGAAACCCTCGACGAGGCGGTGAACGCCGTCTGGATCGCGTGGGTCGCATTGCACCTCGAAAACATCAACACCGGCCTCTCGATGGGACGGCTCGACCAGTGGCTCCAACCGTACTTCGAAAGCGACATGGAGCGCATCCCGGACGAGGCCGGGCGCGCGGCCTATCTGCGCCACGCGATCGAGCTCATCGGCTGCCTGATGATGCGCGGGACCGATCACCTGCCGCTGGTCCCCGATATCGGGAACTACCTCTTCGGCGGAAGCTCGTCCGACCAGGCGATCACGCTCGGGGGCGTGACCCCGGCCGGCGGCGACGGCGTGAACGAAATGACCTACATCTTCCTCAAGGCGACGGAGCTCCTGGCGATCCGCGATCCCAACGTGAACGCGCGCGTCCACCCCGGGATCACCGGCGACGACTACCTGCGGCGTCTCTGCCACGTGAACTACCTCACCGCCGCGACCCCCTCGCTGCACAACGACGCGGCGGTCATCTCGTCGCTATCGTCCAACGGCTACGCCGAGGCCCACCGGCGCGACTGGTCCGCGACGGGCTGCGTGGAACCCACCATCTCCGGGCGGCACATGGGGCACACCGGCTCGGTGCTCATGAACATGGTCGCCGCGCTCGAGATGGCGCTCAACGACGGCGGGCACCCGCACATGACCGAGCGGTTGGGCCCCGAAACGGGCGATCCCGCGCGCGGCGCCTTCCCCGCCTTCGAGGATTTCTTCCGCGCCTATGGGACGCAGCAGCGCTTTCTGATAGACCAGGCGGTGGAGCTCAACAACAGCTACGCCGAGGCGCACGCGGCGCTGCGCCCCATCCCGCTCCTGAGCGCACTTCTAGACGGCCCCATCGAGAAGGCGCTCGACGCGACGCGCGGCGGCGCGCGCTACAACACCTCGGGCAGCGCGAACATCGGACTGGCCGACGTGGTGGACTCCCTGATGGCGATCAAGACCCTCGTATACGACGAGCGGCGCATCTCGTTTGCCGGTCTCATCGAGGCGCTCGCCACCGATTTCGCGAGCGCCCCCGAACTGCCGGCGCTCATCCGCTCGCGCGTACCCCTGTTCGGCTCCGGGAATCCGCACGCGCTCGAGATGGCGCGGCGCGTGATGCGGCTGGTCGCCGACGCCTGGCACGGGCACGCGAACTTCAGGGGCGGCCACTACACCGCGGGCTTCTGGTCCATGTCCCAGCACGTTGCCTACGGCGGCCTGTCCGGCACGCTGCCCTCGGGCCGCCTGCGCGGGACCTCGTTCACGCCGGGCCTCACGCCGCATCCCGGGGCGTCGAAAAGCTTCCTGGACAACATCCGCGACGTAGCGGGGCTCGACGCCTCGTGCATGGACAACAACATCGCATTCAACGTGAAGCTCGTGCCGCGCCCGGGCGAGCCGGTGCGCGACATCGTGGAGGCGATGTACGCCTATGCGAAAAGCTATTTCGATCTCGGCGGGATGCAGATGCAGTTCAACGTGGTTTCATCGGAGACGTTGCGCGACGCGATGGCGCACCCGGAGAACTACCGGAACCTGCTGGTCCGCATATCGGGCTACAATGCGTATTTCGTGACGCTCAACCGCGAGATGCAGATCGAGCTCATCGAGCGGGCGGAATACGGGATCTAGCGGGCCACCTGGACGTACCGGCGGCCAAACCACCCCGAGCCGTCAATACAATCCAGGATAATTATACAATCGATTTCTGTCCTTTATCCAGCCGACGCCGTTGCATACGGGACACGCCTTGTAGCGCACACCGCGTCCGCTGTCGCCGTATTTCGTGCTGTCGGCATCGAGCTTCTCGATGTATTTTCTGTTGATATCGGTTGTGCCCGAGCCGGTACCAGACAGGCAGCAGTTCGAGGTATCGCTGGTAAATGCCGGGCTGTGCGGATCCGGGGATGAAACGATCGCATCCGGATGATCTCGGTTGTCAAAATATTCGATGCTCCCCCGCGAATGGCAGCGGGGACACTTGACCCATCCGCGACCGTCCGGTTTTGGCCTGTTAGATCCGCAGGACAGGAAGACCATCAACACAAAGACCGTGCAGGTTCTTATTGCGAGACGGGGCATATACCGCATCATCGAAGAAGAGGACCGTACAATGGTCTCGCCCCCTACTTGAACACGTTCCCCTCGGCGGGAAACGCGCCGGACTTCACCTCGTCGCAATAGCCCTGGATGGCACTCTTCGCGACCTCGGCGAGGTTCGCGTATTTCTTCAGGAACTTCGGGGTGAAGCGCTCGTCCATGCCCAGGAGGTCGTTGATCACCAGCACCTGCCCGTCGCAGTACCGCCCGGCGCCGATGCCGATCGTGGGAATGGACAGCATCCGCGAGATCTCGTGCGCGAGCTCCTCGGGCACCATCTCCAGCACCAGCGAGAAGGCGCCGGCCTCCTCGAGGATCTTCGCGTCCTCGATCATGATGCGCCGCTTGTCCTCCTCGCGGCCCTGCACGGTGTAGCCGCCCAGCTTGTGCACCGACTGCGGCGTGAGGCCCAGGTGCCCCATCACCGGGATGGAGGCGCGCACCAGCGCCTCCACGGTCGCGCGGAAATCGCGCCCGCCCTCGAGCTTGACGGCGTTCGAGCCGGTCACCTTCATCACGCGCCCGGAATTGCGCAGCGCGTCCTCCACCGACACGTGATAGCTCATGAACGGCAGGTCGCACACGATAAACGCGTTCGGCGCGCCGCGGCGTACGATCTCGGCGTGGTAGATCATCTGGTCCAGCGTGACCGGGATGGTGCTTGTGTGGCCCGCCACCACCATGCCCAGCGAGTCGCCCACGAGGATCACGTCGATGCCGGTCTGCTCGATGATGCGCGCGAAGGCGAACTCGTAGCAGGTGATCATCGCAATGGGCTCTTTGTTTTCCTTCGCCTTCTTAAAGTCGTTGATGGTCGCGATTGCCGCCATGCGCGTATACCTCCCGGTACAGTTTCCCCGTGCGGGGATCGACGAGATCGGGCGCGATCTCGATGAGCTGCTTCATCACGAACGGCCGGCGCGTGATCTCCGGATGCGGGATCGTCAGCCGTTCGGTGTCCATCACTCGGTCGTCGTACAGCAGAATGTCAATGTCGATGGTGCGCGGACCGCGCCGGATTGCGTAGTCGCGCCCCAGCGCGGCCTCGATCCGCTTCGCCTCGTCCAGAAGTTCGATCGGTGCGCGGTCGGTCATCAGCAGCACTGTCTGGTTCAGGAAGCGCGGCTGGTCGAGGTAATCCACCGGTTCCGTCTCCTCGACGACGCTCTCCCGGACCAGCCCGCCCGCGCAGCCGGAGATTATCATCACCCTGGCCGCACGGAGATTCGCCTCCCGGTCGCCCAGATTGGACCCCAGCCCCAGATACGCCAGCGCCATCCTACAGCTTGTCGCGGAAGTCGGCCCCCGCGAGCTCGATGATGCGGCACATCTCCTTGATGCGCGAGAGCACTCGCCCGTCGGAGAACTCCTTGAGCGCCGAGAACGGGTTGTTGTTCGAGGTGAAGATGGTGAAGCGCTCCGCCTCGTAGCGCGCGTCCACCAGATTATACAGCGTCTCCTGCTCCCAGGGGGTGTCGCGCTGCACGCCGAAATCGTCGATCACCAGGACATCGGCCTCGGCGAGCTCCTGCTGGATGCGCTCGGCCTCGCCGTAGCTCTCGGAGCCCTCACGGAAGGTGGCGCGCAGGCGCTCGAAGAAGGTGCGCGACACCTTGATGAAACGCCCCTCGATCGCGGAGCGCGCGATGAGCTCGGTGAGGATGATCGCCGAGAGCAGCGTTTTCCCGGTGCCGGGATTGCCCCATAGGAACAGCCCCTTGCGCACGTCGGGAAATTTCATGATGATGTCGTAGGCGGCGGCCTTGGCCGCCTCGGCCGCCTTGCTCACCGGCTGGAAGTCGTTGATGAAGCGCCAGCGGTATTTCCGGTCGATCCCGGATTGCGCATAGCGCACGGCGATCCGGTCGATCTTGAGGCGGATGGACCGGCAGTGGCACTCGCGAATAACGCCGTTATCGTTGAAGTAATAGGGGTCCACGCCGCCGCAGGCGCACGTGTTCTGGATGCACTTCGGGCAGGGCAAGAGCGCGTTCTCCCCCATCTCGCGGTACAGGGGGTTGATGATGATGCCGCGATGATCGCAATACGAGCAGAATTGTTTCGCGGCGGTATCGGCTGTCGCGGATTTCCTGGTCATCGAATGCCCGGATTTGGAACATTTTCTTTACGTTTTCCCGATGCGTGGGTATATTTCCCCCGCAGGGCCCGTGAAGGGGTATCAGAGGAGCGCCTGCGGCGCGTGTCAACAAAATAAAAAAAGAATCAATTTTGGCCCCTCTCGGGCCGATACATACAAGGAGCAATCCTGTTGCACATGATATTAACCAACGAGGTATCGTACATGAAACCCGGAACCGCCATCACCAGCGTCGTGACCGCCATCATCATCGCCGTTTTCTCGGTCGTGTGCCTGGCGCCCATCGACGCCCACGCACAGCAGAAGAAGGACGACAAGGACAAGACCGCCGAGGTCAAGGACGACAAGATGGGCTGGAAGACCCGGGACTATCGCCCCTACATCAAGGCCTTCGACGACCTCCAGAAGCTGAGCATGGAATTCGCCGAGAAAAACCTCCAGCTTGCCATCAACGAATACGACAAGGGCATGGACGCGCTGGACGACATGGAGAACGAGGTCGCCAAGATCGAGAGTAAAGAAGGAAAGAAGAAGAACCTCAACGAGCGCTGGCACTGGCAGGAGATCGACCGCAAGAACCAGACCAAGCGGTACATCGGCCGCATCAAGTACAGCGCGAAGGTCAAGTCGGTGACCAACTTCACCCGCGCCATCAACCTCATCGACACGATCGAGAACAGCAACAAGAAGTTCATCACCGAGAACAAGAACTACAAGATATTCAAGATAAAGCTCTTCCAGGTGTACGTCTCGACGCAGTACGACCTGCAGAACTTCAAGCCCTGCATCCCGGTGCTGGAGCGCTACCTCTCCATCGACGAGAACACCAAGACCGACATCTGGGCGTACCGCTACCTCGCCAGCTGCTACGGTTTCATGGAGAACGTGCTGGCCAAGTACAAGAAGGCCACCGAGGACGAGATCATCGACTACAAGCAGAAGAAGAACACCTCGCTCCTGAAGGCCGCCGAGCTCAAGTACACGGTCGAATCGCCGCAGTACAAGCACCTGAAGGACATCGTGGAGCGCGACGAGATGAAGAGCGAGTCGCTCAACGACTTCCGCTAGACGGAACGCATCGTCCAGTCGCGAAAAAGCCTCCCGCATGGGGGGCTTTTTCGTTCCCAACGCCGTGGCCAATCAATACCACGAAACCGCAACCGTTATACGGATCCATCGGCGCGCACTCCGTTATGCAATGCCCAGGTACCCGTAGAGCCGCCCCGCCAGGTACAGGGGTATTCTTTCGATTTTATCACTCCCCGGCTGGAGCGTGTTCAGCGAAAGCTTGATCGCGCGTTCCGGCCGGTATTTCAGAAAAAACTGTCCCAGGCTCTTTGCCTTGGTCCGGTGGCCTGCCTTCACCTCCACCGGAATCACCTCGCTTCCGGAGGCCAGCAGAAATTCGATTTCCGAATTCCGTTCCGACCATGAATACAGGATCCGCACCCCCGAAGCGAGGAGCTCACAGGCTGCCATGTTTTCAATGAAAAATCCCCTGGTGAACCCGTAGTTGTCCAGGATGATGGTATCGATTGACAGCTCCAGCATGGCCCCGAGCAGCCCAATGTCGAACACGTAGAGCCTGAACATGTTCGGCTTGCAGAATGATTGAAGCGGTATTGCCGCCCTTTCGCAAACATGGGTCTTGATAATCAGCCCCGCTTTCACGAGCCAATCTATGGGCCCTTCGAGATCAGCGTATCCCTTTTTCCCGGGAATGACATCCTTGAACCGATACCGCGTCGTGGAGTCGTCCACATGACCGGAAAGCTGTGCCGGGACATTCTCGAAGACGCGCTGAATGTGAAGCGCGTTCACCCTGCCCGCGTGTTTGCTGAAATCCCTGGTGTAGCCGTCGATCAGGTTTTTCTGCAGCTCGCGCGCCTGCGCCATCCCGCATGCCGGATCGGCATTGTCATAATAGGCTTTCACGGCCTGGGGAAGGCCGCCCACCACATAATACCGCTTCATGATATCGCACAGCTTGTCATGGGCGGCCGGTGGGACCGCTCCGACGACAAGGGCATTTCTGAAACTATCGAGCAGCATCTCGTGATCGCCGGCCATGAGAAACTCCTCGAAGTTCATGGGGTAGAGATTGAGCATGTCGACCTTCCCCACGGGAAAGGCCTCTCCGGAGAGCGAAACGCCGAGCAACGAACCAGCGGCGCAGATGTTTATTCCCGGCATCTCATCGCAGAAATACTTGAGGCTGGTCAGCGCCCTCGGGCAGCTCTGGATCTCGTCGAAGATCAGCAGATCATCCGGGGTGATTTTTTTACCGGCAAAAATCGACAGATTGGCCAGAAGGTCCCCAGGGGAAAGACCGGCATCGAACAGGGGGGCCAGTCTCCTGGCGTCCTTGTCGAAATCAAAATGATGATAGTTGATAAATTCATTTTCCCCAAACTCTTTCAGAATATAGGTCTTCCCCACCTGCCGCGCGCCGTTGAGAACCAGGGGCTTTCGGTCCTTTTTCAGCTTCCAGTTCCTCAGCGAATTGTAGATAGTGCGTTTCATGTGAACACAATACCGCAAAAATGTATTTTTTGCAACGAATAATTCTTATAAGTATGAATTTTTTCAATGTATTATGCAATATGAATCATTCTCTCAAAAAAATACACTTGTTTGGGATGAGCAGGACTGATTGCGTCAAGGAAGCGTGAGAACACAGTAGACACGCCGCAGTACAAGCACCTGAAGGACATCGTGGAGCGCGACGAGATGAAGAGCGAGTCGCTTAACGACTTCCGCTAGACGGAACGCATCGTCCGGATCTAAAAAAGCCTTCCCGCGGGAAGGCTTTTTTGTGATACGGTGCGCCATGCACGAAGAAAAAACCGCCGGCGGGGCGCGTGACGGCCTGGGGACTCATTTGATATCCTGTCGAAACAGGCCCCTGGCGCCCATACCGTTAAACGCCCCGGTCCGTTACCGGCAGGCGATCAGACCCACCCCTCCGGACATTCCCGGCAGCCGCACTTCCTTCATGCGTCCAAATCCCGCTGCGGCCAGATCATCGCGCAATTCAAGCACCCCCGGCAGCGGATACAGCCCTCTGGTTGCCACAAACAACAGGTTCATGAAACGGGACATCAGGCTCGAATCATGGACCAGTGTCACCAGCATGAAGCGGCCGCCGTCCCGGAGCAGACCGTGGACCTTCTCGAAGAAGTGTTGGCCCAAGACATAGGTAACACAATGGCTTCAGGACATAGGTAACGAATTCTCATGGTATTATGGACCGGAAATCCGACGAAGGAGGACCGATCCAATGCCATGGAAGGAGTTAAATGTCATGAGCCAAAAGAAAGAATTCGTACTCAGAGCTTTCGAAAAACAACTCAACTTCACTGAATTGTGTGCTGAATATGCTATCAGCACCAAAACCGGATACAAATGGAAAGAACGGTTCATCAAATACGGACTATCCGGTCTTGAGGATCGATCCAGAAAACCCAAAACCGCTCCAAATTCCGTTTCAGAAG